>Ga0194053_10002356_pt1 | contig 11301 bp, 7 predicted proteins | sample SepL228m_MetaG_FD_161684 | JGI IMG/M metagenome (GOLD analysis project Ga0194053, IMG submission 161684) | Anoxic zone freshwater microbial communities from boreal shield lake in IISD Experimental Lakes Area, Ontario, Canada - Sep2016-L227-8m | ecosystem: Environmental > Aquatic > Freshwater >... | reverse complement strand
CCGTAGGATAGACTATATGATCGCTAGCTTTGCTCAATAAAATCAGGCATTCCATTGATTGCAGTGTTTCGTATCCAGCGGTTTTATCAGTATCCTGCTGCGGGTGCTGGTTTCCAACGTTGAAACATTGCGCTTATCGCATGTCCCGGGACAAAGGTTTGGCCAGGCTTCTCGGGCCTTCTCTGGGATCAAATCCTAGCGGCATTGGACAAGAATGTTCGCGCTCCGGCGCACCCTGGCGGACAAAAATGTCCGCGCTCCATTGGCTCGGTTTGGGTCTCACCACGCCGGGCCGGAGGCGCAAGCTCCCCATGTCGCGGCGTTTGCCCGGCGAAGCCAAAACAACGTTATCAAGATCGGCAATTCGGTGTTTACGCCACCCCCTCGCACCAGGCATTATTCCTATAGCGTCCCTGGAAATACCGATGGAATAATCAACGCGACGAATGTGCCATCAGCCGGCAACGCTCTGCGGTGGAATGGGACGAATTATTATTGGGGAAATTGATGCCATACACAAGTGGAGCATCAGGCTACGCGTTAAAAAGGTGATGTTTATCAAACATTAAACGTAACTGTTCAGGTGTAGCGCAGACCTCCGGTCCAATGCCAGTAGGATTTCATTCCCAAGAATACCTGCGAAACCGGTCCACGCCTTTGTCCCGGAGAGACATGCGATAATAGCCCTTATGGGGAACTCCCCATAAGGGCTCTGGAGTTTCGACATTTTCCGCGGGGATCCATCCTGAAAGGATGCGATCACTTAGCCCAGAGTTGCGCGCGGCGCGCTGGGCTGAGAGATGCAATCCCTTCGGGATTGGCTCCCGTTTAGTCTGCAGAATGTCCAAACTTCAGGGGCAGGTCTCCGTCCTGCCGGTCCACGGAGTCTCCGACTCCGTGCAGGTCGAGATCCCCTGACCAAAAGGTCCACCCCACGCTGCTTCCCAAAGTGAGACTTGCTGACCCGGACATTGGGCGAGTTGACGCGCAACGTCGGGTGTGCAACTGTTCGCGGGGATGAACGGGAACAACACGTCGCCGTCGGTTTGGCTGGAATCGCCCGCGGGCGAGCGTTTTTCGGCAGGACGGCACGCCGTGCCCGGATTTGCCGGGGAGTTTGCCCTTTTTAGCTTTTGATCTCCAGCAACGCTGTGTTTGCCGAAGGTGAGTTCTTGATAGTTATCCTTAAGATGTTCCTGTAACTCTTCAAAAGATTCACCCTGACTCATATAGTCTGGAGATTCCAAAAGACTTCGCCCGGTAATCCGCAAATGATTTCGTTTGTATATGTCATTTCCATTTTTCTGTCTATAATGTTTCTGTCTAATATTCCCGTCTTCAATTGTTCTGTCTAATGTTTATCCTCCAGCACACGGATATTGGTTTCCTTGGGCAGTCCCATGAAGACAGACAAATCATAGACAGAAACATTATAGACAGAAAAATGGGAAAGGATCGGTTCTCTCAAGAAACTGATGATAGTTTCTTCCATGATCAGCCTCCACAGGCGGGGGTGGGAGCTTCCAAGTTTATGGGTGGAATTGCTGAATAGTTAATCTTGCCACCTCCCGCAGCATTCGATAATTCTTACGTGGGAAAATCAAGTTAAGTTGCTTATGAAATTCTTGCCGCTCCTTGTTCTGGCCGTCACCACTCTCTCCGCCCACGCCGCGCCCCCGGTCGTTTCCAATGTCCGGGCATCCCAACGCGCAGGCACGCACACCGTTGACATCTACTACAACGTCACCTCCGCCAACAGCCCCCTCACCGTCTATGTGGCCATCTCGGCGGACGCCGGCACGACTTGGAATGTGCCTGTGTTCACCGTCCAGGGCGCCGTCGGGCCGGGCGTTACCCCGGGCAGCGATCGCCATATCCAGTGGAACGTCGGCACAGACTGGCCCGTCCAGACCGTCAACTGGTATGACGCGGTCAAATGGTGCAACGCCCGCTCCGAGAAGGCGGGCTTGACGCCTTGTTATTACACCAGCGCCGGCCAGACCACCGTCTATCGCACCAGCCAAATCACCCTCAGTAACTCTTTCGTCAAATGGACCGCCAGCGGCTACCGCCTCCCCACCGAAGCGGAGTGGGAAAAGGCGGCGCGCGGCGGACGCGCCGGGCTGCACTATCCGTGGGGCAACTCCATTTCCTGCACAAACGCTAATTACGACTTTTGCGCGGGCAACACGACAACTCCGGTCGGCTCGTACGCCCCCAATGGCTACGGTCTTTACGACATGGCGGGTAATGTGTGGCAGTGGTGCTGGGACTCTTATGACGGCAATTGGTACGGAAACTATCAGGCTACGATGGACGATACTCGTGGTCCGGCTTCCGGATCATCTCGTTTGCTGCGCGGCGGTGTCTGGTGCTACGACACGGACGGCTTGCGGTGCGCGTTTCGGTTCGGCTACGCGTCATCGAACGCCAACAACAATATTGGTTTTCATTGTGTGAGGGGGGCTTTAGTCTTTTCTCTTTTACCCTTTAACCCTTTTGAATGGTGTGAGGCGTGAGGCGTTGGGAGACAAGCGGGGGTCTGAGGACGCAGCCCCCAGCCGGAATTTTATTTGGATTTATGGTATTGGCTGAGTCAGTTCAAAGAGCGGCGGCGTGTTTGCACGCTGCGCGGCCGCAAGCCACCATCATTCTGTTTGGCTCGCAGGCGCGCGGGGATGCCCGGCCGGAGAGCGATATGGACTTTCTGGTGGTGCAATCGGCAGTCGAGTCGCGCCGGGAGGAGATGACGCGTCTGAGCAACCTGCTGCGGCCCCTGCGGGTGCCGGCGGACGTGCTGGTAGCCAGTCGGCGAACGTTCGAGAAATGGGCAGCCGTTCCTGGCACCATTTATCATACCGCCCTCACAGAAGGGAGGGTCATGTATGGCTCAGCTTGAAGCCGCCCGCCTTCTGCTCGCTAAAGCCCGGCAGGACGAGTATCTGCTGGAGCGTCTGGCCGGAGATCCGCAGGCGGCCGACGAGATGTTCGGATTTGATGCGCAACAGGCGGCGGAGAAGCTATTGAAGGCGGCGCTGGCGGCGGCGGCAGTGGTCTATCCCCGAACCCACCGGTTGGGACAGTTGATTGACCTGGGGCGGGACCACGGCCTCGCGGTGCCGGACGAATTCGACGAACTGCATCGGCTGACGCCCTTTGCAGTCGAGTACCGCTACGAATTCTTCAGCGAGGAAGTCGAGAAGCTGCTTGACCGCCAAGCCGTTCGGGACGAGATCCGACGGCTGCGGGAGTGGGTCGAGACCTTGCTGGCGAAGCGGGAGGCGCCCGATCATGGCTGAGAGCGACAATGTCCTGACCAAGCTGCACGATTTGCTGGTTTATCTGGTGCCGCAATTGAGTCGTTTTCTTCCTCACCCGTGCTGCCATCGGCAGTCTGCCTGAATCATTCTTCAGCCGGGAGATCAGCTCCGCTTCGGTCCAACCCAAGTGCGGCATCTCTTGTGCGATGATGCGGTTGGCTTTCTGCTCGGCGGTCTCACGGTGCAATTCTTCAGAGGCCGAATCCTGCCCAGTCCCGTGCTCGGCCAACAAGCGGTCAACGCGAATCCAGCCCGGGCGATGCTCCGGCGCCGCCAAATACCAAACCAAGCGGCCCAGCGCCGAAAAAGCTTCCGTCGCGGTAATTGCGTGTCTAGGCTTGCGTCCATGCCAACGCGATGGCCTTTGCAAGCCGCAGACGGGTGCGACTGCTGCCATCAAAGCGTATCTCAATGAAACAACTGTTCTCAAGCCATAGCATCGCGCGCAGGCTCCAGTTAGGCGTAGGGGTCGCCGCCGGACTTGTGCTCGGGTTGACCGTGTGGTTCAACTACCGTGTCAGCCGCGACGAATTGGAGCGGCAGACCAACGCCAAGGCGGTTTCCGAGACTCGCGCCGCCGCGGCCCGCCTGGATGATTTCATCAGGCGCATCGGGATGCTGACCCAGGATATCGCCGTCCGCCAACAGGCGTTTGGACGCGATCCCGATCCGGGGATGGTTCCCTATTTGCGCGAGCTCCTTCGTCAAACTCCTGTCCAGGAAGCCTATGGCCTGTACATCGCTTACGAACATAAGGACTGGAAAGACCCGGGCGCGTGCCCCGCCATCCATCGCAAGAACTGGCCGGCTCTGACCCTTGTGGATTACGATTATCACGCTCCGCAGCAGGAATGGTACAACGGCCCCAAGCTTTCCCGCGCATTCTACGTTACCGAACCCTACTTCGACGAAGGAGCCGGCAATATCAGCATGGTCAGCCTCACAACGCCTGTGTTCTATGCAGTCACAAACTTCATCGGCGTGGCGGGCGTGGACATGGCCCTGGACCGGATTCGCGAATTGGTGCGATCTGCCCGCCTGGCGGAAAGCGGGCGTTCCGGCACCAACGAATTCGCCTATCTCGTCAGCCGCGCGGGGAGGATTATCGCGCATCCGCAGGAGGATCTCATGCTCCGCAAAGGCTTTGCCGGCGCCGAATTGATAAGCCGGCCGGACGGACAGTTTGTGGCGGCAACACCCGAGGGATTCGCAGCGATTACAATCGACGGCGAACGCCGGCGGCTTTATTGGGCGACTTCGCCGCTGAGCGGCTGGAAGATCGTGCTCAACATTCCCGAAGACGAAATCCTCATTCCTGTGCGCGAACTGACGGTGCGCTCGGCTCTGGCTGGCCTGGGCGGTTTGGTGGTGCTGTTCATCCTGGTCACCGCCCTTGCCCGGCGCTTCACTCGTCCCCTCCTGGGCCTCACCCGGACGGCCGCCGCCATTGAGGAGGGCAAGTTCCGCGAAGGTATGCTGGGCGACCTCCCGGAGCACCGCGACGAGATCGGCGAACTGGCGCGCAGCTTCCAGAAAATGGCGCGCGAAATCCAGGCGCGCGAGCACAGCCTGGCCGAACTCAATCAGAATCTCGAACACACCGTCGCCCAGCGAACCGGGGAACTGACCGCGCGCGCAGGCGAACTGGAAAATCTGACGCGCCAGTCGCAGGAGCGAGTGGTCCTGGAGTCCAGCCTGTCGGCGCTCAATACCAGCCTGCGCGGGAATTTGACCGTCGCTCAAGCCGCCGAAAATGGCCTGGCCCGGGCGATCGAATTCCTGGGAGCGCCCGCCGGCGCAGTGTTTGTCGTGGGTGCGGACGGCGCCTTTCATCGTCTGGCCACACACGCGTATTCGGATGACCCGGACCTCCCGAAATGCTTTGCTCTCGGCAGCGGCACCATTGGGCAGGCCGCACAGTCCCGACGGCCGATTTACACCGAGCCGGCCGAGGGAAAACTCCGGGTCCATTTCGGCTTCGGCGCTGTAGCTCCTGCGCACGTAGCCGATTATCCGCTGCTGGCCAGCGACACCCCGATCGGAGTCATGGAGCTTTGTTTGTTCAAACCGTTGACCGAGGCGCAATCCCGGTGGCTGGAGAAAGCGGCCGAGACCGTGGCCAATGCCTTGCGTTTCGCGCTGGAAAGCGAGGAGCGACGGCAGGCTGAAGAGCGCAACCGCCTCATCCTGGAATCGACCGCCGAGGGCATTTTCGGGACGAACACCGAGGGACGGATCACGTTCATGAACGCGGCCGCCTGCCGGATGCTTGGGTTCACCACTGAGGAACTGGTCGGCCAGCCGTCCCACGCCCTGTTTCACCACCACCGGCCCGACGGCAGAATCTATCCCGAGGAAGACTGCCCGATGTTCGCCGCCTACAATCACGGCAAGGCCAGCCACATTGACGATGAATTCCTCTGGCGCAAGGATGGCATGGGTATGCCGGTCGAGTATGGCGCCACGCCGATCCGGAAAAACGGCGCCGTTCTGGGCGCGGTGATCAGCTTCAGCGACATCACCGAGCGGAAACGCGCCGAGCAGGAATTGGACAACCGCCTGGCGTTTCAACAGGCGCTCATCGAGACCATCCCTTACCCGATGTTCGTCAAGGACGCCGAGGGCCGATTTGTCGTATGCAACAAGGCCTACGAGCGTTCGTTTGGCACCACGAGCAGCTCGCTCAAAGGCAAGACCCTCCTGGAGCTGGATCACCTGCCCGAACCGGACCGGCGCAAGTTTCACGAAGAGGATATGGCCGTCATCCAAACAGCGAGCCGCCGCAGCTACGAGTTGCCTATTCAATATAAGGACGGACACACACACGTCACCCTTTACTCGGTGGACGGATTCAAGCTTTCGGATGGCCGCCCCGGCGGGCTGATTGGGCTGCTGGTGGATATCAGCGACCAGAAGCGCGTCGCGGTGGAATTGAGCGAGGCGAAAGCCAAGGCCGAGGAAGCTACCCAGATGAAATCCATGTTCCTGGCGAACATGAGCCACGAAATCCGCACGCCGATGAACGCCATCATCGGATTGTCCCACCTCGCACTCAAGACCTCGCTCAACACCAAGCAGCGCGACTATGTCAGCAAAGTCCACAACGCCGGCACCTCGCTGCTGGCCATCATCAACGACATCCTCGATTTCTCCAAAATCGAGGCCGGGAAGCTCGACATCGAGACAACGGACTTCCGGCTTGACGAGGTGATCAGCTCGGTCACGACGCTCACCGCCCAGAAGGCGCACGACAAGGGCCTCGAGTTCCTGGCCCATGTCTCGCCGGCGATTCCGGAGTATCTGCTGGGCGACCCGCTCCGCCTTGGCCAAGTCCTCACGAACTTTGTCAATAACTCCGTCAAGTTCACCGAGCAGGGCGAAATCCGGTTGAATATCGAACAGATCGAGCGCACCGGCGAGAAAGTCCAGCTCAAGTTTTCCGTTCGCGACACGGGCATCGGCATGACGGAGGCGCAGGCGGCCAAGCTTTTCCAGCCCTTTACCCAGGCCGACATGTCCACCACCCGCAAACACGGCGGCACGGGTCTGGGGCTGACCATCTGTCGGCGGCTGGTGGAACTGATGGGTGGGCGCGTGTGGCTCGAAAGTGAAGCCGGGGCCGGCACCACGTTCTTCTTCACCGTCTGGCTTAGCGTCGGCGCCGCCAAAGGCTCGGGTAAGATTATTCCCGCGCGACTGACGCAGCTTCGTGTCCTGGTGGTGGATGACAACGCCGCAGCGCGGGAGATTCTTCAGGAGCCGCTCAGCGCCATCGCCCGCTACGTCAAGGTGGTGGCATCCGGGCCCGAAGCCATCACCGCCGTCAAGGCGCAGAACCCTGCGGAGCCCTTTGACATCATCTTCATGGACTGGCGCATGCCCGGCATGGACGGCCTGCAGGCCAGTCGCCAAATCAAGAGCGACGAGACGCTCACGACTCAGCCGGCCATCGTGTTGGTGACGGCCTTCGGGCGCGAGGAGGTTCGCGAGGAAGCCGAGCGCCTGCAACTCGACGGGTTCCTCATCAAGCCAGTGACCAAGTCCATGATCGTGGACACTCTGGTGGATATCTTCGCCTCGTCGGCAGATGAACCCGTTGTAAGGGCGGGCCGGGGGAAGGATGACTCCGCGCTCTTGCAAGGGCTGCGCGTGCTACTCGCCGAGGACAACGAAATCAACCAGCAGATTGCGGTGGAACTGCTCGAAGGGGTCGGCGCAACGGTGAATGTGGCCTGCAACGGACGCGAAGCCGTGGAGCGATTCACCGCCGCCCCCACCAGCTTCGACCTGGTCCTCATGGACCTCCAGATGCCAGAAATGGACGGCTACCAGGCCACGGCGAAGATTCGCGCTGACGCGCGGTTCGCGAGTCTGCCCGTGATCGCCATGACCGCGCACGCCACCATCGAGGAGCGACAGCGCTGTCTGGCGGCGGGCATGAACGATCACGTCTCGAAACCCGTTGACCCGGTGGCATTGTTTGAAACCCTGGCGCGATATTACAAACCTGCGGCTGACGCCACGCTGCCAGCCGCGGCTGTCTCCCCAAAACCAGGTGCGGAGTCCGTCCCCGATCTGCCGGCCATCGAAGGGATCGATACGAAGGACGGTCTGGCCCGTGTCGCGGGCAATCGGAAGCTCTATCTGAAACTCCTGCGCCAGTTCGTGGAGCAGCAGGGACCGTCGGTCGCGCAGATCACCACCGCGCTGGCCCAGAGCGACGCCGCCCTGGCCGAGCGTCTAGCCCACACGCTCAAGGGCGTGGCCGGGAACATCGGCGCCAAGCCGGTGCAAGCGGCCGCCGGCGTTTTGGAGAAGGTTATTCGCAACCGAGCCGCCGCGGCCGACACGGAACCCGCGCTGCGAGAGGTCGCTGCCGCGCTCGATTCGCTGCTGGCAGGATTGCAGAAATCGTTGCCGTCGTCCCAACCCACTACCCCGCCGCCAGCCGCACCCCTGCTGCCAACAGATTTCGCGCAGATACGCGCCGCAGCGGAGCAGCTCACCAGACTGCTCTGCGAATTCGATCCCGGCGCGGTGGAATTCATCGAGGCAAACCAGGCGGCGCTGCGCCCGCTGCTGCCCGGCGATTCCTGGGCGCAGTTCGAGAAACGCGTGCAAAGTTACTCCTTCGCCGAAGCGCAAGGTCAATTGGAGGAGGCGCTGAAGCATCTTGCGGCCACATAAAGAATCTCCATGATCGCCGCGTCTTCCCCGACTCTTGACGCACCCGTCAACGCTCAATCAGAACACGCACATGGGCCTCGACGGATGCTGCCAGCGCTTCCAGGTTGTAGCCTCCCTCAAGCATCGAGACCAGCCGCCCGTTACAAGATTCCTCGGCGATTCCCTTGACGATCCGGGTCAGCTCCGCATAGCCCTCGGGAGTCACTTTCATCCCGCCCAGCGTATCGCCTTTAGCGGCGTCGAACCCGGCCGAGATGAGCACGAAATCCGGCTTGAGGGCCGCGGCGGCCGGTTTCAATCGTTCCTCGAATGCCTTCTTGTAATCCGCATCGCCACAACCAGCCGGCAGCGGCAGGTTCATCTTCGATCCGATCCCTTTGCCCACCCCTTTCTCCTCCGCACTGCCCGTCCCGGGATAAAATGGCGATTGATGGACCGAAAAGTAAAAGACCGTGGGATCGTTGTCGAAAATCGCCTGCGTTCCGTTGCCATGATGGACGTCCCAATCCACGATCAGCACCTTGGCCAGCTTGTGCTTTTGCTGAATGTACTTCGCGGCGATGGCCACGTTGTTGAACAAACAAAAACCCATCGCCTTGTCTTTGAGCGCATGATGGCCCGGCGGGCGAATCGCGCAAAAGGCGTTTCTTACCTTCCCGTCCATCACCGCGTCGATAGCCGATTGCACCCCACCCACCGCGTTGAGTGCCACATGGAACGAATCAGCCGAGGCGGGCGAATCCGGCGAATCCACAAACCCGCTTCCCCCCTGACAGTCTTTCCTGACCCGCTCAATGTATTCCTGGGTGTGGACCGTGCCAACCCAAACCGTCGTGGCCGGGACCGGCTTCAGGGCGACCAATTGATTCATCAACCCCTTCTGCTTCAACATGGCCACGATTGCGGTCAGGCGCTCCGGCCTTTCCGGGTGACCGGGCCCGGTCTCGTGCTTCAGATAGATGTCGCCATAGAGAAACCCCGTCTTCAAGCCGCGCGGCGCGTCTGCCGCCGCGTACCCAGACTCCGCCACTCCCGCCAACACGACCATCAAAACCAGGCAAAGCAGCAGCCCTGCGGCTGAGCATCCTCGCGGCTTGCTCATCAACTCTTGATCCTTCGACATGCAACCATGCTAAAGCAGATCAGGCTTCGCTGCGATGGCAAACCATTCCCGACCGCGAACGATCACGGCGGCCTTCACGAATGAAGCTTGCCAGCACTCATTAGAGGGCCGAGCATCCTCTGCCGGTAACCATGCTCTATCATGAGAGATAACAAACAACTATGAGATGCTCGAAGTTGGTGAGTTTGTTCCTGCCGGTCGTATTCCTCACTTCTTCGATGCGGGTTCTCTCGCAAGGCATCTTTGCCGAGAAGTTGCGCTGCGAATACCGCCTCAATCCAATCGGAATGGATGTGATCCGGCCGCGACTGAGTTGGACCTTGGCTTCCGGGCAGCGCGGCCAGAAACAAAGCGCTTACCGAATTCTCGTCGCCGATTCCCCTGGTTTGCTGGCCCGGAACCGTGGGAACCTGTGGGACACCGGAAAGGTCAAGTCCGACCAAACCCTTCATTTGGTCTATGCGGGCAAACCACTGCGCTCCCGCATGCGCGCCTGGTGGAAGGTTCGCGTGTGGGACAAAGACGGCAAGTCGTCGGCATGGAGCTTGCCCGTTGAATGGACAATGGGGCTGCTGGACAAATCGGATTGGCATGCCAAATGGATTGCGGATTCTGCCAGCGCGACTAACGTGGCGGTGCGCGGTCCGCTCAACGGCTACCACAGCCAGCTTGCGATCAGTCCCGATGCTAACAAGTGGGTCGCCCTCGATCTTGCCAAGTCACAAACGTTCGACGCAGTGCGCCTGTTCCCGGCCCGGCCCTACGACTGGCAACCGGATACGCCGGGCTTCTTGTTCCCCGTCCGTTTCAAAATAGAAGCCGCGCAACATGCTGACTACTCGGACGCGCGTGTTGTGGTGGACCGCACCCAGACCGACCAACCCGACCCTGGAACCAACGCGCCGGTCTTTGGTTTCCCCCCCGTTACCGCGCAATTCATTCGTCTCACGATCACGCGCTTGCGGCAGCGCGACGGAACCAACTACGCGATTGCCCTGGCGGAAATCCAGGTCTTGAGCGGCAAACAAAACCTCGCCCAGGGTGCCAGGGTCACCGCACTGGATTCCATCGAAACGGGAGCGTGGGCCCAAGCCAATCTGACTGACGGCGCGCTGGTCACCGTGAAACCCGGCAGTGGCTCTGGCGCGTTGCCCGCCACGATGGTCCGCAAATCCTTCCGCCTGGGCGGGAGGGTAAAACGCGCCACCGCATACGTCACCGGCTTGGGCCTGTACGAGTTGCACATCAACGGCCAGCGCGTCGGCGACCACTTGCTCGCGCCAGAATGGACCAGTTACCGCAAGCGCGTCCAGTACCAGACCTGCGATGTGACGGCGCTGCTCCGTTCCGGCGAAAACGTAGTCGCCGCGATGCTGGGCGAAGGCTGGTATGCGGGACGGCTGATGGCCGTTGGCCGTTTCGCCTATGGCACTTGCCCACGCTTTTTACTCCAACTTGAAGTCGAACTTGCCAACGGCAAACGGCAAACCGTCGTGAGCGATGAATCCTGGCGCAGCACCACCGACGGGCCGATCAGCTCGTCCGGCATTTACGACGGCGAAGTCTATGACGCGCGTAAAGAGATAGCCGGCTGGGATGCGCCCGGTTGCAGCGATAACAGATGGAATCCCGTCACCACTTTCGACGTGGACCAACCACAACTTGTGTGGC
>Ga0194053_10002354_pt1 | contig 11305 bp, 11 predicted proteins | sample SepL228m_MetaG_FD_161684 | JGI IMG/M metagenome (GOLD analysis project Ga0194053, IMG submission 161684) | Anoxic zone freshwater microbial communities from boreal shield lake in IISD Experimental Lakes Area, Ontario, Canada - Sep2016-L227-8m | ecosystem: Environmental > Aquatic > Freshwater >... | reverse complement strand
CTGTCCGGCGTCATTCAGGGCCAGTTCTCCGACCTGGAGATCCAGGCGGCCGAGATCGAGCGCATGCGCACCCTGATGGAGGAGACGCTGGCCCGCCACACCGGTAAGGACGCCGCGGTCATCCGCAAGGACACCGACCGCGACAAGATCCTGACCGCCGCCGATGCCAAGGACTACGGGATCATCGACACAGTTTTGGAGTACCGGAAGCTGTCGGCGCTGAAGGCCTGAGCTCACGGGCGAAGCTCTGAGCTCAACGGACCGCGGCCGCGATCGCGGTGATATCGGTCGGTCGTATCCGGCAGCACCCGCCGACGATGCGGGCACCCGCCGCGACCCAACTCGCGGCCTGGCCGGGTGAGAAACCGGCGCTTCCGGTCCACATCCGCGCGGGTCCGTCCCATTCCTCGCCACTGTTCGGGTAGACGATCACTGGTTTACCGGTGACCCTGCGGGCCACCGTAACCGCATTGAGGACATCGCCGGGCGCACAGCAGTTGACGCCCACCGCCACGATCTCGGGGACGCCCGCGGCGACGGCGAACGCCTCGGCCAGCGGCTGGCCGGCGCGGGTGTGCTCACCGGCGATCGTGTAGCTCAGCCAGGCGGGCACTCCGAGATCCTGCACCAGTTCGACCAGCGCCTCGGCTTCGTCGATATCGGGCACGGTCTCCAACGCCAGCACATCGGGTTGCGCCGCGGTGAGTACCTCGAGCCGCGGCCGGTGCCAATCGGCCAATGCGGAGACGCTGAGGCCGTAGCGGCCGATGTACTCCTCGCCGCCTGCCAAGGTTGCCCCGTAGGGCCCCACCGACGCGGCCACCCAGCCCGTACCGCCGGCCCGGTCGCGGGCCGTCTTACCCAGCTCAACGCTGCGGCGCAGCAGCCGTTCGGCATCCGTGCGGCCGATTCCGCGCTGGGCGTAACCGTCGAATGATGCCTGATAACTGGCGGTGGTGGCGATGTCCGCACCGGCGGCGAAGAACGCGTCGTGTACCGCGGCAATCTCCTCCGGCGCGTCCATGAGCAAACGCGCCGACCACAGGTCGTCGGACAGGTCGTGACCGCGTGCCTCCAGTTCGGTGGCGAGCCCGCCGTCGGTGACCAGCACGGTATCGTCGGAAACGGTGAATCGCACGGGGCAACTGTACGCAAACCGCCATTGAGACACTCTCGGTCCGGTAACGGCAGCGACACGCCAAGAGCACAGTCGGCGCTTCCACGGCGAGGTGGATGCTCCGAAGGGATATGTTCACCCCACGCACGAATACCAACGACGCTATTCACCTTTATCGGTCGCACCGCTGCCGAGCCAACGGGTAGCGTCGGGACTGACGACAGACGTAGCGACCCCAACCGGTAACAGCGACGGCGAAGGAAGTAGGGCACAGGCACCATGGCGCGCATCGGAGACGGCGGTGACCTGCTGAAATGCTCGTTCTGTGGGAAGAGCCAGAAGCAGGTCAAAAAGCTCATTGCGGGCCCCGGTGTCTACATCTGCGACGAGTGCATCGACCTGTGCAACGAGATCATCGAAGAGGAGCTGGCCGACGGCGACGAGGTCAAACTCGATGAACTGCCCAAGCCCGTCGAGATCCGGGAGTTCCTCGAGAACTACGTCATCGGTCAGGACACCGCCAAGCGCACCTTGGCGGTCGCGGTCTACAACCACTACAAGCGGATTCAAGCCAGCGAGAAATCGCGCGATTCCCGCACTGAGCCGGTGGAGCTGGCCAAGTCCAACATCCTGATGCTGGGGCCGACCGGTTGCGGCAAGACGTATCTCGCCCAGACGTTGGCCAAGATGCTCAACGTCCCGTTCGCCATCGCCGATGCCACTGCGCTGACCGAGGCCGGCTATGTGGGCGAGGACGTGGAGAACATTCTGCTCAAGCTGATCCAGGCCGCCGACTATGACGTCAAGCGCGCCGAGACGGGCATCATCTACATCGACGAGGTCGACAAGATCGCCCGCAAGAGCGAGAACCCGTCGATCACCCGTGATGTGTCCGGCGAGGGCGTGCAGCAGGCGCTGTTGAAGATTCTCGAAGGCACTCAGGCCTCGGTGCCGCCGCAGGGCGGACGCAAGCACCCGCACCAGGAATTCATCCAGATCGACACCACCAACGTGCTGTTCATCGTGGCGGGTGCATTCGCAGGCTTGGAGAAGATCGTCGCCGACCGAATCGGCAAGCGAGGCTTGGGCTTTGGTGCTGAGGTGAAATCCAAGGCCGAGCTCGAAACCCAGGATCACTTCGCGGAGGTCATGCCCGAGGATCTCATCAAGTTCGGTTTGATCCCGGAGTTCATTGGCCGTCTGCCGGTCGTCGCCTCGGTGACTCACCTGGACAAGGACTCACTCGTGCAGATCCTGTCCACACCCAAGAACGCCTTGGTGAAGCAGTACACCCGGCTGTTCGAGATGGACGGCGTGGAACTGGAGTTCACCCCCGAGGCGTTGGATGCCATCGCCGATCAGGCGATCCACCGCGGCACCGGGGCGCGCGGGTTACGCGCGATCATGGAGGAAGTTCTGCTTCCGGTCATGTACGACATCCCCAGCCGCGACGATGTCGCCAAGGTTGTGGTGACCCAAGAGACCGTGCAGGACAACGTGCTGCCGACCATCGTGCCGCGCAAGGCCCCGCGCGCCGAACGGCGGGACAAGACCGCTTAGGTAATCCGGTCTGCTCGGCTATAAACGTTCATCGACTCGCCTCGCAAGAATGCGATCAGCGTCAACCCGGACTGGGTGGCGAGATCGATGGCCAGCGATGACGGCGCGGACACCGCCGCGAGTACGGGAATGCCCGCCATCACGGCTTTCTGGGTCAGTTCGAATGACACCCTGCCGCTGACCAGAAGAACCGATCCGCTCAGTGGGATGCGATCGGCCTCCACTGCCCAGCCGATCACCTTGTCCACCGCGTTGTGCCGTCCGACGTCCTCCCGCACCGCCAGCATGGTGCCGTCGGCACTGAACAGCGCCGCGCCGTGCAGGCCGCCGGTGCTGGCGAAAATCTTTTGCGCTGAACGCAACCGGGCCGGTAATTCGGTCAGGGTGGTTGCCGATACCGAGGCGGGGTCATCACCGGGAGAATGGCGGCTTGCCAACCAGATGGCTTCGAGTGAGGCCTTGCCGCAGACGCCGCAGGAGGACGTTGTGTAGAAGTTGCGGGTGATGTCCACCTCGGGCATCTGCACTTCGGGCCGCAGTGTCACGTCTAGGGTGTTGTAGGTATTCATGCCGTCATTCTCGGCGCCCCGGCAATATCGCACCGTCGCCACGTCGGCTCGGTCGTTGATAACGCCCTCGGTAAGCAGGAACCCTTGCGCCAGTTCGAAATCCGAGCCTGGTGTGCGCATGGTGACAGTGATCGCAGAGCCGTTGACGCGGATCTCCAGTGGCTCCTCGACAACGACGGTTTCCGGGCGTTCGGTGATGCTCGCTTCGTCTGCTGAAGCCGTCAGATGACTGACGCGACGCCGAGATGTCACTCGTCCCATCTATTCCTCCCGCCGCATCGACAGGGCGAATACCCGAAGATCGCGGTCGGTCCGCTTGCGGTAGGACCGGTACATCGGATAGCTGAGGAACCGCTGCAGCGCTTCCTCGCGCTCCGGTCCGCTCAGGGCGCATGCCGTCACGTCAATTTCGCTGCCACTGATCGCGACGGTCGCGTGCGGGTTGGTGATCAGATTCGACGACCACCCCGGGTGGTGCTGTTGACCCCAGTTGCTGCCGAGGATCAGCAGCCGCTCGCCATCGCGCAGATAGTTGAGCGCGCACGCGCGCGGCTGACCGGACTTGCGTCCGATCGTCGTCAACAGCAGTGTGGGCAGCGTGGTGGGTCCGAACAGGGTGTATTTGCCTCGCGTCGCCATCAGAATTCTGCGGTCCAGTGGCGCCAGTGCGCGCAGTAACCGTGACCCCGGACCCGACGAGGCGAACGCGTAGGCGGGCGCGAACGCCGGCGACATCGTCTCCCGACCCCAGTGCGGGTCGGGGAATGAAGCTGACACGGGTGTCAATGCTGCCCCCCGTCGCTACGCCGGGTGTTACCGCCCAGCATCTAACTTCTTGGTAGTCGCTAATCGCTATAGTGGCCAACGATATTGTTCCAGTCTGTCATCCTGACCGGCATGTCCCTGACCTCTGGCTCTGATCTAGATTGGACCATCTTCGGCGTGAGCGGCGAGTGCGGCATGGTTGAGTACGGCATAGTTCAGACGGGCTTCGGGCTGGATGTCGCCAAGACCACCGATGTGTCGGCCGAGGCGATCGTGGTGCACGATGCTCAGGTGGACAACCCGGCCTACGCCTTCGCGCTGTCGCGGCTCAGTGAGCAGAACCTTGAGCACACCGTTATGGGTGTCGACCAATCGTGGTAACGAGCGTGCCCCTGGCGGCCGTGGTGCTGGCCGGCGGAGCCTCCCGACGGATGGGCCGTGACAAGGCCACCATGGCCCACCCTGACGCCCACCTCTCGCCAGGTGGCCTGACGATGGTCGAGTACACCGTCAACCTGCTGAAGTCGCGCTGCGCCCCGGTGTTCGTTATCGCTGCACCCGGTCAAGCCCTGCCGGCGCTGGACGCTGAGGTGCTGCGTGACGAGGTGCGTGGCGTGGGCCCGCTGCTGGCGACCGGCCGCGGGCTGCGGGCGGCCGCGGCCGCTGGGGCGGATCGGGCCTTCGTGAGCGCGGTGGATATGCCGTACCTGTCACTGGACGTCATTGAGCAGCTTGTCGGCTACCGCGGCGTCGACATCGTGCTGCCCTGGGACGGCCGCGATCACTATCTTGCCGGGATCTTTTCCACCGCCCTGGCCGACCAGATCGACGCCCTGGTCGGCGCAGGTCAGCGCAGCATGCGGGCCCTGGCCGACACTGTGGTCACGCAACGGGTTGTGCTGCCGCCGGGTCGCGCCCTGACGAATCTCAATTCCGGGGCCGACACGCCGGGCTGACCAGCGCCGTCGATCAAAAAAACCCGGCGCGGCACCTGAAAATTGTTAAAGGTGTTATTGGTGTGAATATTGTTATTTTTGTGGCGGAGTTCTCTGTGCCTTGGTTCACAAATTGCCTGTGAGTTATGTCACATCAAACTGGGGTGGATCGCGGTTTCGCGCCGCTGGGAATCGCCGCACTGACCTGCGTGAAGCCCGGGCGATTCGTCGCCGTGATCAGTCTGTTATCTGAAAGATATTGGCATGTCATTGACGTGACCGAGCGCAACGCGCTGCGTAGCGTCCAAATTAGTCCGCTAAACGGGCTGACAAATCCACTTGATGAAGACCCTGCGTGTGAGCGGGGGTCGGGTTCTCCAGCGATACCCCCCGGGGTGCGCCATCCGGCCACCGCAGTCGTGCCAGACCGAGACGGCGCGATCCGACGAGCAGACCAGCCTTTGGGCAACGCTGCGGCGCACGCTTGGCGAAAGGACAGTTTGTTGAAGAATCTCCGCAAAACGCTCGGAATGTCTGCGCTCGCTGGCGCGATGTCCGTGGCCCCGCTTGGTTTGGTTGCCGGTGTCGCGAACGCAGACAGCGTGAACTGGGACGCGATCGCGGCCTGCGAGTCGGGTGGCAACTGGGCGATCAACACCGGTAACGGCTACTTCGGCGGCCTGCAGTTCACTCCGGGCACCTGGCATGCCAACGGTGGCAGCGGCATGCCGAATCAGGCCTCCCGGTCAGAGCAGATCCGGGTGGCGGAGAACGTGCTGCGCAGCCAGGGTATCGGCGCTTGGCCGGTGTGCGGCCAACGAGGCTGACCTGGTACTTGCTGAATTAGTGACGGGGTGGCGCCGGAGCAATCCGGCGCCACCTTTCTCTTTGCTGGCATTTCTCTCACCGAACTCTCATGAAAACCAACTGACTCAGCTGTAACACCCGTCCCGCACGCTGCGATTCACATCACAACCGCCTGGTACGGCGGTCCGCAGTCGGAAAGGGACACCAGTGAGCATCTTCCGCAGAATCATCACCCTCGCCGCCCTCGCACTGGGCCTGGCACTGGGAGCGCTGGCGTTGGGAAGCGGAACTGCTGCCGCCGACAGCGGTGTGAACTGGGACGCTGTCGCCAAGTGTGAGTCCGGCGGCAACTGGGCGATCAACACCGGCAACGGGTTCTACGGCGGCCTGCAGTTCTCACCCGCCACCTGGAAGTCCAACGGCGGAACCGGGATGCCCAACCAGGCCTCCCGTGAAGAGCAGATCCGGGTCGCCGAGAACGTCTTCCGCACCCAGGGCATCGGTGCTTGGCCGACATGCGGCGCGAATGCCGGCGCCCCGGGTCTGGTCACCCCGATCTCGGCCATTGGTACTTCGGGTACTTCGGCACCGAACCAGTGCCAGGGGCTGGGGCGCGGCCCACTCGGTCTGGTCGACTGGGGTCAGATCTGCCTGACGTTCACTGATCCGGGCAAGGCCTTCGCCAACGCGATCGGCATCCGTTAACAATCTCGATCCGCTCAGAACCTCGATCCGTTAAGAACCTCGATCCGTTAAGAACCTGAAGTCAACCGGGCCGCCCGCCGCGCGCCGAGGCTGCTGCCGGTAACTTGAACCCGTGACAGGGTACGAATCCGACACCTCGTCGCCGCACCCGATTTCCGGCCGGCTTAAGGACCTCTCTCGATGGCATCGCGACAATTTTCAATCGAACGGGCCTCCGATGGGGCGCGATCAATACGGATTCATGCCCGCGGCATTGATGTGCTCGACAACCCGCAGATTAACCGGGGCACCGCGTTCACTGTCGAGGAGAGAAGCCACCTCGGCTTGACGGGCATGTTGCCCAGCACCGTCGAGTCGCTGGAACAGCAGGTGGGTCGAAGCTACGCACAGTTTCTCGCCTTCGAGACCGACATCGAGAAGTGGGCCTTCCTGACGGGGGTGCACGACACCAACGAGGTGCTGTTCTACGCACTGCTCGGCGAGCACATCGAGGAGATGCTGCCGATTGTCTACACCCCGACCGTCGGTACCGCGATCACGCAGTTCAGTCACGTCTTCCGCCGACCGCGCGGGGTGTTTCTGAACATTAAGGACACTGATGAGATCGACCGGGCATTGGCCGCCACCGGACTCGGACCGGAAGATGTGGACTTGATCGTGGCCAGTGATGCCGAGGCCATTCTCGGCATCGGGGACCTGGGCGTCGGCGGAATCGAAATCTGTATCGGCAAGCTGGCCGTGTACACCGTGGCAGCGGGAATCGACCCGAGCAGGGTGCTGGCCGTCGGCCTCGACGTGGGCACGAATCGCGAGGAATTGCTGACCGACCCGCGTTACCTGGGTTACAAGCATGCCCGCGTGCGCGGCGCAGAGTACGACGCCTTCATCGATACCTATGTAGCCAGTGCGAGTAAACGATTCCCCAACGCCATCCTGCACTGGGAGGACTTCGCCGCTTCGCAGGCTCGCGGGATTCTTGCCCGCTACGGCGAGAAACTCTGCACTTTTGACGACGATATTCAGGGCACCGCAGCTGTCGGTCTGGCCTGCGCACTGTCGGGGGTTCGAGTCTCAGGCGGATCACTCACCGATCAGCGCATCGTGGTCTACGGCGCCGGCTCTGCAGGAGTCGGCATCGCCGACTTGATCCGTCTCGCTCTGCAACAGGAGGGGCTCAGTGCCCAGGCGGCTGCCGGGTGCATCTACCTGATTGATCGCCCCGGCCTACTCACCAGTGAGATGACCGGACTTGCTGACTATCAGGTGCCCTACGCCAAGGAGCCGGCCGAGGTGCAGTCCTGGCGTTCGGCGGGCGGGCAGCTGGGGTTGGCGGAGGTGGTCGCCAACCTGCATCCCACCATGCTGGTCGGAACTTCTGGTCAACCCGGCGCCTTCACCCGGCCGATCCTCGAGAACATGCATGCCGCCTGCGATCGTCCCATCGTGTTGCCGATGTCCAACCCGACCGAACTGGCCGAACAGACCCCGGCCAATATCCTGCAGTGGACCGGGGGCGCGGCACTGGTGGCCACCGGAAGTCCCTTCGGCCCGGTTGACGTGAACGGCACCAGCTACCGAATCGGTCAGGCCAACAATGCTCTGCTGTTTCCCGGGTTAGGACTCGGCGCCATTGTCACCGGCGCCTCCACGTTGTCGCCGGCGATGTTCCTGGCCGCGGCTCGGGCCCTTGCCGGACTGGCGGATCCCACCGACCAGTCCAAAGGATTGCTGCCCATGATCAGTCAGTTGCGCGAGGTCTCGGCTACGGTCGCCGTCGCGGTTGCGAATACGGCGATCGCCGAGGGGCTCAACCGCATCGAGGTGGATAACACGATTGAGGCGGTGCGGGAGGCCATCTGGTCTCCGACCTACGCGCCGATACTGCGCTAGGCCGCAGCCGTGGCATGGTGTCGCTCACGGTAAGTTGTCGCCCATGACAAGCCGCGAATTCGACATCGTTGTCTATGGAGCCTCGGGCTTCGTCGGCAAGCTCACCGCCGAGTATCTGGCCAAGGCCGGCGGTAGTGCCCGTATCGCGTTGGCAGGGCGTTCTCCGGAACGTCTGGCGGCTGTTCGCGCGACACTGGGCGAGTCGGCACAGTCCTGGCCGATCATCACCGCCGACGCATCCTCGCCGGCCTCCCTCGATGAGATGGCCGCGCGGACACAGGTGGTGGTGACCACTGTCGGTCCCTACAGCCGCTACGGACTGCCGATGGTCGCGGCCTGTGCGGCAGCCGGCACCGACTACGCCGATCTCACCGGTGAGGCGATGTTCGTCCGACAGAGCATCGACGACTACCACAAACAGGCCGTCGATACCGGTGCCCGCATCGTGCACGCGTGCGGCTTCGACTCCGTTCCGTCGGACCTGAGCGTCTACGAGCTGTTCCGGCGCGCCAAGCAGGACGGTACCGGCGAACTCGGCGATACCAACTACGTGCTGCGCAGTTTTTCCGGCGGGGTATCCGGCGGCACGATCGCCTCCATGATCGAGGTGTTCCGGGCTTCATCCGGGGACCCCGACACCCGGCGGCTGCTCGCCGATCCCTACACCCTGTCCCAAGACCGCGGCGCCGAGCCCGAACTCGGCCCCCAGCCCGATATGCCCTGGCGGCGCGGCAGGGAGCTCGCCCCGGAGCTCGACGGGGTGTGGGCCGCGGGCTTCGTCATGGCGATGTACAACACCCGCATCGTGCGTCGCAGCAACGCGCTACTGGACTACGCCTACGGCCGCCGATTCCGCTATACGGAATACATGGGCGTCGGGCCGTCCGTCCTGGCTCCGGTCACCTCGGCGGCGGCTACTGCGGCGACCGCCGGTGCGGCCGCGCTGGGGGGTCGATTCTTTCGGCTCCTCCCGCGTCGGTTGGTCGAGCGAATCGCGCCCAAACCCGGCACCGGTCCCAGCGACGACGTACGCGAGCGGGGCTACTACCGCCTGGAGACCTACACGACCACCAGCACGGGTGCCCGATATGTTGCCACCATGTCCCAAAGCGGTGATCCCGGCTACAAGGCGACATCGGTGATGCTGGGGGAGTGTGGCCTGGCGCTGGCGCTTGACCGGGACAAACTCCCGGCGCTGCACGGTGTGCTGACACCCGCGGCCGCCATGGGCGATGCGCTCTTGGCTCGCTTCCCGGCGGCCGGGATTTCGCTGGAATCGGCCAAGTTGAACTGATAGTGAACTAACGCGCTGTGAGCGTAAACGGGTGCGCCGCGCGATCCGCTGCGACTACTGTCGGTTCCGTTGGTAGCAACTTCAGCAAAGGCGGAACCCCACAATGGCCGGTCTCGATGACCTCTTCAATCAGATCCCGGTGGCGGATATCGCCGCCAAGCTCGGTGCCGATCCGAGTGAGGTGAGCCAGGCTGTCCAGACCCTGGTGCCCACCCTGCTGGGCACGCTGCAGGAAAATGTTCAAGCTGACGATATCGACTCCACGCACCTGGAGTCGGCCGTGGTGGCCGAAGGTGAGAGCGACCTGCTGGTTGGCGGGGTCAACGTCGATCAGATCGACACCGGCCAGGGCAACCAGCTCATCGCCAGCCTGTTCGGCGGTAATGACACCAACCAGGTCGCATCGGCGCTGTCCGGCGCCGGCGCCGGCGGTGGTGACCTGATCAAGCGGCTGCTCCCGATGCTTGCGCCGATCGTGCTCGCCTATGTCGGCAAGCAGTTCGCCGCGAAGAACGCCGGCGCGCAGGCCCAGGCCTCCGGCGGCGGGATGGGCGACATCCTCGGCAGCATCCTCGGCGGCGCCGGCGGTGGTGGCGGAGCCGCCAACAACCCACTGGGCAGCATTCTGGGCAGCGTGCTCGGTGGCAACCAGGGTGGAGCGATCGGCAACATTCTGGGTGGACTCCTGCGCGGCGGCAAGTAGCCGTTCGCCTCGGGGCGCAGGTCGGCCGTCGGCCTGCGCGCACCTAGAATCATCAGGTGCCCACCACCGATGACGCCCGTGCCGAGGCTCTCCCGAAGACGTGGGAGCCCGGTGCGGTAGAGACCGGGATCTATCAGGGTTGGGTTGACGCGGGCTATTTCACCGCCGACGCGGCCAGTGCTAAACCGCCGTACTCGATTGTGCTGCCGCCGCCGAATGTGACCGGCAGCCTGCACATGGGTCACGCACTGGATCACACCCTGATGGATGCGCTGACCCGCCGTAAGCGCATGCAGGGCTACGAGGTGCTGTGGCTTCCCGGGATGGATCATGCCGGCATCGCCACCCAGTCATTGGTGGAGAAGCAACTGGCTGCGGATTCCACCAGCAAGGAAGATCTCGGCCGGGAACGGTTCATCGAGCAGGTCTGGGAATGGAAGCAACAATCGGGCGGAACGATCGGTGCCCAGATGCGCTGCCTCGGCGATGGTGTCGATTGGAGTCGCGATCGGTTCACCATGGACGAGGGGCTTTCCCGCGCGGTTCGCACAATCTTCAAACGTCTCTACGACGCCGGCTTGATCTACCAGGCCGAGCGGTTGGTCAACTGGTCACCGGTGCTGCAGACCGCGATCTCCGATCTCGAGGTCAAATACGAAGAGGTCGAGGGCGAACTGGTCTCGTTCCGTTATGGCTCCCTTGATGATTCGGCGCCGCACATCGTGGTCGCGACCACCCGGATCGAGACCATGCTCGGTGACACCGCGATCGCGGTGCATCCCGACGACAATCGGTATCGGCACCTCGTGGGGACCGCCCTGCCGCACCCGTTCCAGAACCGTGAGATTGTGGTCGTGGCTGACGAGCACGTGGATCCGGAATTCGGGACCGGTGCTGTCAAAGTCACACCGGCGCACGACCCGAATGACTTCGAGATCGGCATGCGGCACAACTTGGCAA
>Ga0194053_10002351_pt1 | contig 11332 bp, 7 predicted proteins | sample SepL228m_MetaG_FD_161684 | JGI IMG/M metagenome (GOLD analysis project Ga0194053, IMG submission 161684) | Anoxic zone freshwater microbial communities from boreal shield lake in IISD Experimental Lakes Area, Ontario, Canada - Sep2016-L227-8m | ecosystem: Environmental > Aquatic > Freshwater >... | reverse complement strand
CCGATCTGGCGTCAACGGGTCGTGGAATCACCACCGCCCACACCACCGCACTGGGAGGACGCCCCCGACTTCGACATTTCCTTCCATCTGCGGCGGTTGTCTGCGCCGGAACCCGGCAACCTCGACGGTGTGCTGGAGATGGCTCGGGTGGCGGCCATGTCGGACTTCGACCGGGCCCGGCCATTGTGGACAGCGACGCTGATTGAAGGGCTCGACGACGGCGGGGCCGCGGTGCTGTGCAAGTTTCATCACGGGCTCACCGACGGCGTCGGCGGTGTGCAGATCGCGATGCACCTGTTCGACCTCAGCGAGGAGCCACGTGCCGTCGATTCTGTCGAGGCCCGAACCGGGGAACCGGAAGTGCATGAGCGCGGGCTGCTCAGTGACTACGTCGACGTGTTGCGGTACGACCTCGGCCTAGTACGCCAGGCGGTCACCGGTACCGCTGCCGCCGCGCCGAAGCTGTTGTTCCACGCCATTCGCAATCCGCTGCAGGCGGTGGCTGACGCCGGTGAGCTGGCCGCGTCGGTGTACCGCACCATTCGCCCGGTCGCCGAGACCGGGTCGCCATTGATGCAGGAACGCACCACGGTTCGCAGACTCGGTGTGCACGAGGTGTCATTACCCAAGTTGAAGGCAGCCGCGCACAACGGTGGCGGGGCGCTCAACGACGCATTCGTCGCCGGCATCGCCGGGGGCCTGCGCCGCTACCACGAGCAGCACGGTGTCACCGTGGGTGATCTGCACCTGACCATGCCGATCAGCGTCCGCACCGAAGACGATAGCGAGGGCGGCAATCACATCACTCTCGCGCGTTTCGACGTTCCAGTGGGCCTGCCCGACCCCGCAGAGCGGATCGCTGAGACCCGGGCGCGGACCACCAAGGTGCGCAACGAGAAGTCGACGCCCTACATCCAGATCATCGCCGGCGCGATGAACCTGATGCCGCGCTGGTACATCGGTTCGGTACTTCGCAAAGTCGACTTCCTGGCCAGCGATGTACCCGGCATTCCCGTTCCCGTGTACCTCGCCGGGGCGAAGGTACGCGTGCAGTATGCATTCGGGCCAACAATCGGCTCAGCGGTGAATGTCACGCTGCTGACCTACGTCGACACCTGCGCCCTGGGAATCGATGTCGACACCGGCGCGATCCCGGACTTCGATGATTTCCGCGACTGCCTGGTGGCCGGGTTTGATGAGGTCCTGGCGCTAGCCGACGGATGACGGTTAAGGCAAGTTCACGCCAGTAACTCGATGACTGTCGCGTTGCGGACACTGCTGTAGCGGTCCGGCTGACAGGTCAGCAGGATCACCTGACCGCGCTCGCCGACGGCGTTGAATACCTTGCCCATACTGATCAACCGCTTCGGGTCTGCGAATCCGAGTGCATCGTCGATAACCACGGGGACGGTGTCCGCATCTGCCACCAGTGCGGCACCGGTGAGTCGCACCATGATGCCGAGTTGTTCCCTGGTGCCGGTGGACAGCGAGCCGTAGGGCACGGTGCGCCCGTCGTGGGTGCGCGATTCGATGGACAGATCGGGGTTGATGTCCAGTTTGACGGATTCGTCCTCAAAAACGATGCGCCCCAGCCGTTCCAGCTCAGTGCGAAACGGTTCCACGTAGCGCTGTTGGATGTTCTCGCGGTGCTTAATCATGGTCGTCCGCAGGAGTTTGGCAGCCTCGGCGCGATCGCGGATAGCGTCATGCTCGGCGCGGATGCGCAGTAGCGCAGCCTCGGCGTCGTCCAGCTGGCCCTGGCGGCCCTCCGCCCCAATAATCTCCCACTGCGCGGTGAGCGAATCGATCTCCTTGTCGGCATCTACGAGTTGAGCGGCGATTTCCCTCTCCGCCCGGATTGCAGCAGCCAGTTCGGCGGCCACGTCGTCGGGGTTGTGGGCTTGATACTCCGCCGTCAATGCAGCCAGCTGTTCATCAGCCGTGTTCTGCGTCGCGGCATCGGTCGCGGCGACGGATTCCATCTGCTCGTCGGAGGAGACGGCCTGTGACACCGCGAGTCGACCACGTACATCCGTTAACTCAGACTCTGCGGCCTTCGCCCGCTCCCGCAGAATACTGGCGGCGTCGACCTTAGACTTCAGCACCTCCGCGGCGGAGGCTGCTGCCGCGGCCTGGGCTTCGGCGGCGGTCACTGCGTCGTCAAGCGCCGTGCTGGACGCCCTCAGTTCCGCGTCGGCCTGCGCCGCAGCTTCTGCGGGATCGGTCTTGGGGTCGGCGTCACCTGTACGGAACTCGGTCACCCGTGCGCGCAGCGAATCGATGTCCACGCCCACGCAGAGCGCATCCCGCGTGGCGGTCAGCGTGTCGCCGGTGGCGGTGAGTTCACGCCGGCGGCCGTCCACGGCGCGCGCGTGCGCAACGTCGGATACCTCGCCTAGGGCTAACGCGGTGGCAAGGCGGCTCTGCGCGCCGTCGAGCCTGGTTCGCATTTCGGCAACTCCGGCGCCGGGATCGATGCGCACAGTGATCACGCCGGGGACCTCGACGGTGAGCGGCGCCGAGGGCGTGGGTGTCCAGGGTTGCCCTGCAGCCAGCGTCACCGCCTCGCCGTCGGCTACGACCGCCAGGTCCACCGGCGCGGTGAACTCGACGGCGCCGGCATCGGCGCGCAGTTGCGTCTCAAGGAGTTCCACCAATGCGGCACTTTCGTCGATCTCCCCGAACAGTTCCACGGTCAGGGCGATAGCAGCGAGTTGATCGGTGACCTCCGCACGCTGAGTGAGGATGCGCTCAATCTGGGCCAGCTGATCGGCCAACCGACGCCCCTCCAGCCTTGCGGCGCAGGATTTCTGCGCGGCGGCGGCGGTGTCGAAGCGCAGCTGCGCCGCCTGGCGGGCGGCCGTGACAGTAGCCGACTGCGCAGCGACCGTGCCGACATGCTCACGCGCGGCCGTCTCCTCTTTTTCGGCTGCGATCAACTTCTCGCGCGCGTCGGAAAGGGCGACCGTGCGCATCGCAACGTCGGCAATCTGCGTCAAGCGCTGCTGCTGCCCCGCTGCCGAGGCGGTGGCGGTGGCGATAGCGGCGGCCGCATTCAGTCGTGCTTTCTCCAGTTTCTCGACGAGCGCGGCCAGTCCGACGCCGGCCTGTTCGGCTACGACGCGCCGGGCTGCAGCGGGGGCGAGGGCGTCGGCTAGTTCGGCACGGGTCGTGCTTAGACGTTCCTGTCGGATTACCCGCTCCTCGATGTCGGCGACCGCTTCTCGACAGCTTTTCGCCGTCTCTTCGGCTGCTTTCACCCTGGCGATGGCATCCTTGTATTCCTTTGTGGGCTTGGCGGTTCGCTCGGTGAAGTAGCGCGCAAATTCGGCGTCGACACGGTCGATCAGCAGGGTTTCGGCTCCTGAGGCGGTCGTGGCCTCGCCGGCCGCAGCGTCGAGGGCGCGGGTCAATGCCGTGCAGCCCGACAGATCGACCGCGTTGGTGGAGTCTGACTGCAGTACCCGTTGGGCGTCCCACAAGGCAGTGTCGACAGTCTCGTCAAGGATGGCGCGAACCCGGTTATGTGCCTCGTCACCGGTGAGTTGCTCGTGGTTCGGCGCGGTGATACTGAGCTCAGTGAGGCTCTTCTTGTGGAAACGTTTGCGGTAGACGAACCGGTAGGGGCCGGTGCTGATTTCGGCGATCACCTCCGAGCCGACGTCACCGTGTACGGGCTTGACTGCCAAAACGCTCTGCCTGGTCGAGCTGTCCTTCTGGTCCAGCAACAGTCCGAGCGCCTCGAGCACCGACGACTTGCCGATCTCGTTGGGGCCGTGCACCACCACAACCCCACGGTCGGGAAAGTTGATCTCGCGGTCAGCGATCCCGCGGAAGTTCTTCAACCGCAGCCGGTGCAGGATCACTCGAGGCCTTTCCGCAACCGCAGCAGCAGAGCCAACGCTCCGCGCGCGGTCTGTGCGTCAGGGCCACTGGAGCGGGCCTGCTCTTTGAGATCGTCGACAGCGTCGGCGGCGAACCCGCCGATACCAAGATTGTCGAACTCCTCGTCGGCGGGCATGACTACCAACTCGGTGTGGCGCTCCCAGTTATCCACGCCGGCGAACAGCCGCGAGTACTTCTCGATGCAGAGGTCCAGTTCGGCCTGCTCGGTGACGGTGACAGTGCCCTTAAGCGCCAACTGAATTACGGTGCGGTCCTTGCCGGGCAGTGCGTCAAGTCTGGCGTCGAGTGCGGCGATATCGCTGCCGTTGTTCAGATCTGCGGCGATCGTGAGGAAGCACCAGGTGCCGACGGTGTGAGTTTCCACCGTGACCGGATGCGCCGGGTCATCGAGATCTAAATCGACCAGCAGCACGTGACCGGAGTCGGCTTCCTTATGGTCATAGTCGGTGACCTCCGGCGAGCCTGAGTACCAGACGCGGCCGCTGTCACCGACCTCGGTGCGGGAGTGCTTGTCGCCCAGTGCCACGTAGTGCACAGCCGAGCGTTCCAGGGCCGCAGTCACCGCGGCCATCCGGATAGCAGCGATATTGTCACGGTCGGGATCGAGTACGTCGACGGCGCCGTGCGCCAGCAGAATCCGCGCCGTGCCGTCGGAGGGAAGTTCAGCCAGCACATCGGCGGCCAAGTCGGTGGTGGGCCGCTTCGAGCGCCACGGGGCCGCCACGATCTCCAGGCCTGGGCGCACGTCGAATACGCCTGCGCGGTCGAGTACCACCACATTGTCCGGGCGCTCTGTGAGGAACTGCTTGCTGGTGTACATCGACGAGGGATCAAGCGGATCGTGGTTGCCGGGCAAGAGGTACACCGGAACCTCGATACGGCCCATGGCTGCAAGCGACTGGCTGATCACCTTCGGTGCCAGCTGGTTGGCGTCGAACACATCGCCGGCCACCACGACAAACTCCGCACCGGTCCGCTGGGCGAGCGCGCCTAGTCCCGCGACTACGTCACGGCGGGCAGCCGAATAACGCGGTTGAGCGTCGTCGTCCAGGAAGCGGCGGGTCATTCCCAGTTGCCAGTCCGCGGTATGCAGAAAGCGCACGCCCCCATCCCTTCATGCCCAGACCATGCAGCGTTGGCGCGAGTGTATGGCCGGGGTCTGACAAGTCCGGGAGCCTCGCCCGCGCTGTGCCCTAACCTGGGACGGATGAGAACCCTGGTGCTGATGCGACACGCCAAGTCCGACTACCCCGATGGCGTCCCCGACCACGACCGGCCGCTGGCTGCGCGCGGGGTGCGCGAGGCCGCGCTGGCTGGCGACTGGCTGCGTGACGCGGTGCCGGCGATCGACGCGGTGCTGTGCTCGACGGCGGTCCGGACCCGACAGACGCTCGAGCGCACCGGGGTCGGCGCGCCCGTCAGCTTCATCGAACGGCTCTACGGGGCCACTCCGGGCGCCCTGCTCGATGAGATCAATCAGGTCGATGAGCAGGTGGCCACCCTGCTGGTTGTCGGCCACGAACCCACCGTGAGCCAGGTGTCACTCGGCCTGGCCGGGCACCCGGGAAGTGACTCCGAGGCGATCGGGCGGATCGAAACGAAATTCCCGACGTCGGGCATAGCCGTACTACGGGTGCCTGGAATCTGGTCGGCCCTCGAAGTGGACGGCGCCGAGCTGGTGTCATTTCACGTACCCCGTTAGAGCGGCCGAGGCGCCCGATCCGGAATTGATTCGGGTTGATTTCGGGTTGATTCGGAGCATTCTCCGCCCGGAAAGATCGTTTGATCTTAGTGTCTGATTTCGAAAGGTATTCAGCAACTCAATCCCGGAGGACTATGTAATGAAAGACCGTTCAGCTTCGCCCAGCGGCAGCCTGTCGCTTCGCACCGTTCCATTCATGACCTCTGGTGTCATCATCATCGGTGCGGCAACAATGATCGTGAGCCCCCTGGGTGCTCCCTCAGCACTGACCACGGCAGCCCCGGCGCCCCTCGTGCAGTCTCAGCAGGTCGAGCTGACCGCGGGCTTCACTGACCTCATCACGTTCTTCGTTGGCGACGGCACCGCCACCAACCCCAACGCCGGCATCCTGGTCGGCAACGGCTACAGCTACGACACCTTGGCCGGTGGCTGCACCACCACCACGTGCAACGGCGGCAACGCCGGCCTGTTTCTCGGCAACGGCGGTAACGGGGTCGGCGGCGGTACCGGCGGTTACGCCGGATTCCTGGGCCTGGGCAACGGCGGCAAGGGCGGAAACGGTTTGGCCGCGGTCTACACCTCGGGAGTACTGACAACGGCGGCCACCGCCGGTGGCGCCGGCGGTCGCGGTGGACTGTTCGGCAATGGCGGCGCGGGCGGTTCCGGCGGAGCGGATCTCGGCGGCGCCTCGAAGGATTCCACGGCCGGCGCGGCCGGTGGGTCCGGCGGCCGGGGCGGGTTGGTCTGGGGCGACGGCGGCGCCGGCGGAGCCGGCGGTAAGGCCACAGCCATCGACCTGGTCGGAGGGTCGGCAACGGGTGGTGCCGGCGGAGCGGGCGGTGGTACCGGCCTGTTCGGCAACGCCGGCTACGGCGGCATCGGCGGTGTTGCCACTGCCGCGAGCGGCACAGCTACCGGCGGCAGAGGCGGTGCCGGCGGGCGCGGCGGCTTGGCTTGGGGCAACGGCGGCTGGGGCGGCTTCGGCGGCGGCTTCATCACCAGCGCAGCCGATATCGGCAACGCTGTCACAGGTGCCACCGCAGTCGGCGGCGCCGGCGGCGCGGGTGGTGGCACGACCGTGGGCCTCGCCGGTCTGGGCGGCTATGGCGGCGCTGCGGCGGGCATCATCGCCACAGGTGGTGCCGGCGGCAGCGGCGGCAGCGCCGTGCTGTTGGGCAGTGGTCTGCCCGGTGGCCTCGGCGGTACAGCCGTGACCAAAGATCCCACGATCGCCAAAGGTGGTACCCCGGGCTTCGCCGGCACCGCGACCGGCGGTGCGGGTGGAGCGGGCGGCAGTAGCTCCGTGTTGGTTGCCGGCCAGGCTGGCGGCGCCGGCGGCGGCGCGATCTCGGTCGTGGGTCCCGGTAACGCCGCTGTGCTGACCGGTGGGGCCGGTGGCGCCGGCGGCGTCGGCGGCCGCCTGTTGCTTCCGGCCCTTGGGATCGGAACCTGGGGTCTCCTGGGCAACGGCGGGGCCGGCGGTGCGGGTGGTAACACGTCTGCGGCGGCCGGTGCACCGGCATCCAAGGGCACCGGCGGCGCCGGCGGTGTCGGCGGGCGCGGCGCTGCGTTCGCTACCGGCGGCAGAGGTGGTAACGGCGGCAACGGCAACGGCACCGGCACCGGCACGGGTGGCGCTGGCGGAGTCGGTGGCAGCGCCGGGCTTGGCGGCACGGCCGGTGCTAACGGCACCGCCGGCAGCACCTCACCTAGTAGCTGAATCTCACAGCACAACAGCAACGGTGGGCGCCGACGCAAGTCGGCGCCCACCGTTGTTATTGGGGAGTCTCTGCGTTCAGGAGTTGGTGGCCAACGTCAGCTCCATCAGCTTGATGGCCTGACCGCACGCGTCGATACCGGGTGCCTGCGGGTTGATCCACCAGCCCACAACACCGGCGGCGTCACTGGCCACCCCGCAACCGCCGTTGGGATCATTGGTGCGCATCACGATTGACGCGACGCCGGCGATCGCGCGGCTTTCGACCTGGTACTTGAGGTTCTCGGCGACTTTGCGCTCGTTGTCCAGGCTGCCCTGCTCGTACCACATCCGGGTGATATCGATCAGACCCGCGGGGTTGGCCGCCTGCCACCGGCAGACCGCCCCGACGAAGGTGCTCTGGATGTCCAACGGGTCCGCGCCCACCGTCTTGGCCAACACGTCGGAGGTCAGGACGTCGCACTCCTTGAGCAGGTTCGGGTACTCCTTGGCGGACTTGTCGTTACGCGGCGTGCTGCCCGAACCCGTTTTCATCGCGGTGCCGCCCACCGTCTGCGCGCACCCGGTGAGTACAGCCAAGGCGGACAGCGCGGCCACCGCGCCGATGAGGGGGCGACGAGAAGTTCTGGGCACCAGCCGGCTCATTTCGCGTTCACAATCGACTGACGGGTCAATTCTTTGGCCACATCACAGGCCGGCGGATAGGGCTTCTCGGCGAAGCTGATCGACCATTCGATGAAGTCGTCGTTGAAACCGATCGCGATCTCGCACAGGTTGTCGCCCAGCATCGGGTCGGTACCCACCGCGACCCATCCCGCGTGACCCTCGATGTTGATGTCCTCAACGCTGGTCCGCGAGAGTTCCTCGGTCTTGCGCTCACGCCCGATCGGGCTGCCCCGGTACCAGGTGAAGGAGAAGTGCGGCCCGAGGATGCCGCCGCCGGCCAGCCACTGGCAGCCGACGGAGTTGACCGCGGTCTTCACCAGGCCGGTTACCCGGGTCTGCTCGGCGATCGTCTGGTCGCCGATACCCCCGCACTCGGAAAACATCGGCCCGTGTTTACCGTCCCTGCCGGGGCCCGGCGAATCCTGCTGTTGCTGCGTCGACTGCGACTGGTCCGTGGTGGAACTCGAACACGCGCTGAGGGAGGTGACCACCGCCACGGCGGCGACAACCAGGGCCGCGAGTCTGCGCGTCACCGTCATACGCACCTGGGTGTTTCTCACACGATGCACTGTAGCGGCAGCAGCGTAATTCACCGCCGACACACCGGCTGAACTGCGGTTTGCCCGGCTTAGCCGGTGTGGGACAGTAACGAGATGCTCCTGGCACTGGTGCGGCGGTATGTCCTTCCGTACCGGTGGCTGGTCGCGGCGGTGATGGTGTTCCAGATCGTCAGTTCGATGGCCTCGCTGTATCTGCCGACTGTCAACGCGGCGATCATCGATGACGGCGTGGCCAAGGGCGATACCGCAACGATCTCCCGGCTGGGCCTGGTGATGCTGGCCGTGACCGCCCTGCAAGGTATCTGTGCGATTGGCGCGGTGTATTTCGGCTCCCGCACCGGGATGGGGTTCGGCCGCGATGTTCGTGCGGCGATGTTCCACCACGTGACGGCCTTCTCCGATAACGAGACCGCCCGCTTCGGCGCGCCCTCACTGTTGACCCGGACCACCAATGACGTCCAGCAGATCCAGGTTTTGGTGCAGATGACAGCCACCGTCCTGGTAACCGCTCCGATCATGTGCATCGGCGGCATCATCATGGCGATCCACCAGGATGCCGGGCTGTCCTGGCTACTGGTGGTCAGCGTGCCCGTCTTGGCGGGGGCCAACTACCTCATCGTGTCGCAGATGCTGCCGATTTTCCGCAGCATGCAACGACGGATCGACACCATCAACCGGGTCATGCGCGAACAACTCTCCGGCATCAGGGTGGTTCGGGCATTCGCGCGCGAACCCTTCGAACAACAGCGGTTCGCCGCCGCCAACCACGACGTCTCGGATGCCGCCCTGGCGGCCGGACGCTGGCAGGCGCTGATGCTTCCGGTGACGACATTGACTATCAACATCTCCAGCGTGGCGCTGATCTGGTTCGGCGGCCTGCGGATCGACGCCGGCCGGATGCAGGTCGGCTCGCTGATCGCGTTCCTGTCCTATTTCATGCAGATCCTGATGGCCGTGCTGATGGCCACCCTGATCCTGGTGATACTGCCCCGCGCCTCGGTGTGCGCCGAGCGGATCACCGAGGTCCTGGACACCACACCCGCCATCACCAGCCCACCCTCACCACGGAGCCCAACCGGCGGCATCCGCGGCACGGTTGCGATGGACCACGTCACCTTCAGCTATCCCGGCGCGGAACGCCCAGTGCTGGAGGGGGTTTCATTCACCGCACACCCAGGAACCACAACGGCGATCGTGGGCGGAACCGGTTCGGGTAAGTCGACACTGGTGTCGTTGATCTGCCGGCTTTACGACGTGACGGCCGGCGCGGTCCGCGTAGACGACATCGACGTGCGCGACTACGACACCGAATGTCTATGGTCCTCACTCGGACTGGTACCGCAACGCGGATACCTGTTCTCCGGCACCGTGGCCGACAACCTTCGTTATGGCAGGTCCGATGCGACAGAGCAGGAGATGTGGGCCGCACTGGGGGTGGCCGCAGCCGACGACTTCGTTGCCGCCCATCCCGATGGGCTGAACATGCGAGTCGCGCAGGGCGGTATCAACTTCTCCGGCGGCCAACGCCAGCGGTTGGCGATCGCCCGAGCGGTCATCCGTGGACCTGCTATCTATGTATTCGACGACGCGTTTTCCGCGCTCGACACCCAGACCGACGCCCGGGTCCGAGCGGCACTGCATGAGGTTTCGTCGGCCTCGACCGTCATCATTGTGGCGCAGCGGATTTCGACGGTGACCCATGCCAATCAGATCATCGTTCTCGACGCCGGCCGGGTCGTGGGAATCGGCACGCATGGCGAGTTGCTGGATCGCTGTTCCGCGTATACCGAGTTCGTCGACTCGCAGTCACTCGGAGCCGGAGGTCGGCTGTGACAACCCCGCCCATGCGTGGCGCGATGCGCCCGATGATGACCGACCCTGCCGCGGCACGGTCACGAGATTTCACCGGCTCGGCCCTGCGCCTTCTCCGGCGCCTTGCGCCGCAACGGAAGGCCATCGCGGCGGTACTGGCATTGTCGATAGGGGGCATCGCGCTGTCGGTGATCGGCCCCCGCGTCCTCGGCCACGCTACCGACCTGTTGTTCAACGGGGTGATCGGACGGCAGCTGCCCGCCGGAATCACTAAGGAACAGGCGGTTGCCGCGGCACGCGCCCGCGGAGACGGCACCTTCGCCGACCTGCTGAGCGGAATGAATGTGATCCCGGGAACCGGAGTCGACTTCGGCGCGGTAGGCCGCACCCTATTGCTGGCTCTGATCATGTATCTCGTTGCCGCGCTTCTGATCTGGTCACAAGCCAGGCTGTTGAACACCATTGTCCAGCGAACCATCACCGCGCTGCGCTCCGAGGTGGAGGACAAAGTCCATCGTCTACCGCTGTCATATTTCGATTCGCGTCAGCGCGGTGAGCTGCTGAGCCGGGTGACCAATGACGTCGACAATATCCAGACTTCGGTGTCGATCACCATCAGTCAGCTCTTCACCGCTGTGCTCTCGGTCATCGCGGTGTCGGTGATGATGCTGACCATTTCGCCACTTCTGACTCTGATCACCGTATGTACGGTGCCGCTCTCGCTGTGGGTGACGCGGGCCATCGCACGCCGGTCACAGAGGATGTTCGTCGCGCAATGGGCTAATACCGGCCGGCTCAATGCCCACATCGAGGAAACCTATAGCGGCTTCACCGTGGTTCGGACCTTCGGTCACCGCGCTTCGGCCCAGGAACGGTTCGGTGAGCTCAACGCCGATGTCTATCGCGCAAGCTTCGGTGCACAGTTCTTCTCCGGCCTGGTCTCCCCCGCGACGATGTTCGTCGGCAACC
>Ga0194053_10002350_pt1 | contig 11335 bp, 12 predicted proteins | sample SepL228m_MetaG_FD_161684 | JGI IMG/M metagenome (GOLD analysis project Ga0194053, IMG submission 161684) | Anoxic zone freshwater microbial communities from boreal shield lake in IISD Experimental Lakes Area, Ontario, Canada - Sep2016-L227-8m | ecosystem: Environmental > Aquatic > Freshwater >... | reverse complement strand
CTCAGTAAGTTAGGACGTTCTCCGCAATGTTTTGACGACGAGATCATCAGGCATATAAACCGTTGCATAAAGATTGATGACAAGATTCCCTCGTTGATCGCCCAGCAGCCCATACTGGTCGATGGAATTGATTTCGGATCAGGCACGGAATATATTATCGAGAGTTTCGGAGAGAAAGAATTATATCAATCTGAAAATTACGGGAATGTTGTTCTGTAAGTATACGGGTATAATTCGGATGTAAAGAAGATCCCTGTGCAGATCTTTTTTTTCTTTTACAATAATCATTATATCATGGCCGAGATTGTCATGGGGATGGAAACAATACCCAGGCCAAGGGTATTCGGCGATGTTGTTTTCAGGAAAAACTATCCTTCGATCATGGAGGAACAATTAGCATCATACTGTGCGAAATTCAGCAGTTCGCTCATTCCCAAAACAATATTTACCTTAAAAGATCATAATAATCAATGCCTGCTGGTATTAAAAACCAAGATGAAGACCTTCATGCTTCATTATCCACCCTTACCACCTCCTCTTGTTCAGTTGCTGACTACAAACAAACACTGCAAAAAAATCCTTTCAAGAGAAAACGGCCCAAGTGAACCCAGTGTAAACATGGTATTGTGAGAACAATACAAAAAGGGTAGAAGAAGCGGTATGATGCGTTTTGTGACGATACACTTCGAACTAAGGCAGAGAGATCCGCTCTGAAAGGCTCATCAGATTAGTACAAAGTGAGAATTAATTAACCGATAAGAATTTGTTTTTGTAATCCCTTTCTGAAAAATAAAAGTTTTTACATAAATTTACTGCCCACCTTTCATGGTAATTACTAAAATAAAGGAATGGATTCAGGTACAGGATACAGAAGGCACAGGAAAAAATCGTTTTTTAAAACCGAAAACTGGAGAAAGATTTACAGACCGGGATTATTTATTTTATCGTCAGTTTTAATTATCTATATGTCGTTTGCACTGAGGGTAAGCATTAGAATAATCGCGGTAGGGGCTGTATCGATTATTCTTGCAGTTATAGCCAAATCGAGCAAAAGCCAGTTTGCCTTCCTTGCATCCATTGTAAGCCTTATAACCATGCTGCTGTTGCATACCTGGAGATGGATAGATCAATACGGACTGGTAATCCTGGCAAGGAACTTTTATGAGGATATGAGTGTATTCTACAACGGTTTATATGAATGTCTGATGGTTTTGTTCATCGTTCTATTATATTATTATTATCTCAAAACTCTTCATTTCAGGTTTTCATATGACTGGTTTAAAAAACAGGCCTATCTAAAGTTATTAAAAGGATTCATTTTTTACATGTTTTTCCTGATTCTGACATGGGGCCTGGCATTTTATATTAATCTCCATTTTACTTCAAGAGGAGAGCGAACTATAAATCATACCTTATTTGCTGTAATTATCTCCATGATGTTTATTGCCTACCTGGTTATAAGAGAATTCAGAAAGGGAGATCATGAGAAAAGCAACAGTTACAGCCATGGTTCGCATTCAAGAAAACAAAGTAAAAAAAATGTATGAAATAGTCCGGGGAATTTTGATGTGAGGCGATAGAATATCCTGCATCCTGAATCCTCCATCAGCGCGAAGCACCAACATCTTACATGCTGTATCCCATATCCTCTTGATTATTTTTTTGTGTATGTTTGCCACATGAAGCGGCTTCTTCTTCTCATCACGTTCATCACGACCATCACGAATGCCCAAGTAGTTTACGAACCGGTAAACAACAACCCTATTTACGAACTGCTTGATGAACTAACCGCAAAAAAAGTCATTACAATCAATTCAGCCCTTAAGCCATACTCCAGGGCATATATCGCAAACAAACTTAACCAGGCGATTGAAAAGGCCGAAAAACTGAATAAATAGCAGCTGGAGGAGGTGAGGTTTTACCTGAAGGATTATTCCTTTGAATCTGGCCTGAGTAACAACCTGATAAATGGCCTTCAGGTACAAGGTACAAGGTACTGGGCACAAGGCTCTGGGCACTGGGGAACTAGAACCCAGAAACAAGCACCCAGCAACCTTTCAGCTAAACCCAATATCCTTTAGACTAAACACACCACCTTTCAAGCTTAGTGTATCTCCAGCCCTCGGCACCCGCATCATGGCAAACGAAAACGGCACCTTCCTCGAAGTCTCTGGAGGGGGCGAGGTATATGGTTATTTAACGAAGCATATCGGCTATTACGTCAATGTAAAGCACGTTCATCAAAGCGAACATTTGGTGAACCCTGTGATGTTCACGCTGGAAGAGGGGAAATCATGGAATTACCTGGGGGATGGTTCGGTGTATAATACCGAATGGAGAGGGGGATTATCGGTGGGATGGAAGTGGGGGGACTTCGGGATATACAAGGACCGGCCGATATGGGGAAATGCGGTTCACGGATCGAATATCATGAGCGGGCATGCTCCGTCGTTTCCGTATTTACAATTACACCTGAAGCCGGCTAAATGGATTGAATTCTATAGTATCACCGGATTTCTGCAATCAAATGTGATCAACAGCAGCCGTTCTGAGAAAAGAACATAAAGAAAAGCGTTAGGAAAATCGTATGGAAAAACGTGAAAAACAACGCATCCGATCTTGATCACGCACTTACTGACGGCCTTTATATTTATTGACTGCGGATAATAGGATGTTGAATTCTGTCGTGTTGACAAATCAAGGGAAAATTTGCGATATGTCAACATCCTGCATCCAACAAATTTTCTACATTTGCCTCTTACTGTTTTTGGCATGAAAACCAAAACTCCCCTGTTAAAGACCTCATCGGGTCAAAAATATCTTATTCCTTATGTACTTGTAACCAGCCTGTTTTTTTTATGGGGTTTTGCTCACGGATTGCTGGATGTGCTGAATAAGCATTTCCAGGAGCTGTTGACGATCTCGAAGGCGGAGTCGGGGCTGGTGCAGTTTTCGGTTTACGGGGGGTATTTCCTGGCGGCGCTTCCGGCTGGGTATTTCATGAATCGTTTCGGGTACAAAAAGGGGATTATCCTGGGATTGCTGCTATATGCTTTCGGGGCGGCGATGTTCTACCCGGCGACAGCTATTCAATCGTTCTGGCCGTTCTTATCGGCCCTGTTAATTATAGCTTTCGGACTTGCATTCCTGGAAACCGCGGCCAATCCATATATCTCCGTCCTTGGACCAAGTGAATCAGCCGAAAGAAGACTTAATCTTTCCCAGTCTTTCAATGGACTGGGATGGATTTTTGGTCCGCTGGTTGGCGGATTGATCATTTTCGGGATGCAATCCGCAGACGGTAATAAATTTTCAACAATCTCCTGGCCTTATATGGGAGTAGCTGCAGTGGTTCTGCTCGTTGCAATATTATTTATACGTACCCCTCTGCCTGAAGTTCGGGAGGAAGGGGATGAGGAAATACGTGACGAAGAACGTAAAGAAAATCGTGAAGGTTGTACGAAAGATAGTCTTTGGAAACACCCACACTTTATTCTAGCCGTAATTGCACAGTTTTTTTATGTTGCAGCGCAGACCGGGATCAACAGTTTTTTTATCAATTATGTGACGGAATCCATTAAGATATCGAACACAGATGCAGCGCTGGTCCTTTCGTTTGGCGGGATGGGACTCTTCTGGGCGGGGCGGTTCTCGGGGAGTTTTATCATGCGTTCCTTGAAGGCAAATAAACTGCTTATGACTTATGCCGGGATTTGCATCATCCTGATGATGGCGGTTGTGGGCGGATTAGGTTGGGTTTCTGTTTCGGCCCTTTTCGTTACTTATTTCTTCATGTCAATCATGTTCCCAACGATATTCGTCTTGGGGCTTAAAGGCCTCGGACCCCTTACCAAGAGGGCATCTTCATTTATCATCATGGCTATTGTAGGCGGAGCTGTTTGCCCAATGTTGATGGGTTATATCGCAGATCATTCTTCAATGCGGATGGGATTTGTCATACCCCTGGTCTGCTTCGCTGTGGTGTTCTATTATGGCATTGCAGGATATAGAAAACGTGCGAGATACGAGATAACGAGATAACGAGATAATGAGATAACGGGATATCTCGTTATCCCGCATCGGCAGCGCAACGCGCTGACTTATCCGTTTATCTTATAATTCAAACATCTTCTCCATCAACTTCCACTTCTCTGATGACGTTTCGCCTGGGGTGGATTTCTGGAATTTGGAAACAAAGGCTTCCCATTCTTGCTGGAGGGGTAGGGTGGCGAGGCGGGCCATATCGCGGTCGAAGTTAAATTGGGGACCTGCTTCGATGATCATGAAAAGGCGGGTGCCGAGGCGGTAGATCTCCATGGATTGTATTCCAACTTCTTTAATTCCTGAGGGAATCTCGGGCCAGATGTTTTCGGGTTTATGCCAGTGAATGTATTCGCGGATGAGATCCGGGTCGTCTTTAAGATCGAGGGTAAGGCAGAAGCGCTGGGTCATAGAATGTGTGATAACTGGATAACGGGATAACGGGATATCGGCGCAAAGCGCCTAGAGATCATTTTTCTTACTTATCTTATCGAAATCGGAGTGGACCATGATCTTTACAAGTTCATGGAAGGTGGTTTTGGGTTCCCATCCGAGGATGGTTCTGACTTTGGTGAAATCGCCGATAAGGAGTTCGACTTCAGTGGGGCGGAAGTATCTCGGATCTATTCCGACCACTACCTTTCCGCTTGACTTTAGTATGCCCACTTCATCCACTCCTTTGCCTTCCCAATAGACATCCTCATTCAAAACTTTAAAAGATTCTTCAATAAATTCCTTTACCGTATGGGTTTCGTTGGTGGCAAGGACAAAGTCATCGGGTTGAGAGGCTTGTAAAATGCGCCACATACCCTCGCAGTATTCGGGGGCATATCCCCAGTCCCTCTTGGAATCGAGGTTCCCCATCATTAGCTTATCCTGGAGTCCCAGCATGATCTTCGAAACTCCAACTGTAATTTTACGGGTGACAAAGGTCTTGCCCCTGCGTTCGGATTCGTGGTTGAATAAAATCCCGTTACAGGCAAACAAATTATAAGCCTCCCGGTAATTCTTGGTCACCCAATAGGAATACAATTTCGCTGCTGCATAAGGACTACGTGGGTAAAAGGGTGTTTTCTCGGTCTGGGGAACTTCCTGGACCAGTCCGTACAACTCCGAAGTACTTGCCTGGTAAAATTTTGTCTTGATCTTACTTTCCCTGATCGCATCGAGGAATCTAAGGGTTCCGATGCCGTCGACTTCCGCAGTATATTCAGGAACTTCAAAAGACACATGCACATGTGACTGGGCGCCAAGATTATAAATCTCATCTGGCCGGGTGCGTTCAACTATACGGTTCAGGTTGCTCGAATCGGTGAGATCGCCATAATGAAGGAAAAGGGTCTTGTTGAGGATCTCCTTGTTCGAATAGAGATGGTCGATACGGAAGGTATTGAACGAACTCGAACGGCGGATGATGCCGTGAACGATATATCCTTTGGAAAGCAGGAGCTCGGTGAGATAGCTTCCATCCTGGCCGGTGATTCCGGAGATAAGGGCGATTTTGGACATGTTTCAGTTATAGAGTTTTCAGGCACAAAATAAAGAAAAATAATCCTTTGTTTTCAGGATTAATGGAAATGTTATGGATGAAGATGAGGATTAATCGCTCAATGAATAATCACGAATGAGAATCTCAGGAGATAAATGCAAATGTGAGTTTAATTTGCGGATCATTTCAACTGTGAGTCTACGTTTTCGATTAAGGACTTCCGAAACCCTGTTTTTCCCTCCGAAAATTCCAATAAGGTCGCGCTGTTTCAAATGCATTTCTTCCATCCTGATAATAATTGCTTCAATAGGATCAGGTGGTTCAATAGGGTAGTGTTTTTTTTCGTAATCATCAATCAGCAAACTCAATACATCGGCTTCATCACTTTCATGCCTTCCAACCGGGACATCGAAAATTTCTCTCATACGCTGAAGAGCTGATTCATATTCCTGTTCGTTCCTGATTATTTTAAATTCCATTTATTAGTTTTTAAATATTGTTTGCATCAATCTTGTTGTACTCTGAATGTGTTCCGATAAATCTAATGAAGCACCATTGCTTTTCAAAATTCATCTTGACCACCAGTCTATACGAATTGCCTTTAATGTTAAATACAACCCTTCCATTTTTAAGAATACTTGCTGCTGAATATGACTTTTTAATTTCAGCCGGGTTCGTCCAGTTGGCATGCATTACAGTTTCATGCCAGGTTTTTAAATATTGTTCGCAATCAGGATATTTTGCCCAAAATAATCTCAGGGTTCTTTTCGCAATAATTCTTTCCATTACCCGGTTGCTTTGCAAAGATAAATAAAAGTTCCCAAATGTGGAACTTGTTTGTAAACTTTCTTGTACTTTATCCGGCTAAGTTTGAAAAGTGATATCTTTTCTCGCGAAAAGAAAAACCCTATTTTTGAGGTATTAATCGATGAACAATGGAAATACTGATGACTGCGCCGCCGAATGTTGCTGAATATGCTGCTAAGAATAAGAAGAAGTATCCGGGGATTACGGGTATATATTCTGACCCGGAGGGTTGTAAGCTGGGTTCGGGAGGGGGAACGGTGAATGTGCTGTGGGAGCATTACAGGAAGCAGGGACTGGGCACTGGGTACTGGGTAAAAGGTAAAAAGAAGCCAGATCCCAACACCCGGAACCCAGAAGCTTTTTCAACTTGGTTGGCCAGCGACAAACGCATCATCGTTCACTCTGACGGACAAAGCCGCAGGCTGCCGGCGTATTCGACGGTGGGGAAGAGTTTTATTCCGTTCCCGGTGTTTAAGTGGGGGAGGGGGCAGAGGATTGACCAGACTTTGTTTGATGTTCAGAGGCCGTTGCTTGAGAGGATTCTTGAGAGGGCTCCGGCGGGGATGAATACGTTGGTTGCGGCGGGTGATGCGCTGGTGTGGGCTGATCAATTCAGGGAGAGGATACCGCAGGCTGATGTGGTTTGCATTGGGATATGGGCGGGGCCGGAAGTGGCGACGAGACATGGGGTGTTTGTCTGCCCGAGGAATAACCAGGAGTCTCTGGAGTATATGCTGCAAAAGCCGTCGATGGAAACTTTGCAATCGCTGACGGACCAGTTCCTTTATCTTCTGGATGCGGGGATATGGCTGCTGAGCGATCGGGCTGTTTTGGCGTTGGTTGAGAAGGCGGGAGTCGGGGAACGGGGAACGGGAAACGGGAAGCGGGGAACGGGGATTAAAATAAAGACATATGATTTATACTCGGAGTTCGGAAGTCTCTTGGGGGCGAAGGGGGATGGTAAGTTAAGTGTGGCGATATTGCCGCTGGAGGGGGCTGAGTTTTATCATTTCGGGAGTAATGCTGATTTGTTACGATCGACGAGTTTGTTGCATAACAGGGTGATGGACCAGAGGGAGATTTGGCATAAGAAGATCAAGCCGAGCCCGGATATTTTTGTGCAGAATTCGAGGACAGGCGTCCAGTTTGATGGCAGGAATTCTTCTATATGGATCGAGAATTCGGATGTGCCGGAGGGGTGGAAACTTCATGACCATCATATCATTACGGGTGTGCCGGAAAATAATTGGAAGATTGAGTTGCCGGCGGGAATCTGTGTCGACTTTATCCCGGTTGGTAAAACGAAGTGGTGTGTGCGGACGTATGGGTTTTCGGATAGTTTCAGGGTACAAGGTTCTGGATTCTGGGTTCTGGGTTCTGGGAACGTGAAGTTGGAATCAAAATGGATGAATGAACCTATAATGAAATGGTTTGCGGAAAGGGGATTTTCTGAAACGGAAACCAAAGGGATTTGCAATGGGGATATTTATGATTGTAAGTTGTTTCCGGTTTTGGATGAGGGGGAGGTGAGTGGGGAATTTGTGCAATGGCTGGTAAGTGATGAGCGTGATGAACGTGATGATCGTGATGATCGTGACGATCGTGATAAGCGTGATGATCGTGATGGGTTTAAGAAATTTTGGCTGAAGGCGAAGAGATTGAGTGCGGGGGAGATAATCAGGCAGGCGAATTTGGGGAGAATGGTGGAGAAGAGGGATAGCTGGGTTACTGGGTCACTGGAAAGATTGGCTGAAAACGCAAAGCAAAGTATTTTTTACCAGCTGGATTTGAAATGGGTGGCGGAGGAGTTTAAAAACCGGGATCTGAAGTTGCCGGGGGAAGGGATGCGGGATGCGGGATACGGGATGCAGGATATCGGGCTGATGAATCGAATTCATGACCTGATGTTTCGTTCTGCGTATTATGAAAAGCGAAACGATAAACTTTCGGGTTCATACAGTGATAAAGCCTTTTCATTATTAAGGGAGGGCATGCTTGAGAAGATTAAAGGAAATAAGCTCAGACCGGTAATGAGTGTTAAGAAAGACCAGATCCTGTGGGGAAGGAGTCCGTTGAGGCTGGACCTTGCGGGAGGTTGGACTGATACTCCGCCGTACTGTATTCTATACGGTGGGAGCGTTGTAAATATGGCGGTTGAATTGAACGGGCAGCCACCAATCCAGGTTTATATCCGACCTACGGATCAGCCTTTAATCACGATCCATTCGATAGACCTGGGGCTTAGCGAGATAGTAAAGACCTATGAGGATATTGATCGAATAAGCAAGATAGGATCTGCATTTGCTATCCCGAAAGCAGCATTGAAGTTAGCCGGCTTTCACCCTGAATATTCATCCGCAGGGTATAAAAGCCTTGAAGAACAGCTGAAGGAATTCGGGGGAGGACTGGATATTTCGCTGATGGTCGCGGTTCCCAAGGGGAGCGGATTGGGCACAAGTTCGGTACTTGCAGGAACCATATTAGCCGGATTATCAGACTTTTGCTCACTCGGCTGGGACAAGCACGAAACAGCCTTCCGCACACTATTATTAGAGCAGATATTGACCACAGGAGGCGGATGGCAGGACCAGTTGGGAGGCTTGTTTGAAGGAGTGAAACTGATCGAGAGCGCAGCCGGATTGGTACAAAAACCACGGATACGGTGGGCCCCCGAGCATCTGTTCACACGACCCGAAAGCAGTTCGCTGATACTGCTGTATTACACCGGGATCACCCGGGTGGCCAAGCACTTACTGACCGATATTGTGCAGGGGATGTTCCTGAACTCATCCGCACACCTGGGCATCTTATCAGAAATGAAAACCCATGCCAGGAATACTTACAGCGCAATACAGAATCATGACTGGGACGGATTAACATCTGCCATCGCCCATTCTTGGGAACTCAACCAGAGGCTGGATTCAGGGACCAATCCGCCAGAGATCGCGGCCATAGTTGATAAAATCAAGGATCTCATGGTATCTTGCAAATTACTCGGAGCCGGAGGCGGAGGGTATCTCATGATTTTTGCAAAAGACCTTCAGGCGGCGAACCGTATAAAGGCATTGCTGAATGATTTACCGCCAAATCCCAGGGCCCGGTTTGTCGATTGGAACCTTTCCGGATCAGGGCTTGAAATAACAAAAAGTTAGGTTCTTCACTGCGGATGATGGGATGTTGAATTCTGTCGTGTTGACAAATCAAGGGTAAATTTGCGATTTGTCAACACTGCATCGGCGCGAAGCGCCACTTCCGCATCTTTCATCCAACTATGATTCTTTGACATACGCCTCATACACCATCCTAATCCCTTGTTCCAGTGTATATTTCGGCTTGAAGCCGAGGGACTGGATGCGGGAACAGTCGAGCAGCTTTTTGTAGGTTCCGTCAGCGTGGATTTTATCGAAGTGGATCTGGCCGTTGAAGCCGATGATTTTTTTTACGATTTCTGACAGATCTTCTATTGTTTGATCGATGCCGGTGCCAAGATTCAGGTAGTAATTTTGAGGTGAGGAGGGGGTTGAGTCGGGAGCCGGGAGTCCGGAGCCGGGAGCAGACGAAAGCAAGCTGAGCTTATCCATTACCAGAAGGCATCCAGAAGCCATGTCATCCACGTGAAGGAATTCACGAAAGACCTTTCCCGTTCCCCAGAGAAGCACCCTTACGGGTGTTACATGCTTAACTTCGGCCGTGATACCGGGAGTTATAGAATCAGCATATTCAATACCATATTTCTTAAGAAGAGAAACAATATCGTCATCCGGAGAAGTTCCATTGGTACCTTCTATCGGCCTTGTGGTCAGGTCCTTTCGCAGGTTTAGCCAGTCCCCAGTCTCCAGGCAATGAGCCAGGTGAATTTTGCGGATGATAGCCGGAAGTACATGGGAAGTCTCGAGGTTGTAATTATCGTTGGGCCCGTAGAGATTGGTAGGCATTACCGAGATAAAGTCGCAGCCGTACTGCCTGAAATAGCTTTCGCATAGTTTGATGCCGGCGATCTTTGCAAGGGCGTAAGGCTCATTGGTTTGTTCCAGCTCACCCGTTAAGAGGTACTCCTCTTTGATCGGCTGGGGGCAGTTTTTGGGATAGATGCAGGAACTTCCGAGGAACAAGAGTTTTTTTACCTTATGCAGCCAGCAGTTATGGATGATGTTATTCTGGATCATCAGGTTTTCGTAGATGAACTGGGCACGAAACGTATTATTGGCCAGGATTCCGCCCACCTTTGCAGCCGCAAGAATCACATAATCGGGCTTCTCGAGAGCGAAAAAATCGTTCACCGCTTTCTGATTTGTCAGATCCAATTCCTCAATAGTTTTACCAATGATATTCGTAAAACCCTCCTCCTTAAGCTTGCGGACAATAGCAGAACCCACCATCCCGGTATGACCTGCAACATATATTTTACCTGATTTTTCCATCCTTTTATTTATGAATCTTCCCCGTTTTTCTTGCGGATCAAAATTAGGGAGTTTTTAGGGGAGGAACAAACTGTTAAGGATTTTTGTGTTTAATGACTGCGGATGGCAGAACGTAGATGAAATCAAAGGTGCCCGGCTTGTAGGGAAGCAGAAGCTCGAGGTGAAGTGAGAGTAATGCCAAATATACTCAGGCAGGGGTAGGATATTCCTTTTTTCGCGAGGTTGACAAATTTCTGAAATTTTGCGAATTGTCAACAATCTCCCAACTAATAGGAAATGAGGCAGATCTAACTTTCGGGAAACCAATACTTGCTGAGGGAGATTAACAAATAATAAGCCCAGGATATACTCATTGTTGCAAAGTAAAATAAGGAATGTCTTATTTTACTTTAGCGGGTTAAAGTAAAATAACGCTTTTATAATTTGAGTTCTAAGCGGCCAAATGTCGGAAAAAAATCGTATATCGTTCTGAAAGAAACGAAACACAATAATACGATTGCGTTATATTCAATTGTAATGAGGACAAAAAAATAACCAGAGCCTACGACGAAGGATGAGAAATCCAACACAGAATCTC
>Ga0194053_10002349_pt1 | contig 11339 bp, 10 predicted proteins | sample SepL228m_MetaG_FD_161684 | JGI IMG/M metagenome (GOLD analysis project Ga0194053, IMG submission 161684) | Anoxic zone freshwater microbial communities from boreal shield lake in IISD Experimental Lakes Area, Ontario, Canada - Sep2016-L227-8m | ecosystem: Environmental > Aquatic > Freshwater >... | reverse complement strand
AATATACACAGTTAACGATTCATTTCGCGCACTATTTTATATGTCTCTATTTCAAAAAACAAAAGGGAATAAAGTCAGTCTATTTCTTGCTCTTTTTTCTCTGTTTTTCTTCATCGGTAGTGCGTATTTTGTCTCTCCTATCTTTGCTTTTGTTCCTCCTGGTACTTTAGATCCTGGCTGTCCTCCAACTCAACCCGATTGTACAGTTAGCTTCTATAGTGACACTAACGCTCGAGCGGCTATTTCAGTTCAAAATATTGACGGTATTACTTATTCCTCCTCAACAGGAATTTTTACTCTAACACCAGGTTATATTATTCCAACTTCTACTTCTACTGACACCTGGAATAATCTTCTCTCTGCTAGTTCTACTTGGAACGCTGCGGCTTCTTGGGGTAATCACGCGACCTTCGGTTACTTAACAGCTTCCACTGCCGCCACCACTTATTTATCTCTCTCCGCTTCTTCTTCATTTCTTTCTACTTCTACCGCTGCTCAAACTTACTTAACTCAAGACAATGCTTCCTCTACTTATTTATCCAAAGATTCAGCTTCTTCAACTTATCTTACCCAGACCAACGCCAATTCAATCTATCTTTCTCAAGTTAACGCTAATCTAAATTATCTATCAACCTCTTCCGCTGCTGCCACATATTTAAATCTTTCAGCTACATCTTCTTTTGCGAGATTGAGTGGCGCTATTTTTACCGGTTCAATCTACGCAACTAACTTTTCTGGAAGCGCGACTGGAACGAATACTGGTGATGAATCATCTTCGACTATTCGCACTAAACTTGGTGTGGCTACTGCTTACAATGACGGTTACTTATCAGCTAGTGATTGGAATATTTTTAATAGTAAAATATCTTCACCTTGGCTCACTATAACTAATTATTCCAGTTTATCGTCTGTGCCAGCCACTGGTGGAACAGCCTTTTCTGATTCAAACTGGCCAAGTAATGTTCCATCCCAAGCTTTTGATGGTGTACTTGATGGATATAATATCGGTTGGATTAATTTAGGTGGAAATACCGGTATTCTCGGATATCAATTTGCTTTCGGTAAGATTCTTACTAGATACACTATTTATCCTTGGCATGGTGCCCAAAATGAATCTGGAAGAAGACCCAAAAACTGGACTTTTGAGGGTTCAAATAACGGCATAAACTACACAGTTTTAGATACTCAGGTAAACCAAACTTCTTGGACAACTAGTGTTGGTAATATTTATACCTTTTCAAATTCGAATAGCTATATATATTATCGTTTAAATATTTCAGATAATACTGGAGACGCAAATACAGCTATTGCAGAAATACAGTTTTCTGGATCTGGTTCTCCCGATACTTATTCTGCTGCAGCTGGTAATGTGGGTGTTGGAACAACAAATCCTCTGGCTAAATTAGACGTAAATGGCAATGTTAAATTAGGAGATGGAACAGATGCTGTTATAAAATTTAATTCCACAGTAGGTGCTGCCGGAGCTGGTGGTAATTCTTCAACTTTAGTTTTACAACCATCGGCATCAAACAGTACAGGCCAAATCAATTTAAGACCATCTGGCACAAGCACTGTTCTACCAGCTTTTGTACTTAATGATTCATCCACAGGTGCGATTGGTTCTCATAGTTTTTTGATGGGTGTCGGGGCTAGTTCATTCAACAACTATACTACCGCTTATTTTGCATCGACTATATCTGGAAATGCAAATGCGGACTCATACCCAATTGGTTTTGTTGTATCAAATGCCTCAGCCGGAAGATTTACAGCGATGACTGTAGCCAATAGTGGTAAAGTTGGTATCGGCACGAGTACTCCAGTCTCCACTTTGTCAGTTATTGGATCCGGTTATTTTTCTGGTGATTTATTTATCGGCACAACTACTTCTAGTTCTACTGTAGGTACTGTTAGTAACTTATACGTTAATGGTACAGGTATGTCTTCTGGTGGTTGGACCAATGGTTCCTCTCGTTCAATCAAAGAGAATTTTACTCAATTAGACCGTTCAGATATCCTAAACAAAATCTCTCAATTAGAACTAACTCAGTGGAACTATATTGGTCAGTCCACTTCCACAGTTCACATAGGTCCAATTGCGGAAGATTTTTACTCTAAATTCGGTCTCGGTGGTTCAGATAAATCAGTTTCCACTATCGATCCCGCCGGTGTGGCTCTCGTTGGTATTCAAGCTCTTAGCTCTGGTTTAAGTAATCTATTTGGCACAACCACCCTTTCTTCTTTGATTGCGACTTCTACTATCAATCCTGATAATTTTGCGATCACCGATGTCTTTGCTGAACTAGTGCAAAAGGCTATAGATAAAATCTTTGAAGTCGGTAAGACCTTAGCTGGTTTGGTTACAAACAAATTAACTGTCGGTTCTTCTACTCAACCAGCGGGTATTACTTTGTATGATGAAGACACCAAAGCTCCTTATTGTTTGAAAATGAAGAGTGGTATAATGACTTCAGTACCTGGTGATTGTGCCAATCAGCCAACTGTTCAGAACATAAATCCAATTGCTCCAGTGATAGAAACTCCGATTAATTCTGCTGCTTCAACTTCAGAAACAGTTTCTACTACCGGCCCTGCTACTGAAACCTCAACCTCAACAAATGATGTTGTATCACCAACTGGAACAATCTCGACTCCAATAGTAGAAACCCATGTTGTGGTAGATCCAACTCCTGCAGAACCTGTAGTGGTTCCTGATCCAGTGGTAACCCCAGTTGTAATTGAACCAGTAAGTGTTCCAGAAATTACAGTACCTGATAATACATCGGGCTCAGAGCCAGTATTAGCTCCAACGGAATAAACTGTTAAAGAAAATAAAAATCAAGTCGGGTAACCCTAGGGTTACCCGACTTGATTTTTATTTTCTTTAATTGAAAAAAGTGATAGTATTTAAGCATGCGAATATATTTAGCTACTGATCATGCTGGTTTTGCTCTAAAGGAAGAAGTCAAAGCTTTTCTTTTAAAACATAATTACGCAGTAGAAGACTGTGGGTCTAGTTATTTTATGCCCGGGGATGATTATGTCGATTATGTTGCCAACGCTGCTAAAGCAGTTTCGGAAAGTCCCGATAGTCGTTGCGCGATAGTTTTTGGAGGTTCGGGACAAGGGGAGGCTATGGCTGCAAACAAGTTTGCAAGAGTTAGAGCGACGGTGTATTATGGCGAACCAGTAATCAAAAATAGTTTCTGGCCCGAGTTCTTTGGAATCAGAACCTAAAATAGCTTAGATATAATTAAACTGGGAAGAGAACATAATAATTCCAATACACTTTCTATTGGCGCCCGTTTCGTAGATAAAAAACAAGCTATTAAAGTAATCGAAAAATGGTTGGATACAAAATTTTCTGGTGAAGTTCGACATGTTAGACGTAATGCTAAGTTAGATAGTCTTATTAACAAATAATTTAAAATATGGTTGAAATAATCCCCGCTATCATCCCTAGAGATATTGACGATCTTCAGGATAAATTAATTCAAATAATGCCTTTTGCACCAATCGTGCAAATTGATGTTACTGACGGTGTTTTTGTTAAGTCACAATGTTGGCCATATAATGTTCCGGGAGGGGATCAAGCCTGGCATGATATTAAAGAGGAAAAAACTGGTTTGCCTTTTTGGGAGAAGTTCGATTTTGAAATAGACTTAATGGTGGCTAATCCAGAAGTGGCAGCTGTCGAGTGGATCAGGGCCGGTGCTAAACGTTTAATAATTCACATTGAATCCACGCCAGATGCAGTTGGACTACTTAGAAAATTAAATAAAGAATATGATGCCATCAAAAACTCTTTGATGGGTCTAGAGATCGGTATTGGAGTAAATGTTAAAACTCCGAATATTGATATTTATAGGTATTTTGATGAGCTTGATCAGAACGGGTTACCTTTAGCGGACTTTGTACAGTTTATGGGTATTCGCAATGTCGGTTTCCAAGGACAAGAATTTGATGATACAGTTATATTAAAAATCCGCGATATTCGAGAAAAATATCCGCACGTAATAATCAGTGTGGATGGGGGGGTAACTGAAGATAATGCACCGTCTCTATTGGCGGCTGGAGTCAATCGTTTGGTTTCTGGCTCGGCCATTTTTAATGCTCCTAGTACGGCTCAAGCTATGGAGTATTTTCAGAATTTGGAATAGTTTTTTGTACTTAAAATTACGAAATAATTATATTATCACTTTCTTGAAATTTCCAGCTACGCAGGAAAAACAGAAAAAATTTTGTGATTAGGTGTGATTGGAAAAAAGGTCGGCACGCGAAGCGTGCCGACCTTTTGTGACTATTGAGATATTCCAATATAATGTATAATGATTTTGTAATAAATATAAAATAACATGATAACTTTAAGAGAGGCTATTAAACAAGCACAAGCAGAAAAGAAAGCTATTGGACACTTTAATATTTCCAATATTGAAATTTTATGGGCAATATTTAATGCCGCAAGAAAATTGAATGTCCCAGTTATAATCGGTACAGCTGAGGGTGAAAGAAATTTTATTGGTACTCGTCAGGCGGCTGTTTTGGTCAAGAGTTTAAGAGAAGAATTCAATTATCCTATTTTTCTTAATGCTGATCATACCTATTCTTTTGAAAAAGTAAAAGAAGCCGTTCTTGCTGGTTACGATTCAATTATTTTTGATGGCACCAAAGTGTCTATTGAAGACAATATTAATCAAACCAAAGAATGCATCGAATACGCTAAGAAAGTAAACCCAGAAATAATTATGGAAGCCGAGCTAGGTTTTATTGGTTCTTCTTCTCAGGTGCTTTCCGGTATTCCAGAAGGGGTAAAAATTACAGAAGAATTTTTAACCAAGCCAAACGAAGTTGTCGATTTTATCAAGGCTACTAGAGTGGATATGGTCGCACCGGCAGTTGGGAATATTCACGGTATGCTAAAAGGAGGGGTAGATCCGGCTTTAAATATTCAACGAATAAAAGAAATTAAGGAAGCTATTGGGGAGACGCCTATTGTTTTACACGGGGCGTCTGGTAATTCTGCTGAGGATATTAAGGCGGCAATTGCCGCCGGTGTAGCGATTGTTCATGTTAATACTGAGTTACGTGTGGCTTATCGTCAGGCCCTAGAGCAGGTTTTGAAGGATAAACCAGACGAAGTGGCACCATACCGTTATTTAATCATAGCTCAAGAAGCTGTTCAGAAGGTGGTAGAAGATAAGCTTAAAATCTTTAACAATATTGTTTAATTAGTGTAAAAACCATTTAAGGCAGCTTTTGAGGTCTATAGGCCTTGATTTTTTGTCTTTTATGTATATAATAGCGTGATGATTAAAATAGCAGTAGAAAAGAGAGACCTAAAAACTTCCCCGGATTTTTTGCGCAGTAGTGGCAAAGTTCCAGCTGTTTTTTATGGAAAAAAAGAGAGTTCTACTCCAATAGCTGTTTCCTTGTCCGAATTCAAGAAAGTTTGGCGAGCGGCCGGAGAGACTTCCGTTATTAATTTGTCAGGTGATGGTATTGATTTAGAATCATTAATTTACGAAGTTAAATGTGATCCAGTAACCGATATTCCAACTCACGTGGATTTCTATGTGATTGAAAAAGGAAAGAAATTGGAAATCAATATTCCTTTGGAATTTGTTGGTATCGCTCCAGCTGTGCGTGACCTTGGTGGTGTTTTGATTAAAGTGCTTCACGAAATGAAAATTGAAGCTTTACCAAAAGACTTGCCACACAAGCTTGAAGTTGATATTTCTACTTTGGCTACTTTGGATAGTGTTGTTACTGCCAAGGAAGTTAAGTTACCTGAAGGTGTAACTCTTATAGTTAATCCTGACGCTGTGGTTGCTTCTATCGCTGAAATCAAGGAAGAAGAAGTAGTTGTCGCTCCGGTTGATTTGTCTGCTATCGAAGTTGCTAAGAAAGGTAAGATTGCTAAGGAAGGTGAAGAGCCTGCTGAATCTGACGCAAAACCTGCTAAATAATTTCTATTTTAAAAACACCCCCAGAAGGGGGTGTTTTTTTGTCTAAAGAAAAAATATTAAATTTTATAATTTGAACCTTGGAGTTTGGGTGTAAATGTAGTAAAATATATGTAAGTATGGTTAAAAAACCAGTTTTATTGTTTGTCGGAATCATTGCCTTATCTATACTCTTCACTGTCAAAACAGTGGAGGCGGCTGTCTGTACCTCTGAAACGACCGGTAAAACACCAGATGAACTGCAAGCGATTCTAGACCAGTGTGAAAAAGAGATTGCTGACCAAAAGACTATTCTAACTTCAACCAAACAACAGTCATCTTTGTTGGAAAAAAATATTGCTGATTTAAATTACAAAATTAATAAGTCCCAGCTAGAAATTAAAGCTCGAAACGTAAAAATTTTACAACTTGGTGATAATATTACTTCTAAAAAGGTTTACATTGGACAACTTAGTGATCGTTTGATCAATATCAGAGAATCAATCTCAAAGCTGGTTAGAAATAGTGGGGTGCTAGAAGATTTCACCTTGACTGAGGTTTTGTTATCCAATCAAAACCTATCGGATTTTATGGCGGATGCGGATCGTTATGCCGAAATTAATAAACAATTACGTGATCTTTCCTTAGAATTAAAGGGTGTTAAGGTTGAGAGTGAAGATCAGAAAAAGCAACTGGAAAGTAAACAGTTAAGTGAACAAAAACTGAAATATGAGCAAGAAGCTGAAAAGAAGAAGACTGAAAAATATAAAGTTGAAAAGCAAAGTTTATTAAAGTTTACTAAAGGTCAAGAGACGGCTTATGCTAAAGAAATTGCCGAAAAAGAAAGGGTTCGTAATGAAATCCAGAATCGTATATTCCGTACAGTTGGAGGCCAAGAGATTAAATTCGGCGATGCTTTGAAATTAATTCAACCTTACGAAAGTACGATTGGTGTAAGTCCCGCATTGGTTTTAGCTGTTTTATTCCAGGAATCTTCTGTAAATGGCATTATTGGAAAAAATATCGGTAAGTGTACTTACAATCAGTCATCTTCGTGTATTAGCGGTAAGACTGTGATGTCCGACTCTCAAAAACCAGCTTTCTTAAGTATTATGAGTAGTCTCGGAATTAATCCTGACAGTCAACAAATATCTTGTGCTATTTGTCGTGATGGAAGTTATGGTGGAGCGATGGGACCGGCTCAGTTTATGCCCGTCACTTGGAATGCCATTACTAGTCGTATTACCAGAGTTTTGGGTGTTGCTAATCCATCACCATTTGTAAATTTACACGCCTTTACAGCTTCAGCTCTTTTACTTAAAGACAATCAAGATAGATGTAAGACAGCCTTTACGACCAAAAAAGATATCTGGGCTTGCGCGGCTTCAAAATACTATGGCGGACTAGGACTTAGTGGTTCTAGATTATTAAGTTATATGAGAACTGGTTACGGTGCTCAGGTAGCCAAGCGAGCGCTTCAATTTGAAAAGGATATTGACTTGTTAGATAATTAGACCAAGAAAAACCGTACATCAAGCCAGATTTGCATTTTTTAAGGTTTTCTGTTAAAGTTTGAACACTATGAAAAAGGAAATTCACCCAACATATAATGTAGATACTAAAACCACCTGTGCTTGTGGTGCTGTTTATAATTTTGGTTCAACCAAGAAAGAAATCAGTATTGAAATTTGTTCTAAATGTCACCCTTTCTATACCGGCAATGAAAAGTCTTTGGATACTGCTGGTCGTGTTGAAAAGTTTAGAGCTCGTCGTGCTGCCTCTACTACTACCAAGAAAACTGCTAAATAGCTAAGTTGATTAAACCGGGTGTGCTTAAACAAGCCCGGTTTTTTCGTTTGTGGTAGAATTAATATAAAATATATGACTATAGAAGAATTTAAAAAAAATAAAAGAACTTCGTATTTGGCTGACGAATATGAACGTTTGGGTAGGGAAGAACTATCACTTAAAGACATGCTGGATAAAGATCCGGAGATGGCAGATTTGGCGCGCGAAGAAATAGAATCTTTGATACAGCAGAAACAGGTTATTTGGCAACAGATGGAAGATATCAACAAAGCCGAACAAGCAGAGGAAGAATTTCCGAACGAGGTTATCTTGGAAGTTCGTGCTGGTGCTGGTGGTGATGAGGCCTCTTTGTTCTCTTACCAGTTAGCTGAAATGTATCGAAAATATGGAGAAGAAAAAGGTTGGTCTTTCAGCACCCTTAATACTTCTGAAAATGATCTCGGTGGATATAAAGAAGCTACTTTTGAAGTTAGAGGAAAGGACGTGTATAAAGAGTTGAGGTATGAAACCGGTGTTCACCGTGTTCAACGTGTTCCATCAACTGAGAAAATGGGCCGTGTTCACACTTCAACAGCTTCAGTGGCGGTTTTGCCAGTTCGTAAAAAAACAAAAATTATTATTAATCCAGCAGACTTGCAAGTAGAGTTCTGTCGCGCTGGAGGAGCTGGCGGTCAAAATGTTAATAAGGTGGAAACTGCCGTTCGCTTGATTCACACACCAACTGGCATTGATGCTCGTTCCACCGCTGAACGTAGTCAGTTAAAGAATCGAGAAAAGGCGATGGAGATTTTGTCAGCAAAATTGGAAATGAAACAACAGGAAGATGAAGCTAAAAAATACGCTAGTGAGCGTAAAGAACAGATTGGTACCGCTGATCGCTCCGAAAAGATAAGAACATATAATGCTGCCCAGGATCGCATTACTGATCATCGTGTTAGAAATTCTTGGTATAATTACGAGAGGATATTGTCTGGTGAAAAATTTGGCGATGTGGTTGAATATTTGGCTGAAAATATGGGTAAATCACCAAAGGAAGGGGGAGATACCGATGAAGAATAGTATGGCTATATAGTATAAATATTTAGGAAGACAATAACAGAAAACCGAAGGTTTTCTGTTATTGTTCTTATACTTGTACAAAATCCTTACGCTTTATCAATAAGGCGTTGCATTTTTTAAAAAACCTGCTAGACTATCGGAATATGACTGAAGAAGTAAAAAACAAAGATTTGATAGAAACCATGTTCAAAGCCGGCGCTCATTTTGGCTATGCCAAATCACGCCGTCATGCAACTGTGGCCCCATTTATTTTTGGCGTTAAAAACCGCACTGAAATAATTAATTTAGAGAAGACTGCGGAACTCTTGGAGAAGGCTTTGGCTTTCGTTACTGAGTTAGGTAAAGACAATAAATCAATTTTATTCGTTGGTGGTAAAAGCGAGTCTCGTGCAGCCGTAAAAAATGCTGCTATGACTATTGATATGCCTTATGTTTCTGGACGTTGGGTTGGTGGTACTATCACTAACTTCGTTGAAGTTCGCAAGCGTGTAATGAAATATGAAGATTTATTAAGTCAACGTGAAAAAGGTGAATTAGTTAAATATACCAAGAAAGAACGCTTACTTATTGACCGTCAGATTGATAAGCTAGAAAGACTTTTTTCTGGTTTAGTAAACTTGAAAGATTTACCAAAAGCGATGTTTGTGGTGGATTCTAAAAAAGAACACATCGCTGTCGCCGAAGCTCGCAAGGCTGGTATTCCAGTTATCGCCCTATGTGGTACTGACTGTAATCTCAAGGAAGTAACTTTTGCTGTGGTTGCTAATGACGCTTCCGTTTCAAGTATCAACTTTTTCACTTCTGAGATTGCTAAAGCTTACAAAGCTGGCAAATCTGCTAAAAAATCTAATTAATAGTTTCTCATCTGCGTTATGCAGAGAGATTTAATATATAAGTTCTATGGTAACAACTGAACAAATTAAGGAATTAAGAGACGCTACCGGTATCTCTATAATGCAATGCCGCAAAGCTTTGGAAGACACCAACGGTGATATGGAAAAAGCAACCATTATTCTTCGTAAGAAGGGTGCTGATATTGCCTCCAAAAAAGCTGATCGTTCTCTAAACGCTGGCCGTATTGCCGCTTATGTTCACAGTTCTGGCCAAGCCGGGGCTATTTTAGAACTATCTTGTGAGACTGATTTCGTTTCTAAAAATGAAGAGTTTTACGCTTTGGCTTATGATATTGCTATGCAAGTTGTGGCGACCAAACCAGAGTATTTGAAAATGGAAGATATTACCGAGGCTGATCGTGAGAAAGCAAAAGAAGCTTTCTTGCCAGAGTTAGAGGGTAAACCAGAAGCGATGAAAGAAAAAATTATGGCTGGTAAACTCGATGCTTATTTTGGTGATAAGGTCCTTTTGGAACAGCCTTTCATTAAGAATGGTGATTTGAAAATTAAGGATTTAATTTCAAACTGCGTTCAGAAATTTGGTGAAAAGACTGAAATTCGTCGATTCACTCGTTTTTCTGTAACTGACAAATAATTAAATTACTATGACGGTGATTTTATTCATCGGTTCATTAATTTTACTTTTAGCGTTTCTTGGCGTGAAGTTTTTTGAGATGCGTAAAGAGAGAGAGACGGTTGTTAGTAAAAAAATGAAACAGGCGGACAAACCTATAGAAGGTTTTATAAAACATCTCAAGCGAGAGATATCCTATATTAATCGTCGAAATGCTAAATTGTTTGGAATATTTGTTTGGAGATTGGTATACGATAAACTTTGGGAGACTAAAAAGAAACTTGATAGTAAACAATCAAAATTTTTTGTGGCTGTAACAGGGGAGAAACATTTGAGAAAATCTCAACACGTGTCTGGGTTTTTAAAGACTATTAGTAAAAACAAAATAGAATCAAAGAAATAGTATTTGTTTTTTAGATTTCTTTGTGCTATCTTGTAATGGTTTCGGACAATATAAAAAGGCCGGCTTAGCTCAGTTGGTAGAGCAATAGTTTTGTAAACTATAGGTCCTCGGTTCAAGCCCGAGAGCCGGCTCCATAAGAAAAAACACCCATTAGGGTGTTTTTTCTTATGGAGCCGGCTCTGGAACATCTTTGTGGATGTTCCAGCGGTCTTGAACGCCGGAGCCAATTTTTGTTAGCAGACAAAAATGCGAGGTTGAAATTTGGGTTGGGCCCCAAATGAAAGACCTTTTAAGATAAATTGAGCCATGCGAAATTATATCTAAAAGGTGTACTGTTCCTGTAAGGAAGTGCCCAGAGTAAAATTTTTGACGAAAAATTTTAAGTCGCGGGAAAGGTCCCGAGAGCTGGCTTTCTGGCTTGAAAGACGGAATCAAAGATTTTCAGTAGAAAATCTTGTGAGTCGGGGTCGAGACTTTTTCTGAACGACGGTGAAGAAAAAAGTCGTGACCAAGTCCAAGATTGCGATAATGATAGAAATACATTTACTCTACAAACTTACGATAGAATCATAAACTTGATAAAGTAGGGAACTTTCTTGAAATTCCCAGGAAACACCGATTTGTCTGAATCGGAATTAATAGCCGAGATACTCCTTCCTCAA
>Ga0194053_10002347_pt1 | contig 11343 bp, 18 predicted proteins | sample SepL228m_MetaG_FD_161684 | JGI IMG/M metagenome (GOLD analysis project Ga0194053, IMG submission 161684) | Anoxic zone freshwater microbial communities from boreal shield lake in IISD Experimental Lakes Area, Ontario, Canada - Sep2016-L227-8m | ecosystem: Environmental > Aquatic > Freshwater >... | reverse complement strand
TCAGTTCGCAGTTGGGTTATCGCGGTTGCCACAACGGGCCAAATGAAAACGGCGTCCGCAAGGATATGTTGCAATGCGTCAAAAATTGGGGCGGGAATACGCTAATCTATATTCGCGGCGAGTTTAGCCGTCCGAACGATGTGCTGGATATGTGTTTGAATGGGCGCAAGTCACCTGCCGACGGACATTATTTTCCAGTAAATACTCCGTCGGGTTCGGGTGAGGTTGATTGGGCGATGTGGGCAAAAGAAAAGCATGGGATAGACCGTCATGTTTGCTTCATCTGGAATGACAATACATCCGTGCCGTTCACAGAGGGCATCGTGGCCGAAGCGGTCAGGAGTTACGATGGATGCCGCTTGGGAATGGAAAACATAATGTTTGGCGTTTGTCTTGAGACTGATGAAATCATGCCTGACCCAAATGTCGTCAACGGAATGCTTGGGTGCGTCGCAAAGTATGCCCCGCAAAGTCCAATGGTTGTTGGATCAGCGAACGAAATTTTCCTGATGGCGGTGGGGTCAAAGAACTCCAAGACATACCTATGGTTAGAGCAGGCTGGACATCCGGTAAATGCGCCTTTGACGAGAGCAACATTCCCGGCGTATCTGGCGTCGTTGAACCGCATTGCCGCAAAGTGTGGCAAGGCCCGTACCATCCCCGGCGAATGGTGGGCGGCATCGGCGGCTGATGTCAAGTGGATGACTGACCAACTACTGGCGGCAGGATTCGCCACGTTGGGAAGCGGAAAGTATGTTTAACATCCTTAAATTACTGTGGCTTGAGTTGTTTGGCTCCCACTCGGAGCACTTGGACGGGTGCACTCTGTTCGCCGGGGAATACACGCGGCAGGAACAGTTTGACAACCTGAACCGGCTGTACGGGGCGCGTCCCGTTGTGCGCGTGCCGTTCACGTCAATGGCGGGTTGCTATCGTGTGCGGGATACGGTGCTGGGTTTGGTAAGGAGCGGCATCCATGACATTGTGATTCTGCTGGATCAGTATTGTTCGCATCAGTCCATGATGGAACGTCTGAATTTTATCAGGTCGGAACTGCCGCAGGTAAAGATGATCCAGTTGTTTAACGAATTGCCGCACATGGCATATCCGGGTGAGCCAATACTGACGTTGCAAAGTCTGTGCGACAAAACGAATCAGTATGCCGATTGGATTCATGTTGCCATTCCCGGCTCCACGGTGATCTCCATGGCCCCCTACAACTGCATGGATGAAACCGATGAGGCGTGGGGAGTGACGAACGTGCGTATTCTGAAAGACCTGGTTCTTTATACTACGGTGGACGTGGCGGCCATACACCTTTACGGGGACACTTTAGGCCGGAAGATGGACTTGATGAATCTGGCTGATGATATGGCCGGATGGTTGGAGGAGGCGAAAGTCAAAAAGCGGGTATGGGTGACAGAGTGCGGGGCGGATGGGTGGGGCGACCATATTGCGTACTACAGCAAAATGGTAAGACTGTTCTGTAATGCCATCGGGCCGGAGAAGGTGTTTTGGTATCGGCAAGCCGTGAAGGATTGCGGGGAAACGGATAACGGGTTTGCGTTGGATCATGTGGACACGGGCAATCATTCGCCTTTATGGGGGGAACTGACGTGAAATTGGCAAGTGTAATTTTACTGGTGGCGTTGTGTGGTTGCTTGCAACTGAAGGGGAAACTCGACCCTGTTTATAGTGGCCCGGATAGCTGTATTTATTCTAATTCAACATATCACGAAGTGGAAGGGCAACTCATGTATGCCGTATGTGCGCTGACCGCCATTCAGATGTACCCTAATAGAGCTGCGGAAATAAGCGACAAGGCTCTGGCCGACTATTACAAGTGGCAGGAAAAGGCTCAAAAACGATACGACAGCAGAAGGAAATAATATGTGGCAATCAATCCTAACGCTCATGCCCGATTTTATCAAGCGCACATTCGATGTCGTTGACGCCGCCGTGACCGACAAGGATGCGGCAAACCAGATCAAACTGGAAATCCTTACCACTATCGCCGGGAAGGGTGCTACGTCATGGCTGGCTCAAAATGCGTTCCCATTGGCGATGCTGTTGAACTTCGGGCTGGTGGTGTCGTTGTCGTTGTTCAGCCGGCCCGTTCCTGAATGGGCGTTGCTGGTCGCTTTGCTGTGGCTGGCGGGTCCATTGCTCAACGTGCTGAGTAAGGAAACCATTGGCAAGATAATTGAACTTGTTAAAGCCTATATGAAGGCGCAGAAAGCTAAAAAAGATGCAACAAATAAACCGGCTGATAGTAATTCATCGGCCACAAACAAGGAGAAGTGACATGACGATTGACTTTATGGCTCTGATTAAGTCTAAGACGGTGTGGGCAAACGTGATCGGGTTGGCCGTGGCCGTGGGTGCCGTGTTGGGTGTTGCGCCGGAAATGACCGGCAAGACCGCCGAATACGCCACGATGGGTTTGACGATTCTCAACCTTGTCCTGCGTATGTTCGGGAGCAACCCTATCATAGCATCAAAGTAAGGTCCGGCTTGCGGCGGGGTAGATAGGTGTGGGTTGACCTGTTCTGACCCCGCCACGGTCATCCTACGCCTCGTCGTCGTCAAATTCCCGCTGTTCCTGCGTCCTCTTGACGTTCTGGTAGCATTGCCAAGAATCGTAGGCGTCCACAAGATAGCCATTTGCCACGTCGTCCTGCTCAGTTTCGATAAGGCGTGTCAGCACCCCCATCACGTCCTGCGCCGTGGCCTTACTGTTCAGCGCGTCTGCAATCATGTGCGCGGTTTCTTCGTAACAACGTCCACAAGACTTATCTCTATTCCCTGATTTTGTTGGGAAAAGATCGCATTGTCGTTTCTGATCCCATACCGTCCATTCAGGTAAATCGGAGACGACAACAAATCGTGGAGAATAAACATCCTGCCCGTCAACGGGCGCGGATTGCTCAATCTGTTCATCCCTGGGAGTACCACACGAATAGCAAACCATGTCGCACATCGGAACGGATGTTTTGCAAGTCGGGCAGGTCCATGCCCCAGAAAACAAGGGCGCGGGTTGCTTGGACGCACAAGGACATTCTGGCTGATGATCTCCGTCCATATCGACGCCACCCATCTCGCGAACGGTAAACCCGCAACCGTCACAGTTAGGACATTGCGCGAGGTCGAGCAGTCGGACTGCCTCCCCCGCCCTCGCGTGCAGGTCGCGGATGAAGGCGAGAACGTCTTGTATTGGACCTCTCGCGCATTCATGTGGCATCCTCAATTTGTTGCATAAACTAAAAACTTCGCCCCATTGATTTGCCCATCGTTTATATAACCCGGAAGTGCTAACGTCCTCTTTCTCGGAAAGATGTCGAATGAAAGCAATCACATCCGTGAGATCAATATTTCCTTCGATGTGTTTCATTCCTAAGTCCGCGCAGATGCAATACACATCACAAAAAGAACGCGCCTGAAGTTCCATCAATCTCAAAGGCTTCGCATCCTCCCCCTTCGGCGGCTGGGGCGTCAAGGTACGAGCATCCTCGACCATTGCCCTTAATTGCGTCAAGGTTTCCCGCACGTCGTTTCTATTTCCCCATGCTATTACTTGAAAGTCCGATACAGCATCGCACGACGTATGCCCCTCGTCCTTCCCGGCCTGTGCGACGGGCGGTTTGGGAGTTCCTAAACACACAGGGCAATTATGTCCAGCCTTCTCCCAGCAATCAAAGCAGAGTTCGTGACCGTTGTTGCAACTCCCATCCTTCCCTAAAGATACCGGCTTTCCGCATTGCTGGCAGATGCCGGTGGGTGCCCTCTCCCCCGTCGCCTTCGCGGGTGTGTAGCTTTTCTCGCACCCCGTGATATTTCCAAGGCGCCTGTCATATTCGGATAAGCGGCATTTTTCTTTTGAGCATTGAGAGCAGAGATTCCCCGTCGCCTTCGCGGGGTCGGCCTTAACCGCTGGTTCGCGGGTATCCATTGGAATCATAATGAAATCAACCTTGTCACCATTGAAGTCGTGAGTAGCCTTCATTGATTTTGCCGCCACGCATTCCATGAGGTTGCCATCGCAGGGCATAAAATCATCGAGTCGGCACCCGCAATCCTCGCCGCACAATCCGTCGGCTCCCATCGCTTTGAGTTGCGCGATTATCATTTCTTTTGTGGTCATGCGTTCCACGTCCACCCCGCCGATCTTGCCCTGTAGTTTTGTCATAGTGTTGTTTCTCCTTAGTCCCGATCTCGTGATCCAATAATAAAGTTTGCCAGTTGCCGTTTCGATTCTCGGCTCAACTTTTCTATCTTCACGTTCATCCTTCGTTTTGTGATATACCAACCAATTACGTAGCCAAGCATCCCCGCCATCATCCCGGCGACCGCGAGCGTGAGAATAAGTTTCATGTCAATACTCCTGTTTGAATACTGCCTTAACATTCATGGTCGGGTTTCTTAAATAATCCTTGTTGCCAATTATTTTTTTTCCTGTCAATTCAACTTGAGGAAGGATTGACGGATGCCGTTTTAGGCAAGTCACCAAGTCGGACTGCAACCCGCCACAGTCAAACACCAACGCGCCAGTTAAGGAATGCGGGTGGACTTCTATGCGGATGGTGGTCATTATCCCGCCATCCTTGTTTTGCGACACGCGGACTTGCTCTCTCTTGCCAACAATCTTGCACCTTGTCTGGAATAACTTTCAAACTTCTGCGCTGTTTCCATGTGAACAAACCGGCGGGCGCACTTGGCAAACTCTTTCCACGAATATTCTGCCGTGTAGTAATAACCCCCGGCGCATTTATTCGCCATCTGCTCCACCGTCAAAATTCCCTTGCTCTTTTTCATCGCGCCCCTCCGTGTGGTGTTATAAGTTCGGGTTTCGCTTCGATCAACAACTTGCACAGATGTCCCCGAAACACCGACCGTGGCGCACCGCAATGACGGCCCCACAGTTCAAGAAACTCATGCAGTTGCGGTATGGTTTGTTCCATGTAGTCGCATTGTTTGTCCCAGTTTTTGTCGGACAGTTTCACTTTCCTCCTTGCCGCCCGAACCAGGGCGGGGTAGTTTGACGTATCAAAATGCACCAACACGCTGTCGTCTGATTTTTCAACCTGCTTAGCGCAAATCTTCTTGAAAAGTTCCATCTCAAAGTCATTCACAATGATTCCCTTGCCGCATTTCGGGCATGGCTTGTTGTGGAACTTAGGAATGTCGTCTTGAACGCCAGGGATGGACCACCCGCACCCAGGTTCATCGCATGTTAAATGGACGTTGTGCATTATTTTCCTTCACGAGCCGCCTCACCGGGGCGGGGTTAATCATTTCTTGATTCCCTTTAACGCATCATCCGCCTCTATCGCCGTCAGCGTCCAGTCGCAGACGTCGCCGCCAAATTTTATCAGGGCGTCCATGTCGCGATCGTCAAAAATCTGTTCGTCAAATGCGGGATGGTTTTTGGCGCGGTTAAGGATTATTTGCAGGGCTTCCATCAGATCTTTAAGTTTTGGGGTCATAATAGTTAGTCCTTTCCTTGCTTAAACTTCACCGGCCTGCACTGGCAATCAAACCCAATAAAGATCGGCCCGCACACTGGCGCCTGGACGTGCCGTTTCTTGTGGTAGCATCCATTGTGCCGGCATTTCTTGCGGCACTGGACAATCGGTTTTGGAATGGGGCATGATTTCATATTTCACTTCACCCCGGCGGCGGAGCGGGAGTCAATGTTTCGATAAATAGTCGGACTTCAACTGGATTAAATGTTCCATCGCGGCTTTGTAATCCGGCTTCTCTGGATTAGGATCATTCTTGTGCTCTGATGCCCACGCCCATTGACGTGGCCGGTTAATCTGCAACCATTCCGCGAAAGCCAACGATGCTACATGAGCCGATAAATCAACTGAAAATATATGATGTCCCCGGCAAAGCAGGCACCCGCATTTGGGGTCATGCCGGGTTGCCAACTTCGCCTTGTTTATGACGTGGTGTGCATTTAACGGCCCGGAACAAGTATGGTCGCATATCGCGCATGAAATATACCATGTGTGAATTAAATCCGACCAAGCACGGTCAGCTTGTTTTTTCCAAAACTTACTCCCGACATCTTCGATCTGTTTATCCAACGCCGTTTTCTTCGGAGCTTTCGGCGGTTTCGTAGGCTTTGGAAGTTTGGGTTTCATTAAAATGTCGCGCGTTTTTATCGGAGCCGCGCACCCTCCGCCCTGGGCAGGGATTAGTTAAAAGGAAGATTATCAAACTGCGTCTTAATCGCGTTCAGCACCTTGCCCCATTCCTGCGGGGTGTACTCGCTCTGATCCTTCTCGCCGCACACATCCTTGAGGATTGCGAACCACTGCGTCTCAAGGTCTTCCTTGGGTTTGTCCTTCATGGCGTCGCTGATTGCTTTCCAGCACACAATCACGTCAGAAGGCGTTGTCGCCACCGACTTCTTGGCCGCCGGTGGAGCTTTCGGTGCCGGGGCTGACGCGGCAGGAGTCTTAGCCGGAGCCGACTTCTTTGCCGGCGTCGTTCCACCGGACACGGCACGGAGCTTTGCGCCGTACTTGGCCATCAATGCCTTGCGGTCGCTGTTCTCAATTTTGTTGCCACCTCCGCCGCCCGCCGAATTGACCCATTTGATTTTGAGCGAGGTATGTTCCTGCCCGTCGCCCTTGCCGATGAACGTCTCATTCTCAACAACCAACTCCACGTCAACCTCGGCCAGTTCCGCGCCGTGTTCTTCCAGCCAAAACGGGTCAGCCCCGTCCCAACCGAATAACTCCTTCAACGTGTCAATCGTCCGCGTGTTGATGGACCCGTCCTTCTTGGTCATCCAGAAGGTGTGTGCAATCGTGGCTCCGCCGTCCGCAAAGGCGAATACCATGTTGCAGATTAGACACCCGTTGTTATGATCCCCGACATGTACCTGGCCCGTAGGCCGTGCGGCATAAGTTCCGTTTTCCATTTGACTGATCCTCCTTGTGTTGTTTTACCGCGTTTTTACTTTATAATTTCGCTCCACACCGCTTTGCCGTCATCCCCGACCGGGATCGTGGACTGGCAGGTCCGCGACTTGGCCATGAAATGCGGCAATTCGCTGGTATAGATCGTCTTCGTGCCGGCACCCCGCGCCTTACCGTCCTTGTTCACGTCCATGTCGTAGCCCATAAAGAGCACATGGTCAGCCCATTCCCGCACCCGAAGTCGGATGCTGGCCTTGCCACTGGCTGGAGACTGCAAGCGCGGTTCATAACGCAGCCAGTCCTCGCCGGCAGGGTTCGGAACCGTGGTTGTGCAATCGTGGCAGATGATCGCCACATTGCGGCCGGCGCGGCAATGGCGGTCAAGATCGGCCAGGAGCGGAAGGAACGTATCAAACACATGAGAAAATCCCTTCCCGTATCCGTAATCTTCAACCGAATTGCACTTCTGGCCCTTTTCGTGCGGCACAGTGACCAAGGTGTGCGCCACCGCAAGTTCCTCGGCCTTTGTGCCGGTGTCAATGACGATGGTCTTGATCTTGTCCCATCCGTCAGACTGCAAGGCGGCTCGCAGTTCCGGCCATGTCATTACGCCGGCCACCGGCATGATGTTCTCCATGTCGTGATGTTCCGTCAGGTAGCCCTTCAGACGGGCCAAGGACTCATCCAAGTCCACAAAGGCGACTGGACCCGGCAGCTGCGTGGCCAGCGTCGTCTTGCCGATGCCACCCGGCCCGTAGAGCACGATCCGGTGTCCGGCTGACGTGGAGACCTGCCCGAACTGGACGGTCTTGCGTTGCGGCTTCGGCGGTGCCATCGGGGGCGGCCCGGATGGAGAAGCCTGTTTCGTAGCGGTTAATGTTGCGACCATTGCCCTGCCCTCCTGCTTTATGTTGCCGCCTGTTGAAGTTCGGGGTTACGGACACCCACGATAAAACCTGCGGGCGGATTCGCAGCGTTTATTTCGATACCCTGTAAACATGGTTCGCGATAATCACACCATTGGCAAGTCATTGATGAGCAGTTACGCGGCCACGCCTGATGGGGCTTCGCCGTTGATCTGGATGCCCTGCGGAGCGCCAATATCATCCGTGAAATTTCCAATCGCTGAATTACAAACTCATTCAAGTCGCAATCCAGCACAGGGACTTCGCGCCTTGCAAAGTAAAACTCTGGCCGCGTGGAAATGTCCTCGGCCAGTCTCGCGCCGTATTCTTCGGAAGTTTCGGCCCGTGATTGAACCGTCATGCCTTCTCCCGCGCTTTCACGCGGCTTCCCGTTCTTATTCATTACGCGGGTTCCATCAGCGTCGAGCAGGACGATTTTCAATCCGGCTTCATCCAGCGTGGGGATGGTTTTGGGTTTGATTGACGGCTTGCGTGTTACATCATACAGGATCAGTTCCACGGGGCTACCGCATGTCCTGGCCGCGTGGACATACTGCATTATCTGGTTGTTACAGCGGAGTCTTAACCAATAGTCACTATCCGGCTCCACGCTGTCGCTTGTCGTTTTGTGTTCCAACAGCAACGGCCTTCCATCCTCATGGATACCAAGCCCGTCAATCTTCCCGGCAACGTCAAACGTCCGTGACCCTTGCAAAGGAAACTGAAACTCCTGTTCGGGTTGCAATTCCTTTATCGGGTCATGGTCGTAACATTTGTAGTAGCCAGTCAGCAATCCGGTCAGCGTGGCAATTTGCAATTCATCCAAGATTTTTGCTTCGGCAATCGCCGCCTTAAATACTTCTTCGACTGTCTTTCCGTTCCACCTGGCCTCCATCGCCCTATGCCATGCGCTACCGAACGTCAACGCGGCGGCTTCGCTGGTATGTTGTAAATTCAACTCATAGCGGTAGTAGAATTTTCTCATGCAGGACACCAGAACCGCAAGTCCGCTGGCCGTTAATTTTTCTCTGGACATTCTTTGTACCCTTTCGTTTTCCTCTTGTTTATCCGTCCCTTTACCATCCCACAGTCAATGCAAATCCCTTCTAATATCTCCATCGGATGAAAATACTCATGGCATTTGTAGCATCGTTTCATGGCGCGTGGCACGTCCAGGTCTTCGCGGTTGGTCATTTCGCGGTCCTCCGCAAACAAAAATCAATTAGAAGCGATTTGATGATCTGCGTCCTCGTGGTGGAACATCGCTTGGCTTCTTGGTCAAGCATTTTTATCCACTGGGTAGGCATCAGCATACTAATGCGTGTTGACGGTATTTTTTTGCTCATAAATAGGGTTCCTCCATTTCTGGAATCAGCATATCATAGACATACAATATATGTCAACAACTATTTCAATAATTCTTTTCCCCTATTCCCCGCGCCGGGTGGGGCGGGTGGCTATACCTCGTTGCCCCATATTAAAATAATCCCATCTGGCATTCATCGCCCTTGTCCTCTTTCGGCATTTCTTCCATCCACCATTGCCAAAGCTCTTGCCAGGAATTAAACCTTTCGTAATATCTGGGTTTTCCGTCATTGCGCGGTAATCCTTTAATTCGCTCATAAAATTTCTTGATAGCCCGCTTCCAAGCGGTTTCATATCGCGGCCAACGTAAAAATTCTTTTTTTCTATGATTGCTCATTGGGCAACCAATGCACCCCAGCCGGTCAAACCCCTCGTCATAAAGTAGGCAATACGGGACATTATTGTTTCGCGTGTATTCCCATATATTTTTATCCGACCAATACAAAATGGGATTCAACGTCCAGCCCTCCCCTTTTTTGTCTGGTTGCCATATTTTCCAGTTTGCCTTGCGTCTTTTTGATTCAGCGGCCCGAACTCCGGTTACTTTTACTAACCCTAAGCCTCCGTGTTCTTTGTATTCCTCGCAACACCATCGCCCCTTACGCGTTGGCAATGTGGTTTTTTCTTTCGCCAATCTTGTCAACAATGCGATCTTCGGGGTATGCACTACCGTGCGGATATGGTTGATCCTTCCAAACATGATTGTTTCAGGAGCGTCCAATGTGGTTAAATTATGATGAGCAACAAATTTGACAGATGCCGTTTTAGCGAGGCGAAGAATCACTCCCGAATCTTTGCCATAGGAATCGCAAACAAAAAACCCTTCCGGATCGCGTCTCAAAGCCTCCGGCTCGTACATTTGGAACGTGGCAATGGCGCGTTTAACCTTTTCCTCAAGCGATAGTCCAAGTCCCATCAAATATAATTGTTCATCCATGATATTCACCTTCCTTGCGCCGCCGGGGGTCACAGGTTGAGTAAGTTATCGTTCGATTTTAAGCAAGCCGGTGAAAACCAGATACGCTCTTTCGCTCCGTTGTTGCTTCTGTCTTTCGCTTGTCCTCCGTAACCATCGCCTTGCTTCCACGTGTGGCATGTCCAGGTTTCCGGCATGACGTGTTCGTCGGCATACCCGCACAATGCAATTCTCATAAGCGGATTTTTTCCCTGTTCAATAGCCCATTCCCGGACAGCGTGCGCGACCTGCTCGCAATCCACGCGGTAGAGATTGCTCGCCCGTTTAGCCGTGTCCGCATAAGGGGGATCCAAGAAGACGCCGGTTACGCCATGTCCAAACGTCACACTGGGACCGCAGACCCGTTGCCAGTCACCGCAGCAAACACGCACCCGGCGCAGACGTTCCGATAAGGTTCTGAAATATGCCGTCAGATCGGGATTATCGGGAAGCGGCGCATTGCCGCCAGCCGCTCCACTGATTACTGGCCGCTTGTGTTCTACGCCGACTGCGTTCACCCCGGTTTCCGCAAAGCCCGTCAGCCGTTCACGTTTCCTATTCACGCCTCGACCTTCATCCCCGACGTGGACAAGTTGCCTATTCACGCCTCGACCGGCAGAACCGACGTGGACAAGTTGCCTATTCACGCCTCGACCGGCAGAACCGACGTGGACAAGTTGCCGAACGCCGTCAACCTCCTGCACCCGCCACGGTCCTTGACCGCTACACCAGCCTGAACCGATCCAGCAAGCAATACCCCACACCCACCAGCCCGCTATTTTGGGATCGTAAAATTCAGGGTCGCCCTCCAGACGGGCTTGCAATGAATCCTTCTGACCGACAAGCCATGCGTGTCGAGCGTGCAGGTCATTCTCATTCACGGGCCAGTCCGCATATTCGGCCGTAATTTCCGGCGCATATTTCAGCGCGCGCCAGAAGTTGGAGAGCAAGCCGTCGGCATCGTTCACGGTTTCTGTTTTGGGAGCACTTGGGCGCAACAACAGCACGGCACAACTCCCGCAAAATGGCTCGACGTAATTATCAACATTGCCGAATCTTTTCCACACTTCTTCCGCCACTTTGCGCTTGCCGCCAAAATACGGGAATGGAGTAAACAATTTGGATTCAACAGACATTGATTATTCCTTATTATTTGGAAATGAATTTACGCGCCTTGAAACATCCCGGC
>Ga0194053_10002342_pt1 | contig 11365 bp, 14 predicted proteins | sample SepL228m_MetaG_FD_161684 | JGI IMG/M metagenome (GOLD analysis project Ga0194053, IMG submission 161684) | Anoxic zone freshwater microbial communities from boreal shield lake in IISD Experimental Lakes Area, Ontario, Canada - Sep2016-L227-8m | ecosystem: Environmental > Aquatic > Freshwater >... | reverse complement strand
GTGGGGATTCAATCTCCTGCAGTTGGCGCTTATCGCTCTGACCTTCATCGCGCTGGGAGTTTTCGTCGCGGTGGTGGCCGAGGGGCTCCTCGGAAATCCCGAGATGTTCATCGCGGGCAACGGATCCACCCGCAGCGCGCTGCGGTGGTATCTGGCGAGGTGCGGCGACGCTCTTCCTCAGCCGGGGTGCGTCTCGATTTCGATCTGGTGGTTCCGGCTCCTGATGCTGGTGTGGGCCCTCTGGCTGGCGGCCTCATTGCTCCGCTGGCTGCGCCTGGCCTGGGTGCGGTTCAGCACGGGCGGATGCTTCCGGGGATGGTCAAAGAAAAAGCCCGCCGCGGTGCCGCCTCCGCTTGATCCGGCTGCATAGGGAAACGAATGGGCGCAGGGCTTGTGGAGCGACGGCCGCCGTGCCGTCCCATATTTACCACGACAACACGTTCATTGCTCCCTGATGCGGCCAATCCTCGACTTGATCCACGAGCTTTGCCCGCACGGGGTTCTGCGACACATACCGCCACTTGTCGGTGTAATTTTCTGAACGGCGCAATTGAGTGTCCCAATAATCCCTCTGCCAAAGCGGGGCATCTTCCGGTCGTGGCCAATGGCGCGCGGCGTGGGATTTCCAGTAAGCCACCCATTGGTTGAGTGGCCGTGGTGGAAATTCTGCTGGCGCGCAAAACAAATGGACGTGATCCGGCATGAGGATGTATCGGCCGACCGCCCACGATTTTGCCAGATGCCATGCGTCGCGGAGCGCCGAATGAGCGGCGGCGTCCGCGAGCACCGGTTTGCGGCCTTCAGTGCAGACGGTCAGAAAAACAATCGTCGGCGTATTGAATCCCTCGTGCAGGGCTGGATGTGCCGGGTGCTTGCGGCCGGGTTCGTCCATCGGCAAGATTTGCGGGAGTTGGCACCGCAAGGAAAGGAAATATTTGGGCGCTGACGGCGCAGCGCCCTCCATCGCGCGAGGTTTCCTTGGAGGGACCGGCCGCCGTGCCGTCCCAATATTACTGCAGCTCTTTTTCCATCCGCTCGCTGAGCCACTGCTTGATCATGCTCTGGTAGTTCAGGTAGCGGGAGCGGGCGAGGCGCTTGATGCGCGCGAGCATGCGGGGATCGAAGCGGAGGGTGATCGTGGTGGAGTCGCGGTTGTCGGTCTTGACGATCGAGCCGTTCATCAGCCGCGGGTCGAGGGCGGTCTGTTTCCAGAACTCCATCTCTTCGTGTTCGTTCGAGAACACCGGGAGATCTTTCCATTTTGTGAGAACGTGCATGGTCAGTTGGCCTCGGAATTTTTCCTGTCGTAAAACGTCTCCTCCTCGGGAGTCATCAGCCGCGAGAAGATCACGCGGTAGCGTTTGCCGTCGGTCCAGAAGACCGAGAAAATCGCGCGGTTCGAGATGGCGCGGCCGAGGATGAAATACCGTGCCTCGTGGCCCTCGATCGCGTCGAGTTCGGGCATGATCCGGATGCTGAAGGGATCCTCGAAAGTCTCCTCGATTTCCTTCAGGGAAATCTCCTCGGGGGAGAACGGGTTATCTGTCCAGTCGAATTCCATCAGTTGCCTTTCGCGTGTTGGATGAGCTCGATTTCGTAGCCTTCCGGGGCATCGATAAAGGCGATGGCCGATCCGCTGGGGGCCCGGTGGGGGCCGTCGCTCAGCGGGTATCCGAGCGAGGCGGCATGGGCGGCGAAGGCGTCGAGGTCATCGACTTCGAACGCCAGGTGCGTGAGATCCGGGCCGACCTGGACGGGGCCGCTCTCGTCGAATTTGCAGATTTCGATCAGCTCCTCACTTTCGGGGGCTTTGAAAAAAACGAGCTGCGACCCGCGGCCGCTGGTGCTCCTGCGCACTTCTTCGAGGCCCAGAACGTCCCTGTAGAACGAAACGGTTTTTTCCAGGTCGGCGACCCGGTAACGGGTGTGGAGGAGCTTTTTGACCATCGGAGGCAGCATAACCAGCGCGGGCGCGCGGTTGAAAGAGGAAAATATATTCCCGAAGGGCCCCGGGCTGATATACGGGATGTCCCGATGTTGAAGAATCATTTCAGTCTGTTCCTGGCGCTGCGCTACCTGAAGCCGAAGCGCACGTTCCTTTCGATCATCACGCTCATCTCGATTCTGGGGGTAACGCTCGGGATCATGGTCTTGATCCTGGTGATTTCGGTAATGACCGGGTTCGAGCAGGAGCTCCGGCGGAAGGTGATCGGCTTCGACGCCCACCTCGTGGTGAGCAACCAGGCGGTGATGGAGGACTGGGCGAAGAGCATGGAAATCTGCAAACAGGAACCGCATGTGACGGCCGCGGCCCCGTTTGTCCAGGGGCCGGTGATCATCGAATTCCAGAACCGGCGGCTGGCGCCGAAAATCCGGGGCATCGAACCCGATCTCGAGAAGAACGTGGTGAACGTGGCGGAGTTCATCAAGCGAGGCACCTTTGACCTCGAAGGCGACAAGACGGTGCTGGGGTCCGAGCTGGCCGCGACGCTCGGCGTCGGGGTGGGGGACAAGGTCACCATCTATTCTCCGGGAAATCTCGGCCAGATTCTCGACGAATTGGACCGCATGGAAAAGGAAGGCGGAAACGCGACGAACGCCGGCGCGTTGAAGCAGATGATCCTGCCACGTGAACTCGAGGTGAGCGGGATTTTTGAAAGCGGGCGGTATCAGTATGACAGCGAATTTCTTCTGGTTCCCCTGCATATCGGCCAGGAACTCTACGGCCTCGGCGATGCGGTGCACGGGTTGGCCTTGAAGACCACCGATCCCTACCTGGCTCCCCAAATACGCGACTCCCTCAACGCCAAACTTCCATCGCCCGAGTTCGCGCTCACCTGGATCGACATGAACAAGCAGATCTTCGACGCCATCCGCATGGAGCGGAACGTCATGTTTTTCCTCCTCATGTTCATCGTGCTGGTCGCGGCGTTCGGGATCATGAACACGCTGATCACCGTGACCGTCCAGAAAACCCGCGAGATCGGGGTGATGATGGCGCTCGGTGCCCGGACGCACCAGATCATCGGGATTTTTCTCGCGCAGGGGATGGTCGTCGGCGTCTTCGGAACGATCACCGGCCTCGCGCTGGGAATCAGCATGGTCCAATACCGCAACCAGGTCAGCGACTTGTTGACCAGCGCGTTCGGGATCGAGATTTTCCCCCGCGGGATCTACCAGTTCAGCGAGATTCCCGCGCAGGTCATCCCGTCCGACGTGGCGATCATCTGCGTGAGCGCGTTTTTGATCTGCTCGCTGGCCGCGCTCATCCCGGCGTGGTTCGCTGCCCGCCTCGACCCGGTAAAGGCCCTGCGCTACGAGTGATTTGACAAACGGCCGCAACGCCGCATTATCTTCAGCCATGCTTGACGCAAACGACCCGGAAGACCGCCAGATCAAAGCCATTCTCCTTTCCGCCGCCGGCGCGGCCGTGCTCGGGATCCTGGCATTCGCCGCGGTTGTCGCGGTCATGGTCTCGATGAATTTCAACATCCTCAACTGGATGGAGTAGCCGGCAAACCCGGTTCCGGTTTTGTGGAGGGAGACGCTTCGTCGTCTCCGTAACAGGAACGAGCGGCTACCCCCCGGCGTTTTCGTCCCCGTGGATTTTTGCGGCCGCCGAGCAGAGGCAGGCCCCCAGAAAGATCACCACGCCGGTGATGTAAATCCAGAGCATGAGGAGCATCATGACCCCGACCGAGCCGTATATCGCGTTGTAGTTCACGAAGCGCGGCAGGTAATTGACGAACGCATTCTGGCAGAACTGCAGGGCGAACGTCACGAGCAGCGACGGAATCCACACCTGCTTGAAGAAAACACGGCGCCTCGGCGCCAGCATGTAGAGAAGGGTGAAAGAGTAGAACAGGACCGCGCCGGAGATCGCGTAGCGGCCGAGATCGAAAAGCCCGACCACCACCTCCAGGTTGAGCGCCGGAATCTGGGACTCCAAGAAGTCCTTGAATGTGATCGTGATTTTTTTTCCGCCCTGCAGCAATGCGGGGGCGATCAGGCCGATCAGCAGGGCGCTCGCGAGGACCGCAATCATCAGAAGGTTTTTGAGCGGGAGCTGCCACCACGGGATTTCCACCGTGTGCCATGCCCGGTTCACCCCGCGGACCAGCGCCTGGAAAAACTTCAGCGAGCACCAGGTCAGGATGATAAACGACACGATCGTGACGCTCCCGCGCGATTTTTCCAGCGAGGCCACCATCTGCCACATGAAGACCTGCTGCGGTTTGCCGATCGGGAAATAGCGCTCGACCGTGTGGATCACTTCCTGTGAGTCGAAGAACGAGGAGCCCGCCGTGAGCATCAGCGCGAACAGCGGCACCAGCGAGAAAAGCGCGTAGTAGGCGAACGACGCAGCGCGCTGCTCCCCGTCGATCTCATTAAAAGTGGTCGCCGCCTCCCAGGCGATTTTGGGACATTCCCGTAGCGCTTTCAAAACCCGGTCCATCGGACGGATCATGCCGCCCGCGCCGCCAAAAACAATTCTTTCCCGCAGGTTGGAACAAGATCCTTGTTCGGCGGGCCCCGATCCATTACGCGGATGAAATGAGAAACCTCTGCCTCGCCCTCATGATTTTGCGGCTGTCCGCCCTGGCGCTCTGCGGCGAGGTGCCGGACGCGAAAAGCGCGGCGGCTAAGCTGGGGGAGAAGGTGGCCATTGAGGATACGGTCCGCGAGGTCTCGATCACAGGTTCCGGCACGGTCTTCCTGAACTTCGGCGCCGCGTATCCGGATGAGGTTTTCGCCGCGGTCGTGATGAAAGACACCCGGTCCCGCTTCCCTGATGTCGAGACGTGGAGCGGAAAAAAAGTCCGCATCGAGGGTATTGTCAGCGACCACCAGGGCCACCGCCGGATCATCCTGCGGGAGCGCTGGCAGATTGTTCTTGTGGAGTAGCGGGCTGATTTTCCTCGACAGGCGCGGCCTGGGCGACGTGAATTCGGGGTCTTATGAAAGTTGGCGTTTTCTCCGCGATCCTCAGCAACCTCCCTCTTGAAAAAGCCCTCTCGCACATCGCGGGACTCGGCTGCGAAACCGTCGAGCTCGGCACCGGGGCCTACCCGGGCGATGCGCACTGCAAGCCGGCCGAGCTTCTCGCGAGCAAGGCCAAGCGGGACGGATTCGTCAAAACCGTCGCGGCCAGCGGCCTCGAGATCAGCTCGCTCTCGTGCCATGGCAACCCGCTGCATCCGGACAAAAAGCTGGCGGCGGCACACCACAAGGTTTTCGAGAACACGGTGAAGCTCGCCGCAGAGATCGGAGTGCCGGTCGTGACGACATTCTCCGGATGTCCGGGCGACCTTGCCGGTGCCAAATCCCCTAACTGGGTCACCTGCCCGTGGCCGCCGGACTTTTTGGAAGTGCTCGAATGGCAGTGGGACAAGGTGGCGATCCCTTATTGGAAAAAGCAGGCGGCGTTCGCCAAGCCGCTCGGCGTGAAGATCGCGTTCGAGGCGCATCCGGGGTTCCTGGTTTATAACCCCGAGACGATGCTGAAAATGCGCGCGGCGTGCGGGCCGGTGATCGGCGCGAATTTCGACCCGAGCCATTTCTTCTGGCAGGGGATCGATCCGGTGAAAGCCGTTCGCGCGCTGGCCGGCGCGATCCATCACGTCCACGCCAAGGACACCGGCCTCTACCCGGTGAACGCTGATGTCAACGGTTACCTCGACACCAAGCACTACGGCGACGAGATGAACCGCTCGTGGATATTCCGCACTGTCGGCTACGGTCACGGGGCGGACTTCTGGTGCGACTTCGTCAGCACGCTCCGGCTCTGCGGATACGACGGCACGCTCTCGATGGAGCACGAGGACAGCCTGATGTCCCCCGCCGAGGGGCTGAGCAAGGGCGTGGAGTTTTTGAAGTCCGTCGTCATCCGCGAGAAAAAAGGCAAGGTCACTTGGGCGTGAAGCATCCGAAGGCGGGTTCCGGGAAATGATCCGCAACGTGATCCTCGACTGGTCGGGCACGCTGGCGGACGATCTGTCTGCCGTGCTCCTCGCCACGAATGCGATTTTCCGGGAATTCGGGCGGAAGGAATTCACGCGCGAGGAATTCCGGAGGCATTTCCGCCTGCCGTTTTCCGGCTTCTACGCGGAGTTTCTTCCGGAGGCTTCCTCCGAGGGGCTCGAGGCGCTTTACGAGCGGTTTTTTCTCGGGCTCCAGGATGACATCCCGTTGCTGCCGGGGGCATTGGACTTTCTCGAACACTGCCGGGCGACCGGGCGGCGGACATTTTTGCTCAGCACCATCAAGGCCTCGCATTTTGATGAGCAGGCGGGCCGGCTGGATGTCAAACGGTTCTTCGAGCACTGCTACGTCGAGATCATGGACAAGCGCGAGAAGATCCGCGAGATCCTCGCCACGCACGACCTCGACCCGCAGGAAACGATGTTTGTCGGGGACATGGTGCACGATATCGAGACCGCCCGGCACGGCGGGGTTCTTGATGTCGCGGTCTTGACGGGGTTTGATCCGGCGGATAAGCTTCTTGCTGCGCACCCGACAGTGGTCATGCGGGACATGGCCGCCCTGCGCAGGATGTTATGAACGAAATCTGGATAAAAGGACTGAAAGTGCGCTCGCTCATGGGGGTCGTGTCGGAAGAGCGCCAACAGGAGCAGGAACTCCAAGTGGACATCTGTATCCAGCCCGCTTCGCCGTTCGCCTACATGAACGACGACATCATGCGGACGGTCGATTACGATGCGGTGGCCCGCAGGGTCCAGGGGCTGGCGGGCGAGGGGCCGCGCCATCTGATCGAAACTCTTGCCGCCGACATTGCCCGCCTGCTCGTCGATGAATTCCACGCGGTGGCCGTTACGGTCGAGGTCCGGAAGTTTGTCCTTCCGGAGGCTGATTATGTCGCCGCCTGCTGCCGGCTAGAACGTTGACCCGGAAGAATGTCATCGCCTGAAGCTCCTCATCCTCCGCTGCCGCTCGCGTTGAACGACCTGCAGCGGCTTCCATTGGACCAATTGATCGCCCGTGCCGCTGGGATCGACCTGCGCGTGCGTCCCGACGCGACGCGGCATCATCTGGTTCTCGACCAGGCCCGCCACCAGCTTCACAAGGGCGGCGTCCTCACCGGTAAAGGCTTGCTCGAAAAAACCGGGGACGCCGGGGTGATCCGCTGGGCGGCCTTCGATTTGAGGCCGGGGCCGGAGGATATTTTTGTTCCGGCCGCATTGATGCGGAAATACGGGCTGCAGCCCGGCCTGATGTTGGAATTCACGATCCGGCTGCCCAGGGATCGCGAGCGCGGGCTCACGGTGGACGCGCTGCAGAACATCGAGGGCATCCCGGTCGCCGGTTGGAAAGTTCCCGTCGAGTTCGAAAAACTCACGCCGCTTTTCCCGAACAGGCGAATCCTCCTCGAGACGGCGGTCAACCCCGAGGTGGCGGCCCGCGCCGTGGATCTCGTCGCCCCGCTCGGCATGGGACAGCGGGGGCTCATTGCCTCGCCGCCCCGCGCCGGCAAAACTCTCCTGCTCCAGACGCTTGCCCGATCAATCCGCACGAACCACCCCGATGCCGCGCTCATCCTGCTGCTGGTTGACGAACGGCCGGAGGAAGTGACCGATATGCGGCGGGCGCTGGATTGCGAAATCTATGCCTCGACGTTCGACGAGCCGGTCACCCGCCACGTCCAGATTTGCGAGGCCGTCTCCGACCGTTCGCAGCGGCTGGTCGAGCTGGGGAAGGATGTCATCATCCTGCTCGATTCCATCACCCGCATGGCCCGCGCCTACAACAACCTCCAGCCCAAAAAAGGCCGGACGATGAGCGGCGGCGTCGATGCCAAGGCGCTTGCGGCACCGCGAAGGTTTTTCGGGTCGGCCCGCAATGTCGAGGAGGGCGGAAGCCTGACCATTCTCGGGACCGCTCTCATCGAAACCTACAGCCGGATGGACGACCTCATCTTCGAGGAATTCAAAGGGACCGGAAACATGGAGCTCCACCTCGACAAGTCGATCGCCGAGCTCCGGATCTTTCCCGCCATCCACATCGTGAAATCCGGGACGCGCCGCGAGGAGCTCCTCTTCCACCCCGAGGAATACGAGCGCGTCGTCCAGCTCCGCAGGCAGCTCTCCGAACTTCCCTCCGCCGAGGCCATGGAAATTCTTTCCAGCAACCTCGTGCATACCCGCTCGAACGCGGAGCTCCTCCTGACCGGACTCCGGGGAGTCTGACATGTCGCGCAACCTGGCCTGGGTTTTGTTGCCGCTCTGCGGGATTCTCATCTGGGGCGCATTCCTCGTGGATGCGCCCGTGCGCGCCGCAGTGGTCGCCTCCCAGGGCAAAAACTGGAAAAAGTCGGCCGACCACCGGTTCCAGTCGTCCGTGCGGGTTTTCGGGGACTGGCCGCCGCTGATGGCGGGCTGCCTGGCCGCCCTGGTGCTGGCGAGGCTTTTGAAAAGCCGACGGTGGATGCGGGTGATCGCCGCCGCGATGATCGCTTCCACCCTCGCGGGCATCGCTGCGAACGCCTCGAGGCTCACCACCGGCCGCACGAGGCCCATCGCGGCCATCGAGCAAGGGTTCTACGGGGCGTGGCATGACGGGCATCTGCTCGTCGGCCAGCCGGCCTACAACTCGTTTCCATCAGGCCACACCGCCACCGCATTCGGCCTGGCCGCGGTGATTCTTTTCGCTAGTCCCGCCGTAGGAGTTTTTGCCCTTGCCGGAGCCGGGCTTGTGGCCTGGTCCAGCATCGTGATGGGCGCCCACCATCCTTCAGACGTCACCGTCTCCGTGATCCTCTCGTTCGTTGTCGCCTGGTTCGTCTGGCGGTGGATGAGCGGGCCGGGCGGCGGATGGATCGAGAAGGTGATGCGCCTTCCTGCCGGAGAGAAGAGCGACTGAGTCGCGGGCAGGTGTTTTTCGTCCTTCCTACCCGCAGTCCGGTCCTGTAGTTTCCCCTGCCTATGCTCAGAGCCGGAATCGTCGGGCTGCCCAATGTCGGCAAGTCCACACTCTTCAACGCAGTCACCCGCACGCGCAAGGCGCAGGCGGCCAACTTTCCATTTTGCACGATCGAGCCGAATGTCGGGATCGTCAGCGTGCCGGATGACCGGCTGGAAAAACTCGCGGCCATTTCCAAGTCGGAGAAGATCCTGCCGGCCGCGATCGAGTTCGTGGATATCGCCGGGCTCGTCGCCGGGGCGAGCGAGGGCGAGGGGTTGGGGAACCAGTTTCTGAGCCACATCCGCGAGGTCGATGCCATCATCCAGGTCGTGCGATGTTTTGAAAACGATGACATCCACCATGTCACCGGCTCGGTGGATCCGGTCCGCGATATCGAGATCATCAACACCGAGCTGATCCTCGCCGATATGGCCTCGGTAAAAAAACGCGCCGAGCGCTCGCAGAAAGGGGCGCGGGCCGGAGACAAGGAAGCGAAGGCGGAGATGGCGCTGGCCGAAAAACTTCTCCCGCATCTCGACGCCGGGCGTCCTGCGCTGACCGCCGACCTCGGTCCCGAGGAAAAGGCCCTGCTCAAAGGATTCTTTCTGCTCTCCTCGAAGCCGACACTCTTCGCCTGTAACGTCGGGGAGAACGACCTCGCCGGCGACTCGCCCGCCGCCAAATTCGTGCAGGCGGTCCGCGAGTATGCGGCCGCCCACCTCGGCAGCGAGGCGGTGGTCATCAGCGCTCAGATCGAAAGCGAGCTCGCCGATCTTCCGCCCGAGGAGGCCCGGGAATTTTTGGCCGGGCTGGGGGTTACGGACAGCGGCGTGAGCCAGTTGATCCGCGCCGCCTACCATTTGCTGGGCCTGCGGACCTACCTGACGACCGGACCGAAAGAAACCCGCGCCTGGACGATCCACGCCGGCGACAAGGCTCCTGCTGCCGCGGGCGTGATCCATAGCGATTTCGAGCGGGGATTCATCGCGGCTCAGATCATCGCCTTCGACGACCTCATGGCCTTCGGCTCCGAAGCCAAGGCGAAGGTGGCAGGCAAGCTCCGCCTCGAGGGAAAAGAATATGTGGTGCAAGATGGCGATGTCGTCGAGTTCCGGTTCAACGTCTAGCCCGGCCCCGATGAGTCCATCCCGCGATGGTAGGGATGCCTCGCCGAGGCGTCCGTCGAGAGAAATCGGCGGGCTCGGCGATCCCGCCCTACCAATAATCGTCTCAGCCGACTTCCTTGCACCTCAGGATGTCTGAAATGTGGAATTTGGAACGAAAAACGGAAATCATTCCGCACTCGGCGCGGGACGCTGGCGCGCAGCCGCCCAATTCCACATTGCCAATTTTCCCGAATGCTAGCCCGTAGCTTTGCGCGTCTGGCGGTCCGCCGTCCGGGTTTGCTGGTTGCGACGGCGCTCCTGTCGCTCTTCGCGGCGGTCTATCTTTTCCAGAGCCGCCAGTCCTTCGACTCCGAAATTCTCAACCTCCTGCCCTCGGATGCGGCATCGGTGCGGGGGTTGAAGATTTTCAACTCGCAGTTCAACTCGGCCCGGGAGCTTGTCTTTCTCGTGGAAACGCCCGAGGGCGGCGATCCCGGGCTTGCGGATGATTTTGTGGAAGCCCTCGGCCGGCAGCCATGGGTGCTGAGGATGCTCGACGCATCGCCGATGGAATCGGAGAAGGGCCGCGAAACGCTCCCGGTTCTCGCCGCTCCCCTCATCCTCGGGCAGAGCGACGAGGATTTTGACAGGACGGTGGAGAAGCTCGACTCCAACGCCCTTCGCGAGCGCCTCCAGAAGCTCGCTGCCAAAGCGCTGGCAGGATCCCCGCTGGCCCGCATCGAACTGATGAACGACCCGTCCGGCCTGATCGCCCCCGTCGCAGGCAAAATGTCCGAGAAGCTCTCGATGTCGGAGAATATTGATCTGGTCTCGCCGGACGGGCGGGCCCGGCTCGTTCCCGTCATCGCCAACATGCCGAGCCTTTCCGCGGGCGACTGCCGCGACTTGATGCGGAAGGTGCATGCCTTCGTGGACGAGTTTCGCAAGCAACCCGGGGCCCCGGCGGTTTCCGTGACCGGCCGTTCGGCCTACGTGGATGAAATTTCCAACTCGATGCACCGGGACATCGCCGTGACGAGCCTGGTTTCGATTGCGGCCGTGACCCTGCTGTTCTGGTTTTCGTTCCGCTCGCTGGTGCCGCTGGCGGGATCCGTGCTCATTCTCGCGTGGAGTTGCCTGATTGCACTGACCTGCGGGTCGCTGGTTTTCGACAAGCTCAACGTGGTTGCGATGGGGTTCTGCTCCATCCTTGTCGGGCTCGGCGACGACTTCAGCCTGCTGCTCTACCAGCGTTATGTCGGAGCGAGGGAGGCCGGGATGACGCGCGAGGAAGCCATCGCGGATTCGGCCAGGCACAGCACGCCGGGCATCCTTTGGGT
>Ga0194053_10002340_pt1 | contig 11368 bp, 8 predicted proteins | sample SepL228m_MetaG_FD_161684 | JGI IMG/M metagenome (GOLD analysis project Ga0194053, IMG submission 161684) | Anoxic zone freshwater microbial communities from boreal shield lake in IISD Experimental Lakes Area, Ontario, Canada - Sep2016-L227-8m | ecosystem: Environmental > Aquatic > Freshwater >... | reverse complement strand
ATTGGAAAATATCAGGAAATTATACGACGGCACTGGGGACTTTTTACGATCAGAGTGCGGAAATCTTGACCCTTTTCATCAGATTTAATTCAGGAACGGCACGCGGTCATAATTCGGTCGGCAACACCTTGCTGTCCACCGCATTCGTCGCGGGGGAGTCATCCGACTGTGACTGCACAGCAGGATTCCTGTCCGTTGCCGCCGACACAGCGTTTCCGGTCTTTCCGTCTTGATGCTCGCATCCAAGCAGGGCGGCGAACGCCGCCATCGAGATAAGGTTTTTCAGCATCTTCATTAGGGGTATGTCGGGGTTGTCATGCTGCATCCAGATTCACCGTTGCCACCGAACGAATAATCTGAAGTGTACGGCAACGAATTACTCCAAACGGGCTGATCGATAGGGAAGAAAATGGGATTAGTTTCGGTTCCTGTGAATAAAGAATTGCTTGAAAAAGGGTTAATCACAGGCATAGCCCAGCCTGAATCGGAGTTGCTTATTAGCACAGGCACTGAACCCGGATTACCAAGACCATAGTATCCATAGTTTACAACGGGATTTGTTTCCGGGTTTCCCTGGGAGCCATTATCGGCACGAATCACATCTGAACCTTTGGAAATGGCGCTGTCATTGCTCACCGCGATTGACTGATGGCTGTCTTGTTCACAGCCAGATAAAACAAGGAGGGCCGCGAGAGCAAATGGTGAAAGCAATCTTGGCGCCATGATTAAATTAGTCGGTATTTTCATCTGGTTTTCACAATTTATTCGGAATCAATGTCAGTCTTCGTGCTCTTGAGTTTCCAAGTTCGATTTGATCGTCACAACACCGGTATCGACCGAATGCGGCTTTTATAACGAATACCGAATCATTGATAGCTGTACCCTTTACCGACCTAAAGGGTATATCGATAGTTTCGGGAACTGCAAGTCCTGATTCCGGAGCCCAGAGAACCGCTAGAGTGCCACTTGGCAAATCGATCTCCCCAATCTCTTGCCGCAAGATCGGATCCCCCCCAGCAAGTTTGGCAAGTTCATCACCGGGATCCGTAGCCAACCATGCACGGACAATACAAAGGTTCCCACTTGGTTGAAGAAACACGTCCGCTGTTCCAGCGCCCGCCATTTCCCACACGGCACACGCAGTTCCGCAAATTGGCAGAACCGCCGCACTAAAATCCGGCTTATTGTCAATTTTAGAGCAAAGCATCTTGTAGTCCTTCGCGCGATCCTCTGCCCCCTTCCACTTTACTGCTGCCCGCGCATCAAGGCAGAGCAAAGGGCCGCCTTCAGCATTTATCGAGAATAGATGATTCATATTATTGGAGCCCCCAAAGTTGTTTTTGTGCTTTCGAGTAAGCGGCTGCTGCCGCACCTTGTGCTCGCTGTGCGGCAGGTGTTGCGGCGGCGCCTGACGAGAGATTTTGAGAGTATTGCAATCGCTCTGTTTGAGTCAGATTGAATCCCGGCAACCCACCGTCTAGGCCTTCATAGTAATGCTGAACCAACGTCGGATTGTGATCAAATTCCATGCCGAGAGGCACTGATGCTCGTTGGGCTGAGGTCGGCGTTCGGCCATATTGTGCGACACGATTATACGCCTCGTCCGGAAATAGAGTGAGTTGATATGGCATTTCTCCAGTGGGAAGAGATCCAACTCTCTTTGCAACATTCACCACCGAATCTTCCATTGTATCTCTCGCCAGCATCTCTCCCGTTTCCCGGATGCCAACGCCTAACAAATCCCGAACAACAGTTGCTCGCCCGAGAGTTCCCAAGTCAGCCATAGCAAAAGCGGTGTTTACTGCCATCCAGCCATACTGCCCGTTCATCCGGTTGGCCGCAGCCTCACGCATTGGCCCGATCAAAGGCACAGCGCCGCCAACTAATCCTGGTCCTTCCACGGGAGCGTCAGAATACATCCACTCAGGCCCGCTATTCTGGAGATACGTTTGCCCGCACAATCCCAGCATATCTACCCAGTAAAGGGGATTGCCGTTCGCATAAAGGTACAGATTCGCTCCGCCCGCCATGCCGGCAGGATCAGCAGAGAGCCACCGCTTGAGCCGGGCGTCATAATACCGGGCACCCATCCGGTAGAGATTTCCGCCCTCCCACGTCACGCCCCCGCCACCGACAAATGTAAATGCGGTTGTGTTTGTGCCGGTTCGCCCAAGCAATTCACCCCACGGGGAATAGGCGAATTGGTCGGTAACGTTGCCATTAGAATCCGTCATCGCCAGCGTGGAGCCGTTTTCATCGGCATGGATGTAATGAATGGTGCTATTGGCTTCAATTTGGGCCAGCAGACCAATTCCCGGAGCCCAGATGTAATAGCGAATTGCGCAATTGCTATCGTCGGTCTCCATCAAGGGAACCCGCAGCCGCCCCACTCGGTCGACAACCATCCGGTGCGTAACCAATTCATCAGTCCTGACCGTACGTTCTCCGAGTCCGTCATAAGCCAGATTCAGCCCCCAGGAAGGCATGGGGGGCATATCCGTCCACAGGTTGGTTTGCCGGAGTCCCGTGTATTCAACCAGTCGTCCTGCCGCATCCCAAATAAGGTTATTCTCCGATGCCCACGACTGATAACCTTCACAAACATTGGTAACCTGGCCTTCCTGATTGTAACTCGGCGTATAACCGCGCCACCGTTCCGGAACCACATACTCATCACGGCGGGTCAGGCTGTTCAACCGGTCGCCCTTATCGCTGGTGTGCTTCTGCCAAGTGTCCGGAGGTTCGACTTCCAGCCCGGCGGAAATCACCTCCCGAGTCTTAAGCCCCGCCGAATTTCGCTCAAACGTCCTGCTGATGAACGGCGTACCGCTCTTGCTGTGAACATAATTGGTCAACTGCCCGTCGGCATTGTGCCCGCGTGTATAATTCACACCATTGGGGTACTGGATGCCGGAAAGCCGGTTGGCTCCATCGTAACTGAAGTTCCAAGTCCGGTTGGCCCAGTCTTTCACCGATGCCAACCTGCCCGCCGTGTCCCATCCGTATATCACCGAAAGATTGCCGGGATAACTGATATTCGTGATGCCCCCGGCCTTATCATAGCGGTATTGCACCGTTGAATTGTGGTGATCCGTCCAGGCCGAAAGTCTACCCACGTTATCGTAACTGGCTGCTGACGCCCCGGTTCCCCAAGGATCGCCCATCCCCGTCAAGTTTCCAGCGGCGTCGTTGGTAAACGTGACAACGCTGTTGTCGGCATAGTGTAAGCCCGCCAGCCGATTGGCGGCATTGTAGCTGAACGTGGTGACTCGTCCGTTTCCATCCGTTTTCGCCGACAGATTCCCGGCGGCATCGAATCCATAAGACCGAACCGTACCTACCGCATTGCTTTCCCCGGTCTTTCTGCCCATGGAATCATACATGAAGCACTGGACATTGCCTGCGGCATTGGTGAAGGCGAGGAGATTGCCATGTCCGTCGAATGTGTACCGCTCAAAGCGGTTGTCCGGCCGCTTGACCGCCACCTTCCGACCCAAGGCGTCCAGGGTGAATTCCGTCCGCCGTCCCAGCGTATCCACCACGGCCGTAACCCTGCTGTCGGCGTCATATTCGGTTGTCGCCACTGCACCGTTTGGCGAGCGGGCTTCAACGAGCCGGTTCAGAGTGTCATAAATATTCGTCGAGACGTTTCCGAGCCCGTCGGTGGTCGCTAGGACATTACCGATCGAGTCATATGTCAGGCGCACGGTGACGCCGTTGGGATCGCGTTTCGCGATAAGGCGTCCAGCCGAGTCCCAAGTATTGCTGGTGACACCGCTTCTGGGATTGATGACCGCGATAACGCGACCGGCATTATCATAGACATTTGAAACCACACCCCCGTCGGGCGCGGTCGCACTGGCGGGTTCGCGGGTCTTGGTATAGGTGAAGGCGGTTGTTTTGCCGCGCTGATCCGTACTGGAGACAAGCAGGCCGAGCGCATTCCAGTTATTGCTTGCGATGCCGCCCAGGGCATCGGTCTGGCTCAGGCGCAGTCCCCGGTTGTCATAGGTAAAGACCGTGGTATTGCTCCGGGTATCCGTATGGGTCAGCAAGTCGCCGCGGGCATTGTAATTAAACGCCTCGCGACTACCGTCAGGGTGGAACATTTCTGTCGGCGTCCGCCATGAGGAATAGGCCCAGGAGTTGGTGCGGGGCGTGCCGCCACCAGCGGCCGCCGCCGGAATCTCGATTTTCTTTTCGAGTAGGCCGCTGGCCGAATACACGCACTCCACACTATTGCTCGCGGGACCTGTGATTCGGATTGGGTGGTGTTTGGAATCGTATTCGGTCCGGGTGGTAAGGCCCAGCGGGGTAACGGCCTCGACAAGGCGATTGAGGCTATCGTAGTTGAATGAACTGACTTGATTGAGCGGATCGACTGTCCAGCGAACATTGTGGTTGCCGTCATAGAATGCGTAATTGAGACGACTCAGTGGATCCATTGTGGCAACCGTGTGGTTCTGTCCATCGTAGGCGGACCATGCCGCTGCACCAGGAACCAGTTCCCGACCTATCTCGCGTTGCTTGTCGTCAAAATAATAGGTCTTCCGGTTACCGGCAGGATCCTGCTCAACCGTCCGGTAATCGGCATAAAGCAACTGGGAAACCAATCCACGGCCGTTGGCCTGTTGTTTTACGCGGGAGAGGCTGTCATAGGTGTTGAGCGCATTGGTGACTCCGCCGGGTTCAACAGTCGCAGTCAGGCAGTGGTTCGTATCATAAACGAAACGCCATACCGCCCCTGCAGAATCGGTGAATGCGGAAAGATTGGATGCGGCATCGCCCTGCATGGTGACGCTACGCCCGGTGGAGTCCACCACATTGGTGAGCAAGGCGGCGGAGTAGTTGAAAGTCAGGCTCCGGCCACAGGCATCTGTCACCGTTGACAGGTTTGTCGCCGCATTATAGGCCAGGTTCATCGTGTTATTGTCCGGGTCAACGATTGAAGCGAGTCGCCGTGTAGCGTTAAACCGATATTCCCGGCCGTTACGTTCGGCAAGAGTGTAAAGGCCGTTGGTTTTGGAGAGCGACATGGTGACACCCGGCGGCGGGGTATAGCGACCATCCGGCAGGCGGATGAAAGTCAGTGCCCGGTTGCCAAGGTAGACTGTCACAGCATTGGTAGTGAGCTGGTCGGTGGCCCACTTGCTAACAAGGGCGGCCGTGGCCCAACCCTTTGGATTGTCCTCACTGGCGGCAAGATCACCGGCCACAAAAGCGGCTACCATAAGAGGCACGGCTTCAGCCGGGGTGCGAAGCCCCATCCCCCCCTGCCAGGAACTGTGTTCCTCAATATAAACATCATAATTATGTGTCCATCCATAACCAATAGCCCGCAGTCGAGTGGCGTCAAGACTGCTGTAGTAGTGGCTGAACTTCAAGCCAACCGGATCGGCACCACCAAGTGCAAGATCATCCGCGCTGTAGAGGAAGGATCCTGTGGCAAGATCCACAGGGTCGGCGCTCACCGGATAACGGGCCTCGGCGGCACGGGCCACAATATTGTGCTGAGCATTGACCGCTATAAGAGATTCCAATTGGCCGTAATAGGAGGAATAACCGCCATGATAATCCCCGGAGATGATCATCCCCACCTGGTATTGCCCGCTCGGCAGGGATCCAAAGGTTACGTAGCCGTTGCCCACCCATTGACCAGCAGTGATGGCTCCATTACGGGGAAGCACCTGAACGAGGCCATTAGTGGCACTGCCCAGGAACTGATTCTTAACTTCGTCGGAATAGTTCGTCAGTGCGGCCAGCACACTCACCGCGTTGGAAGCCGTCATCCTGTAAATCTTTTCCCCATTGGCATTGGCCATTTGCAGAAGCTTCACGGTGGAGACCCCGGAACGGTCTGCGCCTTGGAGTTGTTCCAGGATGGCATGTTCCAGCGAACTGGCGACCAGTGAACCTGCTTTCATGCCAGCGCCCACGGCCATACCGCCGGATTCGCTCGAATAGTAACTGGATACCTGCGCTTTGACATCCACGTAGTAGCCCGCCTCCTGGGCCATTACCCCGAAACGATGATGAGAGATGGGGCTGACCCCGCTGATTCGTTCAATTGACTGGTTGACCAAGGCCGACTCATCGAGCCATGTCTGGCCCATGACGTGCAGGCATTGACTAAGCACCGCCGAAGAGGAGTCGGAGGCTTTTGCCCTCAAGGCCTCAAGCTGCCTTTGGTTACGGGCCAGAGTCAGCCCGCTTTCAGCGTCGCCGAATCCGCACATAATCGCATACAGAGAACCCCGCTTGAATGGGAATGTAACCGTCTGGTTACAGTTGCTGTAAGGATGGGTAATTGCCAGGGTGCAGGTGGCGACGGTGCCGGAGACCGAACTGCTCTCAGCATTTAGGATGGTGTCATCCAACAAAAGCGAGGCGCGGGGCCGGGAAAGGGTCTGCGCAATAAGTTGGAAATCCGAATAAAGCGACTTGCCGTCGTATGTATAGTTGAGCCGGATGAAGGCATTGGTGTGCATACCTTCCTGATCTGCCTTGTAACGGATACATGCGGTATAGGTTCCGTTCACCGGAACAGTTGCGGAACCACCGCCGCTAACCACCTCATAACGCGCGGCGTCGGGCCCGGTTCGGGTACCAGACGACACCGATAGCTGTAGGCCACCTGCATTGCGGATCACAATGTTACTTTGGATGGACTCACCGTAATAGCGGTACTGCCCGAAATCCGGCCATGTGTTTACCGACAAGACAGGTTTGTAATAGGCCTGACCAAGCATCATGGTATTGGTAAAGGGCGGGTAGTCATACCCATCATAGGCAATATCAAAAACTAAATCACCGTAGGAAGCACCATGCGTTGTGGCCAAGTACTTTACCGTGATATCCCGTCGCTGGCCGGGTGGAATCGTGCCGCTTCCATTTCCGCCCAAAATCTGGAATTGATTGTTCTGATTATTTGCCAGGCTGATACTTTGGATCGTCATCGTCTGGCTTCCATTGTTCGTGATCGAGCAGATGCTCGTCACCGGCTCATTCATAAATGCTTCGCTCACAAAATAGGCGAAGCCCATTTGTGGAGTTTCCGCCACGGTACCGGTCAGATTGTAATCATTAACGAATCCATAGGGGTAAACCGTGACACGAATGGTCGCCGTCTTGACGCCTCGTGATTGGCCCGAAGCGTCAAATTTGGCGCGGAACTGGAACATATTGCCCGATGCGAGATATGTTGTCCCGCTTCCCGCCGTGATGGAAAAAGCGTTTTGGGGATTGGACACCATTGAGCAAACAAGTGTCCAGGTCAGTCCGCTCGCATTATAATAAGCTAAGTCAATGGGCCCTTCAGCATAGTAGCCCTGCGGCACGATGCCAAAAGATTCATTCGTTGTGGCCTGAATCGAATTCGTGGGAGAAAAGGTTCCTTCCGGGGCTGACAACACCTGATTGGTAGTCAAGATGTCCGGCGTGGTCGGCGACAGGCTGCCAGGAGTCGATTCGGCCATGGCCGTGACTGGCTCCTGGCTGTCCGGGGGTGGCAGAGAGGCCCCCCCGGCCTCGGCAACTCCGACTTCCTGTGCCCCCATGGCTGAGGCTGACCCAACTATAAGCTGGTCATACTTCATGGTCAGTTTACGGTGGGCGATGTTGTGCAACGCCAAGGTATTGGTAATGCCCCCGTATTGAATTTTCACCCGGTGTTCAAGATTTGTGGGCACGGTCACATAATTCTGTCCAAATGCAAAAACACAAGAGGAAGGGAGGTTAGTCGGCAATGCTGAATAAGAATCCTCCCGGATTTTACGCCCTCCCATGACTTCTTCAACGGAAGCATTCGGCATGTTGTCTTGCAGTGAAACGAGCAAGTTGCTGCTAAGGCCATCCAGTTTGAGGCGAAGTGCCTGTTCTGTGAGATTTTGTGCATAGTCCGATGTGGCCGTGCCCCCCGCCGCCGCCAACACTTGACTGCGATCATACCCCATCATGGCGGCGAGTTCCTGTGCCGCACTGACGTCATAGGCCTTGAGCGAGGGGGCCAGTCGGACCCAGGCATTGCTGACATACGCATCCACGCATATGAAATCCAAGGTAAGTGTGGATCCGCCACTGCCCGCCGTTGCCGGAATTCCGCCCTTCCTTAATGCATCCAGCGGATCGCTGGCGCCGAGCCAGTTCCAAGCATTCGGTGTTCCGTCATAAGCGATTGTGGGCAGAGTCAGAGTGCCATAGGCATACTTGGAGTCCACATTGCTTTGTCGCAAAAGCGCCACCAAGAGCGATGCCTGATCACAATCGTTACCAGCCCTGTCCCGCAGGGTACGGGTTGCACCCTTGAGTGAACCATAATAGGGTTCAAACCGGATATGGTTATGGACAAATTCGTAGAGGCGGACCGGGTCGTTATCCAGGCCACGGGCCAATTCTATGATGTCCGCTGTTACCGCGTCGGCACCGTTCGTCGAAATTGACGCCACACTCAGTCCCGATTCAGCCTCGGCCAAAGAAGACACCCGTTCCCCAGCCGGTTCTGGTGGCGGACTGGCCATGAGCCAGCCGGGGTTTCCGCCTTCGCCCTCCACGGGAGGCGGGGCTTCGGCCAAAGTGGAGAGACAGACCAGCGAAAAACTGCAGAAAATAGACCCAAAACGATTGAGAAGGGATGACTTCACGGGATCACCTCCTCATCAGTCGTTTCGCCGTCCTGCAAGATGACCCGGTAAAAGGCATTGGATTCCATCGTCTCATGAACGTATTGGTTCTGGGGCGGGGCACCCGGTATATTCGTCACCAACATCACAAAGTTGGTCATCAACGACGTGGTCCATTCAATGGTGTAGTTGCGGTTGGTGGAACTTGACCAAACAATAGTGAACTCCGTGGGGCCATTATTGCCACCTCCACATCCATAAAAACGCATGGAGGAGTTCGGGTCGGTAGGGTCGGTCCCAGCCAGATATTCTTCATAATCGCTTAACCCGTCACCATCGAAATCAGAAGTCCCGTCGGTCGCGGTTAACGAGCCGAAATAAAGCATCTCCCAATAATCCGGGAGCCCATCATTGTCGGTATCCTTGATGAGTTTGACTTCGCGGACATTGTGCGCGGAGTCGTACTTATAGGTTGCTATCACGCCTTGAGAATAGACGGAATTAGTTAGCCGGTTCAGACTGTCATACTTGTAGACAATTTCTCCGCCGAGAGCGGCGCCCTCAAGCGCGCAGAGACCGGCGATGGTAACGATAAGCAGCCTATATTTCAACATACGGTTCCTTTCTATTGGTGGGTGTCAAAAATCTCTACGTTGACGGGAGGCATGGCGCCAGCAGGGGGAAAACAAACTGGAAGCGAAGGTTGCGGAGGGAAACTGGGCGAGGTTTTTGCATTCCATAATAATATCTCCTCCCCCTTGGGGAGTAAGATATGCACTTTATTATTTGAAGCGGCAAGTTGAAAAAAATGCAGTGGAAAAGAATGCTTTAGAATTTCCGAGGGAGAAAACAAAGCCTGCCAATCCTTCCCTATTCCATCCAGATAATCCTTTAACAGAATGAAATTAGAGACTTTTTCGGCGGGGACTTTTGGGATGAGGAATTCCATCATATCCCGCAGGCTATACTCCTGAATTCCTTTCCCACGCAAATGGTTCCTCACCGCCATACTGATTCTCACCGGAAAAGAGAAAAGACAGAATAAGTCTTCTATGGGCATCTTTCTATCTATGTCGTTAATCACCCGACATTCCCACTGCAGGCATACCGACCGTTCCGCCCATCGAGGTTCAGAAAGTTCCCGCCTTGCTCGACGAAGTGCACCAGGCCATTTCACAACAAGCGGGAAAGCGTTTTATCCTTACGGGGTCCAGTTCACGGAAATTGAAGCGCCAAGGGGTCGACCTATTGGCTGGCCGGGCCGCCGTCTTGACACTCCATCCATTCATGGGCGCGGAATTAGGCGCACGCTTTGACCTGCTCTCTGCCCTGCGCTGGGGGATGTTGCCTGTGGTTTGGGGCGAGGAGGACCGGGAATCCGCACTGGGCGCCTATCTGACGGCCTATTTGCGGGAGGAGGTCCAGCAGGAAGGGCTCGCCCGTAACACCGGCAGTTTCAGTCGTTTTTTGGAGGCCATGAGCTTTTCCCATGGCAGCCTCTTGAATGCCACCGAAGTCGCCCGAGAATGTCAGGTCAGTCGAAGTACGGTCGAAGGGTATTTATCCATATTGGAAGATCTCCTGCTCGGTTTTCGTCTGCCGGTTTTCAAACGACGGGCGACTCGGCAATTGACGGAGCACCCAAAGTTTTATTTCTTTGATTGTGGTGTTTACCGAAAGTTAAGACCGCGCGGACCCTTGGATCGTGCAGATGAAGTCTCCGGGGCGGCCTTGGAGGGTTTGGTGGCGCAACATTTAAGGGCTTGGATTGCCTATTCCCAGAATGACTCAACTTTATATTACTGGAGGACAAAATCCGGCGTTGAGGTGGATTTTGTAATTTACGGTCCGAACGGTTTCACGGCCATCGAGGTCAAATCCTCCTCACGGGTTGAACGGCGCGATGTGCGATCATTGCGTACTTTTCAGGAAGATTACCCCGAAGCCCAGGCCATTCTACTATATGGGGGATCTCAGCCTCTACGCGTGAATGACATTCCATGCCTCCCTTGTGAAGACTTCTTGCGTAACCTCAGGCCCGGAACCGAACTAGGGAAATAGTCTCTCAAGGGAGGGTACCCCCTTGGGTTCAGCAGGGAAAGGAAACTCGACCCACAAGCCATTATCCCAGCGGAACAGTGGGGCAGGGGGTTCCGCTTTCTTTGCCCCATAAGCGCGTAGGGGGGCGGTCTATGGATTACGGAGGAAACCCTGTTCGGCGGTTACTCTTCTGGAGAGAGCGCAAAGACTCCAGGGTGTCATCCATGCCGGTGTTCCCGGTTATGCCCAGACTTTGCAGCGCTTCCATTGCCTCACTCAGCGGGAGATCCATGCGATGCGCCACGGCGCGTATCGTTAACCGTCCCGCCCGGTACTGTTGCGCCAAGAACAGGTCGTATCCCATGCGTAAAAGTTTCCGCATGGCGGTGGCCTCCTCAATATGTTCGGCGGTGCCGAGTTCCCGCACAGCATCCAGCATAATGACTTTCATGTGCTATAATGTAATATTCCGAATACATGCTGTCAAGTCGGGGCGTGGCTTCGCCACAAGAGTTCATTGATGTAGAAAGAGTTGTGGTGGGAATTGAGGGTAATTACTGGCCTTATAGCCATCTCAATTCTGGGACAACCTGTCCCGGAAAGGCAATTCTCTCACAAGTTGTGAGAGAATTTGGCTACAGGTTGTAGCCATATTGACAGGGATTACTATACATAATAGTGTAATTGCATTGTTGTATAGTAATTTAACC
>Ga0194053_10002339_pt1 | contig 11371 bp, 4 predicted proteins | sample SepL228m_MetaG_FD_161684 | JGI IMG/M metagenome (GOLD analysis project Ga0194053, IMG submission 161684) | Anoxic zone freshwater microbial communities from boreal shield lake in IISD Experimental Lakes Area, Ontario, Canada - Sep2016-L227-8m | ecosystem: Environmental > Aquatic > Freshwater >... | reverse complement strand
TTAATGCAGCAGTTAGTGTTGTTTTACCGTGGTCAACGTGACCGATTGTGCCTACGTTTACGTGAGGCTTACTACGTGAAAATTTTTCTTTGGCCATGAGTTAATACCTTTATATTATTCAATTTTATGAAGATTTATTAATGATCGCTTCTGCTATATGTGCAGGTGTTTCATTGTATTTTTCAAACTGCATACTGTATGTAGCTCGCCCCTGTGTTGCCGAACGCAAATCAGTTGCATAACCAAACATTTCCGACAACGGTACTTCGCAGCTAACTGTCTTACCTGACGGCATATCTTCCATACCCTGAATTATGCCACGACGCCTATTTATATCGCCAACAACATCCCCCATATATTCTTCTGGAGTAGATATCTCGACTTTCATTATAGGCTCCAATAGAACAGGATTTGCTTTTCTTGCACCCTCCCTGAAACACATAGAGCCGGCAATCTTAAAAGCCAGTTCATTTGAATCTACATCATGATAAGAACCATCAAATATAGAAACCTTTACATCTAACATAGGATAACCAGCAAGAACACCACACTTTAGCTGCTCTTGCACACCCTTATCAACTGCAGGTATATATTCCTTAGGAACAACACCACCAACAATTTCGTTTACAAATTCATAACCCGCCCCAATTTCTTGCGGCTCAATTCGTAACCATACGTGACCATACTGACCACGACCCCCCGATTGCCTTATGAACTTACCTTCCTGCTCCACCGACTTGCGAATTGTTTCCCTATACGCTACTTGTGGAGCACCAACATTAGCATCCACGTTAAATTCCCTTTTCATTCGATCAACGATAATTTCAAGATGAAGCTCACCCATCCCGGATATTATCACCTGCCCCGACTCTTCATCAGTATGCACTCGAAAGGACGGATCTTCTTGCGCTAACCTGCTTAATGCCAATCCCATTTTATCCTGATCTGCCTTTGTCTTTGGCTCTACTGCAACCGAAATCACAGGATCAGGGAACTGCATACGCTCAAGAACAATAATTGACTTAAGGTCACACAAAGTGTCCCCAGTTGTAACGTCTTTCAACCCTATTGCTGCTGCTATATCCCCTGCACAGACAACCTTAACCTCTTCGCGACTATTGGCATGCATCTGAACTATGCGACCAATACGCTCTTTTTTCTTTTTGACCGAATTATAGATGGTATCTCCACAACTCAGAACCCCAGAATATACTCTGAAAAAAGTTAACGTCCCAACAAAAGGGTCAACTGCAATTTTAAAGGCTAAAGCAGAAAATGGCTCATCATCAGCAGCAGATCTATGCCCCTCTGTCAATTCATCCTCAAGCAAGCCTTTTATAGCTTCAACATCAGTCGGCGCAGGCATGTATTCAATAATTGCATCCAGCATCGCCTGAACACCTTTATTTTTAAAAGCAGACCCACAAAATGTTGGAACAACTTTATTAGCTATCGTTTGAGCACGAATGCCTTTTTTTATTTCTTCATTGGTCAAATACCCTTCCAGAAGGTATTTATCCATCAACTCATCTTTGGCTTCAGCAGCTGCTTCAATCATACTCTCTCTCCACTTTTCGCAGAGATTTTGCATATCAACAGGAATTTCTTTCTCTTCGAAAGTCATTCCTAAATTAGCATCATTCCAATAGAGAGCTTTCATCTTGATCAAATCAACAACACCACAAAATTGATCTTCAGCGCCTATCGGCAATTGCATTGGAACTGCGTGACTTCCCAAGCGCGAGGTTATCTGCTCTATGACTCGCAAGAAATCCGCACCAGAGCGATCCATCTTATTAACAAAAGCCAATCTAGGAACATGGTATTTGTCAGCCTGTCGCCAAACAGTTTCAGACTGCGGCTCCACCCCACCTACAGCACAAAAAACCGCACAGGCTCCATCAAGAACACGAAGCGAACGTTCTACCTCAATAGTGAAGTCAACATGCCCTGGTGTATCAATAATATTAATACGATGCTGTGGAAATTGCTTTTCCATTCCACTCCAAAAACAGGTGGTGGCTGCCGAAGTTATCGTGATACCCCGCTCCTGCTCTTGAGCCATCCAGTCCATGGTCGCCGCGCCGTCATGCACCTCACCTATTTTGTGAGACACACCTGTATAGTACAAAATGCGTTCAGTCGTTGTTGTCTTGCCAGCATCAATGTGAGCCATAATGCCGACATTACGATAACGATCGATTGGGGTTTTACGCACAATGACTACACAGCCTACAATTTATTTCGCTGACTACCAACGATAATGAGAGAAAGCCTTGTTTGCCTCAGCCATTCTATGCGTATCTTCCCGTTTCTTGGCAGCTGAACCTCTACTTTCAAAAGCATCCATCAACTCACCAGCCAACTTGGAAGACATATTTCTTTCGTTTCTTTTGCGCGAAGCGTCAATCAACCAACGCATAGCCAAAGCCATACGACGGGAAGGCCGAACCTCAACCGGAACCTGATAGGTTGCTCCACCAACGCGACGAGACTTAACTTCAACCCGAGGCTGAACATTTTCAAGTGCTTTTGACAAAACCTCTAACGGCTCACTATGACCTTTGCTTTCTATGACATCCAAAGCACCATAGACGATACCTTCCGCAATAGATTTTTTGCCACTTTCCATGATCATATTCATAAACTTGGTTAGCATGATGCTACCAAACCTTGGATCCGGAATAATTTCTCTTTTTGTAGCGACTCTTCTTCTAGACATTTCTCACCAACTCACTTTTAGCTTTTAGGTCGTTTAGTTCCATATTTGGAGCGACCACACTTTCTATTGTTTACACCCGAGGCATCCAAACTGCCACGCACGACGTGATACCTTACACCCGGCAGATCCTTAACACGACCACCCCTGATTAATACCACGGAATGCTCTTGTAGATTATGACCTTCACCACCAATGTAACTACTCACTTCAGCGCCGTTAGTCAACCTTACCCTTGCCACTTTACGCAGCGCCGAGTTTGGCTTTTTAGGAGTTGTGGTATAAACACGTGTACACACACCTCTACGTTGAGGACATGCCTCCAATGCAGGAACATTGCTTTTTTCTACTTTTTTAGCGCGTGGCTTTCGAACTAATTGGTTGATCGTGGCCATAAATTTGTTTACTCCGATATACAATTTAACTGTCAGATAATAAATTAACCATTCTTGAAATCATTATTTACTAATGGTTAGCTTTTTTCGACCTGACCTAAGCACGTTGGCTTATGTGAGCAGAACATAATACTTGTTATTACTCACCAGGTCAAGTCCATTTTTTCTAAAATATATTTAGAACCTATTTATACATTTAACGCTTGCTTAAGTGCTTCTTCTACGTCTCCTGCATCAACTGCAACCGAGACCTCACTCTCAACCGCCTGATGCTGGGCAAACCTGTTTTTTCTGTTTTCATGGTAAGCCAAACCCGTCCCTGCAGGAATTAATCGTCCCACAATAACGTTTTCTTTTAACCCTTGCAACCCATCACTTAACCCACGCACAGCTGCGTCAGTCAATACACGCGTTGTTTCTTGAAAAGAAGCCGCAGATATAAATGATTCGGTTGCCAACGATGCTTTAGTGATACCTAACAATATTGACTCATAACTGGCAGGAATTTTTCCTTCACTTTCCATTTTGTCATTTTCAACCCTCATTGCTGCACGTTCAACCTGCTCACCTTTTACGAAATCTGTATCGCCAGAAGCCGTAATCTCAACTTTTCTAAGCATTTGACGAATAATTGCCTCAATGTGCTTGTCATTGATTTTTACACCCTGTAAACGATAAACATCTTGAATTTCCTTGACCAAGTAGTTGGCCAATTCCTCAATACCTCTCAATCTGAGAATATCATGAGGCGTTAATTCACCTTCAGCAATGGTCTCACCTTTTTCTACGTACTCACCTTCAAATACGGTGATATGACGCCATTTTGGTATCAGGGTTTCAATTTGCTCTCCAACCGCATCAGTAATAATGACTCGCTGCTTGCCTTTGGTTTCTTTTCCAAATGATATAGTGCCGCTGGTCTCTGCAAGAATGGCAGGGTCTTTTGTTTTACGTGCCTCGAATAAATCTGCAACACGCGGCAAACCACCGGTAATATCTCTGGTTTTACTGGATTCTTGTGGAATCCTGGCCAACACGTCACCCACCTTAACCTCTCCACCATCTTTAATACCTGCAATAGCACCTGCCGGCAAGAAATACTGTGCAGGGATTTCGGTACCTGGCAAATAAATTGTATTGCCTTCATTATCCGACAATTTAACCATAGGCCGTAATTCTTTACCTGCGGAACCACGTTGCTTTGGATCAGTAACTACCAGCGAACTTAAACCAGTCACTTCATCAGATTGTTTTTGTACAGTAACACCATCAATAAAATCTTTGAGCTCAACAATACCCTCTACTTCAGTAATAACTGGATGAGTAAATGGATCCCAAGTAACAATAATGTCTCCTGCATTAATCCTTGACCCTTCCTGAACTGAGAGAACCGCGCCATAAGGAATTTTATATCTCTCCCTTTCGCGACCATAATCATCTACCACACCAACTTCACCTGATCTTGAAACAGCAACCAGCTTACCTTCGCGGTTTATTACTGACTTCAGATTATTTAGGCGCACTGTACCAGAGGACTTGACCTGTACGTTACTTATTGCAACTGATCTGGATGCAGCTCCACCAATATGGAAGGTTCGCATGGTCAACTGAGTGCCTGGCTCGCCAATTGATTGCGCGGCAATAACGCCCACCGCCTCACCAATATTTACAAGATGACCTCTACCTAAATCACGACCGTAACAAGCAGCGCAAACACCGTGTCTGTTCTCACAAGTTATAATTGAACGAACTATAACTTGATCAATACCGTGCTCTTCCAAAATGGCAACCCAATGCTCATCCAACAAAGTTTTGGCAGGCACTATTATGTTCTCTCCTGCTGCATCCAGTATGTCATTAACGGCGACTCGACCCAATACGCGCTCAGATAACGGTTCTACCACATCACCACCCTCAATAATGGGGGTCATAATCAGTCCGTTTGAAGTACCGCAATCATTACCGGTAATAACCAGATCCTGTGCCACATCCACTAATCGTCGTGTCAAATAGCCTGAGTTAGCTGTTTTTAGTGCCGTATCCGCCAGACCTTTACGTGCTCCATGAGTAGAGATAAAGTATTGTAATACATCTAAACCCTCTCGAAAGTTGGCAGTGATAGGCGTTTCAATAATAGAACCGTCAGGTTTTGCCATCAAGCCACGCATGCCTGCTAACTGACGAATCTGTGCCGCCGATCCTCGGGCACCTGATTCAGCCATCATAAAAATTGAATTGAATGATTTTTGTTTTACTACGTTGCCGTCTGCGTCAACAACTGATTCTTCACCCAGTCCATCCATCATGACTTTGGCAACTTGATCATTGGCATGAGACCAAATATCAACAACCTTGTTATAGCGCTCACCATCAGTAACCAAACCAGAGGCGTATTGACTTTGAATTTCGTTCACCTCCATATCAGCCGCTTTTATGATGTCGCTTTTTTTAGCGGGTATCGCCATATCTTCGATACCAAACGATACGCCAGAAATGGTTGCGTACCTGAATCCCAAATACATTAACTGGTCTGCCAACACGACCGTATCTTTGTTGCCCAAGTGGCGATAACTGTAATTAATTAACCGTGATATATTCTTTTTTGTCATATCACAGTTCACCAGATCATAAGGCATACGATCAGGAACAACTTCCCAGATTAACGCACGACCTACAGTCGTTTCTACCCTGTATGTCTTATCTTCAGTCTCGCCATTCTCATTGACTACTTTTTCGGTGATCCGTAATTGAATTTTTGATTGTAATTCAACTGATTTCGCCATTAACGCTTTGTGAATCTCGCCAACACTGACAAATATATTACCATCACCTTTGGCATTTATTTTTTCACGACTGATGTAGTAAAGACCTAATACCACGTCTTGGGACGGATTAATAACCGGCTCACCATTCGCAGGTGACAAAATATTATTAGTGGCCATCATCAATGTTCTGGCCTCTAGCTGCGCTTCTATCGATAGTGGAATGTGCACCGCCATCTGATCGCCGTCAAAATCCGCATTAAACGCGCTACAAACCAATGGATGCAGTTGAATCGCCTTACCTTCAATCAAGGTAGGTTCAAACGCCTGAATACCCAATCTATGTAACGTAGGCGCACGATTTAATAAAATCGGGTGCTCGCGAATAACTTCTTCGAGTATATCCCACACTTCAGGACCTTCTCTTTCAACCATTTTCTTTGCAGCTTTAATGGTTGTAGCAAGACCACGAAATTGTAATTTACTGAATATAAAGGGTTTAAATAGCTCCAGCGCCATTTTTTTCGGCAATCCGCATTGATGAAGTCTTAACGTAGGACCCACAACAATAACTGAACGACCTGAATAATCAACACGCTTACCTAACAAATTTTGCCTAAAGCGCCCTTGCTTACCTTTAATCATATCGGCTAGCGACTTCAGTGGGCGCCTGTTAGTTCCGGTAATCGCTCTTCCACGACGACCGTTATCCAGCAACGCATCAACTGATTCCTGTAACATGCGCTTTTCATTACGAACAATAATGTCGGGAGCATTTAAGTCCAGCAATCGGTTCAACCGGTTGTTTCTGTTGATAACCCTGCGATATAAATCATTCAAGTCAGAGGTAGCAAAACGGCCTCCATCCAAAGGCACCAATGGGCGCAACTCAGGTGGCAATACCGGAAGCACTTTTAGGATCATCCACTCAGGACGATTCTTTGAACTCATTAACGCATCCATGACCTTAAGTCTCTTTGAGTACTTCTTGATCTTGGTTTCTGAATTAGTTGAATTTATTTCTTCACGTAACGTTTCGACTTGCTCCTTCAAGTCAATAGCTTTAAGTAAATCATAGATTGCTTCTGCTCCCATTTTGGCAACAAAATCATCGCCATGTAACTCTACAGCATCAAGATACTCATCATCAGTCAGTAACTGACCTTTTTCCAAAGGTGTCATACCTGGATCAAGTATGACAAAAGATTCAAAATATAAGACACGTTCGATTTCGCGCAGCGTCATATCTAACAACAGCGCTATTCTCGAGGGTAATGATTTTAAAAACCAAATATGTGCAACAGGGCTCGCTAAATCAATATGCCCCATTCTCTCGCGGCGAACTTTTGACAAAGTGACTTCTACGCCGCATTTTTCACAAATGACGCCACGATGCTTCAGTCGTTTATATTTACCGCAAAGGCATTCATAATCACTAACAGGGCCAAAAATTTTGGCGCAAAACAAACCATCACGCTCAGGTTTAAATGTACGGTAGTTAATTGTTTCAGGTTTTTTTACCTCGCCATAAGACCAGGAACGGATCATGTCAGGTGAAGCTAAGCCAATACTGATCCCGTCGAAATCATCAGCACGACCTTGACGCTTTAAGAAATTCATTAAATCTTTCAAGAGCTTGTCCTCTTTAAGTAGTTTCTGGTGTAGTCCAGAACAGGCTTAGACGCGATGAGCGCGTCTCTACAGTGCAAATATCGGCATTTTTCTAAATTAAACGGCCATTTCAATTGGTCACTTAATTAGGTGCTATAAGCGGTTAAAGTCACATAACGTATTATTAAAGCTCTATGTTCCCTATATAAAACAAAAATAGAGATACTGCATTACAGCATCTCTATTCGGGATTCTATTCCCGCTGTAATTCTATATTAACTGCCAACGACCGGATTTCTTTTATTAAAACATTAAACGATTCGGGCATACCCGCTTCCATTTTATGATCACCGTCGACGATGTTTTTATACATACGCGTTCTACCAGTGACATCATCCGATTTAACAGTGAGCATCTCCTGCAAGGTATAGGCTGCTCCATAAGCTTCCAAAGCCCAGACTTCCATTTCACCAAAACGCTGACCTCCGAACTGTGCTTTTCCGCCCAATGGTTGCTGAGTAACAAGACTGTAAGGACCTGTTGAACGTGCATGCATTTTATCATCAACCAAATGATTCAACTTCAACATGTACATATAACCAACAGTTACTTCCCGCTCGAATGGTTCACCTGTCAAACCATCATAAAGTGTAATTTGACCATGTTCAGGCAAGTCAGCCAATTTTAACATAGTTCGAATTTCATCTTCGCTCGCGCCATCAAATACCGGTGTTGCCATAGGTACGCCCGCCACAAGATTAGCCGCCATTTCAAGAATCTCATTATCTGAAAATGAATTCAGATCTTCTTTACGACCACTACAGTTGTAGATTTTATCGAGATATTCTCTAATAGCAGTAACTTTTGCTTTCTCTGCATCATATTTGGCTTCAAGCATTTTACCTATCTTGATGCCCAAACCTTTTGCAGCCCATCCTAAATGTGTTTCAAGAACCTGTCCTACATTCATCCGGGAAGGCACACCCAACGGATTTAAAACAATATCCACGGGGTTGCCGTCGGCTGTGTATGGCATATCTTCAATAGGCCTGATCATGGAAATAACCCCTTTATTTCCGTGACGACCCGCCATTTTATCGCCTGGCTGTATGCGTCTTTTGACCGCCAAATAAACCTTGACCATTTTCAGCACGCCCGGAGCCAAGTCATCGCCCATGGTTATTTTTTTTCGTTTAACTTCAAATTTTTCATCAAAATCTTTTCTTTGCTGCTCAACTTGGGCAACAACAGTTTCCAACTGAAGATTAATATCTTCATCTTTCATTTTTATTTTTAACCACTCTGAATGTCTTAAACCATTCAGATAATCTTGTGTTACTTGCGTACCCGCCTTGTGTCCGCCTGGGCCTGATTGAGCTATTTTGCCCATCAGCATTCTGGCAACACGAGCGAAAATATCTTCTTCGAGAATTTTAAGCTGATCATCAAGGTCTTTTCTGTAACGCTTGATTTCTTCCTGCTCAATATCAAGTGCACGCTTGTCCTTTTTTACACCGTCACGGGTAAATACTTGCACATCAATAACTGTTCCTTCAATGCTGCCAGGCACACGCAGCGAAGTGTCTTTTACGTCAGCTGCTTTTTCCCCAAAAATTGCACGCAGCAGTTTTTCTTCCGAGGTTAGCTGGGTCTCACCTTTTGGAGTGACTTTACCTACCAGGATATCACCACCCTTAACTTCTGCGCCAACGTATACAATTCCGGACGCATCAAGTTTGGACAAAGCCTCTTCGCTGACATTGGGAATATCGGCAGTAATTTCTTCCGGACTATGCTTGGTATCCCGCGCAACGCAAGTTTTCTCTTCGATGTGAATCGTAGTAAATCGATCTTCTTTAACAACACGCTCGGATACTAAAATAGAATCTTCGAAGTTATAGCCGTTCCATGGCATAAACGCGACCAACATATTTTGCCCCAACGCCAACTCGCCCATATCAGTGGAAGGGCCATCAGCCATAATATCGCCGGCATTAACTATATCTCCAGGCTTCACCAAAGGCTTTTGATTAATACAAGTATTTTGGTTTGATCGAGTATATTTAGTCAGATTATAAATATCAACACCTGGCGCACCTGTTTCAGTTTCAGTGTCATTGACGCGCACTACGATTCTTGCCGCATCGACCGCTTCAATACTACCACCACGGGCAGCAACGACAGTAACGCCAGAATCTTTAGCAACGATTCTTTCCATACCCGTACCTACTAATGGCTTTTCAGCTCTTATTGTAGGAACAGCCTGGCGCTGCATGTTTGAACCCATCAATGCACGATTAGCATCATCATGTTCCAGGAACGGAATTATGGATGCAGCGACCGATACAATTTGTTTTGATGACACATCCATATACTGCACAGTGTCAGACATTGCCAAAGCAAATTCATCTTTATGTCGGCACGACACCAAACCTTCTACCAACTTGCCGCTGTCATCAACAGCAACACTGGCTTGCGCAATAACAAACTCACCTTCTTCAATCGCAGAAAGATAATCAACCTCATCGGTTACAATTCCATTGATAACTTTTCTATAAGGCGTTTCTAAAAAGCCATAGCTATTGGTGCGTGCATAGACTGATAATGAGTTAATCAAACCAATATTTGGTCCTTCAGGCGTTTCAATTGGGCATACGCGTCCATAATGAGTTGCATGTACGTCACGCACTTCAAAACCGGCACGCTCTCTTGCCAAGCCACCGGGTCCTAAAGCAGATACGCGGCGCTTATGAGTCACTTGAGATAATGGATTGTTTTGATCCATAAACTGGGATAATTGACTTGAACCAAAAAACTCTTTAACTGCGGCCGAAACCGGCTTTGCATTAATAATTTCTTGCGGCATCAAGCCTTCTGAATCTGCAAGCGTCAGGCGCTCCTTAACAGCCCGCTCAACCCTGACCAAACCAACACGAAATTGGTTTTCAATCATTTCGCCAACAGAACGTACACGTCTATTGCCCAAATGATCAATGTCGTCAACAGTTCCATTGCCGTTACGAATAGCTATTAATTCTTTGAGGACATCAATAATGTCATCTTTAGTCAATGTGCCAGAACCGGTGGTTTCTTCTCGTCCTAATCGACGATTAAATTTCATTCTACCAACAGTTGATAAATCATATCTATCGTCGGTAAAAAACAAATTTTGAAACAAATTTTCGGCTGATTCTTTAGTAGGTGGCTCGCCAGGGCGCATCATACGATAAATTTCTACCAGCGCCTCCAAGGCATTGGCAGTCGTATCTATCTTCATGGCGTTACTTATATACGGCCCGTTATCCAAGTCGTTTACAAATAACGTGTTAATTTCTGTAATACCGCTATCTATGCAGCGCTCTATCAAAGCAGGTGTAAGCTCTTCATTGACATTAGCGACAAGCTCACCAGTTGATTGGTCGAGCAGGTTATGACCCAGAATCTTGCCAGTAAGATATTCTCTTGGAACCTCAACCTGAGCCAAACCGGCTTTATTCATTTCACGAATATGTTTGGCAGTGATCCTACGCCCTTCTTCTACCAATATCTGATCATTGTGTTTAATATCAAATGCTGCAATTTCACCACGCATCCTTTCCGGCACGATATGAAACAGGCAGTTATCTGCATTAAGAGTAAATTTGTTGGTTTCAAAGAAAATGTTAATCATTTCTTCGTTGCTGTAGCCCAACCCTCTGAGTAAAATGGTTGCGGGTATTTTTCTACGACGGTCTATGCGCACATAAACACAGTCTTTATGGTCAAATTCAAAATCCAGCCATGAGCCGCGATATGGAATTACCCGTGCATTAAATAATAATTTACCGGACGAATGAGTCTTACCTTTGTCATGGTCAAAAAATACACCGGGTGAACGATGTAAT
>Ga0194053_10002338_pt1 | contig 11372 bp, 10 predicted proteins | sample SepL228m_MetaG_FD_161684 | JGI IMG/M metagenome (GOLD analysis project Ga0194053, IMG submission 161684) | Anoxic zone freshwater microbial communities from boreal shield lake in IISD Experimental Lakes Area, Ontario, Canada - Sep2016-L227-8m | ecosystem: Environmental > Aquatic > Freshwater >... | reverse complement strand
ACTTCGTGCATGATGCGCATTTTTGCATAGACCTCTTTCGAGGTCATCCCCTCGGGGAGGCCTTGGATCTCCATTTTTCGTCTTATGCTTCTTTCGGCAAGATCAGCGAGACTTAGGAATGGACCATTGTTGATCTCAATTATCATTGTACACCACCATAATCCAAATTTAGTGAGCGAGCTCACTAGCGGATTCATATTATATACAACAAAAAGTGCTCGCTTGGCAAGCTTACGTTCGAACTATGGCTAGAGGTGCTATGAAATCAAAAATTTGCGTAAAAAAGTAATAATAGGGTCCTTCAGTCGGCGAGCTCGTCTCCTTCGTGGAGCGCTTTGACCGACGACGCTCTGCCATGAGCTCTTAAGCCATGTATTTTGCTTCATGATATCGAGCGCAAATCCCCTCCTTGTGAGCTCGCGGTCGACTAGCCTCCCTCGGTGAGGGTGTGATGCTACTTTTGGTAGCGGCGAGCCAAAGCCGTGGGCGTAGTGACAGAGCTCATGAGCAATCGTTGAAGTAATAATGTGCTCGGGGATACTCTCGTCCTTGAAATAGCCCGTGATCGTGATTCGAGTACACGATAGTTTGTCGATCGGCGAATCTTGTTTGATGCTACCGAGGCGACGACGTGAAAATTGGCCAAATCTGATCTTGACCATGTTTTCTCTCGGAACGTCCGAAAACGAGCTCGTCCAGATCTCCTCGAGCTTGTTTGTGAGCCAAATATCGTCTCTCGCCATGCTTCTTGCCTCCTGTTAATTCAGATCTGATTATCTAGGAATCTAGCTAACAAATCAAGGATCAAAAAGCAGAATTGACCACATAATGAGCGTGAATGCGTTAAATCAAGCTTGACAACGAATCAGTTTGTGGTATAAATATATCAGATCTCGAAAAAGGAGCATGAATCATGCCAAAATGTACCAGATGCAAGATTTGTACCGATTGTGGTATTCACAACTCTAAAATGGGTGAATTGACTCAGTCAGTCATACTTACGCAAAGGCAAGAGAAGAACGGCTTTAATACAGCCCCAACTTCCCAACGTCCACAGCTGCCAAAGCCACAGAGCAATGGCAAAGGAGCCTAAAACTGCTTATCGGTACCAAATATAGCCAAATGTGCTAGACGGTACCGATTTTTTATTTGCCTTGTTATTATTCCATTTTTTCTGTCATCCTCGGGGAGGAGGAGCCATTTCATATTAAACATAATAGAAAGGCGACCCATAACCCGGGGATCCAGGCTAATATATAGATTCCCGGGTTCGCGGGAATGACAGTAGGTTTTGAGCTCAAAAGCTTGACAAGACGCTTGAGATCAGATAAAGTGCTGAATGTAGCCAAAAGTATTGACAAATAAGATACTTTATGTTACAATGTATCAGTATTGCTAAGAGGTCGCTCTTAGCTTTTTATTTTAAAAACAAAGGATTACAGACGAAGACTGAATGTGATCGACGTAGTCGAAATCTGTATGAAAAATATGCCTCTCATTCGAGAGACCAAACGTAGATTCAGGAGGGCTGAGTGGAACAAATACATAATCAAGAAATCAATATTAGTCTTAGCTTTATCAGCTGCTTCTTTTATCGTGGCTATTTCACCGCAAACGATCAAAGCCGATAATGATGCTGCTGTTGCCGAGACTACTGTTACAGCTTCTGTTCTTGCCCTGGACACAAATTCACCGAAAGTTTTGACTTTGAAATCAAACGTTTCAGTCATCACTCCTGGTGAGTCAAAGAATCAGGCTGAGATCAAGGCTCAGAAAGCTGCTGCGGCCAAAGCCAAGGCGCTTACGGTTTCTACGACTAGTCGTGATACGGTTACCCGTGAACGAAGAGTCTATACTGACCCAACAAATTTCGACGAAATATATCAACGTGCTTCTGACGCCTATGGCGTGAATCCAATGCTTTTGAAAGCAATTCATACGGTAGAAACTGGTGCTTCTGGTTCTACAACTAGAAGTAACGCGTCTGGCGCAACTGGTCCGATGCAGTTCTTGCCTTCTACTTTCCGTGCCTATGGCGTGGATGGTAACGGCGACGGCATCAAAGATATTAGTAACGTAGAAGACGCAGTCTTCTCTGCCGCTAAATATCTTGTGGCCTGTGGTTACCCAAACGTAAAAACTGCGTTATGGGGATATAATCCGTCAACTCGATATTACACCAAAGTGATGAGCCTTGCTCAAAGCTTCGGAATGTAATTCTAAAAAAGAGCTAGAGTAATCTAGCTCTTTTTTGTTGCCAAATTTAGAGTTGAGACATACCACCGTTGTTCGCCGTGTCCCATTTTGCAAGCTCAGAGTGAGCTAGATTCTTATCCTCGATTTCAAGCAAGCGATTATATTTAGCTGTTCGCTCGGACCGACATGGCGCACCAGCTTTGATGCAGCCGCACTCGGAGGCAATCGCCAGATCAGCGATGAAGCTGTCCTCTGTCTCGCCAGATCGATGTGAGATCATGACCTTGAAGCCAGCAGCTTCTGCAGTTTTGATCGTATTTAAGGTTTCTGTGAGCGTGCCAATTTGATTTGGTTTGATCAAAATGCCAGTTGAGGCCTTGTCGACAATACCCTTTTTCAGAAGCTCATTATTTGTAGCATAAATATCATCACCAATAATCTCTATTTTGTCTCCTATTTTTTGCGTAAGATCACGCCAGCCATGCCAATCACTGTGTGCAAGTGGGTCTTCTATCGAGATGATTGGGTATTTTTCGCAAATCATCAGATAATAGTCGACGAGCTGAGTGTTGGTAAGAGTCTTGTTCTCTCGGTAAAGCTCATAGAAGCCTTCTTCGGAGTAAAATCGGCTAGCAGCTGGATCGAGTGCGATGAAGACGTCTTTGCCGGCCTCATAGTCGGCCTCAGCGATTGCCATCATCAGCAGCTCAAGCGCTTGTTCGTTTGAGAAAAGAGAAGGCGCAAAGCCACCTTCATCGCCAACGAGTGGCTGATAATTGCGCTCAGCGAGAATTTTGCCAAGCGCGTGGAAAATTTCTGAGCCTGCACGAAGAGCTTCGCGAATATTTGGGAAGTTTACGGGGACAACCATGAATTCTTGGAAATCAGTCGAGCCGATGGCATGTTTGCCACCATTTAAGATATTCATGAAAGGAATCGGCATAACAAGATTTTCGGCTTTTTTACCCATCATTTGTGCTAGGTGCTTGTATAGTGGGATTCGATTCGTTTTTGCGCCAGCTTTCGCACATGCAAGCGAGGCGGCAAGCATGGCATTCGCGCCGAGACGAGATTTGTTCGGCGTGCTATCGACGAAGATCATTTTCTGGTCGATGCGACTTAGGTCAGCTACGTCCATGCCCAAAAGCGCAGTTCTGATCGTGCTGTTGATATTCCCAACAGCCTTCAGGACGCCCATGCCATCGTATCTCTTTGGATCCTTGTCTCGGAGCTCGAGTGCTTCAGCAACGCCGACAGTAGCACCAGATGGCGCATAGCCAACCGCATATGTGCCGTCGTCAAGCAAAACTTCGCAGGCTACTGTTGGGTTGCCGCGTGAATCGAGTATTTCTCGCCCTCGTAAATCTTTGATTATTGCCATATCCCCTCCTCAGAGTCTATATATTTAAATTATTCAGCGGTAACTTTGGCACCATCAGCAACAACGCTAATCCATGATTGACCACGATCGAAGACAATTTCTTGACCAGCAGCATCATAAAATATTTCACGTTCTGCTGCTGAAGTTTTCTTCCAGGTACCGACAGTTTCTTTGCCATCGATATAAAACTTCGCAGCGCCAGAACCAACAGTTGTCATCGCGTAGCCATCTTCGTTTATACGAGTTGTGACAGGCTTCCTTGCGACGACCATGACGATAAGATTTTTTGGTGCGATTTGATCTTTTGTGATCTTATCGAGATGTGGTTTGCCAGCGATTGAGCGTTTGTAGAGATTGGTAGTTTTGTCATAGTTATAGACTACTTTGTAGTTTGCACCAGAGAAATCGACAGTAATTTTTTCGGCTTCTGGGCGAGTAGCGAGCTCGGCATCATCCTTGAATTTGTAAACGGCGAATGAATTGGTCGTTGGATAATTGTTTTTTGCGGCTTGAGCACGAAGCTTCTCTGTTGAGGTGTAGCCAGTGTGCTCGAGTGCAAGTCCAGTCGACTCTTCTCGCCAAAAAGCGCTAGAGTAAGCAAATTCATCGAGATCAAGTATCTTTTCAGCCTTGATTTTGTCGAGAGCATCGATGTTGCCACCCCAATGACCAAGATAGGCATTGTAGCCATGTGCCCAGTCAACAAAGAAAGTACGTGCAGATCGTATAGGCCCGATCTTTTCTGCTTCTTTGGAGCTGTAAATAGCTAGGAATCTGGTAGTTTCGGCTGGATCGTAGACAGTTTCGTAGACGATATCTGCCTTATCAAGTCCACTCTGTGGTCTTGCATTTGGGTCATTTTCAACAGTGATTGCGAGTGGATGACGGATCGCCGAAGCTTGGTCAGTGGCTACTCCTGTGAGAACATTTACAAAAGCAGATCCGGATGTTACGCCAGCTTCCTCTGAAATTTTTGGGGTATTATCGGCTGTTGTACTTGTTTTATCACTGCGACGCAGGAAAAGAAAGCCAATAATCAAGAAAATGATGATAAGAAGGCCAATACCTGAGAAGAAATACAGTCGAAATTTTGGCTGCTTCATGAGAGCAGCAAGCTTATTTTCCTTATGTTTCGCTTCGATTACAATCTCTTTCGATTCCTCGGCTTTGGCTGTCTGGTCGGCTGCTTCTTTATCAACCTCCGAAGCTGTTTCTGCAACATCAGAATTCACATTTTCTGCAGTGGAGCTGTCATCAGGCTTCACTGATTCAGAAGACACTTCTTCGCTACCGTCGGCAACCTTTTGGTTCTTTTCTATTTCTTTGTCTTTATCTTTCTCATCCATCCTTAATCCTTTGTTTTTGTTATAAAATTCAGTGCCAATCGGCCATAATGCCTTTTTTGCCTTCAAGTTTTTGTAAATAATCAAATGCTGAGAGTGCAGCTTTTGCACCCTCTGCTGAAGCAACAACAATTTGCTTGAACGGTGTATCGGTCAAGTCACCAGCAGCGAAAATGCCTGGTACTGACGTAAGCTGTTTTGAGTCGATAATGACCTGATTGGCCTTGTCTAGCTTGACTAGGTCATCCAGAACAGCACGGTCGATGACGAAACCAATTTCAACGATAACTCCATCCATCGGCAAAGTTTTGCCAGTGTTTAGCTCAATCGAAGTAACTTTTCCTTCACCAACGATCTTCGTAATCTCGGTATTTAATAAAATCTCAACGTTTTTCAGACTTTTGACCTTTTCAAGAAGGACTTCTTCGCCACGTAGGTCAGTACCGCGGTAAACCAAGTAAGTCTTCTCGGCATATGAAGAGCAGACAACTGCAGCTGAGAGCGCAGAATTACCTCCGCCAACGATCGCTACATGTTTATTCTTGAAAAATGGTGCATCGCAGGTGGCACAGTAAGAGACGCCCTTGCCCTTGAAATCAGCTTCCCCAGGGACACCGAGCTCGCGTGGCTTCTTGCCGAAGGCGAGAATCACAGTTTTTGCGTCATATTTGTTTGCGGTTGTTTTGACCACAAACTTCTCTTTGAGTGGTTTGATCTCTTTGACCTCTTCAAACATAAAGGCCGCGCCAAATTTCTTGGCCTGTGCAAAAAATTTCTTGCCCATTTCCACGCCAGAAATGAGATCAAGACCTGGATAGTTCTCAATCGCATCGGTCTTCGTGATCTGACCACCAATATCGCTCGAGAGGACGAGCGTTTTCATGCCACGTCTGGAAGCATAAATTGCGGCAGTCAGTCCTGCTGGACCGCCGCCAATAATTACAACATCATACATATTATTAAATCTCCCTAATCTCTGCTTATTTTAGCTCATTATATCACCCTGATCAACACTATGACGGGAAGTTTAGCTGGATGCGTACTAGCAAAAATTTGATAACCATCCAGATGATCTTGCCAATTGTTTTTGTTGCTGGCCAAGCACCAGGTATAAACAGTACCAGCAATAACAAAAAGATCCAATGATTGTGGTGCAGTAGATAATAGATTGCCAAGACAATAACGATCAAAATACCGAGCGAGACAAAAAATTGTGCTGGAACAGGAAAACTGAGGATGAAGTGGTCATAAAATGTAAATATCGAGTCTAAAAAGTTCATCAGATTTGAGGCAGTTTAAGGACTATTTTTTACCGACTACTACTTGTAAATCATAGGTACCGATACCATCATAAAGCTCAGTAGTGACGCTACGAGTTGGGAGTGCTTCTTTGACCAAATCCGCCTCTGCTTCTTTACCGGTTTTGTAATAAATAATCGTGGTTGCGTAAGTAAACTTCTTGGCGTTAGTGACTGAAGAAACAGTGAAGCCGGCTTTTACAAGAGCGTTTTTGACAACGACGGCAGAGTTTGTGATGCCGTTACCGTTTAGAACGCTTATTTTGATCGCTTTTTTATCAATGGTTGGAGCCGTAGTGGTGCCTGTAGCTACCGCAGTTCCGGTTGAGACAGCAGTACCTGTTGTGACTGCGGTACCTGTGGTTGCAGAACCTGTAGTCGTGCTGCCAGAGTACACTTCGAGAGTAGTTTTGTTGACTGTAATTTTGGTTGTTTCGGTCTTTTCGGAAGTTTGTTTGTTAAAATAACTTTTGATCTCATCAAAATTTATATAAACAAGAGCAGCAAGCAAAAGGAAGCAAAATATCCAGAGAAATAAGTTGATGATATGATCATAGCTTTTTGGCAAAGCTTCGATCGTGTCATCGTCACCAGCCCCCTCAGAAATTTTTTCAGGTTTTCTATCTACTTTCTTCTCTCTGTCTGGCTGGTATTGGAAAAAGCTGTTTCTAATCTCTTCTTTGTCGAGAGTTTTGACCTCGATTTCATCTTCGTCTTTGATTTTGTCAATAATCTTCTCTTTTGGCGCTTTTTCGACTTCCGGGGCTATAGGTTCATCATCTTTTTCTTCTTTAACAAAACTATGCGGTGCAGTTGCATGCATCGATTTTCTAGGCCTGATGTCATCCGAGATGCCCATTTTTCCCTCGCTTTTGCCTTGCGGCATTATCTAAACTTCCTTTTGTATATTATATACTAGAACTATTTCCAATGTCTAATTTTTTCGTAAGTTGAGGGCAACTTTATTTTGAATTTATGTTTTTCATAGTCGTCGCCGATGACGAAGATGTCATTGGTAAGAAGTGACAGCGTCGAGAGATAGCCGATATCCTCGATTTCGAGATCGAGACATTTGCATGCGAGATAGTCTGCAGCAACGGCATTTGTGCTAGCAATGGCAAAATGGGTCTGAATATTGTCGCCGCGGAGAGCGTTATCCCCCTGAACTGTTTCAAAGCAGTCAATAACTGCAAGCTTCGGTGTCAATCTATCATACAACTCAGTAATATTTTTGGCTGTTTGCTTCGGCTCTTGATAGATCAAGTTTTTATTGCTGATGCTGCCATACTTTGGAATTATTTTTGATAGCCACGAAGTACGCTCGTCGGTCAAGCAGCCACTTATAATATTATGAATCGCTCCGCTGTAGAGCACCTTTGGGTGTGTTTTTGGCAATGAGACGGTGATAATGTAGTCTGACTCAGCCAGAGTCTTCGCGACCTTAACGTCGATTGTTCGCCCATCCTTATCCTTGATTTGCATCGGAACGTAATCATCCGTGTTTAGGTCGACTAGGGCAAGGTCATAATTTGACTGAAGTTGAAGGTAATTATAATTTTTGAATGCGGTCAATGTATCGCCAGAGAGAGTGCCTTCGGCGAGAGTGATTTGCCCTTTGACAAATGGTGCGATGCACTTCAAAATCGCATCTAGCGTGTGGGCATTTGTGACCATACCAGGATTGTTGCTGACAGTAGCATCGACTTTGATCACAACTCGCTTTGCAAGCTTAATTTCGCGGGTGATCTCAGATTTGATCAAAGCCAAACATCGTTCGATGTTGTATTGGCGTTCTTCGGACTTAATGTATGATATTTTAATCATTATTTAGGAGGATTAGAGTGATAATCACAGAAACACAAGACTTTCATCTTATTAATCTCGATCTTATCAAATTATTGGCTAGCAGAGCAATCGTTTTTGCTTGTCGACGAGTTGCTACAAGAATATCGTATCACATGAGTCAAGAATGTATGTATGTTGTCATCCTGAACTTGCCATGCCACTTCCGTAGCCTTGGCGAAGGGTGGATTCAGGATCCAGAATATAATTTGGAAGTTGGCTTCCTGGATTTTTACCCCGTTTGCGCCTATTTACGGGGCCACGATCAAGTCCGGAATGACAGAAACTGGATATCAAGATTTGTGAAAAGAATTGAATTTAAGATTAGAATTTGCGAATTACTCCGCGAACCTTACCTTGGATAGTGACTCTGTTTTTGACAAAAAACATCGGCTTCATAGTCTTGTTGGCTGGTTGCAGGCGAATATTTGTCTTTTCGTCATAATATCTCTTGAGTGTGGCATTTGCATTGTCGATGAGCGCGACGACGATATCGCCGTTTCTTGGAGAATTGGTCTGCTCGATGATGACAAAATCACCTTCAAGTATTCCATCTTCGATCATCGATTCACCTCGTACACGTAGCGCAAAAGTCTTCTTTCCCATCATGTCTCTCGGGATGTCGATAGTTTCGTTTGTGCGAATCGCTTCGATCGGACGTCCGGCGTCAATGACACCAAGAAGCTGAATAGAGTGGAGCTCGACGCCAGGGTCGTATGAAGGAGTGAGCTGAATCGCTCTTGCTTCCATCGCGTCCTTCGTCAGATAGCCTTTTTCTTCCAAGATGCTGACGTACTCGGAGACTGTGCCAGTAGAAGATAGCTCAAAATAGTGCGCGATCTCTCTGTAACTTGGCGAATAGCCGTTGTCGTCGATAAAATTGCGGATGTACTCCAAGATGTCTCTTTGTTTCTTCGTCAGCGGCTCCATTTGTCTCCTTTGTTCAACTTTTGTTCGATATATTCATTATCTTTTTTACCCGAACAAAAGTCAAACATCTTCTTGTGGATAAAGAAATTATGCACTTTTGCAGCCAACTATTGACAAATATTTTGGAGAGGAGTAAATTCAGGTGCATGTGGTTGTAGAAAAAGCCTCAAAAATCGTCATAGCTAGGCCAATTTGGGATTAGCGAAATGAAAGTTTCATTATGAACGGCCAACTCTGTTGGCGTCACAAAGAAATATAGCAAATGATATGCAAATCTGCATTTACCGATGCAAAAGAGAAGCAAATTCTGACGCAAACGAACATTTCATTTCAATAAACCAAAAACGACGATATATCGTCAGACCCGAGCAATCGCTCGAAAAGCAACATACAACGATTATTCTACAATTGAATACGCAATGCCTCTGCAACCACTACCCTATTTATCCAGAACCTGACTACATTTTGTCAGGTTCTGTTTTTTTATTTTCTATGTTTGGAGAGATTGCAAGCCCTCAGGTCTTGACAAAAAGTGTTATATAAGTTAATGTATCTGTGCTATCAGTCGAATGGAGAGGCACCAGACGACAGATGGCGCAATACCCGCCGGCCAGAACCTATCAAATGAGGCTCTCCGCCTCAAAAAAAACTAAGGACACGCAAGATGCGTGTCCTTTACCATTTCTAAGAGTATTTGTAGTTCTATATTTTTTCGATTACGCCGACACACTCGATGTGGTAAGTCTGCGGAAACATGTCCACTGGTTGGACTTTTTTTAGTTTAAGACCCAATGTTTCGAAAAGTTTCACGTCTCTGGCAAAAGTTGCTGGATTGCAGGAGATATAGATTAGTTTTCGGAATTTCATTTTTGAGATCATCTCTACGGCGTAGCTGGTGAGTCCAGTTCGAGGTGGATCGACGATGATCTTATCGTATTCGGCCTTGTTTCGTAGTAGGAAGTGATCTGCGCTATCGCAAATAAACTCACAGTTGATTACTTTGTTGATCTTTGCATTTGCATTTGCGTCGTTGATTGCACTCTGAACGATGTCGATACCGGTTGTTTTCTTCGCAAAGGTAGAAAGATAAATGCCGATCGTGCCTGCGCCGCAGAAAAGATCGAGCACGCTCTCCCCCATTTTGATCTCCGCCATCTCCTTGATCACATCATATAGATTTTCCATTGCAAACGAATTTGTCTGGAAAAAAGATTCTGGAGAGATCTGAAAAGTATATTTGCCAGTTTTCTCAAAAATTATAGCTGAGCCACCAAGAAGTTTTCGGCGTGCTTGGTCGATATTGTCATTGCGAATAGTTGAGTGATAGAAGGATTTGATATCAGAAAGCGTACCGACGAAGTCGATGATCTTGTCTTTGCTAGGAAGAAATTCTGAGCTGGTGAAGAGCTCGAGCATGATCGAGTCAGTGTTGATGCCTTCTCTGATCTTGATCTGAGAGAATGAGCTCGTATTCTCAACATTTTCGTTTAGGAAATCGACTAGTGAGTTCAAAACCAAATTGGCTTTTTCGGAGATAAGATCGCAGTGATCAATCTCGGTTAGTCTTCGGTAATCAGTCGCGTCGTGCATCGCAAGGGAGAGCTTCCCCTCTTTGTCGAGAGTAAGGAAAAATCTCATCGTGTTTCGATAGCCAAATTCAGTCTCGCTGCCGGCGATGATCGGCAGGATTTTCGTCTCAACTTTTGCTCGAGAGAGCACTTCATGAAAAATCTCATCTTTGAAGCGGAGCTGGTCCTTCAGTGCGATGTTTTGGTGATCACAGCCGCCACAGACTTCAAAATGTGGGCACTTTGGTTTGATACGAAAGGGAGATGCAGCCACAATTTTGTCGATTTTGCCGTCTGAAAATGATTTTTTCTCGTTTACAGGGGTGATTTCGAGCTCATCACCAGGGACTGATTTCTTGGTGAAAATGACTTGGCCGTTGTTACTTCGGCTAAGGCCCTTGCCCTCAAAGACTAATTTTTCGATTGTTAGTTTCATGTTGTTTTCTATAAAATAATAAATTTGTATTTAAACGCTTTATTAACTTAGCAGATTTTTCGATATTATGCTATTAAATGAAAAATCCGCCACTTTTTTGGAGCGACGGATCGGGAAATTTACTTCTTCAGATATTCTGGCATGACTCGGTAGCCAAAGCCGACATGGCATTTTATTTTCTCAATTGCACCACTCTCGAGCAGTGCATCGATGACATCAAGAGCCAGATCTTCGAGCTCCATTGCCTCAATCATCGATTCCGCGGATAAACACTCCGGGAATGAAGCACTCAGACATTTAACAATCTTGTCGGCAATTGTCTCGATAGATTCTTCTTCAAGAGGCTTTGGAAACAATTTTCTCTTGAAATCCGACTCG
>Ga0194053_10002336_pt1 | contig 11379 bp, 11 predicted proteins | sample SepL228m_MetaG_FD_161684 | JGI IMG/M metagenome (GOLD analysis project Ga0194053, IMG submission 161684) | Anoxic zone freshwater microbial communities from boreal shield lake in IISD Experimental Lakes Area, Ontario, Canada - Sep2016-L227-8m | ecosystem: Environmental > Aquatic > Freshwater >... | reverse complement strand
TGGGATTCGGGCGGGTGTACGTCGGCGCGCACTATCCGAAGGACGTTCTCGCCGGATTCGTTCTCGGGGCAGCAGTGAGCCTGATTGGGTACCCGGTGGTCCGAACAGCACTGATGCGGCTGATCAGTTCCGTTGCCCGTACTCCGCTGCGGGGAGTCGTTACGGCGGAGAATGCCCCGCAGTAGGAGCCAGTCACCGGCGATCCCCGGTTCCCCGGCGGGGTGGGTAAGACCTGGGAACCCGGCGCGTTCGAGGAACTCATGGGCGACGTGACGAGTCGGCTGTTCGATGCCTACGCCGAGGACACCGTGGTCTATCCCGGCCACGGCGACGACACGACGCTGAGTGCCGAAAGACCGCATCTGGTGCAGTGGCGTGAGCGGGGTTGGTGACACTCCGTCCCGATGCCGTAGCCGCGATCCGGAAGGTTACCCCTCGAAGCCGACAAACGTCGCCGCCTCGTCGACCGATTTGCGCTGTGACACGACCGTGTTCGCCGGGAACGTGTCATCCGGGAAGCCCATCGCGACGCAGATCATGATGACCTGATCGTCGGCGATGCCGGCGTGCTCGCGCACCACCGGGGACTGCATGATCCCCTGACTGTTGATCACACATCCCAGTCCCCGCGACCATGCAGCATTCACGAGAGAGTTGGTGACCCCACCGCAGTCGAACGGGGCGATGTCCCCGCCGTGGATCGAGCGGTCGTAGGTCACCACGACCGAGACCGGGGCGTCGAACTGGCGGAAACCGCGCAGCACCCAGTCCATCCGCGCTTCCTGGTCGTGACGCTCGATACCCATGGCGCCGAACAGTTGCTTGGCGATCCCGATCTGACGCTCCCGGTGCACGCCCGCGTAGCCACCGTGGTCCCGGAACTCACGCGAGTCCGGCACCCCGGCCAGATTGCGCTCGGTGTTACCGGCCCGGATGCGGTCCAGCGGCTCACCGGTCACGACGTAGAAGTTCCACGGCTGGGTGTTGAGCGAGGACGGCGCGCGCATCGCGAGTTCGAGCACCTCGCGGATCAGCTCCCTGGGGACCGGCTTGTCGGCGAACCCGCGGATGCTCCGCCGCCCCAGAACGACGTCGTCGTACGTCATCGAAGTGGTCGGGGCGGGCCTTGGGCGTGGATTCATCGGCTACTTCCACTAGATGGGGCAAGATTGCAGGCATGGCGATCGTTTCAGGGCAAAGGTAATCAAAGAACGCCGACGATGACACACGAAACCAAGAGCCTGCATGACCATGACCATGAGCACGGGCACGACCACGGCCATGACCACCGCGGTCTGAGGGCGGGACTGCGGGAACTGTTCGTACCGCACAGCCATGACGCATCCGACAGCATCGACGGCGCCCTGGAGTCCAGCGCCGCCGGGATCCGTGCGGTGAAGATCAGCCTGCTGGCCCTCGCGGTCACCGCGGCGGCCCAGTTGATGATCGTCTACGTCTCCGGGTCGGTCGCCCTGCTGGCCGACACCATCCACAACTTCGCCGACGCGCTCACCGCGGTCCCGCTGTGGGTGGCGTTCGCGCTCGGCACCAAGGCAGCCACCCGGCGCTACACCTACGGCTTCGGGCGAGCCGAGGATGTCGCCGGGCTCTTCGTCGTCGCCATGATCGCCCTGTCCGCGGTCGTGGCGGGAGTCGAGTCGGTTCGACGGCTGGCCAACCCGGTACCGATCAGCCATGTCGGCTGGGTCGCAGCGGCGGGCCTGGTCGGATTCCTCGGCAACGAACTCGTCGCCGTCTATCGAATCCGGGTTGGCCGGCGAATCGGGTCTGCCGCACTCGTCGCCGACGGATTACACGCGCGCACAGACGGATTCACCTCCCTGGCGGTGCTGCTCGGCGCCGGCGGTGTCGCACTGGGCTTTCCACTGGCCGATCCGATCGTCGGACTGCTGATCACGGTCGCCATCCTGGCGGTGCTGCGCACCGCCGCACGCGACGTGTTCCGCCGGCTGATGGACGGGGTGGATCCCACGCTGGTCGATGCCGCCGAGTCCGCACTCGCCGCGGAGCCTGGCGTCACGGGAGTGCGCAGTGTGAAGATGCGCTGGATCGGCCACCGGTTGCATGCCGAGGCCGAACTCGACATCGACCCCGCCGTCAGCCTCGCCGACGCGCACCGGATCGCGCACGAGGCCGAGCACACCCTCACCCACGCCGTGCCGAAGCTGTCCAGCGCCCTGGTCCACGCCTATCCGGCCAGAACAGGGGCGTGACCGGGCGCTGACCTGCCCGCTGGATGTTTGCGGACGTGTCGTCTAAAGTAACCCCGAGCAAAGGGGGCTCCTGTGGATTCCGCAGCGCATATCGGCCGGATAGGGCTGTTGGCTATCGCACTCGGGGTCGGTGCCGCCATTGCCGCCGCGGTGCCGGGCTCAGCTGTGGCCGATTCGGGCGAGATGACGACCGGCCCCGCACAGGCGCCCGAACGTCCCACGACGGTGCGCGGACCGGGTCATCCCCAGGTCCACGGACTCCCACGGCCGGCCGCGGTAAAACCGGCGAACGCGCGTCGCAGCATCGCACCCGCGCGCGCACTCCCCGCCTCGGCGACGCCGCCATCCGACTCCCCGGGCTCCCGAGTCGCCGCGCAGACCGGCAGGCAGAGCGTGAACCCGGTTACCGCATTCTTCGGCAACACGACCCCGTACTCCACCTCCGCTCAGGAGTCGCAGTCTCCCACCGGGGTGCTCACCGGGACCGTCACCGTCGTCGATCCCGACAGCAGCGCCGTCGGCTCCGTCGTCACTCGCGCACCGGCGCACGGCACGGTGACGCTCAGCGGCGGGCAGTACACCTACACCGCCGATCCACTGCTCGCCCACACCGGTTACATCGACAGCTTCGCCGTGACCGTCGACGACAGCGGCGACGGGTTCCACATCCACGGTCTTCTCGGTCTGATCAACATGCTGACCCTGGGACTGCTCGGCGAGAGCGGGCACCGCAGTACCGCGAATGTGACCGTCAACGTCACGGCGTTCAACAACGCCCCGACCGCGACCACCCGGATCACCGCCGTCGACCTGAGCAGCGGCCTGGTCACCGGACGGGTCAGCGGTCAGGACGTCAACGGCGACGCCGTCACTTACACCGGCTCGGGCGCCACGGCGAAGGGTTCTGTCACCGTTTCGAATACCGGCGAGTTCAGCTACACCCCCACCAGTGGGGCGCTCACCGCCGCCACCGATCCCAGCGCCACCGCAGCGGACAAACAGGACACCTTCACCGTCACCGTCGACGACGGCTACGGCGGCACGACGGCGGTTGCGGTGATCGTCCCGATCGGCCAGCCCGCCCCGGCGCCGCCGCTGTCCACGTTCTGTGGGTGCACCCTGATGCCGGCGAACACCGTCTTCCATGCCGACGTGTCAGCGCTGCCGGTTCTGGCGCAGTCAGCGACATGGACGTCGCTGCTCGGGGGCACGCTGCGTGCGGTGTGGGGCGGGGCGCCGTGGCTAGGCAACACCGCCGGTATGCCGGTCAACACCGTCGCTGATACCCAGCCCACCGAGACGGTGATCTTCAACCGCGGCCTGAGCAGCAGCGGACCCAGCATCGACAACCGGCCGTACGCGATTCCGGATCGCCCGCTGGTCGAGGGCATGCCCGATGTTCCGGCCTGGGACCGTCACCTTCTGGTGCTGCAGACCGGGACGTGCGTGTCCCAGGAGCTCTACAACGTCGCCAATGGCGTCGAACTGCCGGCCAACGGCGTGGGCGACGCGCTGGCCAACGTCGCCTACGCCGCCGCCTACGGCCCGGCCTGGATCGCCGAATCGGGCGTGCACTACGACATGAACTCGCCGCTGTACCCGGCCCAGGGCTGGGCCAACGCCTCACAACTCCCCTACCTCCCGCTGATCCTGCGACCCGACGATCTGGCAAGCGGTTCCATCGACCACATGCTCGGCATCACGATCGCCAAGGACCGCGGCACGGGCTACACGTGGCCGGCCCGGGCGGGCGACGGCACTGGCACCAATCCGAACGGTGTGCCGATGGGCACGGTGCTGCGGCTGCGCGCCGACTTCGACGTCTCGTCCTATGACCCGGCGACCCAGGTGGTGCTCCGCGCGCTTCAGGAACACGGTGCGGTGATCTACGACTCCGGGAACCCCGGACAGGACGGAGCAACGCTGCTGGCGATGAGCAACGGCTGGAGCGGAACCGGCTACCTTACCGCGCAACGCGAACTGAGCACGGTTCCGCTGAGCGCATTCGAGGCGGTGGATGTGTTGAGCCTTGCGATGGATCCCAACATGGGATGGGTCATCCGGTAGGTCAGACCGGGTAGATCGACAGAGTGCCCTGCTGCCCGTTGTTGTAGGTGGCGACATAGATGGTGTTCGTGGTGGGTCCGGGATTGACCGCGATTCCGGTGAGCTGGCCGGGGCCGTAGATGGCCGGGCCGATGAAGACGGTGTCGATGACGGCCTTGGTGGCGGCGTCGATCACGTAGACGTCGCGGGCCTGAGGGTTCACTAGCGCTGTCGGGTAGCATCTGGGCGTTGCCGAAGCCCATATCCCTCAAGGTTCCTCACCACCATGACTTCCCGCACGAACGACGACGGTCCGATCCTGTCCATCTGCATCCCCACCCTGAATCGGGCCTCCCTACTTGAGGATCAGCTGTTCAGCCTGAAGGGCGAGGTCGCCTCGCTCGGGGACGCCGTCGAAGTGGTGGTGTCGGACAACTGCAGCTCCGATGACACCCCCGGGGTCCTCGAGCGCCATAGCGACTGGGTCCGGTCGATACGGAGCGATCGCACCACGGGCTTCTGCGCGAACATCATGCGGGTCACCTGCGATCTGGCGCGAGGGCGGTTCGTCTGGCTCGTGGGCGATGACGACCTGGTCATCCGCGGCGCGGTGACCCGGGTAGTGGAGTCACTCAAGGCCCACCCGGATGTGGCTTACCACTACCTCAACTTCGGATGGCTGGAGATCAAGCGACGACACGAGCTGATTCGCAAGAAGGACTCCAAACTGTGGTGGCGGCTGCGGCCAAAGGACTTTCAGGTCGCGCAATTCGACACGTTGCTTCTGCCTCGCGTCGAGGATCTTGCATTCCTGCCCGGCAGCAATCCGTCTGCTCTCTTCAGCGGGATCTTCTGCTTCGCGGCGCATCGCGAAGTGTTCCTCGCGGGCCGCGACCGACTGAATCCGAGCGACAGTCTCGACGGCTCCTCGACGCTGATGGACGACTGCTTCCCACACGCCGTCGTCACGCTGCCACCGTCCGCGGGCAAACCGGCGGTCTTCATCGGTGAACCGTGCTCGATGCAGGGAATCAGCGGTTGGGAATGGGGCGATTACGCCTACAAGAACATGATCTTCGGCACCCACCAGTTCTTCAATTGGCTGGAGAACGAGACACCCTTCGCCGACGACGCGATGCGTCATCTCTGGGACAGCTACTACACGATGGCAGGCCGGCTCTTCTTCCGAATGCTCTACTTCCCCGAGGAACACAAGGGGCTGGATCTCGTGCTCGAGCGGGCCATCCCGGGTTCCGCTGCGCACATGACGTTCTGGGATGCCTACATGGAGGAGTCCAAACTAAACTTAGACACCGACCATGATGCCCGGAATCTGTCCGAGTGGGTCAAACGCCTGCTCCTCGAAAATCCAGACGCGCGGGTGGGGCTCTGGGGGGTGTACGGTCGCGGGCACCGCTTCGTGAAACTCTCTCCACGAAGCCGCAGGAACCTGGTGTGGGTCACCGATAAGCAGGAGTCTCTACACGGCGCCCGATTGGACGGCACGCGATTGAAGATCACTCCTCCCGAGACATTGGCCGCAGCCGATCTCGACATCTTCGTGATCGGCGCGCGTCGCAAATTCATCCCAGAGATCACCGAATTCGCCGCGCCGTTGCTGAAGCCCGGTGCCGTGATCGTCAGTGTCGACGGCATTTCTGCGAACCCGTTTTCAGCAAGACCGACCGCCTGATTCGGCGGGTCCGGGTACCCGTTCCGATCCGCACTCTGTGGCGGCTATGCTCTTGTTGAAAAACATGACTTCTTCAACCACTTTCGACGAGGCGGCCGTAGCCGAGTGGGTCGCCGATCTTCTCGCGCAGGCGCCGGCCGCGCGGGTCGGCGTGTGGGGTTTGATCGGACGTGGCGAGCGGATCATCAACTCCTGCCCGTCAATGAAGAACAACCTCGTCTGGCTCGGCGACTCCAATCCTGCCCTTCTCGCCGATTACATTCCCGCCTCGGAACTGCCGATCTCTCGACCAGCGTCGCTCGGCCTCGCGGACATCGACGTCCTCGTGATCGCTATCCGTATGGAGTACCTCGACGATGTGATCGCCACGGCGCGAAAAGCTTTGAAGAGTGGCGCGTACATCGTCTCCCTGAAGGGCGTCGAGCAGATAAGGCACCGCGACTACGAGGGCGCGTCCCCGCAGGCGACCTACAGCCCATGGGGAGCCGACGACGACTTTCTGCGCGAGTACTCCGACATCGCCCCCAACACACTGGTCGACGTGTACCGGTGTTACGAGTTGTGGCAGTTGGTGGGTCAGGCGGCAAAACTCCAGGCGGGCGCGCTGTTGGAGGTCGGGGTATGGCGGGGCGGCACCGGGGCGCTAATCGCCCGTTGCGCGAAGCTCAACGGCCTAACCGATCCGGTGATTCTCTGCGATACCTTCACCGGAGTGGTAAAGACCGGTCCGCTCGATTCGGTGTACCAGGGCGGCGAACATCACGACTGCACCAAGGACGACGTCATCGCGCTCATCGAACGCTTGGACCTTGACAATGTGGAGATCCTCGAAGGTACCTTCCCTGACGAGAGCGGCACCGCACTCTCAGACCAGCAGTTCAGGTTCAGTCATGTCGACGTTGACACCTACGAATCCACCCGCGGTGTCGTCGAATGGCTTTGGCCGCGCTTGGTCCGCGGGGGCATCATGGTGTTCGACGACTACGGCTTCCAGACCTGCGACGGTGTGACGGTGTTCGTCAACGAGATGCGAACATGGCCCGGCTGCCACATCGTGCACAACCTCAACGGCCACGCCGTCGCCGTGAAGTTCTGAGCATCGGAACTCACAACCAGTCGCGTCGCCTGAACCCGATGTAGAGCGCCAACGACGTCAGGACGGACAGCACGGCGCTGGTGACGACACCGGAGGCCTCACTGAACCCCGGATAGGGAACGTTCTGCCCGTACCAGCCGGTGACCAGCGTGGGCACCGCGATGATCGCCGCCCAGCCGGTGAGCTTCTTCATGATGGTGTTCAGTCGTGCGTCCTGCAGCGACAGGTTCGTCTCGAACACCGTGGTGACCATGTCCCGCAGCGATTCGGTCCACTCCGAGGCCCTGGTCACCTCGTCGTACAGGTCGTCGTACCACCTGGCGAGTTCGGAGGTATGGGCGCGGTCGACGGTCCGGTGCCGAACGGTGTTGATCACCTCCCGCATCGGGAGCACGACGCGCCGCAGTTCCACCAATTCCTTTCGCGCCCGATAGGTGTCGCGCTGCAACTGGCGTGTCTGCGGAGCCTCGCCGAAGAGGTTGTCCTCCAGCGATTCCATGGCGTCGTCGAGTTGTCCGATCGTGTCGAAGTACCCGTCGACCACCACGTCGAGGATTCCGTGCAGCAGCGCGGGGCTTCCCATCTTGACCGCGTCGCTGTCATCCCCCCACCGGCGAACCACCTCGTCGATGTCGAAAACAGGGTGAGCCGGGTCGGTTTCGTTCCGAACCGTGACCACGGCGGTCGGCGATACGAAGATCAAGACTCGAGCAGTCAGCAACCGGGACTCGATCGAGCCCGCAACCTGCGGGCCGAGTGCCGTCACATAAACCGTGACTAGGGTGTCGTCCCCGTAACGGGTGGCTTTCGTACGCTCACTGTGCTCGACGACTTCCTCCACGGCCCGCTGAGGCAGGCCGAGTTCGTCGGCCAGTTGCGCCAGAGCGCGTTCATCCGGGTTGCACAGATCCGCCCAGACAAGCGCCCCGGGTTTGTGGAGATACTCCGATATCTCCGCGAGGGGAAAGTTCTCGGCCTTCATCTCGCCGTCGACCCACAGCCGGGTCCGCACGGCGCTCGGCGACACCGGAGTGATCAGCCCGAGGTGTGGACGATCAGCACGTCGCTCTTGGATCGCCGCGCCACATTGGCCGGCACCGAACCGAGCAGACGACCCGCGATGGTGTTGAGGCCGACGTTGCCCACTACCAGCAGATCCGCGCCGACCTCCTCGGCCAGGTCGACCAGGGCGTCCACCGGAGCGCCGACGACGGCCTTCTCCTCAATGTTCGTCGCGCCCGCAGCCTTCGCGCGTTCGCGGGCCTCATGCAGGATGTCGTAGATGGGCGCGGTGCCGGCCACCTTGTATCCCTCGTCCTTGAGGACGTCGGCGGCGCGTGAATCCTCCGCGTCCGGGAGGTAGGCGCTCGCCACGATGAGCTTGGCGTCGGGTCCGGAAGCCAGGGCTCCCGCCCGTTCGACCGCGCGCAGCGACGACGCCGAGCCGTCTGTTCCGACGACCACGGTCCTGTAACCGCCCATCCGTACCCTCCAGTCTCGTGTGCATTCAGCCGACTCGAACCCTAACGCTTGTGCCACGTCAGGCGGGTGTGATTGGGCACACCGGGGAACCGTCCAGAGGTTTCAGACCCGGCCCCACATGGGCAAACAGGGTCCGTGCGGGATCCGGGTGACGTTCATGACAGCACCGGCCGGTTACCGTGACCGCCGTGGCCACCCTCTTGACCGAACAACCCCGGCCCGCAGTCGCCGCCGTCCCGGTCGCGCCGGTGGTGCGACGGCGCCGGCCCTGGGATCCGATGTGGGTCGCCGTGCTGACGGTCGCCCTCAGCGCCGCCGGGTCGGCCCGGCCGTCGCTGTGGTTCGACGAGGCCGCGACCCTCTCGGCCGCAACCCGTCCGCTGCCGGCGCTGTGGCGGATGACCGGGAACATCGACGCGGTTCACGGGCTCTACTACCTGATGATGCACGGCTGGTTCGCCGTCTTCCCGGCCACCGAATTCGCCTCGCGGTTCTCCAGCGCTCTGGCCGCCGGACTCGCGGCCGCAGGCGTAGTGGTAGTCGGGCGCCAGCTGTCCACCCGCGCGGTGGCGGTGACCGCCGGCATCGTGTTCGCGGTGCTGCCGAGGGTCACCTGGGCGGGGATGGAAACCCGCTCCTATGCGCTGTCCATGGCGGTGGCGGTGTGGCTGACGGTGCTGTGCGTAACGGTCGCCCGGCGCGGGGCGGCGCCGTGGTGGATTCCGTACTCGTTGCTGCTGGTGTGCGCCGCAGTGCTCAACGTCTTCCTGGTGCTGCTGATCCCCGCGCACGCTGTGGCGGTCGCGTTGTTCGCCCGCCGGCCTGGCGCACTCAGGTATTGGGCGGCGGCCTCCGTCGTCGCCGTCTCGGCAGTGGTTCCGTTCCTCGCGTTCACACAGTCCCAGCTGTTCCAGGTCCGGTGGATCTCCCGGCCGTCGGTGTCCACCGTCGGCGAGGTCCTGCAGGAGCAGTACTTCGACCGCGCCCTGCCCGCGGCAATCGCCGGCGGGCTGATCATCCTCGCGGCGATCGCCTTCGGGATGCGGTTCGGTCTCCCCTCAGGGGCCGAACAGCCGGGCCGCGTGCTCGCCGTGGCTGTCACGTGGATAGCCGCGCCCACCGGCGCGCTGCTGATGTACTCGGCGCTGGACCATCCGATCTACTACCCGCGGTATCTGTCGTTCACCGCGCCGGCTTTCGCGTTGCTTCTGGGTCTGTGCATCGTCGTGGTTGCGAACAGCAGGTCCGGCATCGCCCTGCTGCTTGTGGTCCTTGCCGCCACTGCGGCACCCACCTATCTGTTCCAGCGCAGCGCCTACGCCAAGGCGGAGATGGATTACAGCGCAGTGGCCGACGTGATCGGCCGTTTCGCCGCCCCGGGCGATTGCCTCGTGCTCGACAACTCCACGACGTGGAAACCGGGCCCCATCCGGCCGCTCACCGCTGCCCGGCCGTCGGTGTACGACAGGCTGCGCGATTACGGCCGCGGCCGGACCGCACTGGATCGGAACATGTTGTGGGACAGCCATATCGCGGTGTGGGCGTGGGCCGACAAGATGCCTGATTGCCCGGCGTTGTGGACTGTGTCCGAGCGTGATCCCACGTTGCCGGACCGTCAGCGCGGCACCGCGCTGACGCCGGGGCCGCGGCTGGCCAAGACAATGGCCTTCCAGGTGCCCGAGCGGCTGGGCTTCCGGATCGTCGAGCGCTGGCAGTTCAGCTTCGCCCAGGTCGTCAAATCGACCCGGACGGACCGCAACGGCTAGGACGCCCTGCCCATCTTCGGTGCGGAGGGCACTTCAAGGCTGTTCTCCCGCACGATGATCGGGTCGCCGATGTTGACGGTGTTGTAGTACCACTCCGCGTCCTCGGGGCTCAGGCTGATACAGCCGTGGCTGACGTTGTCATTGCCCATCGAGTTGACGGCCCACGGCGCGGAGTGCACGAACAGGCCCCGGCTGGTGAAACGGACGGCGTAGTCGACGGTCAGGTGGTAGCCGTCGGGGCTGCCGACCGGAATGCCGACCGTGCTCGAGTCCATGACCACGGAGCGTTCCTTGGCCAGGACCGTGTAGATGCCGACCGGCGTCGGGTAGGCGGGACGGCCCATGGTGGCCGGGAACACACCCTCCTGTCCGAAGAACGGACGGTGATGAGGTGCCGGCAGCGAGGTCGGCGGTCCTGCCGGAGCGCCATCGATGCTCACGGTGAAGGTGTGGTCCGCGATACTCGCGACGCCGACCACCTCGGGTCCCGTGGTGAGCTGCGCCGGCCGGCCGCCGACCGAGAGCGCCACGGTGCTGTGCGCCGGCCAGAAGTCGTCGGGCTGCCACTGCACCGTGGTGTTGTCGAGCCATTCGTAGCGGCCGGTCATGGCGGGCGACGAGGTGATGTCGAGTGCGCGTTCGGCCGCAGCCCGGTCGACCACCGGCCGATTGAACGTGACCACGACCGGATGCGCGACTCCCACCGCCTCCCCCGGCCGCGGTAGGACGGAGGCGATACCGGCCCCGACGGACGGGGCCATCGCCGCGTGGCTGACGCCGGCGGAACCGGCGAACACAGTCGAGAAGACCGCGATCACCGCCACGAGAAACCGGACAACGGACGCCATCGGGTCAGTCCTCACCCGGTGGGGCCGGGCAGGATCGGCTGCCCCGACGCGGGAACACTCGGCGGCGGCGGGCCGGTCGGCGCGCCCTTGCCGCCGTACCCGCCCCCCATGTCGAGGATCGGGGCCGCGGGAATCGGCGCACCGACGACGGCACCCCCCACCGGGACGGGAGCACCGGCGACAGCGGCTCCCACCGGAACGGGTGCGCCCGCCG
>Ga0194053_10002332_pt1 | contig 11388 bp, 11 predicted proteins | sample SepL228m_MetaG_FD_161684 | JGI IMG/M metagenome (GOLD analysis project Ga0194053, IMG submission 161684) | Anoxic zone freshwater microbial communities from boreal shield lake in IISD Experimental Lakes Area, Ontario, Canada - Sep2016-L227-8m | ecosystem: Environmental > Aquatic > Freshwater >... | reverse complement strand
AGCAAGATGAGTCCCGGGGTGACGTTCGTGCCGGTATGGGACTTCTTCCGCGACATGGAAACAGACGATCTCCAGGCCGGCGCCGGCTGCATCCATCGACAATTGGTATCCCCATTCTGGTTACGCGGCAAGAAAGGTCGTTCTTTATACGTTGATTCCGGAATTGACGTGGCAATATCAATGGCTTCCAAGTCGGATACCGGATCGAAACAGCCCGAAAAGGATATGGCGTCCTTATCTCCATCCATGCGCGAGATAAAGCATCGCCAGAACACTATCCTGTATCTTGAGTTCTGGGGTCGTGTTCCCAGGCAAACTGCTCTGGCGTTTGAAGCTGAACAGTTCGCAAATGCGGACCAGGTGCCTACAGTAGCGTTCGACGAAACAAACGATGCCGGCGATGAAGTCGAAGTCATGGTGTGTGTAGCTGGGGATCAGGTGGTCCGGTATGCGAGATCCACGTCGAAAGAACGGCCATTCCGGCGTGGGGTGTGGGAGGATAGTCTGGATGGTCAGGGCGCAATCGGGGTAGCCGATAATGCGGCGAATAGTCAGTTCGTACTGAATGGCGCCATGCGGGCATACGAGGACAATAAGAAGTTGAGCGCAAACGTTATCATGGCCGGTAAGCGACGCTTAATCGAGGGAGATTTCAAGGAAACTGCTATCGGGATGTTCTTGGATATATCCGAGGATTGCCAGGATGTGCGGCAGGCGATTCAGTCAGTTGTTATTACGGATGTCGGCGAATCCCTGTTGAATTTGATCCAATTGGCAGAGAAATACTGCGACATGGACACGTTGATTCCCAAGCTGACGCAAGGGCTGGACGTCAAAGAGCCCCAGATGCGGGCGTATGTGGCCCAGCAACAGGTTGAGAAGTCTGGTAAGTATATCGGGCAGGTCATTCGGAACAACGACGAGGGGCTGATTGAGCCGATTGTTGAGTCATTCTACGACTACAATATGAATGATCCGTCCGTTTTGAAGGGAAAGGGTGCGTACATTGTCAAGGCGCTTGGGTTTACTTCATTCCAGGACAGAATCGAGCGAATCGAAAAGCTCAAATCTATGCTTACGCTGGTTCTGTCCAGTCCTGAATTGATGGCTGACTCCAAGTTGCGCTGGTATTTGATGGAGATTGCCAAGGCATTTGATATGGATCCTGACCAGGCCGTTAAGAGCGAGGAAGAAAAGGCGCAGGAGGCACAGGCTAATCAGGCGCCTCCAGATCCCATAGTCCAGGCGCAGGTTGATAAGTTGTCGGCCGAAGCACAACGCGCCCAGGCTGATGCCCAGGTGAAAACCGCGAGTATTCAGTCTGACGCTGATCGGCTGGTCATCGAAAGGGCGAAGGCTGTAAACGCAATGCAATCAAAGCCGGTTCAGCCAGTCCCGGCTCCAACGGGGGTTAATCAATGAAGAATATGATGATGGGCCTGAATAGCGTTATGCCTATGGGATCGTTCGAGCCTAGTCGGGTGCCAATCGGGAAAGGTACCGATGCGGAGCGTAAGGCGCGCGATGCCGCCGAGAGAAAGAAAAAGTGGGGCAAGAAGCGTATGCCGGCCGATGACTTCTATGTAGAGCGAGACTCGATGATGTAAAAAACTTTGATTTCGCCTTGACAATTCTTTTATGTTGTGGTAGATGGTTGAGCGTGAACTTAAAAAAAATTTTAACAGGGGAGGAAATTGTTGAACTGGCAAGGCTCCCAGACTTCGCGTGCGGGCAGGCGTTGATCAAGGTTGCCAAGGGTGTAATCGAGAGCGTACGCGCTGAGCTTGAGAGCAATCCCTCGGTAGCAGACGGGAAAAATGATTTTCGGTATCGTCTTGGAATGATTGAGGGTTTTAAGCTGGCCGAACAAGCGTCACTGAACGCTCGGCAAATGGTTAAACAGTCCGAAGAAAGGGCAGTACAATGAAGAAACTTGGATTATTTGCAACGATGGTGCTGGTGGCCGGCTTGGCGATGGGTCTGAACGTTACTGGCAACCAGAACTTTACCGGTGAGATCAACTTTGATGGGTCCTGGGCAATTAAGGGAACGAAGGTGGGTTCCAGCGCCACGGAGTTGAATATACTGGATGGTATCACCGCCACCACGGCCCAGTTGAATACTCTCGGTCCCCTGTCGGCGCTTGTTGTGACGAATGTCACTAAGTCCACCGGCGCGGTGACGGCTACGTCCGCACTCACGATGCACCGGCCCGGAGCGGTTACCCCGACTATCACGATGACCCTGTTTACCGCTTCGTTGACTAATGTGGTTGACGGGGTTACAAACGTGTTTCTTGTGGTAACCAACGCTACCGCTGCCAGTTCAGCCCTGCCTGATTTCCCGACCAATGCGACGGCCGAGGTGACTGTTGTTGGCGGCGCTGCGGTTGTGACAAACATCACGGTTCAACGGTAAACTGACTTATGAGTGGTATTCTGACGGTCGGTGAATAACGATGTAGCGACATTTTAACAAAGAGCCGGCTCTGGCCAGTCGGTCCTTTATCGGGAGAGGGCGCTTTCACGGGCGTGAACCTGTGAGGCGCCCTCTTTCTTTGGATGTGGGAGAAGTGGGAATGGAAGAATAACCCTTAAAGGAGACACACAATGGCAGACGACAATGCAGTCGCAGACCAAACAGCGTCCGACACGGCTTTCGATGGCGGGTTTGAAGAAGAAGTGAAGACCGATTCGGCGTCGGGTGCCGAGGCGAAGATCGACGAGGGTGATAAAGGCAAGGAACCTGTTGCCAAGGTCGATCAGGCGGGAGCAGAGGCGGCAGAGGACAAGCTAGACCAGGCCAAGGAAGCGGAAGGAACGGCGCAGTCGCGGATGGAAGCCAGGGCGAAGGAGATCGAGGCAGCGGCGGGGCAACCCGTCCAGCCGGTCCAGACGGTCAAGACGGCGGCTCCCGTCCGGCCAGAGCCAGTTCAGCAATCGACGGCGGAAGAGCCGGCCGCGGGTATTGACTGGATCGGCGCGTTGATTAAGACGCCGGAAGTCGGCAATCTGAAGGTGGGGTCCGGAGATGACGGCATGACGATTGCCCAGTTTGCGAAAGAGTATCCGGAAGCGGTAAGCGCGCCGGTGGCAATCGCAAAGGTCATGATCGATCAGGTGGTTGGCCAGATCGAGAGCCGACACGCGGCAGAAATGCAGGGTGTCAAGGCGCAGGTGGCCAATTTGCAGTTTTGGGATGGAGTCCGCGGGGCGCATAGCGACGCGAAACAGGTGGCGGCAAGTAAGGAGTTCAGAGAATGGAGATCGAAACAGTCAGCGCTGATCGAAAAGCTATGCGTTTCGACCGATCCATCCGATGGCATATCGGTGCTGGACGCCTTCAAGGAGTCGCTGGCCAAGGGTGTCAAGCGGTCGAGGGATGGCGTAGCCCAGGATCGCAAGGATAAGAGAGACGCCCTGCATGGAGAATCTTTGCGAGGCCAGAGCGGGGCTCAGGTTACACCGAAGGATCAGGATGATTTTGACGCCGGGTTTGGACTTGGCAAACAGTAAAGGGGGCGGCTAATGCCGGGTGATGCCGTCAGGAACAATGTATGGATGGGGAATTATCAGTCACACGCAATTCCAATGGAAGGTGGAAAGGAGGTGCGGTGTCCGGTATGCGGCGCGTTGCTATGCAAGGGCGACATTATGCTTGGAAGCAGGGTAGAGTTTAAGTGTCACCGATGCCGCAATTTGCTTAGATTTTGGTTTAAGTAGAGTGGTGGTCGATGTAATACGCCAGAAGGCCAAGAGCCTCCGTGCATAATATGTGGTGCAAGGGAGGATTGGTTATGGCAACAAACGTTTATGGGGATATTTCCCCGCGTACCGCTGGTTTTGCGGTTCGCAAGCTTCTGGATCGCGGTCAGTTTTTGATGGTTCTTGAGCGCTTTGGTCAGGTGGACCCGCAAGGCCAGAACAAAACCAAGACCCGCAAATGGCGCCGGTACTTGTCTCTGCCCCGGGCGACTGCTCCCCTGGCTGAAGGCATTGCCCCGGCTGGTCAACGGCTGAACTACGTGGATGTCAACGCCACGCTGGAACAGTACGGCGACTTGGTTAAGATCAGCGATGTCATTCTTGACACGCATGAGGACGCGGTTCTTGACGAAACCGTCAAGATCATGGGCGAACAGGCCGCTGAAACGATCGAGCTTCTGCGTTACAATGTGGTCAAGGCCGGCACCAACGTGTTCTATCCCGCCAGCGCGATTACCCGCGCCACGGTGAACAGCCCGATTACCCGCGCCATTCTGCGGCAGGTTGTCCGGTCGTTCAATCGCAACAAAGCCCGTACCATCAGCGAGATCGTCAAGGCGTCCGGCTTGGTCAGCACCGAGCCTGTGGCTCCTTCGTTCTTTGCTCTTGGTCATACGGACCTGGAATCGGACATTCGCAGCATCATCGGGTTTGTTTCTTGGGAGCAATACTCGAACAGCGACAAGGCGCTTCCTGGCGAAATCGGCAAAGTCGAGTCCACCCGGTTCATTCTGTCTCCATTGCTTGATCCGTGGCTGGCAGCGGCTACGAGTTCCAGCGGTTCGACCTATCTGACCAGCGGCGCTGATGGCACGGGTTATCCGGATGTGTATCCGATCCTGGTCATAGCCCGTGATGCCTACGCTATTGTTCCCTTACAGGGCAAGAGCGCGGTGTCGGTGGCGGTCGTCAATCCCAAGCCGGTTCACGGGGACGAGCTTGGCCAGTCGGGTTTTGCCTCTTGGAAAACCTATCAGACTGCCGCGATCCTGAATCAGCTCTGGATGGCGCGGATCGAAGTGGCTTGCACCAGCAAACCGGCGTAAGCGAGGGCGATAACGGGACCGGCCGTGAGTTTCACGGCCGGTCCCAGCGGATAGTCAACGGTGGAGTATCAATCGTAATGAGGAGGGTTTGGTTATGTCGAAAAAAGTAAGCGGTGTGTTTAACGGGACCGGCGCAACGGTCTATATCTGTTGCGGGTTCATTCCGGACAAGGTTGTCCTGCGCAACATGGAAGCTACTACCTGTCTGGTAGCCAAGTGGTCGCGGAACTGCCGTAGTGCGGAACAGACTGCCGGCGTGTTGGAAACGCAGGGCGTGTCGTTGGCGTTGGCCGTCAATACCGGGATTGCCGTGTATCGTGGTGGCGATGTGCTGACTTCGGCGATTCAAACCAGCACGGGATATGGCGAAGGCGTCTATCTTGGATTCGATAAGAAGGATTACCGTGGCATTGATATTGCCTCCGGTGGTTCGCCTATCGATACCTGGACGCTGGATACCCTGGCGAACAGAACCGGCCATTGGAACGAGGACGCGGCCGGAACCTATATCGGAGAAGGCTCCGAAATCTGCATTGATGGCAAGTGGTATGCCATCCAAGCGGTCACGGCTGGTCAGGGCGAAGAGGCCAATGAAGTCACGCTGAACGAGGCTCCTGCCTCTGGCGTGGTTCAGTATATCGGCGGGATGTACGATCTGTCCCCGCTGGCGCTGGGCGGCATCACCCCGGCGGGATTCTCCGTGAAGTCCAATACCCTGAATGGTGATAGTCAGATCATGGGGTTTGAGGCCGAGCTGTTCGACAACTAGAACAGCGGGCGGAGAGTGAAGGGTGGAATCAACGGATGTGCGGGTGGCCGGTATTTGCCGGCCATCCGTTTTCCGACAACATAATAAGAAGGAGAGACTATGAGCCGAGAAGCCAAGAGCGTCGGGCCTGAAGTCCAAGTCGGTGAAGCGGTGGCAAGTGAGAAACCGGTGGTTATTAAACCCCCGAAAGAGAAGTTCTACCGCATGAAGTTCCACGCGAAGTCTAGCCCGAACGATCAGGATGATGTTATCCTGTCGGTTAATGGCGAGTCTGTCGTTATTGAGCGTTCCAAAGAGGTTGTTCTTCCGGAACGTTACAGGGTATGCGCCGAAAATGCGCGCTCCCCGCAGTTCAGGCAGATGCCCAACCAGCAACACAAGATCGTGGGCGAAGTGATTACCTTTCCTTTTGATGTCCTGGGTGAAGGCACGGAAGCCGAGTATCTTGACATGAAGCGCGCCGGCACTAAGCTGGCCAAGGATACCATGGACAAAGAAGGGCTGGCCAAACAGTAAAATAACCCGACTGATTTATAGATAAGCCGTTGGGTTGGAAGGTCTGAAATGGCTCCTTTAGCTGGCTTTACGGCTCTCTATCCGATTATGGCTCCGGAGTTGCCGGGATGTCCCGACAACTTCATGCTTCAGGCGATCAAGAAGGCTTATCGGTCATTCTGTCAGGATACTGATGGATGGCGTCAACAACTCCCATCAATCAATATCAAGGATGGCGTGCTTGACTACCTGCTGACGCCGGTGGCGCCCGGGGCCGATTGTGCGATCAAGCACGTTGTCGAGGTCCGGATGGGCTCTGAAAAGGTCGATCTGGCCGGCGCCGATGTGGTCACAACCGTGGCCGCTGGTCTATCTACCATCAATGTCCATGGGATTGCCAGCGCAAGTGGTACGATAGCGTCAGGATCTGAATTTGTGTTTGAGGGCGGGGACGGCACTCTCTACACGTTGAGCGCGGCCGCGACCATTACGAGCCATACGGCAACGCTGTTATTCACGCCGGTCTTGAGCGAAGAAGCAACGGCCGGCGATGAGTTGGCGGTCATCCCTCCTGGCGACCTTGGAACCCTGATCCGACCGGAGCTATACACGTTCCACGCCGAGGCTACTACCCGCCTGGATGTGGCGCAAAACCTCAACATCCTGTCGCTTCATACATCATTGACGCCGGCCGAGGATCTACTGCGCGGATTGGATGTCAAGGTAAGCCTGGTTCCCCATGTAGCCAGCGATAGCGTGGATCTCAACTTCCTGACCAGATGGGCAGAGGCGATAGTTGGTGGGGCCGTATCGTACCTTATGACCATGAAGGGCCGCAAGTGGACCGATACCGGCCGCGCGCCATTGCTCCAACTGGACTATAACGCTGGCAAGAGCAGGTTACGCAAGGAAACCATTGTCGAATACAAATCAGAGTTTGGAGAAATATCGGCATGAGTTATACCCTCAAAGACTGCATAGATACGGCCAGACTGCAATGCAATGACGCCGATGCGTCAACCTGGGGCGATCCTGCCTTCCTGCCGTTTGCTAATGAGGGGATTCTGTTCCTGTTCACCGAACGTCCGGAGTGCCGGCTGACCAGCGCCGGGGCGTTGACGGCGTATGTGGCATTGACGGCCGTTGGCACCGCGGTCCCGTTGTCGGATGAATACAAGAACGCTCTGATCGAATACCTGATTTACAGATTCTTCTGTGCTGACGATGGTGATACCCGCGATAAAGCAAGAGCCGCCGAACATCTGCAAAGGTTCCAAGAGCTTATCGGGCCATCGAAATAAGGATTGAATCCTATGGCCTATGAACAAGAAAAGAAGTTCCTTGAGGAAACAGCGGCGATCCGCGTGTCCTATGGGGCCAACCCGCAAACCGGCGATGTTGAACTGGTGCGCCGGTGGAACACTAGCCGCCATGACCTTCAATCGTCCAGTCTGACCTACCTGAACACGCTCAAGACCGTGACCGATCCTAAGGCTGACGGCAAGGAATACCCCGGCGTGTTTCGCGTGATGGGCAACACGGCCAGCTACAAGAAGGGGATGCAGGAGCAGGAACAGGGTATCACGCAAACCCTGCGGTATCTTGGCGCGGTGACGTTCGGCTGGGCATCTGCCTACGCAACGCTGGATTGCATCCAAAGCGCGGCATACCGGAACCGGACAACCCCGCTGGATGCTATTGAGTCCGTCCAGGGCGTCATCACGGAAGCCCAAAACACCCTGAACGAGCATCAACTTTACGATGCCACGGCCACGCGTAACCATTCACACCCATACCAGTTCACAACCCATACCGCTGAAAACGCATTGGGGACCGTGGATGACATTGGCTATCGCAACTTCCTTACTCGGCCGCAGGCTCCAGCTTCCACGATTCAAGGGACCATCTATGATGCCCAAAGCTCAATCAATCGGGACGGATCGTATGATGGAAAGGTGGATTACTCGACCAGTAAAGAGAAAATAATGTATTCCATGACGGCCGATACCGTCGTGGACCAGACATACGAATACGCCTATACCAATTACCGGACGCGGCCGGCGATCCCCGCCAGCACGGTCCAGGGGATCGTTTATGACGCCAAAAGCACGATCAACAAGGATGACACCTATGACGGCACGGTTGGATATGTCTATTCCAAGCCGAAAGAATGGTATGACCTGTCCGTGTCCGTTACCGGCGAGTCATACAACCAGACGTATCTGAACAGTCGGGCCCGTCCTGTCTCGCCGGCCATGTCGGTTGTTGGCGTCATCTATGATGCCAAGAGCTCAATCAATCGGGATGAAACCTACAACGGCAATGTCGGCTATGAATACGGGAAGCCGGCTCAATGGCATGACGTGGTAGATGCGGTTATGGGCACCGATGTTAAGTTTTCATACCTGAACCAACAAGCCCAGCGATCCGCTCCGTCCACGTTGGCGCAGGGGTTCCTTTACGATGGAAGCTCAACGCTTAACAAGGATGGATCCTATAACGGGTCGGTTGGTTATGCTTACAGTAAGGAGAGCTCATGGGTTGATGTTACCGTTACGGTCATGGACCAGTCCTATGCCGTTTCCTATTTGAATTACAGGGTGCGCCCGTCTGCGCCGGCCGATGTTGTGCAAGGATTTATTTATGACGTAAAAACCACGAACAACAAAGACGGGACGTACAATGGCAATACCGGATATGTGTATTCAAAGCCCGATAGCTGGCAAGACATAACCGAAACCATGTTGGCCACCAAGGTTGATAATTCCTACCTGAACTATCGCGCGCGTCCAACCGCTCCCGCCGCTGCTGTACAGGGATTTGTTTACGACGCCAAGACGACTGATAATAAGGACGGCACATATAACGGGAATGTCGGGTATGTTTACTCCAAGCCGGATGCTTGGATGGATGCGACCGAAACCGTGCTGGGTCAGTCGGTAGCCTATTCATACCTGAACCAGCGAACACGTCCGACAGCCCCGGCGGCGGCGGTGCAGGGGTTTGTCTATGATGTAAAGACTACCGATAATCAGGATGGAACTTACAACGGGAACGTGGGCTACGAGTATTCCAAAGAGGATGCGTGGCTTGATACTACCGAAAACGCGATAGCTAAAAACATTGGGGTATCGTACCTGAATTATCGGACCAGGCCAACCGCTCCGGCCGGGTCAGTCCAAGGGGCGATGTACGAGGTCAAGACGACCGATAACAAGGATGGAACTTATAATGGGAATCTTGACTACAAGTTGAGCAAAGCAGTTGTTATCGGGCAAACAACTACGCAGACTTCCCTTATGTTTGGGTATGCCGTTGACTATTTATCGTCTAAAACATTTCCGACTTTGCCGGCTACAACCGTTGGCGTCATCTATGAAGCCAAGTCCAGCATTAACGCTGATGAAACATATAACGCCACTATTGGGTACAGCGCTGGGGTATATCGCAAGATTGAATGGAACTGGTTATCGAATGACGGACGGCATTTTCGGACAAAATACGAGAACGTTAATGGGTTGCCCGGTGATGTTAGCGCTCTTACCGCGGCGTTTGATACTGACGTGGACGTGGTATATCAGCCAAACAGTCTGTACCAGGTCAAGATCAGCAAGGAACCTCTGACTTGGACGTGGAATAGCGCCGGGGATACCGATGATATTGGGCCGGTCTATATGTATCGTCGCCAATACCGTTCAGACTTCACGGAATTTAGGACGATGACGATTGAGAAGAATATCAAATTGACTCCTAATCGTGAACGTGCCGAGGAATTTCTTGAGGGAGGCATGGATCAGTCCAAGGTGGAGCGTAACGGGAACGGCTGGATGGCAACTAGATTTAACGCTACCTTTGATAATTGGGCAGATTTATTTGATCCTGAAGCTGCAATTTAAGGCAAAGCAATATGGCCGATGATCCTAAAGAAAAGAAGGTGACAATAGAGGACTTGTCGGCAATAGCCGATGAGTTAAAACGGGAAGTATCCAAGCTGAAAAGGCGCCAGGTTGATTGGGAAAACGTGTCCGACTCAAGAGAGAATTGGTGCGATGTCGGGAGTGGATCAGGGCCAAGCAAGGATTACGTCATGGTAAACCTTAAACTTGTCGCTATTCCCAAGCCAAAGACTTCTAGATTTCTTGAGGTATTCCATGATGGGTCAGCCCCGGTGTGGGTCGGCGCAATGCCAGTTACGCAGGGTGCGTTTTCAACTGTGTTTGACATGAGCAAGAACCGCATTTATCTGGCTGGCGAGGTTGCAGGATGAGTATTTCCACGATTGCCGTCAATTACTGTTGGCGCGCTTTAGCCGGAATCGCCCTGACCGGATCAACGATTTACGTTGCCAATAATACCCTGATGCGTATTTACCAGCGCGATCTTATCGAGATCGTGGTTGGCGATTGGGAACGGGCTGAAGCCACGGCGACAAGTACAAACACCTGGAGCGTGACGCCCCCGGTCGAGGTGCGGGACTGGATTACGAACGCTTACACGTCCGTTGTGGTGGCTGGTGTAACAAGTTGGGGTACGCAGCCCTATACGAACACAATGACCAATGTATTCGGCTGGCGTTCCGACTATGCCATGCTGACCAACATGGACGCCAAGCTGGCGCAGTTACCGCCATATTATGCCAATACGAGTTATCCCTATACCGGAGCGGTGGGCCCGATAGCGATGACCGTAACGGGGATCTTCGCCAGTCTGCCAATTGGGAATAGCACAAGTCAGTTTACCCAGACCCCGGCTACTGTGGGAACGAATGGTCTGACCAATCCTGCTACTTACGGACCCTGGGCTCGCAGGCTTTATGTTGCGGCTATGCAGGAGCGGTATAAATACTCCTATACGCTCAAACAGACTCTTTATCAGCCGCCCCGCACCTACGCCGAGTCATGGGGTGGCACCACGCAGATTACCGCGAACTACCATATCCCACTGACGAACGGGATCGCGCTGGCGTACGCGGGTGCTTTGGCTGCCTATGGCTACCAGACCAACGGCTACCTGAACACAAACGGCGTCTGGACGAACGATGCCGGGTTGCAGACGGCGAGTTTATGCCAATGGGGGAGAGCGACGATATCCGTGTCCACGAACTACTGGTATGAAACGAATCTGTGGGTGACCGGCGGAACGAATCTGGTTCTTGTCCATACGAACATGGCCACCGGCGGCACGATCACAACCAACGGCGATTATACCATCCACACCTTCACGGCTTCAGGCACGTTCACCGTGCTGACCAATGCGTTGACCAACTGCGAGGTGGTGGTGCTGGCGGGGGGCGGGGGTGGCGGATCATGGTATG
>Ga0194053_10002331_pt1 | contig 11388 bp, 7 predicted proteins | sample SepL228m_MetaG_FD_161684 | JGI IMG/M metagenome (GOLD analysis project Ga0194053, IMG submission 161684) | Anoxic zone freshwater microbial communities from boreal shield lake in IISD Experimental Lakes Area, Ontario, Canada - Sep2016-L227-8m | ecosystem: Environmental > Aquatic > Freshwater >... | reverse complement strand
CCCTTACGCGATCCAAGGCGCGATCTGGTATCAGGGCGAAGGGAACTGGCAGCGGGGATTCCAGTATCGGACCGCGTTTCCGTCGCTCATCAAGGACTGGCGGGCAAAATGGGGACGGGGAGATTTCCCGTTTTATTTTTGCCAGATCGCCAACTTGGGCGTCCACAGCCTGAAGCCCGAGGAGAGCCCGTTTGCGGAGGTCCGCGAGGCGCAGTCGATGACCTTGTCTCTGCGGAAAACCGGACAGGCCGTACTCATCGATATTGGCGAAGAGGGAAACATCCACCCCGCCGACAAGCAAAGCGTGGGCGATCGTCTGGCCCGGATCGCGCTGGCCGACACCTACGGGAAGAGCATTGCATTTTCCGGCCCGGTTTATGACTCGATGGCCGCCGAGGGAAACAAGGTCCGGCTCCGCTTCAAGCATGCGGAGGGAGGGCTGGTCGCCAAGCCACTGCCGGAGGCATATCAGCCGTTGTCCACCGATCCGAAGACCGTGCCGCTCGTCCGCAACAGCCCCGGCGGCGAACTGGAAGGATTCACGGTGTGCGGCCTGGATCACAAGTGGTCATGGGCGACCGCAAAAATCGATGGCGACGCAGTGGTGGTCTGGAGCGATGCCGTGCCCGAGCCCGTGGCTGTGCGCTACGCCTGGGCGCAGAACCCGTTCTGCAATCTTTACAACGCCGCCGGCCTGCCGGCCTCGCCGTTCCGCACCGACGACTTTCCTGTGACTTCAGCAAAGAACAAATACTGACACCATGCACGCTCCAGCCGCCACGTTCGTAAAATCACGCCTTCTTGTTCTCGCGCTGTCGCTGGCCGCGACGCTCGGAGGCGCGTTCGCGCAGTCCGCGTTGACCGTGGCTTGCGACAAGCCCGACGGCGTCTATGCCACGGGGCAGCAGGCGGTATTCACGGTATCCCGGAGCGATGCAGCGGAGACAGCGCCCGTGGCCACCGTCAAGATCCTGCGCAACAATCGGGAGCCCGTGCTCACCGAAACTATCCCGGGAAGCGAGGCCACGCATTCCATCCGGTTCACTCCGCCTGCGGACGGATGGTATCACTGCACGGTGACGTTGCCTGGCGGAGATGAGAAAAAGCCGGCGGCATCCACGGGTGTCGTTTTCAACCCGGATGCCTATGTGCCGTCGATGCCGGCACCGGACGATTTCGATGCGTTTTGGGCCGCGCAAAAAGCGAAGCTGGCCGCGGAGAAGGCGGTGCCGGTTGTCGTCCCGCTCACGCCGGAACAGAAACTCGTGGAGGAGGCAAACCCCGATCACCGCGCGAAGATCGAATCGCTCGAGAAGCAGGGGTTCACCGTTTCCAACGTGACGATTCCGTGCGTCGATGTGCGTCCGGTCGAAGGGTATTTCGCCTCACCTCCCCCGTCCGGAAAAGAACGCCGTCCGGCCATCCTGCTCTTCCACGCGGCGGGCGTGGACGGCGGATGGTGCCGCGCCAGCGCCGTCAGCGCGCTGAATTACGCGCAGAAATTCAACGCCCTCGTGCTCGACATGAACGCCCACGGAATGCTCAACGGCCAGCCGCAGCCTTACTATGACGCCCTGGCGAAGGGCGAACTCCTCGGCTACCAAAGCCAAGGGCGGGACAGCCGCGAACACTTCTATTTTCTCGGGATGTTCCTGCGCCTGATGCGTGGCATCGATTTTCTGTGCACCCGGCCGGACTGGGACGGAAAACATCTCGTGTGCATCGGGATCAGCCAGGGCGGGGCGCAGACGCTCGCCGCCGCCGGGCTCGATCCGCGGGTGTCGGCTGCGGTGGCGACCGTTCCGGGCATGTGCGATATCACGGGGCTGGCCGCCGGAAAGCCCGCCGGATGGCCGGGGATCGGGGATGGGAAATTGGACGACGAGAAAACGAAGCAGGCGCTCGCGACCGTGCGTTACTTCGACGCCGTGAATTTCTGCGCGCGCTCGAAGGCGGAGACGCTGGTCACCGTCGGCTTCGCGGATACGACCTGTTCGGCCCCCGGGGTTTTCACCGCCTATAACCAGCTCAAGCCGAGCAAACGGATCATCACCGTGCCTGACAAAGGCCACCACGCGCTCTCAAGCCCGACCGCCGCCCTCAGCGAGCAATACAACGCCTTCGTGCTCGAACATACGAAGGACCGGTGACTGTCCGGCGGAATTTTCTTTCGTCTCACCACCATCCGCTCGATGCGGCGGCGAGGGCGGAATCGAGCGGGGGCATGTAGGGATGCCAGAGCCGCTCCCACTCGAGGCTCAGGTGGCCGGCGTAGCGGGACGACTCCAAGAGCTGACGCAAGCGAGGCATGGGAAACTCGCCTTCGCCCGGGAGCACGTAAGTGTAGTCGGCGCCATCGCTGCTCGGTCGGCTGACGCTGTCTTTTACGTGGATGTGGACGGTGTGGGCGGCGACGGTCTGCCAGGTCAACTCCGGATCCTCCCCTCCTTTTTTCCATGTGTGGTGAGAGTCCCAGAGCAGCCGGGCCCCAGGGGCGGCAGCGAAGAATGCGTGCAGCCGGGGCGAGGTGACAAGGGCATCATGGGTTTCGACCATCCAATCGGCCTGCCACCCGTTTTTTTGTTTGTCTTCGCGCCATGTCGCCAGAGTCTCCGCGCCCTGGGCGATTTCGTCGGCACCGCCGGTTTTGCCTCCGTCAAAGACCCGCAGCCACGGCACTCCGGCCGCTTCCGCCCATGGCAGGTAGCGCAGCAACTCATCCCGGTCGGCCGGGGATCCGCCGATGAGCCGAAAGGAAGTGCCAAAAGCGCAGACGCGAAGGCTGTTTTCGCGCAGGAAGCTCGCCCATGCGGCCGGGGTGCCGAAGTGCGCTTCCAGCACGGACGGCAAATCGGTGCTGCCCGCTATGCCGCGGATTTCCAAGACCGGGATGTGATGCTTGCGGGCCAGGGCGACGATCGCGGCTGGCTCGAATTCCGAGCAGCCGAGAGTGGAAAATGTGCGTGTATACATTGGGTGGTGATTTTCCTTTACTTGAGTTGCGTGGCGGCCGCCGTTTTGTCTGCGGTGCGCGCGGCGACCGCCTCCTGTGCGATGCGCCGCAATTCCGCAGCATCTTCGGCGGTGACACCGGGAGGGAGGAACGTGTTGTCCCGGACTTTCGAAAAGAGAAATTCGTAGAGGACCGAGGCCGCGAGAAACCTGCCCGACGGATTGCAGTGCTTCGCATCGAGAACGAAGTTGGTTTTCCCCGTCTTCGCATCCTTGGCCCATGACCACCCCCGGTTCAGCGATCCTGTTTCGACCGGCAGGGTGCCGGGCTTCGGGTTGGCGTAGTCGAAATTCGGGTCAGGATAAGTAAACGTCCATCGCGGGAGCGCGCGGGCCGCCTGCATGGCCTCGCCGACGGGAAGAATTTGCAGCCCGTAGCGTGCGGCGAGCCCGCCATAAGCCGCCTTCAGCCCTTCAAACATCTGCTGCTGGGTGAGGTGTTCCTGCTTGAGCAGCGGATGGTCCTGCCGGTAGGCCCATGTCTGGAGGACGAGGACTTTCGCCGTGGGCGCGTATTTGTGGATGTAGTTGACGAGAATGCCCGCGTAGGGCTCGAACGTTTCCGGCTTGAAGCTCTTGCCGCTCACCTGCTGGATTGTCACGTAGTCCCACGGGGCCGACTCGAGCGCCTCCCGCAGGCTGAAGTCCCGTTTTTTTCCGGTCTGCGGATCGGTTTTATCTTTATACGCGCGGCCCTTGGGATCGGCAGGATCCGCCTCGAAAGCTTTCAGATAGCCCACATGCTGCTCCATGGAATGCCCTCCGAGATCGGCGTTGAAAATCCGAAGCTTTTTTCCGCCGGCTTTCGCGAACCCGGGAAGGAAGGCGGTGCTGTCACCGGAAAAACTGTTGCCGATCGTGAGGAGTTTGACCTCGCCCGTTGCCGGGGAGTCAGCGGCGCACCGGGCTGTTCGCACGGGAGACAAAACCGTGGAGACCAAGGCAAGCACTGCGAGTAATGAAGAGGCGCGGTATATCATGAATGAGTTGATCGGGGAGGTTCAGGGCGGACCACGGAGCGCGGTCCAAGCTTCTTGTCGCATAACCATCAGCGATATTTTCAGCGGCACAATAATAACCTCAACCGCCGTCCGTTCGGGCGGCCGGAGCGGTTCTACAGTTTGACTCAAGTTCCCCTTCCCATTCTTCCTGCTTTGCTCCTAAGTTGTGTCGCAGGTTGCCCGCCCCCTGCCCGCCCCATCATTTTGTCATGATCTTCCGCGCCACAAGCACGATTTGTCTCAGCCTCGGGATCCTTTTTGCCTCCGCTTCCGGACTTCGGGCCCAGAACCTCGTTACCAACGGGGACTTCGAGCTTGGCGTCAAAGGCTGGTTCCCGTTTGTTCCGGGAGATGTGAAATCGAACGATTGCGCCATCGAGGCATCCTCCGACAACCCCCGCGGCATGCAATCGCTCCGCATGTCGTGCAAGGCGTTCTCGCGGTTCGCCGCGACAACCGTGATCAAGGACATCGAACCCGTTCCGGGCGACCGCTACCGGCTCTCGCTCTGGGTACGGGCCGGGGATGATTTCGAGGTCGCCCAGGGGACACCCGGCTTCTTCGTGCGGGTGACATTTTTCTCCGACCCGAAAACATGGGCGGCGGCAGACGGCGGAAATTTTCACCTCTCCATGGGCAACCATACCTCGATTGGGAACGCGCCCGCATCAGCCGAGCCACTGCCAAAGGAATGGACCAAGATCGAGGGCGTCTTCGAAATCCCCCCGAAAACCGCGTTCATGAATATCGCCACGTTCTTCTACAAGGCGGAGGGCTCGGTTTTCGTGGACGACGTCGTGCTGGAAAAGGTCGATAATTCCACGCCGCTCTCGAACTGAGGGATTCATGATAAATTCTCAACCAATCAACCCGTCCGCGGTTGAAGCATGCTATTCCCAATCTTCCCTCTTGGGTATCCTGCTCGTGTGTCTGACATTCTCCTTATTCCCGCTGACAGGATCCGCAGGCGAGGCAAAACCTGAACCGATCACAAAAGCGGAAGTCCTCAAATCATTGAAGGAAAACGCCCCGGCTTGGGAAGCGAAGATCCGAACGGTGTCGCCCCGGCTGTATTTCTCAAGCAAAGAATGGCCGCAGGTCCAGAAGGAGATCGAAAACATGCCTCCGCCACGGGCGGCCATCGCGGCGGCATTTTTCGCGGAGATGGACCGGGTCGTGGCCGAACCGCTTCCTGTTTATCTTCCGCCGGAGCAGATGGTGGGAAAGCGGGGAGATACCAAAACTCTCTACAGCGCGCTGGAGGAACTCTGGCAGCGCGAGATCGGAGACCAGATCTTCGCCCTTTCCGTCGCCGCCCGCCTGAAACCGGATGCCGCTTATAAGACCAAGCTTCACGATCTCGTCATGGCGGCGGTCGGCTTCCAGACATGGGGGCGCAGCAAGAATCCGCCGATGGGCGACAACTCTGACCTCGCGGCAGGCCATGTCGGGCGGGGAATCGCCGTGGCCTACGACTGGCATCAGGACCTCTTCACGGAAGCGGAACGCGAACAGATCCGCAAAGTTGTCGCCGAACGGATGTCGAACCTGCTCGAGGGTCTCTACGGCAATGCCTACTGGGCGCGTGGATACCAGGAAAACCACAACCAGGTCAGCGTGGCGGCGCTCGGGTTTTGCGGCATCGCTTTCTACGATGAGATTCCCGCCGCACCCGAATGGCTCGCCGCATCGAGGTTGAACTTCATCAAGGTCGGAGATGAAGCCTCGGCCGATGGCAGTTCGGTCGAGGGGGTTTCCTATTGGAACTATGGGATCACATTCATCCTGCAATACATCGAGGCCACCCGCCTGATCATTGATTCGGGGGACCTTTACAAGCTGCCGTTTTTGAAAAATGCGGCCGCATATCGGCTGATGGCTGCCACCCCGGGCCTGACCGGCAATCTGCCCTGGGGCGATGCGGTGACCAAGGATTGGGCTTACCCCCATCACATTATATACAGGCTTGCCGCGGAGTATCAGGACAGCGACGCCGCCTGGTTTGCCGATCATCTTCCGACTCCGAAGGGGGACGCTCTGAACCTGCTTTGGGCACGCAACGCCCCGCCGTCCGGCCCCGGCCCGAAAAAGCTCGACGACCGGCTAGAGGTCAATGATCTCGCCACCTCGCGCACCGGCTGGGAATCGGAGGACTATGTTCTGTCGCTCAAAGGCGGCTTCACCAACCGCAACCACAGCCACCTCGACGCGGGCGCCCTCGCCCTCGCTTTCGGAAACGAGTGGGTGCTCATCGCTCCCGGCTATGGCAAAGGGGCCGGCGAAGGCGCCTACTGGCAATCCAACGGCGGGCGCTGGAACTATTTCGCCAACGCCACCGAGTCCCACTCGACACTGCTGGTCAACGGAAAGAACCAGCGCTTCGACCATGACGCCCGCGCGACCATCACCCGTTTCTTCAGCTCCCCCGGATGGAACTGGACGACGATGGACCTGAGCCGGGCTTACAGCGATGTTCAGGCGATCACTCGCAGCGTGCTCCACCGCCGCGGCGACTACATTCTCGTCTTCGACTCCGTGTCCGCCGCGCAGCCGGTCTCCGTCGAGTGGCTCGCGCAATTCCGGACCGCACCCGTGCAGGAAAACGGCGGCTCGCTCCTCGAGAATGGCAAGAACGGAGCACTGCGCGTCACCATGCTCGAACCCGCGCTGGCATTCTCCGAACGCGCGCCGACCTCGCCCAAAGTGGACGTGAAGAAGGAGGCTCACTTCACATACGAAATCAGCCAATCCGGGCAGAAGATCGAATTCGTCGCCCTGCTCCAGCCGGTGCCGGGATCAAAACAAACGCCGCCGCTGAAACCCCGTGTCGAATCCGCGGCTCCAGAAATTAACCGCATGGAAATCGCCGGCGCGGGTTGGACCGATCACGTGGTCCAATCCGACAAGCCAACGGAGCTCCGCTTCCCACTGTCGGAGCCGAACAATGAAGCCCGCCTCACCGCCCGTGTCGCGGCGATCCGCACGGCCGGAGACAAAGCGGTCTCGGTGCTCGCGCTGGATGCAACGTCGGTTCAATTTTCCGGGATCGAATACCACGCCGCAAATCCATGCGATCTGGCAATCGAGGCGGCGCCCGACGGGGGATGGAATGTCACCGCCAGCCGCGACGTGAGGTCGCAAATCCAGGCGTCAGATGGCCGGAAGATCCACTTTGCACCGACTGAGAGTCGCTAGCAGTTTTCCAGCGCAGAATCTACCCCACACGACCGTCCTTTGCTACAGTTAGCACACATTGCCGCTCGTCAGGCCCTCACTGATCGGGTATCACTTTTCTGTATCCCACCCTGCATTGAACTCAAGAACCTCCTCCTTATGAAAACGAAATTCCTATCGCTGACCCTGCTCTTGTGCCTGCTTGCTTTCGCCTGCCCGAGCCACGCGCTTCTCGCGCAGGTCCAGCTTCCGTTGACGAATGGGAATTTTGAAGAGGATTTGAAAGGCTGGGCCGTCAACGCGTCGAATCCCGCGGCGGCCCGGGTTCTTCCCGAAGCCGCTTCTCTTGGAAAAAAAGGCCTGCGGATCCAAAGCACGAAAGATTGCCCGTCCCTCAGCCTGCTCAGTTCCCCGGTGCCGGCGACCGCCGGAAAAACTTACTCCGTCGAATTCTGGAGCGACGGGGGCGGAGAAAATCCGGCCGGGACGACCGTCGATAATGTCGCCGTCAAACTCGTCTTCAAGGACGCGAGCGGAAAAGAGCTCACGCCCATCGAGGCCAAGCCGTTTCTCCGACTAAAGCCCGTGGCCCATCCCTATGCGGGGCCAATGGTGAGGAAATTCCAAATGGCAGCCGTCGCGCCCGAGGGTGCGGTGAGCCAGGCGGTCCAGATCGATGTGGTGGCGAGGCAGGAGCCCAACCATCCGGTGGACCTCGATGATTTCCTTCTCAAAGAATTGTCGGACGTGGAACCGCCGCCCCTCGCCGCCGGACAGGGCCACCCGATTCCTCCCTTCGATCCCGAGCGGGTCAAAGCGCTCGAAGCAGACGTCGCCGCGAATCCCTACCGGGGAACAACCCCGCCAAGGATCGTGCTCAAACTCGATGACCTGGGCCCCAAGAACGGAAAAGTCCACCCCAACTGGCTCCGTGTGGCCGATTACGCCAAGGCGCACAAAATCAAAGTGTCCATGGGGATCATCGCCTCGGGCATGGCCGTGGATGCCCCCGAGTTTTTCCAGTGGGTCAAGGAACGGAACGCCGAGGGATCGATCGAGTTCTGGAACCACGGCTGGGACCACGGCGCACGGCCGGATCCCGCCAACGCCGGCAAGCAGATTCAGGAATTCAATGGCGAGTCCTACGATTACCAGAAGAAGCACATGACCGATTCCAACCAACTCGCCCGGGAGAAACTCGGTTTCCCGTTTGTCTCGTTCGGCGCTCCTTTCAACGCCACCGATGCGAATACCAACAAGGTTCTGCAGGAAGATCCGGACATCAAAGTCTGGATGTATGGCGACGCCAAAAATCCGGCGGGCAAAGTCATCCTCACCCGCGATACGATCGGGATCGAATACCCCACCCTGCTTCCCAGCTACGCCGACTTCCTCGAAGCCTACGCGCACAACCGTGGTGCAGGGCTCCACACCATGCAGGGCCACCCCGGCGGATGGGGAGAAGACCGCTGGGGGCAGTTCGTCAAAGAGGTGGATTTCCTCATCGCGCAAAAAGCGGAATTTCTGCTGCCAAAAGATTTTATCAAGAACCCGCCAGGCGCTGTCCGGTAGAGCCTCTGACAGAATAAATGGCGGGACGACCGCGCCGGAATCATCCGGGCTCCCAGATCGACTTCAGCTTGTAGACCTGCAGCGAAATCAGCTTTGACCCACCGCCTTTGATCTCGACCGTGACCGACTGGTCCTGTTTCCGCGGGATGAACGGCAGCGGCACATAAGTCAGACCGTCGGCGGCCAGGACTTCAATCAGTGTCCGGTCGACGAACACGATGATGCGCTGCCTGCCATCCACCAAAGGCGCGGCGACGCAAAGACCATTGACAACGAGTTCCTGTTTCTTCGCGTCATAGGCGATCTTGGCACCGCGAATATTGAACTCGACAGTCCCGGCATCGCCCGGCTCGAACTCGGCACGGAGTTCGATGAGTTCGGCGCGGAAGTTGCCAAGCGAGCCGCTCTGGTCGGGCCCGTCGCGCAGGGATTCGAGCTCCTTGATCGGGGTCCGATGGATCCGCGCTCCGTCAGGCGTGCCGCGAAGGTTGAGCTCATAAGGCAGCGCCATCGCTTGATTGAACGGCATCCCAGGCGACGGGGCGTTGCACCAGCCGATCTGGATGCGGCGAGGGGTGTCGCTGTAGGTTTGCGCGGCAAAAAACCCGCGGCCTCGAACATCGGGGATCCTCACTTCCTCAGCGGAGAATGTCGTTCCGTCGAACGTGCCGAGAGCATATTCACTGCTCGCAGCGGCGAGCACCCACTGCTTCCTGGAAGCCTCACCATCGACGGGCAACTCAAAGAAATCCGGGCATTCGTAAAGAAACAGATCATCCCCGATTCCGCCTAGAGCAGCGCTCGCCTGCGTCCAGTCGCGCAGGTTGGGCGAGGTGAAAAAATAAACCGTGTGCCGCGCTGCCGGCTTGCCTTCTTTTGTGAGCTCACCTCCGGCGCTCTGCGGCCCGCCGTAAAGCACCATCACCCATCGGGAGGTCGGCTCGTGCCAGAACACCTTGGGATCACGATCTCCGCCCGTGAAGTTTTTGATCGCGGGATTTGAACCGAATTTTGTGAAAGCGCGGCCATCTGTGCTGGAGGCGAGGCACTGTCCGCCCCGTGGGCCGGCGGCCGTGTAGATGAGAACGAGAGGCGGTGCGCCGTCCCTGCTCAAGCCGCTGGTATTGTTCCAGTCCACAACCGCGCTGCCGCTGAACATATCTCCAAGGTCGTCGGGAAAAAGCGCTTCGCCGTGCTCCTGCCAGCGGACGAGATCGCGGCTCGTGGCATGCCCCCAGTGCATGTTTCCCCAAGTGCATCCATATGGGTTGTGTTGGTAGAAGAGATGATACTCGCCATTGTAAAAAACGAGGCCGTTCGGGTCGTTCAACCAACCGCGCTTTGACGAGAAATGGAGCTGCGGGCGGAGCGCCTCCCGGTAGATGTTTTCTGCATCGAGCAGCACATCGGACTGGCGCAGCGAATCGAGTGCTTTCGATCCGGCAGGCAGGGTGTCCGCGCACACGCACAGCGTTTTCCCGGGCCACAAACTGACATCGAGTGGCGCCCACCAGTCCGGCTCGCCATCAGCCAGTTCGGTGTCGAATCCGCGCACCGGCTCCCCATCGACGCTGACCCTGACCGCATGTTTCGTTGCGCCCGCCCTGACGGGAAAATGCAGCAATTTCTTTTCAACGACAATCTGTCTCATCACATCCATCGCGCACGGACCAGGTCAGAGAGGGCAGTCCAGATTTGCATCAAGGTTGCTGGAGGAATCGACGCTGTCCGTCTGACTTTATCAAGCGGTGACACTGCAGTCGGCCCTCCATTCCGGAAATGCATTTCGGCAGATGCTTTGAAATTAGTGGGAAAAGCAATTCGCCCGTGCCCCGCTCCACGGCCGGCTCGAAACTCTACATGCTCATGCCGCCGTCCACCGCGAGGACCTGGCCGGTGATGAACGAGGCTTCGGGGCTGGCAAAAAATGCTACGGCGGCGGCGATGTCGTCGCCAGCACCAAATTTCGAGAGCGGGATCTGCGCGAGCGCGCCTTTGCGGATTTCCTCGTTAAGGACAGCGGTCATGTCGGTCTCGATGAATCCGGGGGCGATGACATTGGCCGTGATGCCGCGGCTGGCGACTTCCCGGGCGATGCTCTTGGTCATGCCGATCAGCCCGGCCTTGCTCGCCGCGTAGTTTGCCTGGCCGGCGAGGCCCATGAGCCCGCTCACCGAGCTGATGTTGATGATGCGTCCGGACCGCTGCTTGACCATGGGGCGGAGCATCGAACGGATGAAGTTGAAGGCACCCTTGAGGTTCGTGTCGAGCACGACGTCCCAGTCCTCGCTCGACATCCGCATGGCCAAGGTGTCGCGGGTGATCCCGGCATTGTTCACCAGCACGTCGCACCTCCCGAAGTCGGCGATGATCTGCTCTCCGGTTTTCTGCACGGCATCGAAATCCGCCACGTCCACCGCATAGGGACGCGCGCAATCCGGGTGGGCGGCATTGATGGCCGTGGCGGTTCTTGCGGAGTTTGCTTCCGTGCGGCTGACGACGGCGATTTTTGCTCCTTCGTCGGCGAGGCGTTTCGCGATGGCTTCGCCGATCCCCCGGCCCGCTCCCGTAACAATGGCAACCTGATTTTCGAATCTTTTCATAATTAGGAACCCACAGAGGACACCGG
>Ga0194053_10002328_pt1 | contig 11404 bp, 13 predicted proteins | sample SepL228m_MetaG_FD_161684 | JGI IMG/M metagenome (GOLD analysis project Ga0194053, IMG submission 161684) | Anoxic zone freshwater microbial communities from boreal shield lake in IISD Experimental Lakes Area, Ontario, Canada - Sep2016-L227-8m | ecosystem: Environmental > Aquatic > Freshwater >... | reverse complement strand
CGTATTCTAGTCAATACCTTGGCACCATCTCCTGTGGAGTTTTGTAGTTAATTCCCATATGTAATCTTCTCTGATTGTAATACGGCAAATATTTTTTGAGAGCTTCATTTAAAGTAAAAACATTTACTGTATGTTTGTCTAAGCATTCTTCTTGTAAGGTTCGATTCACTCTTTCAATGTGAGCATTGTCATTTGGTTTGCCAATTCTAGTGTAACGATGCTTCTTTTTAATCTGCTCTACAAACCAACGACCGAACTCTGGTCCATGATCGGTTTGAATTGTTGTGAAGGTAAAATTAGATTGAATCTCAGCTTCTCTAAGAAACCTCACCGACACGGCTGAACTCATTCGTTTGCACACTTTGGCATACACCCACCGAGAGTACACATCGATCAAAACAAAAACATAGATTCTCTTCTTTGGTCCAATCATCAAGTGAATGGTATCCATTTCCACCAAATCGCCTGGTTTCAAGGCTTCTGGACGGTCTACATGAGTATGATATCTCTTCCAAGGACTCTTCTTGTTAATGAGACCGGTACGATTCAAAGTGCGTTTAACTGAAGACAAAGATACTTTAACTCCTTCTCTTTTTAACTCTTCATACACCACCTCCGAACACCGACCCGTCTGGATTCTTTTTTGAAAGATCTGCCAGACCACCTCATCACTCAATTGCTTGGGATGAGTCTGCGGTCGGGAACTCTTGGTTCTAATGGGGTGGTAACCAAACTGTCTAGCTTTCTTTACCCACTTCATGACGGCTGTGTGGTGGAAACCCAAGTACCGACCAACCTTGCGTGCACTCCAACCACGACGAACCAAGTCGGCAGCTTGTTGTCGTATCTTTGGTAAGGAGGGATTTATTGAGTATGACATGTGTTTATATTACCACTGCGGAAGTGGTGCCAAGCTATTGAACCATTACGAAACCCTTGACATTTTAATTGAATAGGTATATAATTACGCAGTAAGTTGAATCTCATTGGTTTTTCTTGTGCTTTAAGCACCTGTAAATATTGCCTTATCCTTCGCGATAATCTATATAGAAACTGAAGGGAAGGTCCAGTCCGTCTTACGTTTTAATTATATAGACTGGAGGTATATTTATATGTTTAGAAAAAACACCAGTCGTGGCTTTGCCCACGGCCGACCATCTTTTGGTGGTCATAGAAGTGGTGGTATGAGTCACGGAAGTTTCCGTGGCCGTCCCAAAACTAGCGTTCGCGGTGGTAAGTCAATCCATCCATCTCGTTTTATTTGTAAAGCCGATCCAATTGTAGAATCTGCGCCTTACATTCCAACGAATAAATTTGCTGATTTTAAAATAAATCCAGCACTAAAAGATAACATCATCAAGAAAGGTTATGTGAATCCAACTCCGATTCAGGATGAAGCGATTCCGTATGTCCTCGAAGGACGCGATGTTGTCGGTATAGCCAATACCGGAACCGGCAAGACTGCCGCTTTCCTTATTCCGCTATTAAACAAGATCATGAACAATCCAAGAGAAAAAGTTCTGATCATGGTGCCGACCAGAGAACTAGCTACGCAAATTAACCAAGAGTTTTTTGCTTTCCGTGGCGACCTCAAACTATTTTCAGTTTGTTGTGTCGGAGGTATGAGTATCTATTATCAAATTTCAGATTTGCGCCGTCAGCACAATGTGGTGATTGGTACACCTGGACGTTTGAGAGATTTAGTTGACCGTCGAGTCATTCACTTGCCTGAGTTTCGCACTATTGTGCTAGACGAGGCGGATCGAATGCTAGACATGGGCTTTATCAATGATATGCGTTTTCTTATGGATAATATGGCCAAGAATCGCCAGACCTTATTCTTTTCAGCGACAACTACACCAGAAATCAGTAAATTAATTGGAGAGTTTTTGAACAATCCAAAAATGATTTCTGTAAAAACTACTGAGACAGCTCGCAACGTCGAACAAGATATTATTCGTGTTCGCCCAGGCGATAACAAAATCGATCACCTACATAATCTTCTAACCAAAAAGGAATTTTCTAAAGTCCTAATCTTCGGTAGAACAAAAAATGGTGTTGAAAAATTGTGTCAGACCCTTGTTAAAAAAGGTTTTCGCGCCGAGTCTATACACGGCGACAAGACCCAACCCAAGAGACAGAGCGCATTACGCGCCTTTCGTGAAAATCAAAGTCAGATTCTCGTTGCAACTGACGTTGCTGCCCGAGGCCTCGACATTCCAAATGTCACTCATGTGATTAACTATGATGTGCCGGAAAATTACGAAGACTACGTTCACCGTATTGGTAGAACTGGTCGTGCTAACAAGACTGGAGTTGCTCTAACTTTTGTTAGTTAAGACTTACTAAAAGAAAGACCGCCGGACGCTTCGCATCCGGCGGTCTTTTCTACTGGCTTATTTTCACTTTTTAACGTATAATAAAAAAGTTCCGTATTAATTATCATTAACTAAAATATTGTATGGCAAAAAGATTAACATCTCTCAAGATGCATGTGAAGTCTAAGCACTCTCCAAAGACTAAGAAGCGTTTGGCTATCAAGAAGGCTAGAGTAGCTGCTCGTGTAGCAAAGTCTAAGATTTTCTTGCGAAAGAAGGATACTGTTAAGAAGGCAAAATAGGATTAATATAAACAAAAGGCCGCCGGACTACCGGCGGCCTTTTGTTTGACTTTTTCTTAAAAATCTGGCATTCTTCATAAGGTTTTGGCTAATTTCTAGCGTTCGCTGGAAGCCAAGTTCTTGCTAATTTTAAAGAAAGGAACAGAACATGAGGACTTTTATCAAGGTGTTTCTGGTACCCAGTATTTCGACCACTTCAGTTCCAGACCAAACCCATGAAGTTGGGCCCAACGGCCTCATCGTCTATCGAGACAGTAATGGAAAGCCTTGGACCTGTATCATGGGAGAACTTCTGGACAATAATCTGCTTGTCCCCGGATCAATCGCCTTGTATGCAGAAGGTTTTGAATGCGAGGCAAACATCAGTGGTTATTCTTGTGTGAAGGAAGGAAAATATGTCTTCCTTGATGCCAAGGCGGAAGCCCATGATGTTTATCAGGGACGTTACCCGACGGGGCCGATGATTGTTGTCAAAATGCAAGCCCAAAATTTTGATAGTCTCCGTACTCTTTATTGCGAGATTGTTAATGGGCGTCTGGCACACATCGATGATTCCGATTCAGTCAGTGATTTCACTAGTCACCGATTCGGACTGAGCAGTCGCAGTCATGTTGTCTTCGGACGACGTCTCTAAAATCTCGGTACACTTTATGCTCCCTTGAAACCACGGTTTCTCGGGAGTATTTTTATATATATTCTTACCCAATTTACATTCCTCTCTATTTACCGATTCGTACGAATAGGTAAATAGAGAAACAGAGACCTAAAGGACACTGTTTTAACGTAATATTGTAAGGTTATTTTAGAAATTTTTTGTCCTTTAGGATAATAGTTGAAGGGTGTATATTTTGCTTGACAGTAATATTTTTAGGGGTATACAATTAATATAGCTAAAGCACCGCTCAAAAGCACGTTTTTATGTAATAAGAGGGAGCTTTTGAACTCTACTTTAATGTGTGGCCGAATATTATTATTAATTTCATTTTCTATCTTAAATTGATAGAATCAAGAAGTTCTTAAATTATAAAAGGTCCTTAAATTTATTAATTACTAATTTAATCCTTAAGCGCAATTAATTTTGTGGAGGATAAAAACTTATGAAAAAATATTTATCAATCGGTTTGGTCTCGATAATTGTAATTTTTGGGTTGCTGTTTTCTAGCACCACTTTTGCTACAGTGACTACCAAAACGATAAACAGCGTATTGTTAAATGGTGTTGCGTCCGTGTCTGTTAACCCAGGAGCTTCAATTACTGCTTCAGTGAATGTCACATCACAAAACGGAGCTTCAGAACGTTGGTTGTCAACAAAATACCAGATAGGAACAAACACTGCAGTTTGTGTGAATACTCCCGATCATCAGGGAAGCACAAATACTGAAACATTTTCCGTTACTGCTCCTGTAGTTGCGGGAAGTTACAGTTTTAAGGTTTGGATATATTCTGATGATGCGTGTACTGCAAATGCTGTTGGTCCAACAACCTTGGTTACTGGAATTAGTGTGTCTGCTGACACCACCCCTCCAACCGCCACAGTTACATATTCCACATCTGCACCAACAAATCAAAATGTGACTGCAACCATTCATCCTAGCGAACCGGTTACAATTACCAATAACGGTGGTTCAGACTTTTACACTTTTACTTCCAATGGTAGCTTTAAGTTTGAATTCAAAGATGCTGCAAATAATACTGGTAGCACAACTGCGGTTGTAACTAATATTGATAAGACTGCACCGGTAATAACTATCGGTGAATATAACCACGCTCCAACCAATCAGGATGTTGTCGTTACTGCTTCCACAAATGAGGGTACATTGAATACCACTTCTCATACCTTCATTTCAAATGACAGTTTTGATTTCGTCGCTGTTGATGCCGCTATGAACTATGCTACTACTACAGTGACAATCAATAATATTGATAAGGTAGCTCCAGAAATAACTATTACCAATCCAGGTTCTACTCCAGCTCAGTCCAAGACAATTACTGCTTTGACTAATGAGGGCACTTTGACTATGTCGGTAGATTCCGGAAGTGTTTGCAACGATTCTCTAAACTTCGTGGCCTATGATGCCGTTACCTTTAACTCCGAATCAGACAATGGTAAAAAAGTTTGTTACAAAGCCGCTGATATAGCTGGTAATACAACCTATTCTGTTTCTGAAGCCATCTCCGGTATTGATACCACTTCTCCAATCGCAAGTATTGAATATTCCAATACCGCTTGGACCAATCAGAGTGTAACAGCCACCATCACTCCAAGTGAAGATGTGACTATTACCAACAACGATGGATCAAAGTCTTACACCTTCAACACTAGTGGTAGTTTCACTTTCGAATTTGTGGATGCGGCCAATAATCCAGGCACTGCTACCGCCGTTGTTTCAAATATTGATGTATCATCTCCAATCACGGCTATAACCTCACCAACCGCTGGAACACATCTTAGTGGTACTGTTACTTTGAAAGCCACTGCTTCTGACGCTGTCTCACCAGCCTCTGGTATTGCCAGTGTAGAATTCTGGTATGCTTCTATCGGTACAAAAATTGAAGGGGAATTATCTTTTGATCCAGAAACTAATACTTTCTCAATTCCATGGAATACTACAAATGTAGAAAAGGGAAATCATAGTATTTGGACCAAGGTTTGTGATATTGCTGGTAACTGCACCACTTCGGACTCAGTGTCTGTGGCTGTAGATAATACTGCACCAGTTATCACAATGAAGGGTACTAGTCCTATTCGTATTCTTCGTAATCAAACCTATGTGGATGCTGGAGCGACTGTTTCCGATGACATGGATGAAGGATTAACAGTTCAAACTGTTAATAATGTAGACACCACAAAGGTTGGTGATTATACCGTGACCTACAATGCTACTGACTCAGCGGGGAACAAGGCCCTAGAAGTTGTTAGAAAAGTTTCCGTCTATGCTGGTTCAAGACGCCCCCTAATTAGTGGTGTTACTGAGCCTGTTGTGACCGGAGAAACAACTGGTTCAACTAATGAGCCAACAACACAGCCGACTGAATCAAATGAAGGTGGTTCAGTTACTTATACTCCAATTGAAGCCGTAGTTACCCCAGTATCTGGCGAGGTTTTGGGTGCGGAAAAGTTCCAATTCTTGAAGGATATGATGTTTAAGTCAAAATTAAATCCGGATGTTAAGGAATTGCAGAATCGCTTGATATCTGAAGGTTTTATGGCCACGGGTTTGGCGACTGGATATTTTGGAACCACCACCAAGTCCGCAGTAATCAAGTACCAAGAGAAATATGCGGATGAAGTTTTGAAGCCACTCGGTCTAACCAAGGGTACTGGATTCGTTGGTCCTTACACCAGAGCGTTTCTTAACAAATAATTATCAAATAACCTCCAAAAAATCATCGCTTTACAGCGATGATTTTTTGGTTTATAATATGTCCATGCTTAAATGGTTAAAAAATCATTTCATTCCTTACTCGGGCAATCGTTATCATCCGGACTTTTTTTCTAGTACTAATACTTTGGTTGTTGTGACTATACTTGTATTCATTGAGTTGGTGTTTTTTATGGCTCCACGTTTTATTACCAACTTTCAACCGGCTGCAGTCTTGGTTGGAGTACTTGGTGATTTAACCAACGAAGAGCGACAGGTCAATAATTTACCAAACCTCAAGGTTAATCCTGTATTGGCTGAGGCGGCTCAGATGAAAGCCAACGACATGGTTACAAAAAATTATTTTGCCCACACCAGTCCGGAAGGTTTGACCCCGTGGCACTGGCTTGATGAAGTCGGTTATAAATACAATTATGCTGGGGAGAACTTGGCGGTGAACTTTACAGATACTGAAGATGTGACTAGTGCATGGATGAAATCTCCAACCCACCGTGCCAATATTGTAAAGGCTGGTTATACCGAAATGGGTAGTGCTATCGCCACTGGCACCTACAAGGGGAGAGAAAGTGTCTTTGCGGTCCAAGTGTACGCTAATCCTGCCATGCCTGAGGTAATTGCTACCAAGACCATAAATACTCAATCAAATACCGCTCCAAAGGCCAATATCGTTATTAATACACCAGTTAAAGAGACCACCGGTAATGTTTTGGGTACTACCTCTAGTGATAGGCCAGCCGTGGCTACTGTGGAGGTTAAAAACAACCACGAAACCAGCTTTTGGCAAAAATTATTTGCTTCACCTCGCCAAACAACCAACACAATATTGCTAATTTTGTTGATTATCGTAGGAATAGCCTTACTTTTAAACATTTTTATCAAATTCAGTGTTCAGTATCGGGATGTTATTATAAACGCACTAATTATCATAGCTGTCATTATTGTCATGATTTTGTTAAACATGTATTATAGTAATAATGTAATCATCAAGAGTACTATTGATTACTCAAATACCACCTCAGCTTAATTATTAGTAAGTAACTAAAACTTATATGAGCGAAAAAATGTCGTTTGGTGCGCCAAGTGAACAAATACCAATGAAGAAATTTGGTCCTGAGATTCACAATCCTTTGCAATTAGAACTTATGCAAAAGATGGTTAAAAAACTTAATGATGATACTGCCCCGGATTGGATATTAAAGTATAGTCAAGCAGTTAGACAAATTACTAACGATAATGTCGAAATTCGAGCCATACTCGAGGAGTATAGACCAGAAGATAAAGAATTATTTCAAGCTAATATTAAAAAAGCCGCTGCACTTATGATTCCACTCCTTGAAGGTATAGCAGGGAAGATGGATGAAGAAGAGGATAAGAATGAGGATATAGAAGAAGCAGCCTAATTATACAAAAACTAAAGACCGGCAAGCGAAGCTTGCCGGTCTTTTGTTTTCTAAATTATTTTTTCGGAATCTCTAGAGTAAAGGTGGCGCCTTGGTTTTGGCCAGCTGATTCGGCATAGAGTGCACCATCGTGCTTTCTAGCGATTTCTCGAGCGATGTGAAGACTGATACCCAAACCTTCAGTGTCAGCTAGACGAGAGTCCGTGGTTCGATAAAACTTTTCAAATATTTTGTTTAAATCATTCGCCTCAATACCGATACCAGTATCAGTAATTTTAAAGAATATTTTCTGAGTATCCTGACTGATTGTGGTAGTGATTTTACCTCCAGATTTACTATAGCTTATAGCATTGTCAAGTAGAGTGTCTAGAATAAATTGAATTTTTTTGCCGTCAATAATAATGAGAGGAATATCTGGGCTTTGTTGAATGGAGAAAGCAATATTCTTTTCTTTGATCTGGCCGGCGTATTTTTGTAGTGATTCATCAAACAATTCTCGGAGAGAAACTGCCTCAAACGCATACTCCATTTTATCATCAAATTTGACTAGCCCCACCAATAAATCAACGATCTCATTTAATTTTTGTCGCGCTTGATCGATTTGATCAAGAGCTAGGCCTTTGTCCAGATTGGTGATGTTATTATCTTTCAAACTTTCAGTAGCCCAGCGAATCTCTGTTAGCGGGGTGCGGAATTTGTGCGTTACTACCTTAACAAACTCATTTTTTAGTTCATCAGCTTCACTCTGTTGTCGGGAAAATATTATTAAGATGATTATTGCTAAAATGATCGATAGAATATCAATTGTAAAAAAAGGCAAGGAACTCAAGCTAGTCAAAATTTGAGTCTTGAAAATAGTTAGAAGAATAATTATTCCAAGGATAATAATTAGATTGGATTGTTTGCGCAAAGTTTTCATAATCTGAAATTATTATAACATATTTTTTGAATATGATATGATGTTTTTATGTATTTAAAAGTTAAAGTTACAACTAAAGCTAGGGTTGAAAAAATAGAAGGCGATGACAAAGGAGGGCTCAAAATCTGGGTCAAACAAGCGGCAGAAAACAATGCCGCGAATAGACGTGTTTTGGAGCTGGTCCGCGAACGCTTTCCGCGGTATAATAAGAGTGTGAGAATCATAAATGGTCATCATCATCCAAGTAAAATGTTGGAATTGATTGATTAGATTCTCCATGAGGTCCGAAACATTATTAATAACTAAAATTGTTTCTTGAGATAACAAGGAATAATTCACCCGAGAAAATTTTGACTGATAGAAAATCATAGATTTTCCAAACATTAAGCAGGATGCTTAATGTGTCAGCCAAAACTTTAACGGGTAAAAAATATATGCAAATACAAATCAGAGCGAAGAATTTCGATATTACTCCAGCGATTGAAGAATACGTCCAAAAGAAAATCGAAGATGTTTCAAAATTTATCGGACACAAATCTAAGGATGCTATGGTGGAAGTTAGATTAGCTCGAACAACCACTCACCACAAAGAAGGAGAAATATTCGAAGTTGACGCTGACATTAGACATATTGGTTTTGAATGTGATGCTGATGCTGAAGCCAATGATCTATATAGTGCGATTGATCAAATCAAAGACGAACTAATTCATCAAGTTGAGTCACATAAAGAAAAAAGAGTTAGTTTAGTTCGCCAAGGTGGAGCTCAGCTCAAGGCCATGATCAAAGGTCTTAAATTCTGGAAATAAAATGCTTGAATGGTTCAAGACAAGAAAAGTAGAATTATCAGGCATGGTTATATTTGCCGTAATGATAGTTGCTGTTTTGGCTTGGACTGGTTTTTGGGGGACTTTTGGTGGCAAAATTAATTCATGGTTAAATATCGCCGGTAAAAACTTTGAAGATATTATCTATACTCGCGCCACTATTGTGACGAGTCTCGGTGATATGGAAATCATTTTTGATCATGAGTCTGCACCATTGGGAGTAGAAAGTTTTCAGAAATTAGCTGGACTAGGAGCCTATGACGGTACAGTATTGATTCGCGACAATGGATTTTTAGAATCAAGCACACCATACGCTGGAGTTGCGCCTGATAAAATCAATCCCAAATGCGAAATTAAAAATGAACCATGGCTAAAAGGCAATATTTCATTTTTGGCTAATAATGGTCTGACCCAAGGAAATTTAGTTTTGGTAACCAGCAATCAAATGACTATGAAAAATTCTTGTCATGGTTTTGGAACCATTGTCAAAGGATTAGAAGTTTTGGACGTGATTGGAAAACTAAAGCCTGATGCTAAAGGTAACTTACAGAATAACGCCATCATAAAGAAAATAATCCTTAAATAGTTAAAACCACCTACCGATAACAGTTCTTGGTAGGTGGTTTTTGTTATTTAATTCCTCTCAAAAAATCTTCGTACGACATTTCTTTTTTTCCTTCCGGTATAACGCGGAGCAAAACCAATTTATCATTTTCTAGTTTGGCTTCTTTTACAATCAAGCGGATTTTCTTGCCTTGGGCTTCTACAAAGAAATAAGTATTTGGCCAATCACTGTATGCCAAGATTTTTAAATAATTTTTTCTGGCGTCGTCGTTTAAGTTTATTTCCCCGTCAGTTTTTTCAATCTTTTTGGTGTAGGTGGCTTGGTCGTGATTTTGTTCTACAGCTTTTATCACACTACTGGTCCAGTCGGGCAAGACTTTGAGAAACATTTCTGCGCCGAGCTTACTCATACGAATCGCCAATTCATTGAAAGAGATTGGCCAATCAGGGATATTAATTTTTTCTTGAGCCACAATCGGTCCATGATCCATGTCATGATCGAGCTTCATAATAGTGAGTCCAGTTTCTTTATCGTCATTTAATATAGCTGTCTGAATTGGGCAAGAACCACGATATTTTGGCAGGAGAGATGGGTGGATATTTAATTCACCAAATTTGGGAGCGTTTAAAACATCGTCTGGAATAATCTTTCCGTACGAGGCAACGAGATGTAAATCATAACCTTGGATTTCAGTTAAAAATTCTGGAGTTTTAATACTAGCAGGAGAGATGACTGGAATATTATTTTCGTGCGCCCAGACCTTGGTTTCGTTGGGAGTAATAACAAGTTTTCGTCCACGTGGTTTGTCGGGAGTAGTGACAATCAAATCTGGTACCCAACCTCGAGACTTTAATTCACCCAACACCAAAACGGAAAATTCTGAACTACCAAAATAAGCGGTTTTAATATTATTCATATTGTTTATTTTCTTCAGCTAATTCAATTTGGATTTTATCATACTCTTCCCGGGTCACTTCCTGTAGAGTGTCAGCTTTATCAATAAATAGAGTACCGTTTAAGTGGTCAGTTTCGTGTTGAAAAATCTGAGCCAATAGTCCGCCAGCTCCACGAGTAAACTTTCGACCCTGCTCATCATAAGCTTCGATAGTTGCTCGGTCAGAGCGGGGGACAGTACCATAAAAACGACGGACAGAGAGACAGCCCTCTTCCATGGGTTTCTTTTTCTTAGATAGTTTAATAAAAGCTGGATTGATATAGACCAATTGATCAGATTCCATTTTGGCGATTTTGATATCCGGATTATTTTTTTCTTCCCTTGACAGCTTTTCTTTTTTGGCAATTTTGAAAGCCTTTGGAGCAATAACAAAAATACGAAGAGGTAATCCGATCTGAGGAGCAGCCAAGGCCACACCGTCTACTTGGCTATCTAATGCAGATTTCATGTCTGCCACAGTTTTCAGAAGTGCTGAAGTACCAAATTCCTCCTTAGTAATTTCCCTAGCTTTGGCACGCAAAACTGGATTGCCTTGCTGGACAATCTCAATCTCGTGTTTATGTTCTATTACGGGGGTATTTTTTCTAGCCATATTTGTAGCCAAACTATAACCTAAAAATCATTATTTATCAAGCTATACGTAATGGTTCAATAGCTTGGCACCACTTCCGCAGTGGTAATATAAACACATGTCATACTCAATAAATCCCTCCTTACCAAAGATACGACAACAAGCTG
>Ga0194053_10002321_pt1 | contig 11423 bp, 14 predicted proteins | sample SepL228m_MetaG_FD_161684 | JGI IMG/M metagenome (GOLD analysis project Ga0194053, IMG submission 161684) | Anoxic zone freshwater microbial communities from boreal shield lake in IISD Experimental Lakes Area, Ontario, Canada - Sep2016-L227-8m | ecosystem: Environmental > Aquatic > Freshwater >... | reverse complement strand
TCATCTTAATTCGCACGCGAGAAATCCCCGACGTTCATAATCTACGAAATTGGCATATCGATCGTATGCATCCAGGCCCTTTTGGGCATCAGTTGCTTGCCCGTGAAATGGCCACGCAACTTCGTACTCGCGGATGGAACCTCTCACTTCCATTAGTAAAAGAGCAATCCTGCTCAGCAAAGTCGGCTCGAGTGATGTGGCTTATTCGAAATGGTCTTCCGTGGTTTCTTAAGCGTTCAGTTGACTTACTACCTGTTGCAATCATCCTTATGTTTCTAGAGTTATTACTCATATGTAGAGAGTTTGTAACACAAAACCGCTAAGGTGCTGGCGTGAAACCAGCAGACCCGCGTTATTTAGGTGCAACTCTGACGGAAGAAGGAGCTAACTTCGCTATCTGGGCGGCCGCAGCCGACGCCGTGGAGATCTGCTTATTCAATGAAGTAAATGGCAAGATGCTTGAAACTCGCTTTGCACTCTCCCACCGTGATGGCCCAATTTTCCACGGATACCTTGCGGGAGTTCGATCAGGTCAAAGATATGGATTTCGAGTCTACGGACCTTGGCGCCCGGAAGATGGATGGCGTTTTAATCCTAATAAGTTATTAATCGATCCGTACGCCCATCTATTGGAAGGTGAAGTTCAGTATGTTCCTGAAATTTATGGACATACAGCAATTGATGGCGAAGGAAACGGCGATATCAACGTGATGGATACGCGCGACTCTGCCGGTTTCATTCCTTATTCGGTTGTCGTCAATATGGACCAACGCCATATAAAGCACATGAACAAGCCGTGGACCAAGATGGTTATTTATGAGGCACACGTCCGTGGTCTAACAATATTTAATGAGGCAATTCCAGAAGAGGAACGCGGAACTTATAAGGCACTTGGGCACCAAAGCACAATTGATTACCTGCAGAGGCTCGGAGTTACAGCAATTGAACTTCTGCCGATTCATCACTTCATGACAGAACCATCCATTGAAGCTCGCGGTCGCCAAAATCTTTGGGGCTACAACGCCATTGCATTTTCTGCGCCGCATCGCGCATACGCCGCAACGAAAGACCCAATTAAGGAGCTACAGGCAGCAGTAGCGGCCCTTCACGACGCTGGTATCGAAGTTCTACTGGATGTCGTTTACAACCATACTGCAGAGGGCGGACCAAGTGGTCCAACGCTGCATTTTCGTGGAATCGATAACAAGGGTTTTTACAGACGCTCACATGGTGATAACTACATCGATGTTACGGGATGTGGAAATACAGTTGATACCCGTCGCACATGGGTAGTGCGCATGATTATTGATTCACTTCTCTTTTGGACAGAAGTAATAGGTGTGGATGGATTCCGATTTGATTTAGCAACAGCGCTAGCTCGAAATGAATACGGTATCGAAACACATAGCGCGCTCATGACGGCCATCGTTGCTGAACCACTTTTAAGATCTCGCAAATTGATTGTGGAGCCGTGGGATATTGCTGGTTACGCTCTCGGGGATTTCGCACACCCATGGCGCGAATGGAATGACCATTATCGCGATACTCAACGTCAATTCTGGTTGGCCAATCCCGCAAGTGGGCACTCTGAAGGCGTAGGTGATTTTGCTTCGCGCTTAAGTGGCTCTCACGATATTTTCTATTACCGCGGTCCTACATCATCCATTAATTTCATTACTGCTCACGATGGATTCACGCTAGCAGATTTGGTTCGTTACAACGTCAAACATAATGAAGTGAATCGTGAAGAGAACCGCGATGGAAATGATAATAATCGCTCGTGGAATGTGGGTGTCGAGGGCGAGAGCGATGATCCAACGATTGCAGCAACGAGACGTAAACTTCAAAAATCTATGCTCGCCTCTCTGATTCTTTCAACTGGCGTTCCGATGATCACAATGGGCGATGAAGTGGGGCGTTCACAATATGGTTCAAATAACGCCTATTCACTTCCCCTTGATGGTGATTTAACTTCAGAAGAAGCATTTCGAGGCGGATGGGCTCTTAACTGGAAACCAACTAGCGAACAGCTCGACTTATTTGAAAGTGTTGCAAGCCTCAACTCGCTTCGAAACACATATCTTTCAGATGTAATTAAGGAGTTCTTTACTGGAGAACTAGATCTTGGAACAAGCCGAAAAGATCTTGCATGGTTTCGAAGGAATGGCGAAGAGATGGAGGGCGATTCCTGGCAACAAGTAAATCGTAATTACTTAGCAATGTATGTCGATGCAACGGCAAATAGAGCACTCCTTATGCTTTTTAATGGAAGTACCGAGGAACAAGAATTCACACTGCCGGCTGAAAAATGGGGCACAGCTTTTAGAACAGTTTTCGATTCTGCCTTCGATATGCAAAATTTTGAGCCCTCTATTTCCCAGCCAGGCGGGGTGACAAAAGTCGCCGCTCACGCTGCGCAGGTGTGGCTCGTTAATAGGAATTAAGGCTTATACCGAGCAGTATCAATTCGCCGTAATAAACTCTCCCCCATGCTTGCAATAGTTGCACCCGGACAAGGCTCACAAACTCCAGGATTCTTAACTCCCTGGATTGAACATTTTGCCCAATTCGGTCCCCAAATTCCTGAGATGGTTGCGCATTGGTCAGAAATTTGCGGCGTTGATCTCAACCGCCTTGGAACTACAGCAGATGCCGATGAAATTCGCGATACTGCAAATGCACAGCCGCTTCTTATGCTTGGAGCTCTTACTGGCGCCGGTGCTCTATTTGCAGGAAACGATTCGGCAATCTCGGTCGTGGCAGGTCACTCCGTTGGAGAAATCGCTGCAGCAACCTTTGCAAAAATTCTCAATGCAGATGACGCATTCAAACTCGTTTCAACTCGTGGACGTGAAATGGCTAAAGCAGCTGCAATTTCTGAAACTGGAATGTCGGCTGTTCTCGGTGGAGATCGCGCTGTAGTTGTCAATCATTTAATTTCACTACGACTTACCCCCGCGAATGAAAACGGAGCTGGGCAAATAGTTGCGGCAGGTTCGTTAAGTGCTCTCGCAGCTCTCTCTGAAAATCCACCTGAAGGTGCACGCGTTCGTCCTCTTCAAGTTGCTGGCGCATTTCATACATCTGCGATGGCGCCGGCGCTGGAAGCAATGACAGCACTTGCAGCTTCTACGGAAGTGAGCGACCCAGCTATTCGCATCGTTTCCAACAAGGAAGGTAGCGAAGTCACAAGCGGCCGAGAATTTCTCAATCGCATCGTGGGGCAAATTGCTGGACCCGTTCGCTGGGACCTCTGCATGGATACACTCGCATCTATGGGCGTTACCGGAGTTATTGAGATGCCACCTGCCGGGACACTTGTTGGATTGATAAAGCGCGCTCATCCTGAAATTGAAACTTTTGCATTGAAGTCGCCTGAAGACTTAGAAGCAGCTCGTGAATTTGTAGCAAAGCATGGAGCCTCCAAATAATGAAAATCCAAAATACAAAGCCGTCGCAGAACACTCGAATTCTCTCGGTGGGTGCATATCGGCCAAACAGAGTCGTTCCTAACTCCCAAATCGTTGACGCAATCGAATCAAGTGATGAGTGGATTCAGCAGCGCACAGGAATCAAGACTCGCCATTTTGCCGATGCGGATGAATCTCTCATTGATATGGCTTATGAAGCTGCAAAGATTGCTATTGAACGCGCGGGAGTTAATGCGGCGGATATCGATACGGTGATATTTTCCACCATTACTTATCCTTTTCAAGCACCAAGTGCTGCAACCGAACTCATCACTCGCCTTGGCAACACAAAGGCTGCCGCATTTGATATCGGCGCTGCCTGCGCCGGATTTAGTTATGGCGTTGGAATTGCATCAGATTTAGTTCGTAATCACACATCCAAGTATGTGTTGGTAATCGGAGCAGAAAAACTTTCTGACTTTACAAGTCCAACGGATCGCGCAACTGCTTTTATTTTTGCCGATGGTGCTGGCGCTGTTGTCATTGGCCCTTCCGAGGAAGTTGGAATTAGTGCAACTACGTGGGGCGCAGATGCAGATAACCGAGATGCCATCTTGATGACGCCGTCTTGGTTAGATTATAAAAAAGGTGGAACAGTCGACAAGATTGGTTGGCCAGATATTTCCCAAGAAGGTCAGCGAGTGTTTCGTTGGGCTGTTTATGAAATTGCTCAAGTTGGTAAGAAAGCAATTGCTGCCGCAGGGATTCAGCCTTCTGATTTAGCGGCGTTTATCCCCCACCAAGCAAATGAGCGCATTATTGATTCACTGGTGAAATCCATGGAGTTACCGGACGGTATTGTGATTGCGCGAGATATTCAGACCACAGGAAATACGAGCGCGGCATCAATTCCTCTCGCAATGGACCGTGTACTCGCAGAAAATCCGCAACTTAGCGGTAAATTGGCACTTCTCATAGGATTTGGGGCAGGGTTGGTCTTCTCCAGCCAGGTCGTTGTTCTACCGTAATATCCATCAAGGAAAGCAAAGAAAACGTAAAGAAAAGGAATATAAAGCAATGGCACTTACACAAGATGAAGTACTTGCAGGAATTCGCGACATCGTCGTTGAAGTTGCAGGAATTGACGGCGGACTCGTTTCTTTGGAAAAGAAGTTCGCAGACGATCTCGATGTTGATTCACTCAGCATGGTCGAAGTGATTGTTGCTGCCGAAGAAAAGTTCAGCGTAAAGATTCCAGATGACGAAGTCACAAAGATGGCAACAGTTGCTGATGCCGTTAACTTCATTGTTGCTCATTCATAATTCTGCGAGCAATCTCTAAAAAATGTCTAAGACCCGCGTCGTAGTAACTGGACTTGGTGCAACCACCCCCTTGGGTGGAGACGTACCAAGCACATGGGAAGCACTGCTTGCTGGAAAGAGTGGCGTTCGCCTTCTTCCAGAAGGAATGTTGACTTCCGTCAATGTGAAGTTTGCTGCGACGATAGCGGTTGAGCCTTCAGAAGTAATGAAGCCGGTTGAGATTCGACGCCTGGATCGCTCTGAACAATTTGCCGTCATAGCTGCGCGTGAAGCTTGGGCTGATGCTGGTTCACCTGAAGTTGATCATGAGCGCCTCGGCGTTGTGGTGGCTTCTGGAATCGGTGGCGTCACAACGATGCTCGAGCAGTACGACATCCTTCGCACTAAGGGCGCCCGATTAGTTTCACCTCACACTGTTCCGATGTTGATGCCAAATGGCCCTGCAGCAAACGTTGGATTGGAATTTAAAGCACAAGCCGGAGTTCACACACCAGTTTCTGCCTGCGCATCTGGCGCCGAAGCAATTGGGTATGCGATGGAAATGATTCGCTTAGGCCGGGCTGACATTGTTATTGCTGGTGGCGTTGAAGCTGCGGTACACGAATTGCCAATGGCTGGATTTGCTGCGATGAAGGCGCTCTCCACTCGAAACGATGACCCAACCCGCGCATCTCGTCCTTACGACAAAGACCGTGATGGTTTTGTTCTCGGTGAAGGCGGCGGAATTGTTATTCTCGAATCACTTGAGCATGCACAAGCTCGTGGCGCGAAAATTTATTGCGAACTTGCGGGCCAAGGTCTGACTTCTGACGGATATCACATTGCCGCTCCAGACCCATCTGGATCAGGCGTTACTCGCGCTGTGAAATTTGCTCTCCGCGATTCTGGTGTTGATCTTTCTGAGGTTGTTCACCTCAATGCGCATGCAACCTCGACTCCTGCTGGTGACGTTGCTGAGGCAAACGCTCTTACTGCTGCGCTCGGTGAACATATGAGCCACGTTGCAGTTTCCGCAACAAAATCAATGACAGGTCACCTTCTTGGTGGCGCTGGCGCAATCGAATCAGTATTCGTAGTTTTGGCGCTCAAGCATCGCTTGGCTCCCCCAACAATTAACATTGAAAATCTGGACGATGCAGTCAAGGTTGACGTTGTACGCGACGTTCCCCGCCCGCTGCCATCAGGTCCAATTGCAGCAATAAACGATTCATTTGGCTTTGGTGGCCACAACGTCGTGCTGATCTTTAAGTCTTACGAATAATTTCTACTTCGAGGTCTTAAAGCTTACTGAAACAGTTACTGTGACTGTCTTTGCAATTGAGGATGTGTCATACATTCCACCGGCACTTGTATCAACTGAATCTGGCGCAGTTACTTGCACAGGTCCACTTGTCACAGAAAGTACTGCGCCGAGTTTTGAACTGACTGCGCCTGTGATCGCTTCACCGCGAGACTTTGCATCCTTCATCGCATCAGCGAGAAGTTGTGGGCGAAGAGTTGCAAGATTTGAGACATAGTATTGAGGACCGTTGTTGTAAACATTCACACCAGTTGAAAGAAGGGCGCCAATTCCGTCGCTGAGCTTCTTTATTAAGGTGACATCTTTTGAGCGGACGATGACGTTTTGAGTCGCCTGGTATGCCAAGACTTTTCCAGTTTGGTTTCCATTTATGTATTGCTGAATCGCATAAGTGCTAATCGCGCCGGTTTCAATTGATTCAGGAGCAACGCCACCCTTGATTAAATAATCAGAAGCAGCAGTAACGCTCTGCTCAACTTTCTTTACTGCAGTTGCAACGGCTGGAGAACTCTCTTGCGCCATCAAACTCCAGACAACATTGTCGGCTGTTGCCGATGCCTTTGCTGATCCCGTAACAGTAATTGCGTTACCGGTTCGCGCCGCAAAACCACTTCCCATTAAAGATCCGGCGAAGCCGATTCCCAATGAAAGGATGAGCGCGGATGAAACTAGGACAACTTGCCGGGATTTAATAGCCATGGTCAAATACTAATCCTCAGAGGTGGATTTTCGAATTCAATTCCCTGCCGGTACCTCTCAAGCTCTGAGTCCCATTGAATTCCCAGAGCAGATTGAAGATTTTCTCGCAAGGTTTCATATCCGTGAGACTGACCAAGAATCGCAAGAATTCGATTTTCGTGAATCATGATGTCCCCCGTGCTGCAAGTCACCGCTTGATGCATTCCAAGGTCGGGGGTGGCGCGATAAAGAACTCCTTCCCCGCCTTCTGTAGGAAATTCACGAACTTCAAAGCGAATGAAGTGCCAACTTTTTAAGGTTGATGCAATTTTCGATGCGCGCTCCTTATTGCTTGAACTTCGCCATTGCACCTCACATGAATACGTGCCTGCTGCAAGAGGTTGAGTGATCCAATCAAGTGGAATCGTCTCTTCGAAAATTGAATTAAGAGACCATTGAATATGGCGAAGTAACGCCCTTGGGGCGGAGTGAATCTGAAGATCTCCAGACAGGCTCATGACTGTTCGTACCCATGCTTTCTAAGAACGCACTTGATGCGACCTTCCCCAGTCCATCACGCGTTTAAAAAGCCCTTTGAGGCGATTCAGGGAGCTGATTATGCGCTTTCCGGGCGTGTTGCGCTAGTCCCGGTTTTTATACGCCTCAGTACTTTCCCAAACCATCGACTTTGCAGTTAGACTCTCCACTAGTCCGACGCTTGGCAGTACCCGTAGTTCAGCTCGACGCAAGTCTGGTTTCTCGGTAAAAATGCAGAAGAGGAAGACCGGCGCTTAATGTTTTGTTAAGTGCCAACATTTATCGAAGGAATACAGTTACATGGCAACAGGTACAGTTAAGTGGTTCAACTCTGAAAAGGGTTTTGGTTTCATTGCGGTTGATGGCGGCGGACAAGATGTTTTTGTTCACTACTCAGCTATTCAAGGAAACGGTTACAAGAGCCTCGAAGAGGGTCAGGCAGTTACTTTTGAAGTCGTCCAAGGTCCAAAGGGCCCACAGGCTGACGCAGTAAACCCTGCATAAGTAAAACACTTACTTTGAAAAAGCCGTCTCGAAAGAGGCGGCTTTTTTCATGCCATGAGAAGAATTAATAACCGGTTTGTTTTGGAACTGTTCCTAATTTCTTTTCAAGGGAAGCGACGGCCTTTGCTGGCGATAGGTCTTTTCCAATTTTCCACGCATCCAAATATTTCCATGGATACAACTCACCTCGCCTGACCCACCAGATTCCACTTGGGGTTGGCCAAGAAATTCCAAAATGCAGATGCGTTGCAAGACCTTTTGCATCGCCACTATTTCCTACATATCCAATGATGTCTCCAACGTTTACGCGAAACCCTGGCACCATTTCTGTTGGGATCTTTGAAAGATGACTTCCGTAATAGCGAACTCCATCATCACCGACAATCGAGATCGACAATCCCCCACGATCAGCGCCTTTATTTGTTTTCCATGAAAATTTATCGACATGGTTTACCTCATCCACGATTCCAGATGTTGGGGCCACAAATTTGCAGCCTTTTTTCGTCAAAATATCGGTAGCGGGATAATTGTGATGAGCTCGGGCATAAGTCACTGCGCAGCCAGATATCGGAAATGAGTAATTTGGAGATGCATGAGCGGGTTCCATCGCGGCAATAAGAAGGGCTCCGGCAACAATCAATCGGATCTTCACCTCCGAATCATAGTTGAATCATAGTTAATAGATTAGATTGTGCAGGTGTTCAATCGCGCAATGCTCCTCGATGGCGGATTATCGACAGCCCTCGAGCAATTGGGAAATAATCTCAATACATCCTTGTGGAGCGGTGAACTTCTAAGAACTGCACCCGATCAAATTGAAGCTGCCCATAAAGCTTTTGTGGATGCTGGCGCACAAATCATTATTTCCAGCTCCTACCAAATCTCGATGGATGGATGCGCTCTTCGAGGTTGGAATGAGTCAGAAGTTCGCGATGCACTCCTTTTATCTACCGAATTAGCCCGAAACGCAACTAAAGGAACCGACGTAAAGGTGGCAGCTTCAGTGGGTCCATATGGCGCTTCACTTGCCGATGGATCTGAATATCGAGGTAATTACGGTCGGACAAAGACCCAACTCAAGGATTTTCACCGCATGCGTCTGCAAGTTTTAATAGAAAGCAATCCTGATCTTCTTGCGATTGAAACCATTCCAGAACTAACAGAGGCAGAAGCCATTCTTGAACTTCTTGAAGAGCAAGATGTGAAGATTCCTTATTGGATGAGCTTCTCGTGTAAGGACGGAGAGCACATCTCGTCAGGTGAATTATTTAAAGATGCTGTCGCACTTGTAAGCGGAAAACTTGGCGCAATTGGAGTCGGAATCAATTGCACGGCACCGCAATTCATCACTCCCCTGCTCTCCTCTGCAAAATCTCGAATCCCTTTTGTTGTCTATCCCAACTCGGGTCGCACGTGGAATGCGCAGATCAAGGAGTGGGAGGGTGCGCCGACTTCAGGGTTCTCGGAAATGCAGATTTTTGAATGGAAGGAGCGCGGCGCAAAGCTTATTGGCGGATGTTGCAGCGTTGGGCCGGCGGAAATAGCACAGATGCGGGTCTATTAGACTCCTCCAGTTAGGCCATAACTAAAAAATGGATACAAAGTAAATAAGGGGCGGTAGCTCAGTTGGTTAGAGCCCAGAACTCATAATTCTGTCGTCGTCGGTTCGAGCCCGACCCGCCCCACTCAAATCGATGTACTAATGATTGTGATTCCAGAGTTCTTTGATTCAGCGGTCTCTTGAAGATGACTCTAGTATTGGATTGTGCACATTGATGAACTTAAAGGCCAGTGGAATCAAGTTCTCGATTTCCTCTTAGAAAAAGATCGAATCGCTTGGCTCGCTTTCTTTGATGCTCGACTAGTCTCGTTGCATGAGAATCTGCTGATAATTAACTTCTCAGATAGCCAAAAATTTGGTGGCCAGCACGATTTTACCTTCGCCCGCAACCCAAAACACCTTTCTTTGCTCATTGAGGCAATAAAATCAGTTACAGGTGTCGAGGTTGAGGTTAGTGAGGAATGAAGAAACTTCTCTTAAGTATTGCTCTTGCGTTGAGTCTGATTGCAAACAACGCTTTTGCTTTCACGCCTAAATCCATAGTTGCCCTCGGACCTGGCGATCACATCCACGGCATGGATATTTCCTACTGGCAACATCCTTCGGGTAGCACTATTGATTTCAAAAAGATGTATGCACAAGGAATCCGCTTTGTCATGATTAAAGGCGCAGACGCTCACGATGTTGCCGATGCTCAAGCGCTGAAATATCTAAAGATAGATCGACCTGCTGCGCAGGCTGCGCGGTTGTATACGGGGTTTTATTATTACGCCTACCTTCCAGACAGCGTCGATCAGGACTTCATCGTTAAAGATGCACAAGCACAAGCACAAAAAGTCATTTGGCGATTGAGTTCTATAGGCGGCTACAACTTCCGTGATCTTCCCGTATCTCTCGATCTTGAAAACAATTGTGTGCGAAATGCCGCAAATGGAAATTGTTCCAAATACATGAATCGTGCCAACGCCACCTTGTGGGCAAAAACTTGGTTGGCTGCGGTCACAGCCAAAACAAAAAAGAAGCCTTTTCTCTATTCGTATGCGAATTTTCTAGAACAAACGCTGGCTCGCGATTCTGAGCTACGCCAATACCCATTGTGGATAGCTCACTACACTCTCAATCCCGCAAGCTCGCAGCCAAACCAAAAAACCGTTGGGTGTTATGCGCACGCATGGTCAAATGCGAACTGCACGGCTCAGTGGCAGATGTGGCAGTACACATCGTGTGGAATTGCAGGGAAATACGGCGTCCCCGGAAATCGGGTAGACCTAAATGTTTTTGCAGGAACATCGCGTCAATTTCTCGCACTGATGGGGAGAACCTGGGTTCCTGATGTGACAGATCTCCTTCCTGTTGATGAAGCCACAACCATGACGATAAGTGATCCCATTTCTTCGGATACAAATGTGCCAGTGAAAATTACCGCCGATGTCGTCCGCCCAGATGGCACACCAGTTGTCGCTGGAACTATTAAATGGCAATCAGCTGATACAACTCAGCCGATTGGGGTTCAAACAGTTGCTCGCGCTGCAAGTGGAAGATTTGTTTTAAGTGTAAAAGGACTTCCAGCAGGCGCCTATGTAGGTTCGATTAACTTTGAAGATATAACTGGAACGCATGCTTCAAACCAATTGCCAGTAACTTTCACAATCACGCAAGGCGTAACCCCTACTCCAACGCCTACTCCTACGGTTTCTAAAACTCCAAAACCACCAGTCGATACTTGCGCAGGACAGATTCGAATTTAGCTTTTTAAGCTGGGTTGCAAGAAATTACTTCGACTCCACCAATTTGTTTCAAGATATCCAACAAATCAGTTGCATCACTGCCAGGCACTGCGACCATAATTTCATCGTATCCGCGACCATCAACGCTTTTCAAAACTTGTAGGCCGCGAATATCTCCGCCGGCAAAACCAATTGCAGATGCGACAGCACCTAGAGAGCCAGGTCGGTCTGGAAGTGTTATTTCAATCTTAAATAGCGCCATGGCATAAAGATAACAGACCCGTGTTAACAGGAAATTACGATTAAGTTTAAATCTGGACGATGTTTGCGCCTTGGATTGCAACCTTTATCTTTGGTAGCGGCGTTGGCGCAGGGCCAGCTAC
>Ga0194053_10002320_pt1 | contig 11425 bp, 9 predicted proteins | sample SepL228m_MetaG_FD_161684 | JGI IMG/M metagenome (GOLD analysis project Ga0194053, IMG submission 161684) | Anoxic zone freshwater microbial communities from boreal shield lake in IISD Experimental Lakes Area, Ontario, Canada - Sep2016-L227-8m | ecosystem: Environmental > Aquatic > Freshwater >... | reverse complement strand
TGGCGTTGGGCGTATCCCGCTTGTTCCACTGGATCACGTGGGGGATCTTCGCCAGATCCGCCCCCTGGTCCTTGAGGTTGACGATGAGGTTCTGGAAGCTCTCTTTGTTGCTCTCCAGCGCCGGGGCCTGGGAGTCCGCGACGAAGACCACGGCATCGGCGCCGCGCAGGACCAGCTTCCGGGTGGCGTCGTAGAAGACCTGGCCGGGCACCGTGTAGAGCTGAATCCGGGTCTTCATCCCCCGAATAGTGCCAAGGTCGATGGGCAGGAAGTCAAAGAAGAGCGTGCGGTCCGTCTGCGTGGCCAGGGAGAGCATCTTGCCCCGGCCGTCCCCGGGCAGGGTGTCATAGACGTGCTGGAGATTGGTTGTCTTCCCGCACAAGCCGGGTCCGTAGTAGACAATCTTGGCCGTCAATTCCTTGGTGGCCGCATTGAAAAGCACCATGCCTGCACCTTCGAGTCTTGGGGAAGATTGGCGGGTCCGCCTCGACCCGTCAAGGAAGAACCCGATCGAATCCCGGCGCGGATGCGCTACACTTCCGCCCATCCCATCTACCGCGAGGATTTCCTATGGCAAAGCTGCTGGTACATGAAAGCGCGGGCGTCCGAGAGTTCGAGATAGTCGACAACGAGGTCCACATGGGCCGCGAGCTGGACAATACCCTCCGCCTGCCCGATCCCAGCATCAGCCGCCACCACTGCGTCCTGCGCAAGGTCGGCGAAGGCTATGAAATTCAAGACTTGCAGAGCAGCAACGGGGTTCTGGTCAACGGCAACCGGGTGCAGTCCTCCCCCCTCCGGGACGGGGACCGGATCACCCTGGGCCAGGTCCAGATGACCTTCCGTGACCTCCAGCCCGAGGTCAGCCCCGGCACCCTGCCCGTGAGTGTCCAGGTGCCCCAGGGCACCGTGCGCATGTCCGCCGAGGAGCTCGCGGCCATCCACTCTGGCAAGCCCCCCGTCGAGGCCGAGGCACCACCCCTGAGCCAGGATCAGATCGCCACGGGCCAGGTGGTGAGCCAGGCGCCGCCGCCGGCCCCCCCGGTGGCACCACCCCTCCCGCCGGTGGCTCCCCAAGAGGCCCCGGGGCCCGGTCCCCTGATGAGCGCAGGTGCCCTGGCGAATACCCTGCCCGCCTTCCTCCAGTCCTATCTGCCCCCTGTACCGGATGACGCCCAGCCCACGGGAGAGCGTGGGGACTTCGGGAGCCGCCTCCTGGCCTACCTTATCGACATGGTTCCCCTGGTCGCGCTCTGGATTGCCATCTTCGTCCTCCAGTCGGTGCTGGGTTTGGTCCTCGGACCCGGGGCCTGCCTGATTGCCATCTTGATCGGCCTGCTGCACTTTGCTGTCGGCGTGGGCTATGTCTGGCTCTTCCTCCCCTACTGCTGGATCAAGTTCGGCGCCAGCGCAGGCAAGAAGATCATGAAGCTGCGCGTGGTGCCTGAGGGCAACCCGAGGGGCCGGATCGATGTCAGCGCCGCCGCGTTGCGCATGGTGGGCCACTTCATCAATGGCCTCCTCCTGGGGCTCCCCTACCTCATGATCCTTGGCGGTGAACGCAAGGGCATCCACGACCTGATCAGCAAGACTGTGGTGATCAAGGTCGACCGCTGACGTGCCTCTGACGACCCGAACCGGCGCCCCCCCGACGGCCGCCTTCCCCAGGGGGCCCGCATGATCCTCACCGGCCGGCAGATCCAGGAGGCCCGCGCCCAGGGTCAGCTGCGCATCGAGCCCTGGCGCGACGAGCAGCTGAACCCCAACAGCTACAACCTGCGCCTTGGCGAGGATCTGGCGGTCTACACCGAGCGCGAGCTCGACATGGCCCGACCCAATGGCATCGAGTTCCTCAAGATCCCCCCCGAGGGGCTGCTGCTGCAGCCCGGGCGCCTCTACCTGGGCCGCACCCTGGAGTACACCGAGACCCAGGGCATGGTGCCCATGCTGGAGGGTCGCAGCAGCGTCGGGCGCCTGGGCCTCTTCGTGCACGTCACCGCCGGCTTCGGCGACATCGGCTTCTGCGGCTACTGGACCCTGGAGATCAGCTGCATCCAGCCCGTGCGCATCTATGCCGGCGTGGCCATCTGCCAGATCTTCTACCACACCGTCAGCGGCGCATATGACAGCTACGAGTCCGGCAAGTACCAGCGCAACTCAGGCATCCAGCCCTCGATGCTCTGGAAGGACTTCATCAAGGACTAAGAGTGCCTAGTGGACCGCCGTGGGCCCATCGTGGGTCCACAGCACCTCGAAGGGCCGCACCTCCTGCTCGATGCCCTTGAGGGAGAACGCGCCCAGCTGCCGCAGTGCCTCCTGGTCGATGAGCTCCGCGGTACTGGGTCCCACCACGACCTGACCCGGCCGGGCCACGCTGCTCTCCAGGCGGGAGGCCAGGTTCACGGTGCTGCCCATGACGGTGTAGTCCATGCGCTTCTCGCAGCCGATGTCGCCCGCGAAGGCCTCGCCGCTGTTGATGCCGATGCGCATCCTCAGCTCGGGGTAGCCCTGGGGCCGCGCCGCGTTGAGGGCGTAGAGGGTCTCCTGCATGGCCACCGCGGCGGCCACTGCGTGCCGGGCATGGTCGGGATCGGGGTTCGGTGCGCCAAAGAAAGCCATGATGGCGTCGCCGATGTACTTGTCGAGGGTGCCGCCCCGGCTGAAGATCTGGTCGGTCATGGCCTCGAAGGTGCGGTTCAGGATGCCCGCCAGCACCAAGGGCTCCATGCCTTCGCTCATGCGGGTGAACCCGGAGATGTCGGCGAAGAGCACGCTGATCTGGCAGCGCTGCGCCTGGAGCATGGGCGCTTCCTTGTTCTGGCTGGACTTGAGGATCTGATCCACCACCGCCGGGCTGTGGTAGCGCTCCAGCCGCTGGCGGAACCGGGCCTCCCGCTCGCGCTGGATGCCCACGGCTGCGAAGTTGGCCATGGCGCTCAGCAGGTGCTCGTCCTCCCGCTTGAAGCCACCCTTGTTGAGGCTGGTCTCCAGGTAGATCACGCCGAGGGACTGGTCCTCGACGATGAGGGGTGCACAGAGGGCCGAGGTGATGCCATGAAGCTTGATGCTCTCCCCGGCGCTGAAGCGCGGATCCAGCCGGGCGTCCGTGGTGAGGATCGCCACCCTGTCCTTCATGGCCGTGCGGGCGATGGTGCGGCTGATGGGCGCAAGATGCTGGCCCGGGTGCTCCTCCCAGATCAGCTCGGGCACCAGCTCGCCGCTGGCGTCCGCCAGCAGGATGAACCCCCGCTGGCAGGGAATCTGGGCCGTCACCAGGCCCATCACCGAATCCAGCAGCTCCGTCAGGCCCGCAGCGCGGAGCAGCGTGCCGGCCATGCTCGCCAACCGCTGGAAGAGCGTGACCGCCTCCCCGGCGGGGTGCTGGCCGCTGGCCTGGGCCAGCATGGCCTCTAGGCTGGCGTGGGGCACCAGGATCGAACCAGAGGCGTCGAAGGCCCGGTCTTCCAGGGAGATGCGGGAGGCGACGGCCTTGGGGGCCAGGTTCAGATTCAGGCCGGTAACCGGGAGGTGCACACCGCCCTCGGGCACCCACACCACCATGGCCTCCCCCAGCAGGACCTTGTCCCCCAGGTGCAGGGGCACTGGCTCGTTCAGGGTCGTCCCGTTGAGCGAGGTGCCGTTCAGGGACTTCATGTCCATGACGTAGGGCCGCCCGTCCTGGAGGAAGATCCGGGCGTGCACCCGGCTCACGGCGTTGGCCTGGATGCGGATGGTGGCCTGGTCGCCCCGGCCGATGGTCACGCCCTCTTCGGTGAGGGTCAGAGGGTGCAGGGCACCATCAACCTGGAGGGTGAGCTTCATGGCTGGTCCGGAGAGTGAGGGGGGTGAGTTTAGCACGCGCTACAGACGTCATCGGCAGCGAGCGGTAAACTGTGAGGTTCACCGGAGGCCCGTTGACCAAAGTCGGATTCATGTCCCTGGGATGCCCCAAGAACCTCGTGGATAGCGAGGTGATGCTGGGGCACCTGCGGCTCAAGGGCTACGAGATCACCCCGGTGCTGGAGGAGGCCCAGGTGCTGGTGGTGAACACCTGTGGCTTCATCGACGCCGCCAAGAAGGAGAGTGTCGAGGCCATCCTCCAGGCCGCCGCCATGAAGCAGGACGGCGTCTGCGAGAAGCTCATCGTCGCGGGCTGCCTAGTGGAGCGCTACCGGGACGAGCTCATGGCCGGGATGCCGGAGATCGACGCCTGCCTGGGCACCCGGGACATCGAGCAGATCGCCGAGGTCATCGGCGCGGGCGCCTCTTTCGAGCTGAACCCCAACCCCGACTACCTCTACTCCGAGACCAGTCCCCGCCTGCTCACCACCCCCAAGGCCAGCGCCTACCTGAAGATCAGTGAAGGCTGCGACCACGCCTGCGCCTTCTGCGTCATCCCCCTGCTCCGGGGCGCCCAGCGCAGCCGCCGCATCGAGAGCGTGGTGGCCGAGGCGGAGAACCTGGTGGCCCAGGGCGTGCTGGAGATCAGCCTGGTGGGCCAGGACACCACGGACTACGGCCGCGACTTCGGCGACCCCGACGCCCTGGAGAAGCTGGTGCGCGCCCTGGGCCAGGTGGCGGGCCTGCGCTGGTTCCGCATCCACTACGCCTACCCCAACCGCCTCACGGACGGCCTGTTGCGTGCCATGGCCGAGACCCCCAACTGCGCCCGCTACCTGGACATGCCCCTGCAGCACGCGGACGCCGCCATCCTCAAGGCCATGGCCCGGGGCGGCAGTCGCAAGCAGTTCCTGAAGCTGCTGGAGAAGGTGCGCCGCCTGGTGCCGGGCATCGCCATCCGCTCGAACTTCATCGTGGGCTTCCCCGGCGAGGACGAGGCCGCCTTCGCGGAGCTCAAGGGCTTCGTGCAGGAGGCCCGCTTCGACCACGTGGGCGTCTTCACCTACAGCCCCGAGGAGGGCACCACGGCCCACGCCCTGGGTGACCCCATCCCCAAGCGCACCAAGGAGGCCCGCAAGCGCCGCCTCCTGGAGCTGCAGCAGAAGATCGCCCGGGAGAAGAACCAGGAGAAGGTGGGCCAGGTCATCGACGTGCTGGTGGAGGGCGCCCACGAAGAGACGGACATGATCATCAAGGGCCGCCACCAGGGCCAGGCCCCGGAGATCGACGGCAACGTCCTGCTGGTGGACGGCGTCCCCCAAGCCAACACCATCCAGCGTGTCCGCATTGTCAAAGCCCACGCCTACGATCTCATCGGCGAAGTCGAAGACGGCGGCCTGGAAGCCAGCACCGCCGCCTACGAGGCTGGGTTCAGGGCTAGGCAGAAAGCCTGAAACCAACGTCGCGGCTTCTGAGGAAAAGGATCAACCGATCCAACCCTACTACCAGGACTCACAGCACTTGTGAAACGCGCTTCATCCAACCATACCCGCGGTGCCTCGATTATCCCGACGTGTTCGCAGTTCAAGGGCTTGGGGATCAGGCGAACTTGAACTGCCGGGCGAGCCCCTGCAGGCGCTCGGCCACCTGGGCCAGGTCGGTGATGGTTCGGGCGATCTCATTCGTGGTCGCCGACATCTGCGCCGTGGCCGAGGCCGTGGCCGTTGCCTCCAGGACGTTCTGCTCCACCCGGCGGGCCACCTCGGCCCCGGCCCGGCTCTGCTCCATCGTGGCCACGCCCACCTGGCGAGTCTGGGCCGCGAACTGCTCCAGGCTGGCTCGCACCTGCTTGAGGAGCTGGACCGTGGTGGCGACCGTGGAAGTGCCCTGGTCTACGGCATTCCGGGAGGACTCGATGTGCCCCGCTACGTCCTTGGCCGAGGTGCCACTCCGCTCCGCCAGCTTGCGAACCTCCTCGGCGACCACGGCAAATCCTTTGCCCTGGGCCCCAGCCTTGGCGGCCTCGATGGCGGCGTTCAGGGAGAGCAGGTTGGTCTGGCGGGCGATGTCCGTAATCACGGAAATGGCTGTGGCGATCTGCTCGGTGGTGCTGCTTATATCCTCCATGGCCGCCTGGGAGGCTCCGCCGGCCGCGTCTCCCCGCTGGGTGGCCTCCAGGGTGGACTCCATGAGCTTCAGGCTGAGCTGAGCGCTCCGGTTCACCTCATCGATGGAAGCCGAAAGCTCGGCGATGGCTGCAGCCATTTGTTCCGAGCCGTCCCGCTGGGAGTCCGTGGTGCGAGCGATCTGCGATGTGGTGGCCGCCATCTGCTCCGTGGTCGCGGATAGCTCAGTGGCTGCGGAGGCCATGGTCTCGACGCCGGCAGACATCTCCGCGAGCAGGTTCCGCATGCTGCCCGACATTGCATGGAAGGCCTGGGCGAGCTCCCCGAGCTCATCCCCCCGCTGCCGGATGCCCAGGTGAATCTCCTTCGAGAAGTCCCCCCTCCCGAGCAGGCCGCTGAATTGGATGCAGTCCCTGAGCGGGACCGTGATGCTGCGGGTGATGAGCACGCTGAGCAGTCCCGCCAGCCCCAGCGCCACCGTGGACCCCAGGCCCATGGTCCACCGGGCGATGCGGACGCTGGCCTCGGCAGCGGCATCCACTTCCTCGATGCGCTTTTCCCGAGTGGTGACGATGGCTTCGATGGCGGGGTCAATCTTCTCGTCCATGAGCCGGGCGCCTTCGCTGGCGAAGAGGGTGAGGGCGGCGGTGTCCAGGACCTTTGATTTGAGGGCGAGCGCAGCGACGCGGAGGTTCAGGTCCCGGGCGCCGGCGAGCGTGAGGTCCAGGCTGGCGAGGGCTTCCTGTTCCTCCCGGGAGGTGGAAACGGCCTTCAGGTCCGCGATGGCCTTCTTGTAGGTCTCCCGACTGGCCGCGACGGCCGAGTTGTGCCGGCCCTTGGAGGCCTCATCCCCGCTGGTGACGAGGCCCCACATCTCCAGGTAGAGCGAATCGAGGGCGGTGCCCACCTGCTTGGCCCGGAGGAGCTTCACGGATTCCGCCTGGGCGGCATCCATGTGTCCGTTTATGACCGTAATCTGCCACCAGGCAATGCTGGCCAGGATCAACAGGAGCAGGGTCAGGCTGCCGAAGCCCCAACCGAGGCGAGTTCCGATCTTAATGTCGTGGAGGCGCATCGTCATCTCACTGTCTGGGTGGGGGGGTCAGTGCCGGACTTCTGGGCTCCCGCCAGGTCAAGGGCTTGGGCCCAGGTGTCTTGGTTTTTCTGCGGGCATGGAGCGCTGACCTAAGAAGCCCTGGGCCCCCGAATTCAGCTCATCAAGGGACCCATCGGAACGGAATATATTTATCGTAAATATTGTTATTATTATTTATTAATCAATTGATGACATAGAGATCATGATAAATACTATCGACAACTAATACCCAGTATTACTAGGCATGAACTTGGAAAAAATGAGTTCCATTTCTTGGGTCAGCTTGAATTATCATGGCTCCGGAAATCCTGCGGCAGCACCTCGACAACCTGGCGGATGGTCACAGCCATGAGGCCCTGGCACTCGCCGGTCAGGCCAGCCTGGACCTTCTTGCCAGGGCCAACGCCCCCTTCACCCGGTGTTCCTCCGGCCATGTGCCTCTGGTTGTGGACACGTCCCCGCAGGAGAACGGGATGACCCGGAAGGAGGGTGTGTTGCACACCTACATGCCTGGCGTGGATGGCTTCTGCCCCATTTTCGCCTTCGCCGGGATGGAGGGCTGGTGCATCAACGAGAGGTTCCGTCCCGGCAAGCCACACAGCCAGAAGGGATTACCTGACTTTCTCTACACCTCGATCCGCCGCCTGAAGACGCTGGGTATCGCGGGGATCCTGACCTGGGGGGATGGACGGGGATGAACGGTGATAGGAAGCAGCCCCGGGTATCCTCTTGGAATGCTGGAGCTTCGCGCCATTACCCGCGCCTATGAACTCGGCGGCGAGCGCGCCGGGGTGTTCGACGTGTCGCTGTCGGTGCCCAAGGGCTGCCTGGCGGTGTTGGCGGGGCCCAGTGGCAGCGGCAAGACCACCCTGCTGCAGCTGGCGGGTCTGCTGGACACGCCGGACGAGGGCGAGGTCCTGCTGGAGGGGAAGAACGTCTCGGCCCTGCCCGAGACAGCCCGCTGCCACCTGCGCCTGCGCCGCCTGGGCTTTGTGTTCCAGGCCGCCAACCTGGTGCCTGTGCTGTCGGCCCTGGAGAACGTGATGCTGCCTTTGCAGCTGCAGGGCTCGGGCGAGCTCGAGGCCCGGCGCCGCGCCGAGGCGGCCCTCCTGCGCGTGGGCCTCGCCGACCGCCTGCACCACCGCCCCGGCCAGCTCAGCGGCGGGCAGCAGCAGCGCACGGCCATCGCCCGGGCCCTGGCCCCGGAACCCTTGCTGGTGCTGGCAGACGAGCCCACGGCCGCCCTCGATCACGCCCACGGCGGGCCCCTCATGGACCTCATGGCCGAGCTGGCCGCGGAGCAGGGCGTCACCTTCCTGGTGGCCAGTCACGACCCCGCCGTCATCGCCCGCGCCCACCGCGTCTTCCGCCTCGCGGACGGTCGGCTGGTGGGGGAGGACACACCATGATCCTCGCCCGGCTGGCCCTGCGGAACCTGCTGCGCCAGCGGCGCCGCACGGCGCTGACCCTGCTGGTGGTGGTGGCCGGTTTCCTGGCCCTGAGCCTGGCCGGGGGCTTCATGGCCCAGACCTTCCAGGGGCTCTCCGACGGTGCCATCCGTGGCGGCCTGGGCCACCTCCAGATCCTGCCCCCCGGCGACCTGGAGGGTGACGAGGCCCAGAGCCTGGAGAAGGCCCTGCCCGACGGCGAGGCCCTGGCCGCCACCCTCCGGCGCGATCCGGCCGTGGCCGAGGTGCTGCCCCGCATCAGCTTCATGGGCCTGCTCTCCAGCGGCCCCAAGAGCGTGGCCTTCCTGGGCACCGCCGTGGATCCGGTACTGGAGCCCCGCCACATGGCCAGCGCCGAGGCCCTGAAGGACGGCGCCAAGGCCCCGGGCGGCGTGGGCTCCCGCTGGCTTGCGGCAGACCCGGCGGCCCGCGAGGTGATCCTCGGCGTAGGCCTCGCCCGGGCCCTGGGCGCCACCGTCGGCAGCTCCCTCACGCTGATGTCCACCACCCGCGACGGCGCCCTCAATGCGGTGGATGTCGACGTGGTGGGCCTGCAGGACCTGGGCCTGCGCGAGCTGAACGACCGCTTCCTCACCGTGAGCCTCGCCACGGCGGGCCAGCTGCTGGACGCGGGCCCGGCCCGGTCGCGGCTGTCCCTCGTCCTGAAGCGCCCGAGCGATGTGGAGGCGGAGCAGACCCGGCTCCAGGCCCAGCTGCCGGGCACGATGGTGAAGCCCTGGTTCGAGCTGGCCTCCTTCTACCGGCAGGTGAAGCTGCTCTACTTCGCCATCTTCGGTTTCATGGGCCTGGTGCTGTTCTTCGTGGTGCTGCTGGCCACGGTCAACACGCTGCTCATGTCTGTCATGGAGCGGGTCCGCGAGTTCGGCGTGCTGCGGGCCATGGGTCTCCAGTCCCGGCAGCTGCTGGTCCTGCTGCAGTGGGAGGGCGCCTTCCTGGGGCTCTTCGGCAGCGCCCTGGGCCTGACCGCCACCCTGCTGCTGCGGGCCGGGCTCAACGCCCTGCACCTGCAGATGCCCGCCCCGCCGGGCACCAGCCACGGCTACGAGCTGAACATCCATCTGGTGCTCGCGGTCTACGCCCTGGTGGCCCTGGGCCTCCAGGCCACCCTCCAGGTCAGCGCCCTCTTCCCCGGCCTCAAGGCCGCGCGGCTGCGTATCGTTGAGGCGCTGAGACACGTCTGAGGCCCAGCTAAGGACAGGACTAGGAACCGCAGATGGCGCAGATCTGCGCAGATGGGCACTGACCCATCAACGAGTCAGACAGAAGCCGATGACCGGATTGGAAGCGGGGTCTTGTTCTGCGTCATCTGCGTCATCTGCGGTTTCTATTTTTTTTCACTGAGGCTCTCGATAGCTCCGAGATAGAACAACAAGGTCCGATTGGGCCACCGGGCGGCGCATGGCCTACCATGGGCGGATGGACTCGAACGCGCCCACCGGAGCCGCTGGCCCCAAGGCCCCCCGCGTGGCCTGGTGGCTGGCCACGGGCCTCGGCAGCGGCTACCTGCGGCCCGCGCCGGGCACCTGGGGTAGCCTGGCGGGGCTGCTCGCCTGGGTGCTGCTGGTGCGCGGCCTTGGCACCCTCGCCGCCCCCTGGACGGCCTGGGTGCTGCTGGCGGCGCCCCTGGCCCTGACCCTGCTGGCGGTCTGGGCAGCGGACGCGGTGGTAGAAGAGACCGGCCTGAAGGACCCGTCCTGGATCGTCATCGATGAGTGGGCGGGCGTCTGGTTCGCCCTGACGCCCCTGCTGTTCACGGTGACGGTGCAGCCCCAGCCCTGGCTGCTGTGGGCTGCGCGCCTGGCGGCGCCTTTCCTCCTGTTCCGGCTCTTCGACGTCTGGAAGCCCGGCCCCGTGGATGCGGCCCAGGGCCTGCCCGGCGGCTGGGGCGTGGTGCTGGATGACGTCCTGGCTGGCATCCTGGCGGCCCTCCTCGCTTGGCCCCTGGACCAGTGGCTCGGCGCCCAGTCCCTGGCCCATCCCAGCCGCTGGGGCGGGTGAGCGGCCGTCGGGACGCCCTCAGCCCCTAGTGTCTTCGAGGAGTTGCTTCCACACGTTGGGTTCGCTGAGGTGGCCGGACTCGTCGAAGTGGCGGCTCTCGATGAGGTAGCGGTAGCCCTGCTCCGTGAGGAAGAGCTGCCGATTGCGGGCGAACTCCTGCTCGGTGGTGTCGCGGCTGATGAGGCTGTAGAAGTAGCTCAGGTTCTTGTCGCCCTTGGGCCGGAGGATGCGGCCCAGGCGCTGGGCCTCCTCCTGCCGCGACCCGAAGGTGCCGCTCACCTGGATGGCCACGGAGGCGTCCGGCAGGTCGATGGCGAAGTTGGCCACCTTGCTCACGATGAGGATGCGCAGCTGGCCCTCTCGGAACTGCCGGAACAGCACCTCGCGCTCCTTCTCGGGGGTCTGGCCCGTGAGCACCGGGGCGCCCAGGCGCTCACCCAGGATCCGCAGCTGCTCCAGGTACTGGCCGATGATCAGGATGTTGTCCTTGGGGTGGCCCGCCAGCAGCTCGTCCACCACCGCCAGCTTGAGGCTGTTCTCGGAGGCGATGCGGAAGCGCTGCCGCTGGTCCGCCACGGCGTATTCCATGCGCTCGTCCGTGGGCTGGGGGACGCGGATCTCCAAGCAGTGGGCCGTGGCGATGAAGCCGTCCTTCTCCAGCATCTTCCAGGGCACGTCCACCCGCTTGGGGCCGATGAGGCTGAAGACGTCCTCCTCCTTGCCGTCCTCGCGCACCAGGGTGGCCGTGAGGCCCAGGCGTCGCTTGGCTTGCAGCTCCGCCACGGCCCGGAAGATGGGCGCGGGCAGCATGTGCACCTCGTCGTAGATCACCAGGCCCCAGTTGGCGGCCTCGAAGATCTTGAAGTGCTCGAAGGGGCCGGACTTGCTCCGGCGGT
>Ga0194053_10002319_pt1 | contig 11426 bp, 11 predicted proteins | sample SepL228m_MetaG_FD_161684 | JGI IMG/M metagenome (GOLD analysis project Ga0194053, IMG submission 161684) | Anoxic zone freshwater microbial communities from boreal shield lake in IISD Experimental Lakes Area, Ontario, Canada - Sep2016-L227-8m | ecosystem: Environmental > Aquatic > Freshwater >... | reverse complement strand
CGCTGGCGGTGCCGCGTTTGGCGTTGATCTCCACTGATCCGGTCGGCTGGGTGAATCGGCGACGCACCCCGGTCGAGGTGGCCAAAAACGTCGTCTCCACAACGTGGCGGGCATAGCCGTAGAGCCGATCACTGCCGCCGAATCCCGCCGACAGAGCGCGGGCCACCTCCGCAAAAGCTCCGACTCCGGTTCCGGGCACCGGGTCATGCCAGTCGGCAGGCTCGCCGGATCCGGTGAGCAGTGGTGCATTGTCACTGGCATCCGGTGCTGCATGGGCCGCGTCCTCGGAGGCGGCCACCAGCGCGGCGACCGCGTCCTGGTCGACGATGCTGGAGCGCCTCGCCCCGATATGGGCGGTATCACCGCGCCGCACAATGGAAATGACCGCAGTCGTTCGACTGGTCGATACACCGTTGGTGGTCATCGAGTTCCCGGCCCAGCGAAGCGATGCTTCCGCGCGGTCGGAGACGATCACGATGGTCTCGTCGCACCGCGCCGATGTTGCGGCGGCGGCCAGGGCCATGTCGACGACCTGCTGCGCCGAGATCATGCCCGACCCGATTCTTCCCGGGTGTTGAGAACGTTCACTCCGCGAAACAACGCCGAGGGACATCCGTGGCTGACCGCAGCAACCTGGCCGGGCTGGGCCTTGCCACAGTTGAACGCCCCGCCGAGCCGCCATGTGGACGGCCCACCGACGGCTTCCATGGAATTCCAGAAGTCGGTGGTGGTGGCCTGGTAGGCGACGTCGCGCAGCTGGCCATCGAGCTGGCCGTTCCGGATGCGGAAGAACCGCTGACCGGTGAACTGAAAGTTGTAGCGCTGCATATCAATCGACCAGCTCTTGTCACCGACGATGTAGATGCCGTTGTCCACCCGGCTGATCAGATCGTCGGTGCTGAGATCCTCGGTGCCGGGCCGCAACGACACGTTGGGCATCCGCTGGATCGGCACATGGTGGGCGGAGTCGGCGTACGAACACCCGTTGGAGCGCGCTTTCCCGAGTCGTTTGGCGAACACCCGGTCCAGTTGATAGCCGACGAAGATCCCGTCACGAACGAGGTCCCAACTCTGTGATGCCACCCCCTCGGCGTCGTAGCCGATGGTGGCCAGGCCATGGTCGACGGTCCGATCGGCGGTGACGTTCATCACCGGCGAGCCGTACCGCAGGGTGCCGAGCTTGTCCGGAGTCGCGAATGAGGTGCCCGCGTAGGCAGCTTCGTAGCCGATCGCCCGGTCGTACTCGGTGGCGTGGCCGATGGACTCGTGGATGGTCAGCCAGAGATTGGTGGGGTCGATCACCAGGTCGGTCGGGCCGGCGGCGACGCCAGGCGACTTGGCCTTCTCGGCCAGCAGGGTGGGCAGCTCAGCCAGTTCACCCGACCAGTCCCACACCGCATCGTCGGTCAGGGTCTCCCAGCCGCGGCCGGTGGGCGGAGCCAGCGTGCGCATCGACTCGAAGCTTCCCGCCGCCGGGTCGACGGCCACAGCCTCCAGTGCCGGCATGGTCCGAACACGCTGCTGGGTGATCGACGATCCGAACGTATCGGCGTAGAAGGTCTGCTCCTTGACCGTATTCACCATCGCCGAGACGTGATCCACCCCGTCGGATGCCAGCAGCCGTCCGGAGTACTCCCCCAGCAGCGCGACTTTCTCGTCGGTGCGAATCGCGAACGGGTCGATCCGGTAGTCCGACACCCACGCAGCGTCGGTGTAGACCGGCTCGTCGGCCAATTCGATCCGCTCGGCATTCAGCGCGGCCAGGGTGACCGCGACGCCCACCGCATGGCGCGCCGAGTCGGCGGCGATATCCGGGCGCAGTCCGGCGTGCGAGGCGAAGCCCCAGGTGCCGTCGACGATCACCCGCACCGCCAGGCCCACCTCACGGTCCAATACCGCGGACTCCAGTTCACCGTCGCGCAGGTGCACGATTTCGGTGGTAATCGCATGGACTCTCAGGTCGGCGTAGCTCGCGCCGCCGGCGATCGCGGCAGAGAGTGCGGCATCGGCCAGCAGATTGAGCGGCAGGGCCAGGAAGTCTTCGTCAACGCTACGCACGACATGGGCGCCGGTTCGATGGGAACTCACCGGTCCACCGTAGCCGGGGGCTTTAATGACACAGGTGAGCAGTCGGCGTGTTCGCTCGACCCTGTTGGGGTATGGGCTGCTCGCGCCGAGCCTGTTCGGGGTGGTGTGTTTTCTTCTGCTGCCGATGCTGGTCGTGGTGTGGCTCAGCCTGCACCGCTGGGATCTGCTCGGCCCGATCCATTATGTGGGCCTGGACAATTGGCGTTCGGTTCTCACCGATCCACGCTTCGGCAATTCCGTGCTGGTGACGTGTGCGTTCATCGCGATCGTGGTGCCGGCTCAGATCGTGCTCGGTTTGGCGGCAGCGGCGATGCTGGCCCGGGAACTGCCCGGCACCGCAGTGTTCCGAGCGCTGTATGTGATCCCATGGATCTGCTCGCCCCTGGCCGTCGCGGTGCTGTGGCGCTGGATCCTGGCCCCCACCGACGGAGCAGTCAGCACACTGCTGGGCCGGCGCATCGAATGGCTCACCGACCCGGGCCTGGCACTGCCGGTAGTCTCGGCGGTGACGGTGTGGACCAACGTCGGATATGTGGCGCTGTTCTTCCTGGCCGGCATCCTGGCCATTCCCCCGCAGATCCACGCCGCCGCGCGCATCGACGGCGCCAACGCCTGGCAGCGGTTCTGGCGGATCACCATGCCAATGCTGCGGCCCACCTTCTTCTTCGTCTCGGTGACCGGGGTGGTCAGCGCCGCGCAGGTCTTCGACACCGTCTACGCACTCACCGGCGGTGGCCCGGCCGGACGCACCGACCTGGTGGCACACAGCATCTACGCCGAGGCCTTCGGCGCGGCCGCGATCGGACGGGCGGCGGTGATGGCACTGGTGCTGTTCGTCGTTCTCGTCGGAGTGACCATCGTCCAGCACCTCTACTTCCGCCGGAGGATCAGCTATGACCTCACCTAGCCGGGGGAACACCCTGATCTACACCGGCCTACTGGTGGCCGCAGTGCTGACGGTCGCACCCTTCGCACTGAGCCTGCTGACGTCGGTGACCTCGGCGCAGCAGTTCGCCACCGGCACACCGCTCTCGCTACCAAGCCCGCCGACCCTGTCCAACTACACCGCACTCGGAGATGCCGGGTTCGGCCGGGCACTGGTGGTCACCGCGCTGATGACAGCAATCATCACCCTGGGTCAGCTGACCTTCTCCGTGCTGGCCGCCTACGCCTTCGCCCGACTGGAGTTCCCCGGGCGCGACGGGCTGTTCTGGGTGTACGTCGCGACGCTGATGGTTCCCGGCACCGTGACGGTGGTGCCGCTGTATCTGATGATGGCCGAGATGGGATTGCGTAATACGTTCTGGGCACTGGTGCTGCCGTTCCTGTTCGGCTCGCCCTACGCGATTTTCCTATTGCGCGAATACTTCCGGGCTATCCCCGCCGATTTACTCAACGCCGCGAAATTGGACGGTGCCAACACCCTGGACGTGATCGTGCACGTGGTGCTGCCGGCAAGCAAGCCGATCCTGGCCACCCTCACGCTGATCACCGTGGTCTCGCAATGGAACAGCTTTATGTGGCCGCTGGTCATCACCAGTGGCGGGCGGTGGCGGGTGCTGACCGTGGCCACCGCGGGATTGCAGTCCCAGTACAACGCGCAGTGGACGCTGGTGATGGCGGCGACGACGGTGGCGATCGTCCCCCTGGTCGTGCTGTTTGCGATGTTCCAACGCCACATCGTCCGCTCGATCGTCGTCACAGGACTCAAATGATCACCCGGCCCCGGTCATCGATGCTGGTGCTGGCGGCACTACTCACCGTCAGTGCGATGCTCGCCGGTGTTGCGATACTGCTTGGCCGCTCCGCCGACCCTGCCGGTAAAACCATCGTTACCGTGCGCCTGTGGGACGAGCAGGTGGCTGCCGCCTATCGCGAGTCATTCACCGAGTTCAGCCGCGCCCATCCTGATATCGAGATCCACACCAACCTGGTGTCCTACGCCACTTACTTCGACACGCTGCGCACCGACGTCGCGGGCGGCGGTGCCGATGACATCTTCTGGATCAACAACTCACATTTCGCTGAGTACGCCGACAACGGCCGACTGATGGCCGTCACCCCCGCACCGGACTGGGATCCGTCCGTCATCGGACAGTTCACCCGTGCCGGTGTGCTGTGGGGCGTGCCGCAACTCACCGACGCCGGAATCGCGCTGTACTACAACGCCGATCTACTCGCCGCCGCCGGCATCAACCCCGCCACGCTCGGCGAGGCTCGCTGGGACCCGGACCCCAGCGTTGACACCCTGCGTCCACTGCTGGCCAGGCTCACCGTGGATCTCAACGCGAAGACCGCTGCCGAGCGCGGATTCGATGCCCGCCGGATCCGCCAGTGGGGCTATAACGCCGCCAATGACCTGCAGGGCATCAACCTCAACTTCATCGGCTCCGCAGGCGGGATATTCGCCGACGGCGATCGGTTCGCCTTCGACAACCCACAGACCGTCGCGGCGTTTCAGTACGTGGTCAACCTCATCAACACCGACACTGTCGCACCGCCGGCATCGGACACCAACGACAACGGTGACTTCTCCCGCAACCAGTTTCTGTCCGGGCGGATGGCGGTATTGCAGTCCGGCACCTACAACCTGGCCCAGATCGCCGAACAGGCTCGCTTCAACTGGGGTATAGCGATGCTGCCGACCGGACCGGCCGGGCGGGTGAGCGTCACCAATGGCATTGTGGCGGCGGGTAATCCCACTACGCGCCACCCCGAGGCTGTTCGAGCGGTGCTGGACTGGCTGGGCAGTACTGCGGGTAACACATTCCTGGGTCGGCGTGGCGCGGCCATCCCGGCGGTGCTCCCGGCGCAACGGGCCTACTTCGACTATTGGTCAGCGAAGAAGATCGACGTGACACCGTTCTTCGCCGTCCTCGACGGGCCGCGGATCGAAGCGCCGGGAGGCGCCGGTTTCGCGGCCGGGTATCAGGCCATCAAGCCCTACTTCGATGAGATGTTCCTCGGGCGACAGCCGGTCGCCCAAACCTTGGCGGCCGCGCAGCAGGCCGCAAACACCGCCGCGCAGCGCTAACCCAGACCCCTGATCTCCAAGACGATCGCCAGCGCACACACCGCTGCGCAGATCGACAGTGCCACCCAGTCTGCCGGACGGGGTCGTGACGGCGCGGCGGCGATCTGCCCGGTGCCGCCCCGCGCGGTGATGGCATCGCCCATCTCATCGGCACGACGCAGTGCGACAGTGACGCCCGCGGCGAGCAGATCGACCATCTCGGTCAACCAACGTCGGCGCACAGCCCGGCCATCCGGTAACACGGGACGCGGTCGCAGTCGGCGCGCGGCATAGAGCAGGCGGAACTCCTCGAGTAGCATCGGAAATGCCCGTAAGGCCAACGCCAATGCTACGGCCCAATCGTCGACAGGAAATCGCAACGGCCGCAACGGCCGGCCCAGTGTGGCGATCGCGGGTGCGACATCGGCAACGTTCGTCGTCCACGACACCATCGCCCCCAGTGCCAGCAGCACGATCGACAGCGTGGTGAAGCGCAGGAACTTGAGCAGCCCACCGACTTCGAGATCTACCGACCACAGATGCAACACCGGCTCACCGCCGCCCAGCGTTGCCATGATGCAGCCGATCAGCAGCAGAATCCACAGCCACCGCGGGATCGACGGCAAGGCGCCGCGCGGGATGCGCGCAAGGCGCGCCGCCACACCCACCAGTGCCGCCATCAAGGCGATCACGATCCAGCCGGGATAGAACGCGAGTACCAGCGAAACAACAAATACCGCGATGAGTTTGGTTCCGGCCCACAACTCGTGGATGACGGATGTGCCGGGGACCGGACGCAGAAGCACCACCGGACGCCGCTGGCGGGCTGTGCTCATGCCAGACCCCCGGCCCAACCGGTCGCCTGAGCCGGTGCCGCGACCGCACCGTTTTCCAGATGGAGGATTCGCGGGCACAGTTCCTCCAGGCCTGCGAAGTCGTGCGAAATCACCACGACTGTCAGACCGGAATTGCGGCGCAGATCGGTGAGCAGATTCAGAAGTCCGCGCTGGCTGGCGGCGTCCAGACCCGCCAAGGGCTCATCAAGGATGAGCGCCTGCGGCCACCGGGCGAGCAGACCGGCCATCACCACCCGACGCATCTGGCCCCCGCTGAGCTGGTCGACGCGGCGGCGAGCCAGCGACCCGTCGAGCCCGACCGTTGCCAGCGCCGACACCACCCGGCCGGTGTCCCAGGGTGAAAACCCGGCGGCAGAAGCAACTTCGAGGTCGACTCTGCTGCGCAGCAGCTGAAGGCGCGCGGCCTGGAAGGCGATTGCAACATCGCCAACGTGCTCGTGGGCCGGACGGCCCCGAACCAGACACGAACCCGTGGTCGGCTTCGTGAGACCGGCCATGATCCAAGCCAGTGTCGATTTGCCGGAGCCGTTGCCGCCGTGGATCAGGACACCGTCGCCCTCGTTGACGGTGAAGCTGACGTCGTGCAGTGCGGTCTTCGCCCAGGGCGTGTCGTTGGCGTACACGTGGCCGATGCCGTCCAGTTGCAATACCGGGACAGTGCTGTTCGGTGTGGCAGTGCTGTTCGAAACAACATTGCGAGAGAGGTTTGGCGTAGGGGCGGGTGCCGCGGCGCTGCCCACCATGACCATATTGTCGACTGAGTCACTGAGATTGACTGTCCGGTCAGCGATCTCGGCCTCGTTGTTGTAGTGCGTGATATGAATCAGTGCCATCTGGTGGCGATCAGCAAGGCCCGACAGCACGCTCAGCAGTGCCTCTCGGCCCCGCTGATCAACCATGCTGGTGATCTCGTCGGCGATCAGCACCGACGGCTGGCGGGCCAGGGCGGCCGCAACAGCCAGCCGCTGAAGTTCACCGCCGGACAGTCCGCCGGTATCTCGCTCCTCCATACCGGCCAGACCCACTTCACCCAGGAGCCTGCCCACATCGGTGTGTGTTCCCGGCGGCAGACCCCACACCACATCGTCGGCGACCCTGGTACCCAGCACCTGGCTCTCGGGATGCTGCATGACAACTGCGGTTCCACCCAGCTGACCCAACCCGACCGCGCCGGGACGGTCGATGCGCCCGGAGCTCGGCTGGCGTCCACACAGCAACAGCATCAGGGTGGTCTTGCCGGACCCGTTGGCACCGATGACCGCGACGTGTTCGCCGGTCTCGATCGTCAGACTCAAGGGCCGAAGTGCATCGTGGTCGGCGCCCGGGTACCGAAAGCGCGCCTGGCTCAGAGAAACCGGAAGCGGCGCAACCAGACCCGTCTCAGTCAGCGCATCGAGCTTGTGGACATCCGGTATACCCCGCAGCCGTTCCAGCACCCGCGACAGCGCCCACCACCCCACCAGGGAAACAATCATCATCGTGAATATTGCGTAGCCCATCATCAGCACCGGCCAGTACTGCAGTGCCGTGGTGAACATGGCGCGAGTTTGCGCGGCCGACTGGCGGAACGGTTCGAACTGCGACATCACCGATACCACGCCGTCGACATTGGCGGTCATCGCCTCGAAGGTCAACGTGCGCAATCGGGCGAGCACGGTGAGCGCGGCGATGATCCACAAGCCATTGAGAACCCCGGCGATCACGGACACCGCGATCATGGTTGGTGTGCCCCTGCCGCGGCGCTTGATAATGCCGGTTGCCCCGCCGACATAGGCGCAGTTGAGCACGATCATGAAGCCGCTGATGCCTGCGATCAGGAAAGCGATCGATGCCGCGGCGAATGAGGCTGCAAGCAGCACCCGCAATCGATAGCGGTATCCGAGCAGACCCATCGGGACGGTGACCAAGAGCGACACCCCGCCGGCGAAGGGCACGACCACCGACACGATGGCCAACGCTGCACTGAGCGCCCCCATCACGGCTGCCTGCGCCATCTCGACGGGGGTAAGCGAGCCCACCCGCTGTCCACCCATCGAGGTCATTTCCCGATTCTGCCAGCCTGCGCACTCGAGAACCGACAGCGCGCTCGGTCGGGACACCGCATAGATGACCTATGTAAACTCTCACCCGTGTCCGCAAGCAGGATTGATCCGTCCGGCACCGGTCTGGGATCTGAGTTGCTCACCGCCGTCGCACGACTGAACCGGCTGGCGACCCAGCGCATTCGACTGCCGCTGCCGTGGGCACAGGCCCGACTGCTCGGCACCATCGAAGACTGCGGCACGGCAAGGATCTCCGATCTCGCTGAACTTGACCACTGCTCCCAACCGACGATGACCACGCAGGTGCACCGCCTCGAGGAAGCCGGCTTGGTGGTCCGCGCCCCAGACCCCGATGACGCACGCGCGGTGCGGATCAGCATCACCGAGAAGGGCTCCCAGGTCCTGACCCGCGTCCGCACTGATCGTGCAGCGGTAATCGATCCTCGCATCAAGGTGCTCTCGCAGCAGGACCGAGATGCACTGTCGAGAGCCATGGATGTCCTGCACCGCCTCATTGACGATATCTCGACGCGCACGCCGTAACAATCCTTTACATCCAGACGGCTGCCTTATCACTGTTCTGCGGTCGGGCCAGCGGATGCGCGCGGCCGAGCAGGTTTGACGTGATGATGCTGCAGAGCCGGTACATCGGAATGTCAAAAATACTGTTGTTCATCGGCTCCTCGATGAACCGTCCGAGCCGCTCGGCGACGATGAACACGGTCATCAACAGGAGGCCCACAACCATGCTGTCAACTTCGTGGGCGCTGGAGTCGAGTCGATTGAAAGCCATGATTCCGAAGAACCACGCCAGCATGCGAATAAAGAAGTCGTAGTGAATCGGAAAGGGCTCGTTGCGAATTCGTTCCAGCCCACTTTGTGCCGTGGCCGAACCGGTGTTCGCCGCCATCAGCATTACCCGCGCCTGCTGATCGATGTGACCATCGGCGGCCAGGCTCTGAACATCGGCTGCCTGCAGATTGAGCAACTCGGTGGAATCGGTATCCGGGGAATCCTCGGGCGTCAGCTCGATCACGCCGGGAAGCGGCTCGATTCCCCGCATCTCAGCGGCCAGCTGCCAGCAGTACCGAACCTGCCGTCGGCGCATCCGGTCCAGAATCGGCGAGATGGCCGCCGATCCGTCGTCGACTGCAGTCAGGCCGTTGTGCAGGACACGCGAGTTGATGATCTGGCCGCCCCACAGGGTGCGGGCCTCCCACCACCGGTTGTAGGCGGTGGTGTTGCGGAAACCGATGAACACCGACGCAGCGATGCCCAGCACCGACAACACCGCGGCCGCGTACTGGATCTGGTTCGCGTCGGGTACCGGTACCAACAACCCGGCAACGATCAGGATCGCCAGCAGGTCATATCGAAGTTGCCATAACACCAACCCGGCCACCTTGACCGCGCCGAGGCGGCCGACCGGTCTGATCACTCGAGCATGCCGCTGATCGCGTCCGCCGGTTTAATGGCGGCCAGCGTCACCAGTTGTTGTTGCCCGGCAGGGTGTCGCCGGGAGAAAACGGATTGTTCGCCAGGTAGCCCAGGCAGGTGCCGACGCGGCCGGGCATGCACGGCCCACCGCCGAGGGTGGGTGCGCCACTGCCTGCCATCTGCCAGCAGTTGCCCGAATTCGGATCAGCCATGTAGCCCGCAGCGCAGTTCTGGCCGGGGGATGCAGGCGCCGACGGGAGAGCCTGCGACGGTGCCGAAGCGAACAATGCAGCGGCGCCGACACTCAGCAGGACTGTGGACGCTCTCAGCCGGTGGGTCATCTCGATGCATCTTTCGTCGGTGGCAGTTGATCTGGTCTGAGCCTACCCCGGCCTGGCTCCCCCGGATGGACTCGAACCATAATTCCGGGCGCTGCCGGAACAGCTGAATGCCTCTCCAGCTTGGGAAAGTGAAATCCGACGGTGCGAACGTACGTCAGGTGGCTCGACAACGCCTACGGGGAACGCGACCGCCATTGACGGTGTCAACGCACGACACCAACGGTCGACCCGCGCCATGGAGGGGGCTGCCGCACCCCCGACCCAAAACGGATGTATACACGAGTCGTCGCGCCCCTGTCCTATGCTCATACGGTGATCGATGACCGTGATCGGGACTTGGGCACCGTGCTGTCCTACCTCGTCGGGCGTCCGGTACGCACCGTCGAGCTGGCCAAAGCACTCGGCGTCGCCCGATCGAGCTACTATGCCGCCCGCGACGAGGGGCGGCTGATCAGCGCCGACAACCTGCTGCGACTAGCCGACGTTTTCGAACTCAATCCGGTGGATCTGCTGGTCCGGTACGGACTGGTGAGCCACGACGCGGCGATCGAGTACGCCCAAGACACCGGCACTGCCCCGACGAAGACGGCCACCGCTGACACGGCGGGGCTTCGTCCGCGCCTGGATCTGCCTCCGCTGTAACCACTCATTGGCGGGGCAGCAGAGTCCGTATCCTGCGCCGCCACTGCATCACGAACGACAGCGTGGTTCCGAAGAAGGCCGCATAGTTGATCAGCCACGCCGCGATCCACACATTCACGTCACCCTTGCTCACCAACGCGTATCCGATCAACACGGCGGACAGCGACGCGGGCACCAGTGACAGCAACAGGAAACGGTGCATCACTGAGCGTGGATCCCTGCGCAACCTGGCGACCCCGTAACTGAGGATGAGTCCGAGCACCGCCAGGATCCCGAAGTACACGAGCCAGGACACCGCCAGCCAGCCGTCCACCGAGGCGAACGACTGGTGATCGACCGGCCCGGTCACTGTCAGCGAACTCCCAACGAAGCAAATCACCAGAGCCACACTGCCAACGGCGACCAACGGGGCGATCCGTCTTCTGATGAACGGATGCATTGCCTGATCAGACAGCAGTCGCATGTACACCGCTTTGATACCGAAGCTAATCGCGGCCAGGAAACAGAACTGACCGATCACGATCAGCGCGAGATACATGCCGGTGAACGGGAATTGGACGCCGGCGACCACCGGCCACGGCGCCGTCAACCCCACACCCACACCGAACAGGACGGCCCCAATGGTGATCGGCGAATCGAAGCGGGACCCGAAGGTGAGGCGGCGTTCCCACATCACCCACACCACATACGCGAGTAAAAAGACATTGGCGATGCCAACAGCGGTCATCGCACTACCGGGGAATCGAAAAGCTTCATCTCTGCCACACCGAACCCCTACAAGACCGTCGATACACCTGCCGTCGACGTGCTGCTGTCGCTGTCATGGTAGCGCGACGGCCTGAATCAAAGGCGGCCTGAGTGCTGACAACGTTGAGCCGACCGCCGTGTGCGGGGGTGGGATTGCTCGTGGGACACGCGTGCGGGCGTGGCTTGTGGCATGACCGGCGCCACAGCTAGGATTGGACACTGCGTCAGGTAAATCAGACATTTCGTTACGCCGATGGCG
>Ga0194053_10002318_pt1 | contig 11428 bp, 9 predicted proteins | sample SepL228m_MetaG_FD_161684 | JGI IMG/M metagenome (GOLD analysis project Ga0194053, IMG submission 161684) | Anoxic zone freshwater microbial communities from boreal shield lake in IISD Experimental Lakes Area, Ontario, Canada - Sep2016-L227-8m | ecosystem: Environmental > Aquatic > Freshwater >... | reverse complement strand
GCGTTGCCGCGACCGAGTGTGTCGCGATCACGGCGCCGGCGCCGTAGCGCCAACCCGTGAGTACCGCGTAGAACGCCGAGCCACCGACCGCGGTGTGATCGGGGCCCAGTGTGTGCGGCCGGAATCGGGTGGAGAGCACCAGAGCGATCGCGATGGGGATCGCGACGAGCACGAGCACCGTCGCCGCACCGGTATCACCGGAGCCGACGATCCCGCGCGGCACCAGCATGAAGTTGGCGCCGAGGAATGTCGCGGTGGCGCCGACGGCGGAGGCGACGGAGTTCATCGTCACCACCTGTTCGCGCGGTACGACATCCGGCAGGGCGGCCGACAAACCGGAGGTGACGAATCTGCTGAACCCGTTGACGATCAGTGCGCCGCACAGCACGATCAGGTCGCGCGCGCCCAGCGCCAGCAGAGCCGCCACCGCGAGCACCAGCACCACGCGGGCGGCGTTGGCGCCGATGAGCACTGCGCGACGGTCCCACCGGTCCAGCAGTGCGCCGGCGAACGGGCCCAACAGCGAGTACGGCAGGAACAGCACCGCGAACGCTCCGGCGACTGCCCAGGGTGAGGCGGCGCGCTCGGGGTTGAAGAGCAGCCCCCCGGCCAGTCCCGCCTGGAAGAGCCCGTCGCCGAACTGACTTGCGGTGCGCACCTTCAGCAGCCGCCAGAAGTCCGGTAGGTCCCGGACCGAACGCCACAGTGATCTAGCCGGGGATCCAGCCGGGGATCCAGCCGGGGATCTAGCCGGGGATCCAGCCGGGGATCCGGCGCCCGGGGATCCTGCAGCGGGGGCGTCGGTCACTTACTCACACTACAAACATCTGCGCACCGCGATCGTTGCCTGTTCACAGCGCTGCCCCGTGCCATTATGGAGTGGTGGCGCACCAGGAGGATCCCGAGGACTTCGTCGCGCCCGCGGCGAATCGGGTGCGGGCGGGAACGCTGCTGCTGGCCAACACCGATCTGATGGAGCCGACTTTCCGCCGCAGCGTCATCTACGTGGTTGAGCACAATGACGGCGGCACGCTCGGAGTCGTCCTGAACCGGCCGAGTGAGACCGCCGTCTACAACGTGCTCCCGCAATGGGCGGATCTCGTGTCCAAGCCGAAGACGATGTTCATCGGCGGTCCGGTGAAACGCGATGCGGCCCTGTGCCTGGGCTCGCTGCGGATCGGCACCGACCCCGACGGCGTGTCGGGCATCCGGCACGTCTCCGGACGCGTCGTGATGGTCGACCTCGACGCCGACCCGGAGATGATCGCCACTGCGGTTGAGGGCGTGCGCATCTTCGCGGGCTATTCCGGGTGGACCATCGGGCAACTGGAGGGCGAGATCGAGCGAGACGATTGGATCGTGCTTTCGGCGCTGCCGTCCGATGTCCTGGTCGCGCCGCGGGTGGATCTGTGGGCGCGAGTGCTGCGCCGTCAGCCCCTGCCGCTGTCGATGCTGGCGACCCACCCCATCGACGTCAGCCGCAACTAGCCGCGACTGTCTCCGCAGACCTGCTCGCATCCGGCACAGCCGCTGCCGGAACCGCATCCGCTGGCCGCCTCGCGTTGCGCGGCGTAGCGCGCTCCACGCCAGGATCCGGCGCCGATCGTGCCCAGCGCACCGATCCCGCCGAGGATCAGCGCCGCCAGACCGATCCGGCCACCGGCGGCCAGTGCGATGATGCCGCCCGCGGCGAGCATCACCGCGGCGGCCAGTTGAGTCGGCGCCACCAGTCGCTGCACGGCGGTGTTCACGTCACCGCCTGAGCCGCCGCGCGACATGGTCCACACTCCGGATCCACCGATCAGCGCGGCCAGCAGCAGACTGACCACGGCGCTGGGGACCATGGGGCCTAAGGATACGAGCCGGTCGGAAACCTCAGCGGGCGGGCAGTGCCGGCGGCAGGGCCGCAACGCTCGGTGCCGCCACCGCTGTGACTGCTGCGGGCGCTGCCACTGCTGCCGGCGCCGTCACTGCTGCGGGCGCTGTCACTGCTGCGGGCGCAGGGGCCACCGCCGGTGCCGGCACGGCCTGGGCGGCCGCATCCGTCACCGGCGCCGCGGCCGCAGGTGCGACTGCAGTCGCGGCAGGCGCGGCGGCGACCGGCGCGGGGGTGGCGCCGGGAACGGTTACGCGGAAGCCGTTGATGATTCCGTCGGTGGCGGCGGCGGTGGCCACCACCTGATTGGCCGACGTCGTGACGAACAGTGACACGAGGTAGCGGTCCTCGCCGGACGTCGCGATCACATGACGCCGCGAGGTGTTGAGCGTGACGTCACCTTCGCGGTAGGTGCCGCTGATCACCGAGGAGGGGAATCCGCCGAAGTCGGCCATCGACGCCGAGGTGGATTGCCAGACCGGCAGCTGCTGGCTCTCGACGTAGCCATGGCTGATGGCCTCGCGCGGGTCGAAGTCACCGATGAGCTTGTAGACGATCAGCTGCGCATTCGGCGTGTAAAAGGCGTCAGCCCCGTTGCGGTCGGCGATCACGGTGAAGGCGTTCGGCACGTTGGGATCGGGCACCATGCTCCAGCCGGTCGGCATCGGAAGCACCAGGTTCAGCGCGGTGAATCCGGTCGCCTTCTGCGGCTCCAGGGCCACGCCCTTGTCCTTGAAGAATTCGGCCAGTGTTCCGCTGGTGGCCGGCGGGATCACCGGTGTCGGCGTGACGGCAGGCGCGGCGGAGACCGCGGCGGGCACAGCGGCCGGGGCAACCGCGGGTGCGGCAGCAGGTGCCGCCGCAGCGACCGCAGGCGTCGCCGCCGGAGCGGCAGCCGGCGCACCGGCCGCCGCCGGTGCTGCCTGCGGAGTCACCGTCACCGTCTGCGTCACGGTGGCCGGCGCGGGTGCGGGCGGTGCGGGAACCACGGGCTCGGCGGACGCGCTCGCGCCGGTGAAGCCGACGAACACGGCTGAACCGGCGGCCGCTGTGCCGATGAGCACTCGCCAGTTTCGGGCAATACGAGTCATCTTCAGGTGTCCTTTTCGCAAACGTCGCACTTTGACTAACTTCGCGTACAGCGCGGAAGCCAGTTCCTCCAGCTTCTCTCAGGGTCGAATGTGCCACGGTTTAGCGGCTCAGAGGCTCGCGGCACAGACCTGGAACCAACATCTGACCGGCCTGCAACGCAACCGATACCGAGCCGTTGCCGACGCAGTCGATACCCTGTCGGACGTGACGGAACCGGACGAGTCGGCGCATCGCTACAACGCTGCGCTGGCGAGCCGCATCGAGGCGGACTGGCAGCAGTACTGGCAACGCCGCGGCACGTTCAACGTCCCCAACCCGGTCGGCTCACTGGCACCGGCCGACGGCAACCCGGTACCAGCCGACAAGATGTTCGTCCAGGACATGTTCCCCTACCCCTCCGGCGAGGGTCTGCACGTCGGCCACCCCCTGGGCTACATCGCCACCGATGTCTATGCGCGGTACTTCCGGATGACGGGCCGCAACGTCCTGCACGCGCTGGGCTTCGATTCCTTCGGTCTGCCTGCCGAGCAGTACGCCGTTCAGACCGGTACCCATCCGCGTACCCGCACCGAGGCCAATATCGAGAATTTCCGGCGCCAATTGGGCCGACTCGGCCTGGGACACGATCAGCGCCGCAGTTTCTCCACCACCGACGTCGACTTCTACAGATGGACGCAGTGGATCTTCCTCCAGATCTACAACGCCTGGTTCGACGCGGAAGCCAACAGGGCGAGACCGATCGCCGACCTCATCGCCGAATTCGAAAGCGGAACAAGGGTTCCCGACGGGGGACGCTCCTGGTCGGAACTCACCGCCGGCGAACGCGCCGACGTGATCGACTCGTACCGGCTGGTGTACCGGGCGGATTCGATGGTCAACTGGTGTCCCGGGTTGGGCACTGTTCTGGCCAACGAGGAGGTCACCTCCGAGGGCCGCAGCGAGCGCGGCAACTTCCCGGTGTTCCGCAAGCGCCTGCGGCAGTGGATGATGCGCATCACCGCCTACTCCGATCGCCTGCTGGAGGACCTCGACGTCCTCGACTGGCCGGAGAAGGTCAAAGCCATGCAACGCAACTGGATCGGCCGGTCCACCGGCGCCGCCGTACTGTTCGCGGCCGGTTCCGAGGACATCGAAGTGTTCACGACGCGGCCGGACACCCTCTTCGGCGCCACCTACATGGTGCTCGCACCCGAGCACGAGCTGGTCGACCACCTGGTCACGGCCGCGTGGCCGGACGGGGTCGACCCGCGCTGGACCGGCGGCGCCGCGACGCCGCGCGAGGCGGTGGCCGACTACCGGCGGTCCATCGCTGCGAAGTCGGATCTGGAACGCCAGGAGAACAAGACCAAGACCGGTGTCTTCACCGGCGCCTTCGCCACCAATCCCCTCAACGGAAAGCCCGTCCCCGTTTTCATCGCCGACTACGTGCTGCTGGGCTACGGCACCGGGGCGATCATGGCGGTTCCCGGCCACGATCAGCGCGACTGGGAGTTCGCCACCCAATTCGGTCTACCGATCATCGAGGTGATCGCCGGCGGCGACGTCACTCAGGAAGCCCATACCGGTGACGGCGCACTGGTGAACTCCGGGTATCTCGACGGTCTCGGGGTCGAGGAGGCGAAGAAGACCGTCGTCGAACGGCTCGAGGCCGACGGTCGTGGGCGCGGCCGGGTGGAGTTCAAACTGCGCGATTGGCTCTTCGCCCGTCAGCGCTACTGGGGTGAACCGTTCCCTATCGTCTACGACGTCGACGGGCGGGCGCACCCGCTGCCGGACTCGATGCTGCCGGTGGAACTTCCCGATATCGAGGACTATTCGCCGGTGCTGTTCGATCCGGACAGCGCCGACAGCGAGCCTTCGCCGCCACTGAACAAGGCGACCGACTGGGTGCATGTGGACCTCGATCTCGGCGACGGGCTCAAGGCCTACACCCGCGACACCAACGTGATGCCGCAGTGGGCGGGCAGTTCCTGGTATGAGTTGCGCTACGCCGACCCGTACAACAGCGAGCAGTTCTGTGCGCCGGAGAACGAGGCGTACTGGATGGGGCCGCGTCCCGCCGAGCACGGCCCCGGCGATCCCGGCGGGGTGGACCTCTACGTCGGCGGCGTGGAGCACGCGGTGCTGCACCTGCTGTACTCCCGCTTCTGGCACAAGGTGCTCCACGACCTCGGCCATGTGAGTTCCCGTGAGCCCTACCGCCGGCTGGTCAACCAGGGCTATATCCAGGCCTTCGCCTACACCGACTCCCGCGGCGCCTACGTGCCGGCTGCCGACGTCGTCGAACGCGACGGCAGGTTCTTTCTTCCCGGCCCGGATGGGGAGAGTGAAGTCTTCCAGGAGTTCGGGAAGATCGGCAAGAGCCTCAAGAACTCGATCTCGCCCGACGAGATCTGCGACTCCTACGGAGCGGACACGCTTCGCGTCTACGAGATGTCGATGGGGCCGCTGGAGGCCTCGCGCCCATGGGCGACCAAGGATGTCGTCGGTGCGCACCGCTTCCTGCAACGCGTATGGCGATTGCTGGTGGATGAGAGCACAGGCGCCACAAGGGTTTCCGAGGACAGCCTCGACGACGCGACGCTGCGGGTGTTGCACCGGACCATCGCCGGCGTCGCTGACGATTACACCCAGCTTCGGAACAACACCGCAGCCGCCAAGCTGATCGAGTACACCAACCACCTCACCAAGTCCGGGGTGACTGCGCGCGCGGCACTCGAACCGCTGGTCCTCATGGTCGCCCCGCTGGCACCGCACCTAGCCGAGGAACTGTGGCGCAGGCTCGGCCACGATGGATCCTTGGCGCACGGACCTTTCCCGGTCGCCGATGGGCGCTATCTGGTGAGCGAGACTGTCGAGTATCCGGTTCAGGTCAACGGCAAGGTGCGCGGCCACATCACCGTCGCCGCCGACGCCGACACGGCGGAGGTCCAAGCCGCCGCACTTGCTGACGAGAAGGTGCTGGGCTTCCTCGCCGGCGCCGCGCCGAAGAAGGTCATCGTCGTCCCGGGTCGACTCGTCAACGTCGTGGCCTGATCACCACCTGGTGGGTGTGCGCATCCGCGGGCGTGGCCACCACTTGTGCGACGACCCCCGCCACGGTCTGCGGTGTGAGGAATCGGGTGGGGTCGTAGTCGCCGCCCTCATAGGCCACCAGATCGCGTTGCATATCGGTATCCACCCGGCCCGGATGGATACTGGTGACGCGCAGTAGCGGTTCGTCGGCGCGCAGCGAATCGGCGAACGCGCGCAGCGCGAACTTGCTCGCCGAGTACGAAGCCAGCCCCGGTGACACCGTCAGACCGGCGCCGGAGTTGATGAACACCACCTGTCCGCGCGCCGCGCGCAGCGCGGGCAACAGCGCCAGCGTCAGGGCCACCGCACCGGTGACGTTCACCTCGAAACTGGCCCGCCACTGTTCGACGGCGGATTCGTCGACTCGGCCGGGGTGGGCCACGCCCGCGTTGTGCACCAGCACGTCGAGTTCGGTGAGAACCTCCGCGGCGGTCTCGATGCCCTCGGCGTCGGTGAGGTCCAGCGGCCACGTCGTCGCACCCAGCCGTGAGGCCACTGCGTCCAGCCGAGCCGAGGGCCGCCCCGCCAGCAGCAGCGCGTAATCGGGTGCGAGCGCCTCGGCGATCGCGGCGCCGAGACCACCGCCGGCTCCGGTGATCAGAGCTGTTCCCGGCATGTCGGCAACCCTACCGATGCGCATCCCACGCGTGCGCACCGCAGAATGGACCGGTGGTATCCGATCCGGGCTTCACACCGACGCAGCTCGCGGCACGGGCGGCATACCTGTTACGCGGTAACGACCTGGGTGCGATGACGTCGGCAGCTCCCAGGCTCTACCCACACATGTGGAGTTGGGACGCGGCATTCGTCGCCGTCGGGCTGGCGTCGCTGAGCGTCGAGCGCGCCATCGTCGAACTCGACACGCTGCTGTCCTCGCAGTGGGCCAACGGGATGATCCCGCACATCGTGTTCGCCGAAGGGGTCGACGGGTACTTTCCCGGCCCCGAGCGGTGGGCGTGTCAGCAGTCGTCCACCGATGCACCTCGGGGCAGGCAGACCTCCGGCATCACGCAGCCGCCCGTACACGCCATCGCGGTGCAGCGCATCCTCGACAGGTCCCGCGATCGGGGCCGCACCACCCGCGCGGCCGCCGAAGAGTTCCTGGACCGTCGCTGGAACAACCTGATGCGCTGGCACCGCTGGCTGGCCGAGGCGCGCGACCCGCAGCGCCACGGGCGGGTCACGCTCTACCACGGCTGGGAATCGGGGATGGACAACTCACCCCGGTGGGATGCGGCATACGCCGCGGTCACCGCTTCGCACGTGCCCGAGTACGAGCGCGCCGACACGACGATCATCACCGATCCCAGCCAGCGTCCGTCCGACGGGGAGTACGACCGCTACCTCGGGCTCATCGAGGAGATGAAGGCGGTCCACTATGACGACTCCCGCCTCCCGGAGGTCATGAGCTTCGCCGTGGAGGACGTGTTCTTCACCGCGATACTGGCCGTCGCCTGCGACGTATTGGCCACCATCGGCGAGGACCATAAGCGGCCGAACGCCGACGTCCGCGACCTACGAGTCTGGGCGCAGCGATTCCGTGCGGGTGTCATCGAGACCGCGGACCAGAGAACAGGCGCAGCACGTGATTACAACCTGCGTTCTGCCACATGGATCACCACCGACACCGTCGCGCAGTTCGCGCCGCTGATCTGCGGCGGCCTCGATCACGAGCGCGAGCGGGCGCTGCTGAAGATCTTCGAGGGCCCGCGCTTCTGCGGGCATCCCGACCTGAAGTACGCGCTGATCCCCTCGACGTCGCCGGTGTCGCGGGAATTCCGTCCGCGCGAGTACTGGCGCGGTCCGGTGTGGCCGGTGATGAACTGGTTGTTCTCCTGGGCTTTCACCCGCCGCGGGTGGGCGCAGCGTGCGGCGTCGCTGAGGCGGGAGGGTCTGCGCCAGACCGCCGACGGAACCTTCGCCGAATACTACGAACCGTTCACCGGTGAGCCGCTGGGCAGCATGCAGCAGTCCTGGACCGCTGCCGCGGTGCTGGACTGGCTGGGCTGAATCAGTCCTCGGCGGTGAGCCGTTCAAGCGGTTTGAGCGCACGCACCAGATCGGCGCGTTCGGATTCGGTGAGCCGGGTCAGTAACTCGGCGAGATGAGTCCGTCGCGCGTGCAGCGCGTCCTGGTACTGCACCAGACCGTCCGGAGTGACCTCGACCAGCACCGCCCGCATATCGCGCGTATCGCGGGAACGCTTGACGAGCCCGAGTTTCTCAAGCCGGCGGATCGCCACCGTGGTGGTCGGTGTGCGCACCTTCTCACGAGCGGCCAACTCGGTCATCCTGATCGGGCCGCTGTCGAGCAGAGTCAACAGAATCGACACCTGCGCCATGGTGAGGTCGGGGCGCGATCCGCTGTTGGTGTCCCCGCGGCGCATGACCGTCACGAGCTTGGCGAGCACCCGTTGCAGATCGCTCGCCAGTTCGGCGACCTGCGTGCGGGTCTCGGACATGGTGTGCGAGTGTAATCCCGGGTCAGAGGACTTGGGACAGGAACCTCTGCAGCCGCTCGGTGCTCGCCGCTGTGAAGATCTGCTCGGGCGGTCCGGATTCCACCACCACGCCGCGGTCCATGAACACCACCGTGTCGGCGGTGGATCGGGCGAAGCCCATCTCGTGGGTGACCGCGAGCATGGTCATTCCATCGCTGCCGAGGTCGGCGATCAGCGCCAGGATGCCCTTCACCAACTCCGGATCCAGCGCTGAGGTGGCTTCGTCGAAGAACATCACCTGAGGTTCCATCGCCAGAGCGCGGGCGATGGCGACTCGCTGCTGCTGGCCGCCCGATAGCGTGCCCGGCCGGGCGTCGGCCTTGTGCCGCAACCCGACCCGTTCCAGTTGTGTCAAAGCCAACTCACGGGCGGCCTCGGCGGAAAGCCCGCGCAGCTTGCGCGGACCGAGGGCGACGTTGTCCAGGACGCTTTTGTGGGGAAAGAGATTGAAGTGCTGGAAGACCATGCCGATGCGCTGGCGCAACTCGTCGGGATCGTCGCCAAGCACTGAACGGCCGTCGAGCAGAATGTCGCCGCGGTCGGGTTCGTGGAGGCGGTTGAGGCTACGTAGCAGTGTGGACTTACCGGACCCGGACGGGCCGATGATCGCCGCTGTGGTGCCGGCGGGCACGTCGAGGTCGACTCCGCGAAGTACCGCGTTTAAGCCGAAAGAGAGGTGAATGTCCCGGGCGGTCAACGACACCGGATCCGCACCGCCCATCACACCATCTCCTGGGCGGTGACGCTGGGATCGAGCGGCTCCTCATCGGCGGCCGGCTTACCCCGACGAAGCCGGTTGTCGATGTGGTTGACCAGATGCGTCAGTGGGATGGTCAGTGCCAGGTAGAACAGCCCGGCGGCAACCAGTGGTGAGAGGTTCCCGGTCTGCGCGTTGAGGTCGCGGCCGACCTGGAACAGTTCGCGCTGGCTGGCGACCAGGCCGAGGAAATACACCAGAGACGACGCCTTCAGCAGTGAGATGAACTGATTCACCAGTGCGGGCAGCACCCGGCGAACGCCCTGCGGCACCACCACCAGACGCATCGCCGCGGGGTAGCTGAAGCCCAGGGCCCGGGAAGCCTCGAGTTGTCCGGCCTCCACGCTCTGAATGCCGGAGCGGAATATCTCTCCGATGTAGGCGGCGGCCATGAGTCCCAGCGCGGCGATCCCGAGTGGGTAGGGGTTGTTTCCAGTGAGACCGCCGACGATGGGGCCGATGCCCAGTCCGATGATGAGGATGATCACCACCTCGGGCAGCCCGCGGAAGACGTCGGTGTAGACCCGCGCGGGCCAGCGCAGCCACGGTGAGCGCGAGATCCCGGCGACGGCCAGCACCAGGCCGAGCACCAGTCCGATGACCGCGGCGCTGACGGTGAGGATCAGCGTGTTCGGCAGCCCGGTCGTGAGCAGATCCGGGATGGCCTTCTTGTACAGCTCCCAATCGAGGAACGACTCACGCAACTGGGTGAGCACCGACTTGGTCGCCGAGGGCGCGGCCGCGGCCGGCGCCGGACGCGCGGCGGCGATGGCGTTGAAGTCGGGCAGTTGCGGCAGCGGCGCGGCTTTGGATCCGGGTTTCCATCCTGGTGGAAGCGTCCGCGGAACCCAGTCGGAGTACAGCTTCGACCAGGTGCCGTCTGCGATTGCCGCGTCCAGTCCGGCGTTGAGCGCGTCGATCAGCGGGGTGTTCTCCTTGGCCACCGCGTAGGCGACGAAGTTGTCCAGGCTGAACGTGTTCTCCACGATCGTCGCCGGGTCGCCTTGCTTCACGGTGCCCTGCGCCTGCTGCGACGGCGCCACCCAGGCGTCGATCTGCTTGGTCTTCAGGCTGGCGTAGACGGTGTTGTAGTCGGGGAACTTCACCGGCTGCAGACCGAGCGTGTCGACGACGTAGGCCTCCTGCACGGTGCCCTGCACCACCCCGATCCGCTGTGTCGGCCCGAGTTGGTCGAATCCAGTGATCGACGAACCCGAGGGCACCACCAGCGAGAAGTAGCCGAAGTCGTAGCCGTTGGTGAACCCCACGGTGCGCCGCCGTGCGTCGGTCGTGGTGATCGATGAGGACGCGACGTCGAATCGGCGCGACGCGGTCTGGGCGAGCAGCCCGGAGAAGTCGGTACCCACGAACTTGACCTGCAGGCCGAGCTTGCCGGCGATGGTACGCAGCAACTCGTTGTCGAAACCGGTGAACTGGCCGCCGGCGTTGATGCACACACTCGGCGGCGCATCGGACAGCGTGCCGACCGTGAGCGTTCCCGGCGTGATCAGCCGCAGTGCGGGCAGTTCGACCGATGCCAGCGGTTCGGTGCCCGCGGTCGTGTACTTGTCCTCACCGGGACCGGCGGCCGCGGCGGCCAGGTTGGTGGGCAGCGCACTCGCCGCCTGCTCGCCGGGCGGTGCGCACTGGTCGGCGGCCGCCGGCGCCGCCGCGACCAGTCCGAGCGCGAAGAGCGCCGCCAGGACTATCGCGAACCGGCGGGTGGTCATCCGCCGAAACCTACGCGCCTGCGCCCCATTCGCCCAGGTTTGCCCTCACGGTGAGGATTAACCACCGCGGTCGTCGCGCCAGCGCACTAGTGTCTGCGCCGGTCCGAGGTCGTAGTCCGGCCCGTCGCAACCGACCGTCATCAGCGTCACGCCGAGGCGCGCGAGGGCCTCTGCGTCGGCCACCAACGCCGCGGAGTCGGCGCCGGTGACGCCGCAGGATCGTTCGATGGTGGCCGGGTCGCGGCCGACGTTCTCGCAGTGCGCCTGCAGCGCGGCGGCCTTGCCGGGGTAGGTGTCGGCGTTGGTGAACGAGTGCCATGAGTCGCCGTGCTCGGCCACCAGGCGCAGTGTTTTCTTCTCACCCTGGCCGCCGATGAGGATCGGGATCTGCCGCGTGG
>Ga0194053_10002316_pt1 | contig 11431 bp, 7 predicted proteins | sample SepL228m_MetaG_FD_161684 | JGI IMG/M metagenome (GOLD analysis project Ga0194053, IMG submission 161684) | Anoxic zone freshwater microbial communities from boreal shield lake in IISD Experimental Lakes Area, Ontario, Canada - Sep2016-L227-8m | ecosystem: Environmental > Aquatic > Freshwater >... | reverse complement strand
CTCATTAGCACCGCGCGAGCGAATTGGTTTGTGCTCGATTCGCTCGAAAAGACGCTCTCCACTCCAGGTCTGCTGGGCCGGGAACAGTTGGACTGGCTGGCGGGCGCGCTCGATGCCAACCGCCGCAAACCCGCGCTGGTTTTGCTTCACCACAATCCTGGCATTAGCGGAAACATTGGACTAAAGGACACCACCGCCCTCTTTGAAATCATCCGCCCCCGCAAACAGGTCAAAGCTTACATCTTTGGGCATACCCACGTCTGGAACGTTTGGCGGGACGAGAGCGGCATTCACTTGATTAATCTGCCGCCCGTAGCTTATGTATTTCAGGAAGGTCAACCCGCCGGCTGGGTCCATGCGATGCTCCAGGAGAACGGCATGAGCCTCAAGTTGCGCTGTCTGGATACCACGCACAAAGCCCACGGCCAACTCTTGAATCTGGAATGGCGTGTTTAAGGCAGACAAGCCGAGTTCCATCGGGTATAGTCTAAAAACCTACTTCGAGCCCTTATGCGACTGATTGGCCACCTGGCAGACGAACCTGCCGCCCGCACCTTTGCCGACTATCTGTACGTCGAGGGAATCGAGAACCAGATGGAATTCCAGAAGGATGAAGGCTGGGCGATCTGGATTAACGACGAGGACAAAATCGAGAGCGCCGCCAGCTTGCTGACGACTTTCCGCCACCATCCAACGGATTTAAAATACCGGGCGGCCGAGAAAAGTGCGGCCGAGCTGCGCGACAAAAAGGAACGGGGTGAAGTGACCTATCGAAGGAAGGTGCGCGACCGCAGCCAACTTTTTCGACCGCTGACCGCTTACGGTTTTGGGCCGTTGACCTTTGTGCTCATCACGATCAGCGTTCTGGTGGCTATTTACTCGAAAGCCGGTGCTGCCCAGCAGTCAATCATGGGTCTGTTTATCACAGACTACACGGTGACGGGTGAAATGCTCCGATGGAATTCCACCCTGCCCGAACTTTGCCACGGCCAGATTTGGCGGTTGTTTACGCCGATGTTCATCCACTTCGGACTGCTGCATATTCTCTTCAACATGCTCTGGCTGCGGGATCTCGGCAGCATGATTGAAGGCCGCCAAAGCACCTGGCGCCTGGCACTTCTGGTGCTCGTCATCGCGGCGTGCTCAAATCTTGCCCAGTTTTACTACGGCGGACCCGCTTTCGGCGGCATGTCGGGCGTCGTGTATGGTTTACTGGGCTATATCTGGATGCGCGGCAAGTTTGATCCCGGTTCCGGCTTGTATCTGCATTCCTACACGATCATTATGATGATCATCTGGTTTTTTGCCTGCTTCACGCCCATTATGCCGAATGCCGCCAACGCCTGCCATGCCGTCGGGCTCGTCATCGGAATCGTCTGGGGTTACCTTTCCAGCCTCCGTTACCGCTGAGCGCAACCATCCGCTATCACCCATTAACTCGCCAAACCACCAACCGCCAGTAAATGCGCCGATCTCACCGCATCATCTTCCTGCTCATCTCTTTGCTGGCGCTGACCACGTTCGTTTTCGGCATCCTCCAGATCTTTGGAATCCACAAGTAACCGTTGAACAGCCTCACTAACTATTCCGTCAAAGCCTAACAATATGATACCGCTATCCCGTCGCACATTCCTCCATAAATCCGCCCTCACGGCTGGCATCGCTCCTCTCGCCGTGAGCAGCTTAATGTCGCCCTTCATCCGCTCCCTTCGTGCCGCCGAACCGGGCGCGAATGACAAAGTCCGACTGGGCGTCATCGGCTGCGGCGGGATGGGGCAGGGGGACCTCGAATGCTTCTTCCTCAATCCTGAGATCGACTGCGCCGTCGTCTGTGATATTGACGACGCGAAGATCGCCAAGGGCCTCGAGATCTGTGAGAAGAAGCGAGGCAAAAAGCCCGACACCGTGAAGGACTTCCGTCGCGTGCTGGACCGTAAAGACGTCGATGTGGTCCTCGTCGCCACGCCCGATCACTGGCACGCCATGCCGACAGTCCTGGCCTGCCAGGCAGGCAAGGATGTGTACGTCGAAAAGCCGCTTGCGAAGACCATCGACGAGGGCCGCGCGATGCTCGAAGCCGCCAAACGTCATCAGCGCGTTGTCCAGATGGGATCGCAGTGGCGCAGTTGCCGGCACATCATCGAGGCTGGGGATTTCGTCCGCTCCGGCAAACTCGGCAAAGTAAGCGTCGTGCGCGGCTGGGCCTACCTCGATTGGCTCCCCAGTATCGGCAAACCGGCCGACTGCGCTCCGCCGGCCGGCGTGGATTACAATCAATGGCTCGGCCCAGCGCCCCAGCGCCCCTTCAACCCCAACCGCTTCCATTTCAACTTCCGCTGGTTCTGGGATTACGCTGGGGGGCTGATGACTGACTGGGGCGTCCACCTTATCAACATGATGCTCATGGGCACCGGCCAGGACTCGCCGAAGAACGTTTTCTCCAGCGGCGGCAAATTCGTCTTCGACGACAATTCCGAGACGCCTGACTCGCAGGTGACCGTTTATGAGTTCCCGACCTACACCTTGATCTGGGAACATAAAGCCGGCCTCAACAACGGCATCAACGGCCGCTCATGGGGCGTCGAATGGAATGGCACCGAGGGCAATATCATCCTCAACGACGGGGGCTATCAGCTTATCACCGAACCCAAGCGCGCCAACCTCGATTCGCTGACCAAACCCGGCAGCGGCGACCCCCGTCCCGCCCACGTCCGCAACTTTCTTGATTGCGTGAAATCCCGCCAGCAGCCCGTTCTGAACCTCGAAGTAGGCCATCACGTCTCGACCGTTGCCCACCTTGGCAACATCGCTTATCGCACCGGCCGCAAAGTTGTTTGGGATTCCGCCAACGAGAAGGTCGTCGGCGACCCCGAGGCCGATAAACTGGTCGGCGTCAAGTATCGCAAACCGTGGTCGCTGCCTTACGCCAAGCGTGCGTGAAGCAGCGGGCGAGCCATAGCATCGAGATGGGTCTCGATGCTGGCAATCGCCTCACTCGGGGACGGTCCTCCGTCCCCGAACCCAAGCCAGCTCGCAATTGATTGGGCGGATTTGCATCGAATGTCCCGTCTGCATTTGTCTTTGCTTGGCGCGGCGTTTGTGGCGCTGGCGCAATCGAGTTCGGGCCAGACCCAGAAGGCCCTGAATTGGCGCATCTTTAAACTCGCCGAGGGTTTGGCTGAGTCGGCGTGCATGTCGGTGACGGTTTCCCCGCAAGGCAAAGTGCTGGTAAGACATTCCGGCATGGCGGGTGTCAGCCAGTTCGATGGCTACGTCTTCAACGGCATCCCTGGCCCCGGTGAGGGGAACAGCCGCGTCTATGAGAGTCCGGGCGGTCAGCTCTGGACGGTGTCTCGGCAGGGCCTGCAGGAATTCAAAGACCTCGCGTGGGTGCTGCATCCCGTGCCCGAGATTGCCGCCGAATTTCGCGCTGGGCTCCAACGCGTCATCGACCCGGTGCCGTTGTGCCCGGTCAGGCAGGGGCAGGTGATATTCCTGCTGCCAGGCAGCCTGCTGGAGTTCAATTCAGAAAGCTCCAGCCAACCCCGCACGCAGGTTTTGCGCAGCGCCCAAAACACGCGCCTCGGAAAGTTCACTGGCATGACCCCAGCGCGCGATGGAGGACTTTGGATCTCCGGCGCACGCGGACTGGCCAAGATCGCCGGGCCGGTTCGGAGTATCAAGCCGGAGAGCGAATGGCGCGAATACTTGCCGCCCGAGCCGCTCCAGATTCAGAATCTCCAGGAACCACATGAAGACGACGAAGGCGGAGTGACCATGGTGGCCGAGTCGGCGACGAGCCAGCAGAAGGCGCTGGTGCATTTCGACGGACTGGCTTGGACGGCGGATGGGGCAGGAACCGAGAAGATTCGCCAAGCCTGGCGTGGCGAGGACAAAACCTGCTGGGCCTCGACCATCGACTCGCTATTTGAATGGGCCGGGGGCCGGCGCGAGATGATCGAGAACGAAGATATCTCCGCGCGGCAGTATTTCGATGTGGCAGTCGAGCCGCGCGGGGTATTCTGGGTGGCGACCTCCGACGGTTTGCTTCGGTTCGCCCCGCTCACCTGGCGAACGCCTGTCGCCGCGCAGAAGATCAATTCCCTCGTTTCTTGTCTGACCGCCGACGAGGGAGGCCGGCTTTGGTTCATCTCGGACAACGCCTTGCATTTGCTGCACGATGACCGAATCGAGGAGTATCCATTGCCCGCAATGATCGGAAACGACGCGCCGGCCGTTCCCGCGCTGTTTCCGCTCAAGAATGGAATGCTGTTGCTGGCGACGGAAGGTCAGTTGTTTCAATTCCGTCCATCGAGCGGCGTATTCAGCCCGGTCGAAGACAGAAATCGTGCCCGGAGGTTCAAATCTCTGGGATTGTTGAAGGACGGAAGCGTCTGTGTTCAGAGTTTCGACCCCAACGTGGCCGCGCAGAAGTATCGTCTCGAAGTGTATGATGGATCCGGGTTCAAGGCGTTCGCAGAGCCTCCCTCTGATCCGCTCTTAGGAACGAATCTCTACGCGATCTTCACCACTCAGGATGCTGACTTGTGGCTGAGCAGCGAGCATGGCACGGCCTGGTACCACGACAAGAAATGGCGAACGTTCGTCTCGACAGATCGAAGCACCCCGGAAGCGGCCATCTGGTTCGCCGAACCGGCGGACGGCAGAATCTGGTGCGCCACCCGGGACAGGATTTGGGAGTTCGACGGCCGGAACTGGCTGGTCGTGCGAAGCGGGTTTGATCGCATCAATACTCTGCTGCGGGCTCGCGACGGCAGCCTGTGGATCGCCTCCAATAGCGGGTTGGTTCGTTTCTCGCAGGGTGCCTGGGTTGAAAACGGCAAGGACGAGGGGCTGCCAGGCACCGCTATCCGTGAGATATGCGAAGACCGCCGCGGGCGGATTTGGGCCGGCACCATTCATGGCCTGAGCCTCTATCATCCTGAGGCTGACCCCGATCCACCCAGGACTCATATTCAAGATTTGACAGCCAGGGAAACCAACGTCCCGGAAGGCGGCACCATTACCCTCGTGTTTGGTGGACAGGACAAATGGAACTACACGCGCCGCTCGCGGCTGCTCTACTCCCACCGATTGGATGGACGCGATTGGTCCCCGTTCGAGCCGGCGAGTAATCTTGCCTTCATTGACCTGCCCGCAGGCAAGCATTACTTCGATGTCCGCGCTATGGACCGCAACGGCAACGTCGATCCTCAACCGCCCCGTCTGGAGTTCGCCGTGATCCTTCCGTGGTACAAAGAGTCGCGGCTGGTCCTCATTGCCTTTGCCGGATTGGCCGTGGCCCTCTTCTTCGCCAGTTTGGCCTTCAATCGCCATCGACAACTGGTCCGGAGTTATGCCGAGGTCGAGAAGAAGGTCGCAGATCGCACCCGCGAGTTGGATATCGCCAACCGCGCATTGGTGCATAGCCAGAAGATGAATGCCCTGGGCACTCTCGCCGCAGGTATTGCCCATGATTTCAACAACATCCTCTCCATCATCCAAGGCTCGGCGCAAATCATCGAAGAAAACATGGACAATCCCCAAAAGGTGCATACGCGCGTGGACCGAATTAAGACGGTGGTCGAGCAGGGGGCCGGAATCGTCAAAGCCATGCTCGGATTCAGCCGCAATTCTGACCAGCAACACGGGCTTTGCGATGTCAATACGGTCGTGGACAAAACCCTGGAGCTGCTCGGCGACCGCTTCCTGCGTGAAGTGCAGCTTAGCTTCGATCCCGCCCCGGGCCTCCCCGAACTCAATTGCTCCAAAGACTTCATCCAGCAAATTGTGCTGAACTTCGTCCTCAACGCCGCCGAATCCATGGACAAACATAAACAGGTTGCTATCGCCACTCGGCGACTTGACAAAGTGCCTGCCGAAGTGGTGCTGGCGGCCGGGCCAGCGGCCAGCTACGTCTCCATAGCGGTGCAGGATTTCGGCTGCGGCATTCCGCCCGAAAACTTGCCGCGCATTTTTGAACCCTTCTTCACAACAAAAGCCCTCTCCGTGCGGCGCGGCACAGGGCTGGGCCTTTCGATGGTCTATGAACTGGCCAAAAGAATGGATGCCGGCCTGGCGGTGGAGTCCGTGGTGGACCAGGGCAGCGTCTTCACGCTGATTCTGCCGGTGAAGGATTCAGCCGCTCGTGAACCCAACCCAAAATCATGAACGCTCCCAAAATTCTGATCATTGAAGACGACGATCTCCAATACGAGATTTATGAGGAGGCCCTCGCCAAGTACCAATTGACCCGGGCCAGCAACGGCAGCGAAGCCCTGACCCGGATTTCTCGCGACCGGCCGGACGTGCTCATCCTGGACCATGTGCTTTCGGAAGGGGAACTCGGGCTGGATTTCCTGCCCGAGTTCAAAGAATTGCTGCCGTTCGTCCCCGTCATCATCGTGTCCGGCGCTCTGGAGGTGCATCAGCAGATGGAGGCGCTCCAGGGGCCGCGCCGAGCCCACTATTGTCTGACCAAGCCGGTCGATATCCGTGTCCTGAGGACTACCGTTGAAACAGCCCTGAAGGAATGCGGCGAGCGGGAGGCAATACGACAATTTGAAGCCTTGGAACGTTCCCACCGCATCGATGCCCTGGATTTGTTCAGCCGCTCAACCGACCGCCTCAGCCGCCAGAACCGTATCCGGGAAATCGCGGGCAAATCGCAGGAGCGACCCAATATCTCGGCCCTGGCCCGGCAATTCGGCGTGGCGCGCCGCACCATCATCCGCGACCTCCAGGAATTGATCCGGCGCGGACAGCTCAAGCCGGAGGTCTATCCGGAATGGCAGGATCCCGCACCGGAGGATTGAGGTATCTAAAGGGGCAGCGACTTTTGTCGCAGTAGGTTCAATGCGGGCGGCTTTTTCTATTTGTCGTGTGAACTGCTGCCTCCGCGAATGAACTCTTCGTGCAACCGCGCATAAACCCCACCTTCGGCCAGCAGCGTCTCATGCGTGCCGCGCTCGACAATGCGGCCCTGGTCCAGCACCAGCACCAGGGCGGCCTGGCGGATCGTGCTTAGACGGTGAGCGACAACAAAGGCCGTGCGCCCGCGCAGGAGAACTTCCAGCGCGCGCTGCAATCGGGCCTCCGTCACGCTGTCGATCGCGCTCGTTGCCTCGTCCAATACGACGATGCGCGGGTCCGCCAGGAGGGCCCGTGCGAAACAGATCAGTTGCCGCTGGCCGAGCGAAAGCGCCGCGCTTTTCTCGCCCACCTGCGTCTCCAGTCCGTGCGGCAGGGCATCCAACATATCCAGACAGTCGAGCGCCCCCAACGTCGCCCTCACGTCCGCTTCGGTTGCCTCCGGGCGGGCAAAACGAATATTGTCAATCACCGAGCCGGCAAAGAGGAAATTGTTTTGCTGGACGCTGCCCATCTGGGCATGCAGCGAGTTGCTCGTGATTTCGAGAAGATCATGACCATCGACCAGCACCCGGCCGCGCGTGGGCAGGTGGAATTTCTGGAGCAGGGCGACAATCGTGGTTTTGCCGCTGCCCGTGTGGCCCACCAGCGCAACGGTTTGGCCAGGCTCGGCCACGAACGAAATGTCCGTCAGTACGGGGCGGGCGCGCTCGTATTCGAACTGCACCCCTTGGAATTCCACGCGGCCGCAGATTGGCGGCAGGGGTTTGGCCGCAGGCGCGTCTGTCCACTCGGGCGCGAGATCAATGAGACGGAAGAACCGCTCCGCGCCCGCCATCGCCGAGAGCGCCTGGTTATACTGGTTGCCGATGACCTGGACCGGATCGAAGAAGAAGTTTGCCAGGAAGAAAAACATCACCAGATCCCCAACCTCAATGTGCATCCACCCATGCCACCGAAGCGCGCCATAACCGCTCAGTAGTGCGACGGCCCCGAGGAAGAGCTGGCTCTTCATCTGGAGCAGGGGAATAAACACCGCTGACGCCCGCGCGACGCCGACGTTGTTTTCGCCATGCAGATTGACGAGCTTGCGGAAAAAACCGGCATTGATCTCCTGTCGGACAAATGCCTGGGTTACTCGGATGCCGCCCACCGACTCAGCGAGGGTGGATGCCAGGCGACTCCAGGTCTCCTGCAGCTTGCGCAACTGATAGCTGACCTCCCGGCGGTATTTAAGGTTGACCACCCATATCCCCGGCACGAGAAACAGCATCAACGAGAAGAGCTTCCAGTTATACCACGCCATCAGCAGGGCGGCGACGGTCATTTGCACGGCTTGAATGGTCACAACAAACGCCACGTCCTGCACCGCAACGCGAATGCTATCAATGTCCGATGTCATGCGGCTGATGATGCGGCCAAAACGGGTCTTGTTGAAGAATGACATCGGCAAACTGGTCAGCTTGCGGAACATCTCCGAGCGCATGTCATGGGCGACGGCTTCTCCCAGTTCGAGGGCAAAGCGCTGGCGGAAATGCAGCGTGATTACCATGGATAACATCAGGAGGAAATAGATGCCGGCATACAAGTAGATGCCGGTCAGATTCCGCCCGGCAATCGGGCCGTTGATCGTCGCGCCTATCATCCATGCCAAAGCCGGCAATTGCAGGCCGCGGACGAAGGTCAGGACGAACAACCAGTTGCGGCGCCTCGAGTAGGGCCGCGTGTAGGTGAACATGCGCCGGATGAGCGCAGCGCTGAGCGGCGCCCGATCCGCTTCCCGCTCCTCGGTCGGCCGGAAATAGGTGATGGCCTCGTGCCCGCTGCTGAGCTTGTTGGCGGGCTGCGCTCCCTGTGGCCGGGCAGAGGAGGACGCACTCATGTCAACCCAGGGCAGGGCGTCGCGCCTGCCTCGTTTGTGGTTCCCGGCACCCTCGGTGGGGGAGGCGAGACGCACTGCCCTCGGTTGCGCTCCGCCAGATCCATCAATTGAAGCAACGCCGTCTCGCGATAGGGTCCCGGCAGTCGCACAAGCTCCTCATGCGTGCCGCTTCCCACCAGTCGTCCCTTGTCCAATACCAAAATCATGTCCGCCCGGCGGAGCAGGCTCAGGCGGTTAGCCACCACGAAAGTGGTGCGCCCCGACATGGCACGCCGCAGCGCCGACACTATCTCGTGCTCGGTCTTCGGGTCCACTGACGCGGTCGGATCGTCCAGAATCAAAATGGGCGGCTCCAGCAGAAGCGCGCGTGCCAGGGCCATTCGCTGACGCTGGCCGCCCGACAGATCAACTCCGGATTCGCCAAGCACGGTGTTGTAGCCGTGAGGCAGGGCGACGATAAAGTGGTGCGCCGAGGCGATCCGCGCGGCGTGCTCGATTTGTTCCTGCGTGGCGTGGGGATTGCCGAACGAGATGTTCGCAGCCACCGTGTTCGAGAAAAGAAAGCTCTCTTGATAGACAATGCCGATCTGACGCCGGTAGGCATCAATATCCAGTTCCCGTAAGTCCTGCCCGTCTGCCCGGATGCGTCCCCGCTGCGGATCATAGAACCGGGGAATCAAGCTGAGCAATGAAGTCTTGCCGGCCCCGGTCATGCCGAAAATGCCGATGACCTGCCCGGAGGCCGCTGTGAACGAGACCCCCTCCAAAACGCTCGCTCCCGGCAGATAACCGAATGTAACGTCCTCAAACGCTATCCGGCCAGTCAGCCTGAGCGGCACGATTGCGTTCGGCTGATTTTGAACTTCCGATGGCGTGTCGAGGACCTCGAAAACGCGTCGTGCCGCCGTGAAACTCTGCTGCACCGAATTGGCAATGGTCGTGATGTTGGCGACCTGCCCGTTAAACTGCTGCATCAAGCCGGCGAACACAACCAGTCCGCTGCCCAACGGAATGCGCCCATGGACATACAGCCACCCGCCGTAGGCAAAGAGAATTACCAGGCTCAGTTGCGACAGAAATTGCGTCACCGGTGTGAAGTTCGACAGCTCCCCGAAAATCCGCTTCTGTTGGTTGGATACCTGCGTGTTCGCATCCTCGAACCGCCGGATCTGGTGAGGCTCGGCGGCGAAGCTCTTGGTGGTTTGCATGCCGCGGACGCTTTCGGTGAACAAGAGCACCAGGTGATCGAATAGCTCGCGATTGCGCAGGTAACCCGGTCGCAGCCGGCCCGAATAATAGTGAGTGACCCACCAAAGCCCGATAGTAACCGAGAGACAGGCCACCGTGAGCGAGGGATGAATGCGCCACATGAAAAAGAAATATGCCGCCAGCGTCAGCAGCATGTTAACCCCCTGCAACACCACGCCATCAACAAACAGGCGCGTGTTCTGCACGTCGCCCGTCACCCGGTTGAAGATCGAGCTGGACCCATGCTCATCGAAGAAGCGGAAACTCAGCCGTTGCAGCCTCACGTACAATCGCTGACGCAAATCAGGCACAATCTTGCCCTGCGTCAGCCGCGCCGTGGTCATGTTGTATTGGTAAGTCAGGAGCGCCCGCAGCAAGGCCTGGGCGACGATTGCCAGCGAGAACGCTGTCACAATCTGCAGTGGTGTCCAGCCCGCGGGCGGTCTCCAGCCGAACGGATACACCGGCGCTCGCTGAGACGCATCAAGCGCATACCGGAGCACGTCAATGACAACGCCCAGCAACTGGAGACCTGCCAACCCGAGCAACAGCAGCGTCACGCTCAGCACGAGCGATTGCACGCAATCGCCGCGAAACTGCCAGGCCAGGGTCAGCAAACGCCGCACGAGTTCGCCGGTGGAATACCGGCGCTCGCTGGACTTGCTGGGTGGCGCTTTGGACATACTTAATTAACCTGACAATATGCCGTCTGTCGCGGGTTCAATCCAGAGCAAAGCCGTCAATCCGCCCTGGCGCGGCTGTGCGCATCTCAGCAAAAACCACCACCCTGGGTAATTGGAGCGCGGACATTGTCCGCCACCCGCTCTAGCACCAACTTGCGGACAAAAATGTCCGCGCTCCGTGTCCAATGCCGCTAGGATTTGAGATGTGAGTCAGCCGCCTTGCGCCAGCAGTTCGTTGACCTTGGCCATCACCGCGAAGGCGTCAGCGACGTAAAGCACGTCGGCCTTGCCGCGCGCCCAGCCGCAGTTGGGATCGAGGTTGACTGCGCGCCGCTCGTTGATGAAGCGCCACCCGACGGTGTGCGGCTCTTCCCCATGACAGCAAGTGGCCAAACCTTTGGCATGGCGCGGGGTCGAGCCGGTCTGGCCGATCTGGTTGAGGTGCGTGAGAAACGAGAGGATTGCCTGGCCTTCCCCACCGATATCGACCAGGGATTTGCTGCTGCCGAGCGAGGCGCGCGCGTGTTTCAGGCAATCATAAATCAGCTTCTCCGCCTCCTTCGCGTGCGGCTGGCCGTCGGCTTGTTTCTTGGTCCAGCCGGCGCCGGCCACGAATAGCAGGTCGGCTTCAGGCCGAATGGTCTGAGCATCGGCGGCGGGCGCGCGGATGCCGGCGACCGTGGTGCGCTTGCAAGCGTCCGGCAGGCTGACGGTAAGCGGCTCGACGCTTGCCGTGCCGGCTGCGCCC
>Ga0194053_10002314_pt1 | contig 11433 bp, 8 predicted proteins | sample SepL228m_MetaG_FD_161684 | JGI IMG/M metagenome (GOLD analysis project Ga0194053, IMG submission 161684) | Anoxic zone freshwater microbial communities from boreal shield lake in IISD Experimental Lakes Area, Ontario, Canada - Sep2016-L227-8m | ecosystem: Environmental > Aquatic > Freshwater >... | reverse complement strand
CCCCTAAAGGAGTGTCGGTTCGAGTCCGACCACCGGTACCAACACTTAGCCCTGTCTCCCAGGGCTACTTTTTTGCCCTGATTTCAGCCCTTGTCACACCCTTGTCCCATCCCGCGAAAATCGGCGCCAGTCCGGGCCTGGTGGAAGGTGCAGGGTAGTCCTGGCGGCTACCCCAGTTCCGGCGTCGTCCTGATCGCATAGTTCAGGGAAGTTGGGGTATCCAGGCCAAGATCGGCCGCCTCGTCGTAGCGTCTCCAGAACACTTCCGAAGTGAGGCGCCGGTGTCCAACCGCTTTCAGAATGTCATACGCCGACTCTCTCGTTAGGGGTTGGCGGGCCCTCTCAAGTTCGTGTCATGGCCTCTGGTGGGGTCGGCATCCGCCAACTTCCCCTACAGTGAGTCTATGAGGGTCATCCAGGGTTCGGATAGCGGCTCAGGCGTTGACATGGTTAGTCACGGGTTAGTAATAGTCGGCCAATGCAATGCCGATTCGCTGCCCGTGCAATCGGTGTGACTACTTACTCCAATCTACTTACCCCCCCCCTTGGCCTTGACAAATCAGCCTATTTAAACCCAACAGAACCAAACCATACGTTTTGTTGGGCGCCTCTGCGGGGGGCCTCGCCAGGCCTGCCTTCCGAGCAGGCAGCGCCCCGCCGGGTCTGACTTGATTTCCGGCCCGGCGGGGCAGGGGCGTGTGCAGGCGCTGCACGGCGGGCACCGGATCCCCGCTCAGCGGGTGCCTGTGGCCAGGTCCTTGGATTCAAATAGGAACAGTGTCTTGCCTCGTGCCTCTACCTCTGGATGGGAGATCGGCTTCAGGCCGATAGAGGCTGCCAGAGCGTAGCTGGCCGGATTGCCATCGGGAACCACCGCGGTAATGCCAGGGAATCCCCACTGATCGAGGGCATAGGGAACCAGCTTCCTCAGACCCTCCTTGCAGAGTCCCTGCCGCCGAAAGTCGGGATGCATCACATATCGAAGATCGAGCCAGCCATCTAGGTATTGACTATCAGCTAGCTGAGTCCAGCCAACACATCTGGCCGAATCTTTGAAAATCAGCATGAACTCCCTTGGGTTTTCGGGGGAACAGGAGAGGGTATCCACCGAACCATAGGCAGTTCCGAAGGTCCGCTTGATGTCTGGCACCCTCAACAGCTCATCTAATGCTGCGGCCCATTTTCCGCTGAAACAGGTCATTCGCAGCCTTGGTGTCTCAAGTCCCAAGTGCGCGAACCCCATACCAATATTCGGTTCACCTGGCCGAGTGACCACTGATCACCTCCCAAAACGGCAGAGAAGTAACAAGAAAAAACAGGTGTTGTTTGTTAGACCAGAGTGTAGGACGAGGGCTTATTGCTTTCAACCGTATCTATTCAGTCACCAGGCTTCAAAGCTCTCCAGAGCTATCCGCCAATTGCAAAATTCAGGCCGTGAACAGCAAGAATCGGTGGACGGTTGGTTGCCGTCAGGACGCTGCCGCTTCCCGCTGGGCCGGGCTGATCCCAGCCCTTCCCAGCAGGGCGCGGTAGCATCCCGCCTGCCCTGCTGAGGGCGTTTCGCCCTGGTCGGCGGCAGGATCAAGCCCCCGCGCGGCCCGCAGGGAACCCGAACCAGACCTGACACTTAGTTTTTCCCGACCCTCGGTGAGTGAAACTCAAGTAAAAGCCAGTCCCAGACGAAATGGCCCGAACGGTCTGTCCGGTCGCAGGAGGCGCCTGGCCCGAGGTGAACGGAGTCATCCATGCTTTCCTATAGACCCTCTTTGCTGGCTGTGTTGGTGTGCGTCTTCCTGGTCTCCTGTGGTGGAGGGGGCACGGGCAGTGCGACCGTCCAGCCAATCGCGGCAGCCCCCGCCATTACGGCCCAGCCCACGACCCAGACGGCGATCCTGGGTCAGTCGGTCGTCTTCTCGGTGGTGGCCACGGGGACTCCGGCGCCCACCTACCAGTGGTTGAAAAATGGCATCGCGATCGCCGATGGCACTTCGGCCAGCTACCACACCCCCGCCACCACCAGGACGGACCAAGGCGCCCTGTTCACCGTGGTGGTCACCAACGCCTCGGGCTCCGTAACCTCGAGCCCGGCTGTGCCCCTTGCGGTCCAGTGGGCCCCGGCCATCACCACCCACCCCCTGAACCAGACGGTGACCGCAACCAGCTCGGCCACGTTCGCGGTGGCGGTGGACGGCGTTCCCAGCCCGTCCATCCAGTGGCAGAGGAACGGCCAGAACATCACCTCAAACGGCACTTCCCTCAGCTACACCACGCCGGCCACCAGCCTGGCGGGCTCCTCCACGGACAACGGCAGCACCTATCTGGCGCTGCTCACCAATGCGGTGGGGACCGCCCAGAGCAACGCCGCCACCCTCACGGTCCTGCCCCTGCCGATAGCCGTCAGCCTAGACTCCAGCACCCCACTGGACTTGCCCGGGGTCATGGAGGGGCAATCCACGCAATTCGAGGTGGTCGCCACCGGGACGGCACCGCTGACCTATCAGTGGTTCAAGGGCTCAACTGGGAACTCGACCGCGATCTCCGGCGCCACCAGCGCCACGCTTTCCTTTTCCAAGGTCCAGGTCTCAGATGGCGGGACCTACTACGTGGTGGTGAATAACCCCGTCAATGTGCCCCAGACCTCCCGTTCCGCCTTGCTCAATGTGACCGCGGCCCAGATGCCGCCCAGCATCTCCACGCAGACCCCGAGTCTCGCCGTGACCGAAGGGAATCAGGCCACCTTCCAGGTGGTGGCTACCGGCACGCCCATCCTGAGCTACGTGTGGCAGCGTAACGGGACGGACATCCAGGTTGCCAGCAATGTCACGGCCGCCACTCCGAACCTGGTGCTCACCACCCTGACACTGGCGGATAGCGGCGCGCAGTTCCGCTGCCGGATCTCCAATGCCGTGGCTCCGGCGGGGATCTATTCCACCCCTGCCACCCTGACCGTATTGCCTTCGCCCAACCCGCCGGTCATCACCAGCTTCGCCGCAAATCCATCCGTGATTGTTCTGGGCCAGGCCACGACTCTGAGCTGGAATGTCACCGCTGCCCGGACCCTCAGCCTTGATCACGGGGTGGGTGATGTCACCGGGAGCACCAGCCGGTTGATCACACCCACGCAGGCGGGCCCGTTGGCCTACACCCTGACGGCCACCAATGGCGCAGGCAGCAGCCCCGCCACCGCACAGGTGACGGTGAACGCTGTCTCCAGTCAGCAGCTGACCGTGGACTTCGACTCCAGCATCAGCACGTCAAGCCTGCCCTCCAGCGGTAACCACGCCTACCTTCAGGGCGCGATCGTGGACTACAGCATTGCTGCCGCTCCCGGTTTCATGAATCTGCAGGTGAGCGTTGACGGGCAACCCGTGCCAGCTTCAGGGACCATCGTCATGGCCGGTGACCATGTCCTCCGGGCCAGGGCCCAGCGCCAGGTCCTTACCGTCACGGCCACGGCAGGTCCCAATGGCTCCATCACCCCAAGCGGGGTCAGCTCTGTTCCCTATGGCGCCGACTCACCCACGTTCACCATCACGCCCGCTCCCGGCTACGTCATCAATGACGTCCAGCTGGATCTCGTCTCGGTGGGTCAGGTCGGAAGCTACACCATCCGCAGCGTGACCGGCAACCGCACCCTTACAGCCACCTTCGTCCAGACCAACCGGTTCACCATCACCATGGGCGCGGGGGTGGCCGGCTACCCCGCCACCGGTGACTATCGGGTAGATCGGCGGGTCGACTATTCCTTCTGGGCCCTGCCCGGTTATGAAGCTCTGACGCTGGTCAATGAAACGGGCGGCTCATCGGCACCCAGCGGGTGGGCCGACATGCAAGTCCCCCACAGCCTCACCGTCTCGGCCCAGCTGAGGACCATGAGCGTGCTCCTGAGCACGGACGGGAATGGGAGCATCGGTGGGCCAGCTTTGGTCGCCTACGGCCAGATTCCTTCCTATACGTTCATCCCAAATTCCGGCTACAGGCTTGACCAGGTCCTGGTCGACGGGGTACCGGTGGTAATCACCCTTTCGCTTCAGTACACCTTCCCTGCACCCCTCACGGCCGACCACACCATCCAGGCCCTCTTTAAACCCCTGCCCTGAGGTCTTCATGCGCCCATGGATCACGCTTCCGACCCTGCTCCTGGCGCTGCCGCTGGCGGCCCAGGTTCCGGAACCGAACAGCCTGGGCATCCAGGCCCGCCTGAGCCTGCCCGGGGGCAACCTCCCGGATGCCACCGGAAGCCGGAATCCAGGGATCGGGGCCAGCCTCCAGGCGGAGCTGCACTTCGAATCCGTCCTCAGCCTGCGTCTGCTGATGGGGGCCGATGACTGGCGGCAGAAGGGCGCCACCCAGAACCGTGCCGTCCAGGCCTATCACGTGGGCGTCGATGTGGTCTACTTCCTCCGGGACGAGGGTAGGGACTATGTCCAAGGCCCCTATGTCATGGCAGGACTGGCGGGCTACACCTGGGCCATCGGCGCGGATGCCCAGTCGCGCGCAACACCGCTGCGCTCGACCAAAGCCTGTGTGGATGTCGGATTCGGGTATCGCCTCAACCCGCATTTCGATGTCGAGCTGAAGGTTCTGGCCGGAAAGATCGAGCCGAACTTTACTGCCAACACCACCAGCCTCGGGATCACCTTCCGCTTCTAGGTTCCAGGCAGGCGTGACGTCCGCTATTCCAGTCCCGGCGTAGCCTTGGCGGCATAGCGCAGGGCGGCGTGGGGCCCCATGCCTTCAACCTTTGCCTCGGCGTAGTGGGTCCAGAACAGGTCAGAAGTCAGCCGCGTGCGGCCCACCCGATGCATGGCCTCCTGGGCCCACGCTTCAGCCAGCACCAAGGTATCCCTCATGTCTGCGTCTTCGTACCGGTGGTAGAAGTAGAAGTCCACCACTTCATCCCACACGCCATCCATGCGGGCCTGCCAGGGTTCAGGTAGTGGCTTGGGTGAAGGCATGGGTCAATCCAGGGTGGGTAACCGCTGCCCAAAGATGGTGCAGATCCCAGCGTTGGGCAATCCGTGCTTAATTACTTACCTCTAACGGCTAGGCTTGACCACTCCTGCGTGGCACCTTGTCTGGTCTCGGGCGGTGACCGCAGGGCGAAGCGCTTCCCTCGGGTTACCATCCTGCATGCTGTCGGTGCTGTTGCTCTTCCTGCTGCCCATCGGGGGCGGCATTCCCGCAGGGGTCCTCCTGGCCCGGACCCAGGGTCTGGCCTGGCCCGAGACGGCGGGGCTCTACCTGGTCTCCGACGTGCTCCTGGCCCTGGCCTTCGAGCCGATCCTGAGGCTGCTGGTCCTCGTGGCGGGCAAGATCCCCTTTCTGGACCGCCTTCGCGTGGCGCTGAAAGCGGCCATGGCCCGCACGGCCGCCCAGGTCAGCACCCCTGGCGCGGGGCCCCTCACCCTGGTCCTGATTGCCTTTGGCGTGGATCCCATGACCGGGCGCGCCTCGGCGTTGGCGGCAGGACATGGGTTCCTCGCGGGCTGGGCCATCGCGATCGCGGGCGACCTGCTCTACTACGCTGTCATTGCGGTGGTGACCCTGCGCCTGAATGCCTATTTTCGGAACCCGGAGGCCACGGTCCTGGTGGTGCTCAGCGCCATGGTTGTAGTGCCGGTGCTGGTCCGGCGCCTGCGCGGGGCGGGCTCCAGCCTCGGAGCTGCCTCGCGCAGGGGCGGGGACTGAGGTGGGGAAACCGAGACCCCCGGCCATCTGGCCTGGGCCAGATGGCGGGGGGGGCTTCTAGTCATTTCCTGGGTAGGTCACCGTCCGGGTGGGGCTCACTTCACCGGCAGGAAGTTGCGCTTGACGATCTGTTGGCCCTCGGAGGAGAGGATGAAGTCAAAAAACCGCTTCAGGTCTCCGGTCGGGGTACCCTTCGCCACCAGGATCAGCGGCCGAGAGATGACATACGCATTGGACTGGACCGTCTTCGTGCTCGGCAATACCGAGTTCACGCCGACGGCGGCTGTGCCGGGTTCGTTGAAGGCGAAGGAAGCATGGGTGATGGCATTGGGATCCGTGCTGACAGCCCTGACACACCAGTGCGGCTTGTCGACTTCCTTGCTCGGCCCATATTCGGCATTGCCGAGCGCCAACTCCTTAAAAGCGGCGATGGTGGCCCGGCCGCCGGCCTTGAACTCGGTGATCACGTTGATGGGTGCGCTGGCGCCGCCCACGTCCTTCCAGTTGGTGATCCGGCCCGTGAAGATACCCTTCACCTGCTCCAGGGTGAGGTTCTTCACGGGGTTCTTGGCGTTGACGAAAACGGCGATGGCATCGTGGCCGACCACTTCGAAAAAGGGATTCTGCTTTTTCTCGGCGGGGGTCAGGGCCCGGGAGACCCCGCCCAGGCTGACCTGGCCAGCCATGACGGCCTGGAAGCCTTTCCCGCTGCCAAGGTTGCCGATCCTCTCGAACTTGACCCCGGTCCTGGCCTCAAAGGCCTTGGCGGCTTCGGGAATGATGTTCTCACCGATTGTCGTGGAACCCTCGTAGGTGGGACCGGCCGCCATGAGGGGCAGCCCCGCCACGACCACCATCAGCGCGGGAAGCGCCAGCTTTCGGAACTTGGCAAACTGCATCGCATTTCTCCTCAAGAACCAGACGCAACCGTGCGCCTGTAGGTTGGTATGGCTCGATGAAGTAGAGGAAGGCCTGGGGTGGCTGCCCATGGCAGGGCGCGGCCAGGCCCTTGCTCAGACCCTGAACCTAGCCACGATGGCGTTGAGCTGCTCGGCCAGGTGGCTCAGCTCGTCCACCGTGCGGGTGGACTCCTTAATGGTGGCGGCCATTTCCTCCATGGCCGCGGCGTTCTGCTCGGCAATGGAGGTAAGGTTGCCCATGGCGGTCACGACGGACTGGCTGTCGTGACTCTGGGCTTCGCTCTGGCCGCCGATGGTCTGCATGCGCTCCGCCGAATCGGTGATGGCGCTCTGGATGCTGGCCAGGGCTTCGCCCGCGGTGTTCACCATCTTGCTGCCGTCGGTGATGGCGCGGTTGGACCTCTGGATCAGGGAGGTGATCTCCTTGGCGGCGGCGGCGCTGCGCTCGGCCAGCTTGCGGACTTCCTCCGCGACCACCGCGAAGCCCCGGCCGTGCTCGCCGGCCTTGGCGGCCTCGATGGCGGCGTTCAGGGAGAGCAGGTTGGTCTGGTTGGCCATCTCGGTGATCACCGAGAGGATGTTGCCGATCTGCTTGGAGTTCTCGTTGATGGCCTGCATGCCACTGATGGCGCTGCCCACGGCGCTGTCGCCCCGGGTGCCGGCCTGTTGGGCCTGCTCGAAGACCTGGAGCGCCCCCGCCACGCTGGCATTCACCACCTGGGAAGCGCCGGCGATGCCCTGGACGCTGCTGGTGGTGGTGGCCACGCTGGCCTTCTGTTTCTCGGCGGCCTGGGCGATGTTCTGGGCGGCGCTGTGCATCTCGGACATGCCCGAGGACATCTGCAGGGACCCGGAGGCCAGGTTCGTGGAGATGGCCATCACCTGCTGGATGATCTGCTGGATGTTCTCGACGAAGCGGTTGAAGTGCCTCGAGAGTGCGGCGATCTCGTCATTGCCCAGCACCTCCAGGCGGGCCGTGAGGTCGCCCTCGCCCTCGGAGATGTCCCGCATGCGCCTCTGGATGACTTCCAGCGGTGTGACCAGGGCGTTGCCGAGGACGTAGGCGAAGCTGAAGCCGATGGCCAGCATGACCACGCCCAGCAAGGCCAGGCCCAGAAGGGCGCTGACCTGGCTGCCCCGGAGGCGGTCCCGGTTGACGAGGAGCACGAGGTAGGACTTCACGGGCGCGTTGTCCACCTTGACCAGGCGCCCGACCACCAGATAGGCATCCCGCTCCAGGAAGAGCGGATCCTTGGATAGGTCCCTGGTGGCTGCCAGCTTCAGGAAGGCCTCGGCGAAGGGCGCCACATCCAGCTGGCTGGACTTGGCTTTGGCCTTGGCCACCACCCTGGTGGCCCGGGTGGCGGGATCTTCAGAGACGACCACCGCCTGGGTGATGTCCGAGTCCTCCTTGAAGCCGTCCAGGCCACGTTCCACCTGACCCAGATCCTCAAACTGCACGGCGGATTGGATGCTATCCGAGGTCAGGGCCAGGAGGCTGCTGGCCTTCAGCCGAAGTCCGTCTTCGAGCGATGCGTTCAGGCGCCACAGTGAGAAGACTGTGGCCCCACCCCCCAGCACCATGGCCAGGGTCAGGATTGAATAGAGCAATTTCTTACGAATGCTTAGGTTAATGAAGTAGCGCATGAGTGCCCCTCTGCCGGTAAGGCCCTGAATCGGACGGTCGGCGGGGGGGGCTGAATGCTGAGAGGGGATTTCCGGCTTTGTCGAGATTTATGAGTGGCGACCCCTCGGTCCTTAAAGAAGCACGGCCCCGCGGGTGCGGGGCCGTGCTTCCAGTGCAGGCTTGGGGCTCAGATCCTGAAGCGGGCCACGATGGCGTTCAGCTGCTCGGCCAGCTGGCTCAGCTCGTCCACGGTGCGGGTGGACTCCTTGATGGTGGCGGCCATTTCCTCCATGGCCGCAGCGTTCTGCTCGGCGATGGAGGTGAGCTCGCCCATGGCGGAGACGACGTACTGGCTGTCGTGGCTCTGAGCTTCGCTTTGGCCGCCGATGGTCTTCATGCGCTCGGCGGAGTCGGTGATGGCGCTCTGGATGCTGGCCAGGGCCTCCCCGGCGGTGTTCACCATCTTGGTGCCATCGGTGATGGCGCGGTTGGAGGTCTGGATCAGCGCCGTGATCTCCTTGGCAGCGGTGGCACTGCGCTCGGCCAGCTTGCGGACTTCCTCGGCGACCACCGCGAAGCCCTTGCCGTGCTCACCGGCCTTGGCGGCCTCGATGGCGGCGTTCAGGGAGAGCAGGTTGGTCTGGTTGGCAATCTCGGTGATCACCGTGAGGATGTTGCCGATCTGCTTGGAGTTCTGGTTGATGGCCTGCATGCCTGTGATGGCGCTCCCCACTGCCGTGCCACCCTTGCCGGCGGCCTGCTGAGCCTGCTCGAAGACCTGGAGCGCACCCGCGACGCTGGAGTTCACCACCTGGGAGGCGCCGGCGATGCCCTGGACGCTGCTGGTGGTGCTGCCGACGCTGGCCTTCTGGTTCTCGGCGGCCTGGGCAATGCTCTGGGCGGTGCTGTGCATCTCGGACATGCCCGCCGACATCTGCAGGGAACCCGAGGCGATGTTGGTGGAGATGGCCATCACCTGCTGGACGATGTGGTGGATGTTCTCCACGAAGCGGTTGAAGTGCCCGGCCAGGGCGGCGATCTCATCGTTGCCATGGACGTCCAGGCGGGCGGTGAGGTCACCCTCGCCCTCAGAGATGTCCCGCATGCGCTTCTGGATGTTCTCCAGGGGCGTGACCAGGGCGTTGCCCAGGAAGTAGGCGAAGGCGAAGCCGATGGCCAGCATGACCAGGCCCAGCAAGGCCAGGCCGATGAAGGCGCTGAGCTGGTTGCGGTGCAGGCGGTCCCGGTTGACGATGAGCAGCAGGTAGGACTTCACCGGCGCGTTCTCGACCTTGACCAGCTCGCCCACCAGCAGGTAGCCGTCATGTTCCATTTCGAGGTGGTTCTTGGATAGGTCCTTGCCGGCAATGGCCTTGAGGAAGGCCTCGGCGAAGGGCAGCAGGTCCAGCTGGCTGCTCTTGGCCTTGGACTTGGTCATCACCTTGGCGGCCTTGGTCGCGGGATCCTGGATCACCAGCGCCGCCTGGGAGATGTCGTTGTCCTCCCGCATGCCGTCCAGGCCCCGTTCCACCAGGCCCAGGTCCTCGAACTGGACGCCGGACTGGATGCCGTCGGAGACCAGGTTTGCGAGGCTCGCAGCCTTCAGCTGCAGGCCGTCGTTGAGGGCGGAGTTGAGGCGCCAGAGCGAAAAAGCGGTCGAAGCCACGCAGAGCACGGCCGCCAGCGCAAGAATGGAGTAGAGCAGCTTCTTGCGGATGTTCAGATTGATCCAGAAAACCATGGGCGCCCCTGAGCAGGTATTCCGCTGCATCGGGCCGGAGCCGGGGGGGGTTGAATATCAGCCTACCTGAGGGTCACGACAGTCGCACCGGCCCCTCCCTGAGCCTGGGGCGCATCCTCCACCTGGAGAATTCCGGGGTGCCCCCGCAGCGCCTCCCGCACGGCGGCCTTGAGCCTCCCGGTGCCGTGGCCGTGGACAATGCGCAGGTATTTTCGCCCGGCGGCCAGGCCCTCCTCCACGAAGCGGTAGATCTCGCTGTCCACGTCATCGCTGGCCCGGCCAATGAGGTTGATCTCCGAGTCCAGCTCCTGGATCTCGGCCCGCACCCGCACTCTGCCGCTGGCCCTCGGGGCGACCTCCCGGGCGCCGATGGGCTCCAGCTCCCCGGTCCGGCACTCCAGCCGGCGGCCCTGGAGGGTCTCCAGAGTGACCCGGTCGCCCTTCAGGCTGACGACCTTGCCTTCGACCCCGAGGCCCCGGTGCCGGGCATAGCCACCCTCGCGCACATCGGCCGGCGCCCCGGCGGGCTTCCGGCGCCCGCCCAGCTCGGCCTCGGCGAGCCGGGTCAGCTGTTTTACCCGCTCATGGGCCTCGGTGCCCAGGCGGTCGGCGTTGACCTCGGTCGCCTTCTGGCGCTCCTTCAGCTCCTTCACCAGGCGCTTTCCCTCGTGGTCGAGGAAGTCCAGCACCCGCGCCACCTTCTCGCGGGACTCCTGCTGGAAGGTCTCGCGCTCGGTGCGCAGCTTCTCCTCGCGCTGCCGGAGGATCTCGCGGTCCTTCTGGGCCGACGCCTGCTGGGTCCGCAACGTGTCCCCCTCCTCTAGCAGCCGCGCCCGCTCGGCTTCCAGCTCCCGGAGAAAATCGCGCCAGTCCTGCTCGCGCTGGCCTAGCACCTTGTCCGCGTGGTCCAGCACCGGGCGGGGCAGTCCCAGGCGCGCCGCAATGGTGAGGGCCCGGCTCTGGCCTGGCTGGCCCAGCAGAAGGCGGTAGGTGGGGGCCAGGCGCGCCTCGTCGAACTGCACCGAGGCGTTCTGGAAGCGCGTGTGACGCAGGCCCCACTGGCTGACGTCTCCCAGGTGGGTGGAGCAGAGGATCCAGCAGTGGCGGCGTGAGAGGGTCTGGAGCAGGGCAATGCCCAGGGCGGCACCCTCCTTGGGATCCGTGCCGGTGCCCAGCTCGTCCAGAAGCACCAATCCGCCGACGTGATGGTTTTCCAGGATGTCCTTCAAATGCAGAATATGGCTACTGAAGGTCGAGAGGCTTCCCGTGATGGTCTGGTGGTCGCCGATGTCCGCGTGGAGGCTGGGCAGGGCGGGAAAGCTGGAGCCCTCCCGGGCGGGCACCGCGCAGCCTGCGGCGGCGAGGGCCGAGAGCAGGCCCACGGTCTTGAGGACCACAGTCTTGCCGCCGGTGTTGGAGCCGGAGATGATCAGCCCGGGCCGCCCGGCCTCGAG
>Ga0194053_10002312_pt1 | contig 11436 bp, 8 predicted proteins | sample SepL228m_MetaG_FD_161684 | JGI IMG/M metagenome (GOLD analysis project Ga0194053, IMG submission 161684) | Anoxic zone freshwater microbial communities from boreal shield lake in IISD Experimental Lakes Area, Ontario, Canada - Sep2016-L227-8m | ecosystem: Environmental > Aquatic > Freshwater >... | reverse complement strand
ATGCTGTAGTAATGTGCAATCCATTCGACTACCACGATATCGCTGCAAAATTGATTAGCATAGTTGAGAACCCTACCTTACAAAATGAGCTGATAGAAAAAGGCCTCAAAAGATTACAGGATTTTTCCTGGGAAAAAACTACCGATGAGCTGATGAAAGTATTCATTGATGTAATGAAAGAAAAAAAGTAAAGGTATTCCCCTTATCCTGCCATTTCGGCATCTACCATTCTTTGAATTACTTCTCGTAAACCGAACGCAGCACTCCATCCTAACAACTCTTTTGCTTTGGATGGATTGGCTCTGCCACTTAACAAATCGGCCGGCCGAAACAAAGCCGGATCTATTACAACATGATCATTCCAGTTTAAGTCCAGGCACCCAAAAACCATATCAATAAACTCTTCCAATGAATGAGTTTCTCCTGTAGCAATAACAAAATCCTGCGGCACCGATTGCTGCAGCATCAGCCACATAGCATCTACATATTCGGGAGCCCAGCCCCAGTCGCGTCTGATTTGTGCATTTCCTAGGTATAATTTTTCTTTGCTGCCCTTTTTAATTCTACAGGCAGCGGCAACAATTTTTCGGGTTACAAACCTATGCGGACGAAATGGAGATTCATGATTGAACATAATGCCCGAGCAGGCATATAATTGATAAGCTTCCCTGTAATTTACCACCTGCCAGTGTGCAGATGCTTTGGCAATGGCATAAGGACTCCTCGGCCTGAAAGGAGTATTTTCATCTGCTGGTGCATCCTGGGTTTCACCAAAACATTCACTGGAGCCGGCATGATACATCCGAATTGGCAGCTGAGTAAACCGCATTGCCTCCAATAAATTTAAGGTGCCAATACTAATACTTTCATAAGTTTCCACCGGCTGTTCAAAAGATAATCCAACCGAACTTTGTCCGGATAAATGATATACTTCATCCGGCCTAATGCGACTTATGGTTTCCAACGTACTTTTAAAATCGATGGTATTAATTGATACAGGTCGAATATGGCTTAAAAGTCCCAATTTTTTAAGGTTTTCGAAAGGATTAGTGGTGGCATCCCTTGAGCCTCCATATACTTCATACCCCTTTTCCAGCAACAAAGCTGATAAATAGGCACCATCCTGACCGGAAACACCACAAATTAATGCCTTCTTCATGCAGGCTTTCTTTAATTTAGAGCACAATTTTACAATAATTCGGTCAATCGGCAATTAATCGATCAGATTGCTGCATATACTCAATACAATACCCATTTCATCAGGTGTTGCATAAATTGTAACTTGCTGCCAAAGAATTTACCTTGTTAACAGCCATTCGCGAAAGATTAGGAGGCCAAATGGGTTCAGGTGACCGACTGATTACCCTTTGGAGACTCTTCCCTTTTTTAATAAGGGGTTGTTGGGAAAGAATATTTATGGGTTCAGCTTCTGGATGGGTGCTGGTGGGTAAACAAGCATCCCTCCGCTATGCAAAATATATTGAAGCAGGGAATGATTTAATTATAGAAGACTACGCGGAAATCAATGCCCGATCGGTACGAAAAATTTTGTTGGGTAACCGGGTAACTATAGGAAAATATGCCATTATCCGGCCGGGCAATTTATATGGGGGAGAAATGGGTGAAGGATTAAAAATTGGAAACCATTCCAATATCGGTCCCTATTCTTATATCGGTTGTTCGGGATACATTGAAATTGGGAATCAGGTAATGATTTCTCCGAGAGTAAGCATTTATGCCGAGAATCATGTGTTTGATGAAACTACCCGTTCTATAAAAAGCCAAGGCGTAATCAAAAAGAAAGTAGTAATAGAAGACGATTGCTGGATAGCAGCCAATAGCATCATTTTAGCAGGTGTAACTATCGGAAAAGGATCGGTGGTTGCAGCAGGAAGTGTTGTTACAAGCGATGTGCCTCCTTATAGTGTTGTGGGGGGGGTACCGGCGCGTATAATAAAAAAGCGGCTGCCCAATTCATGAAAATATTGCTACTACATAGCTCATCCGATTTGTATGGTGCCAGTAAAATATTATTGGGAATCGTTCATTTACTTAAAAAAAGAAATCACCAGGTATGGGTAGTACTTTCCGAGGAAGGGCCGCTCTCCTCTGTTTTAGCAGAAGCGGGTGCTACCGTTATGTATATCCGACTGGGAATACTGAGAAGAAAATATGTTACGCCCCGCGGTATAATCAACCGCATCATTACAATCAGAAAAGCAAAAAAACAACTGCAAGTTTTCATCACCCAACAGGGTATTGAACGGGTTTATTCAAACACATCCGGCGTTTTGGCTGGGGCTTTTGCGGCCGCTTCATGTAATGTACCTCATATTTGGCATGTTCATGAAATTATTGAAAATCCTCGCTGGTTTAAGTTTTTGCTGGGAAAATGGATGCAACGATATTCGAAAAAAATTGTGGTAGTATCCAATGCAGTAAAAAAATCTTGGAAAAGTGTGATTCCTGAACATCAACTGGTAGTAGTTCATAATGGAATAGATTATAGTCCTTATATTACAAAACAAGCTCCCATTAACCATTCTGAGGATTCAGATGAAAATAGATTTATTATCGGAATGGTGGGAAGAGTACATTATTGGAAAGGACAATCCTATTTTATAGAGATAGCAGGCAAATTGCATCAACGATATCCCGATTTGCAATTTATTATGGTCGGGGATGCTTTCCCCGGGTATGAATATTTATATAAATCATTATCGGATCAAATCCAACAATTGCATTTACAGGATGTTGTAAAACAAATGGGTTTTCGCAATGATATTCCTGCAATAATGCAATCAATCAATTTGTTTATCCTGCCTTCTCAATTACCCGATCCCTTTCCTACCGTAATTTTGGAAGCTATGGCTTCGGAAAAACCAGTGATAGCAACGGAAATAGGGGGAGCTTTGGAAATGATTGATCGGGAAATTACAGGAGATTTTATACCCCCCAATGCTGCAGGGAAAGCAGCAGACATTATTTCGAAATGGATAGATAAGCAAAAATGCTATTGCGCTGGCAAAGAAGCGAGGAAAAGAGTTTTGCAGAAATTTAGCCTCGAAAACTGGGAAAACAATTTGATAAATATTATTGAATGACGATTGCCATCATTGGAACCCGAGGCTATCCGTATGTTTATAGCGGATATGAAACTTTTGCAAAGGAACTGTCGGAAAGATTGGTAGCCAAAGGGGTACGCGTGAAAATTTATTGTCATAAAAATCTATTTACGAATTATCCCCCACAGGTAAATGGAATCGACCTGATATATGTTCCCACAATCCAACATAAAATCCTTAGTCAGTTTATTCATTCTTTTCTTTCCATGATACATGCCTGTTTCACCAGAACGGATGTTATTCTGGCTGTTAATGCGGCAAATGGTCCATGGGGATTGATAGCGAAAATTTTTCGTGTACCTGCCTGTATTAATGTGGATGGTATAGAATGGGAACGGCCGAAATGGAAAGGCTTGGGTTCAAAATACTTTTATTATGCGGCATGGTTAGCAACCAAGTGGTATCCCATTATTATTACAGATGCAGATGAGATGAGAAAGGTATATCTCGACACATTTGGCAAAGATTCAACGGTAATTGCCTATGGTGCAAATGTTCGTTACCCAATGCATCCGGAAAAAATACAAGCATTACAGTTAACACCAGGATCCTATTATTTAATTGTTGGCCGATTGATTCCCGATAATAATGCCGAATTGCTAATGGAAGGTTACATAGCAGCAGGTTCGAACAAAAAACTGGTAATTGTAGGGGATGTACCTTATCGGGATAGCTATGCTCAAAAATTGAAGGAAAAAGCAACCGATAATATAATATTTTTAGGATATATAAAAGATGCTGATTTGTTGGCAGAATTATATCACCATTGTTTTGCCTATTTACACGGACATGCTTTTGGTGGAACCAATCCCAGCCTCTTAAAGGCACTGGCTTATGGTTGTGCGGTAATGGCTATTAACACTCGATTTAGTCGGGAAATGCTTCAAAATGGAGAATATGGCCTTTTTTTCGAGCCCGAACCTCAATCCGTATCACATTTAATGCGAAAATCGGAGCAGGAGCCCGAAAAACTCGATCATTTTAGAGAAATTGCCCGGGAGGGTCTGGGGATTAAATACAACTGGGATGAAGTAACCAATGCTTATCTTGCAGTACTAAATAAATTGCATCAGTTAAGTTAGTCTTGCTGCCCCCTATGGCAAAGCCGTATAACAGATATACCATAATCCGATATATAATTGATGCCCCGGTTGTGGGTATCTCATATCTGATTGCAACTCGTTTTAATGCGGGTCAGGGGATTATTTCTACCGATCGATATACCATCTTATTTACTATTATTTCACTAATTCTTTGGTATATCGCTGCATCATTTACCCGATTGTATGCCGACAGGCGTTCGAATAAATTTTCGGAGGAAATCATTTTTATCATTTACACAATCATTCTATTTACCATTTTGCTAAGTTCTGCTTCCTTTTTTTTAGCAGAATATGTAAAATTCAGTGTTAATTTTTTTCCGGTATACCTGCTGATATTATTTGGATTACTCACCCTAACCAAATATATCGTACGAAAAAATGTACATTCTGCCATTTTTCAGGGAAAATTATTAGACAATGTATTGATAGTTGGCTGCACCCCTGCAGCACTTGATTTTTATGAAACCATTAATAAATATTATTATTACGGATATAAATGCATTGGTTTTTTGGATAATCACCAAGGGAAATTAAATGGATGCGACTATTTGGGCCCTGTTGATAATCTTAGTATCATGCTAAGGGATAAAAGAATTGATGAGGTGGTAATTGCACTACCCGATTCTGATGCCGAAGAGATTCAATATTGCATTGAAGTTTGTGATTTTTATTCTACCAAAGCCCGCATCATTCCTAACCTGCATCAATATGCTACTTCAAATATTCAGGTGAACAATATCGGATTAATGCCGATAATCAATGTGAGAGAACTCCCACTAGATAAAAAGGAAAATCAACTACTAAAAACTGTTTTCGATCGCTTGTTTTCAATATGTTTTTTTGCTTTCATTGGATGGTGGTTTCTTCCCCTTATTGCATTAGCTATTAAAATTAGTTCACGGGGACCCATTATTTTTAAACAGGAACGATGGGGACTAAACAATGAAAAAATTATATGTTATAAATTCCGAACCATGGTGGCTGAAAGTTCGGATATTGATGAAAATGGATTTTACAGGCAGGCCGGTAAAAAAGATCCACGAGTAACCAAATTGGGGATGCTACTTCGAAAAACCAATATGGACGAATTACCCCAATTTTGGAATGTTTTACTCGGAAATATGAGTGTGGTAGGTCCGCGCCCCCATCCTACCCCCTTGAACCTCGAATCAATGCATACCGTAGAAAATTACATGTTACGACACCTCGTTAAACCTGGAATCACCGGTTGGGCTCAGGTTAATGGTTACAGGGGCGAAACGAAAGTACCGGGATCTATGCAGAGAAGAATTAATTTTGACCTGTATTACATTCACCGCTGGACGTTCTGGCTTGATTGTCAGATAATATTACAAACCATCATCAACATAATCCGGGGTGACCAAAATGCATATTAATCATGAAACAAACGGTCACAGGAATTCTTGTTCTTATTTTTTTAATCATCAGTCATTCCCAACTAGTAACGGCTCAGGTTGTTTGGGAATCGCCCAATAAAGAGATTTATTCCTATCTCGATCGTATGGCACAAAAAGGGTTGTTACAGTTCAACGATTTAATAAAACCACTAAGCCGGCAATATTTGGGAGCCTGTTTAGATTCTCTTTCCCATCAACTAAATCAACTCACCACTATTGAAAAAAAAGAATGGGCATTCTATATGCGGGAATATGGATTAGAAGTTGATACCCTCAAGAAGACAGATGCAAAAGAAATAATAGGATATTTTCAAAAGGATCCTTACAAAAGATGGCGACCTTTTTATGCAAATAGCAAAGATGCCTATATCCGGGCAGAACCCATCTTTACTGCAACACAATATTCCGGGTCGAATAGCAATTATTTGCAGTCTAGTTCAGGTGTGCATGTTTGGGCTTATGGTGGAAAAAAATGGGGATTTCAATTTTCTTATCACGATATAACGGAGGCTGGATCAGGTTTAGATAGTACCCGACTTTATTCACCCGAAACCGGATTTGTTTTAAAGCAAACCGGCAACAGAAGAAGTCAGAATTTTACTCGATTCAGGGGTAGTGTAAGTTATACATTTAAAAACGGCTCTGCAAGTATTGGAATTGATCAGATGACCTGGGGATATGGACAGGCTGGAAAAATAGTTTTATCCGATAAAGCCCCTGCCAATCCTTATTTACGCCTAGATTATCGGCCTTTTAGCTGGTTGAGTTTTCACTATGCCAACTGCTGGCTAAATTCCAATTTAATAGATTCGCTAAGCACATATGGAACCGGAAACACGGTATATGGAGGTGAAAGAATTCGCTACATACCTAAATTTATGGCCACGCATAGCCTCAGCATTCAAATCAACCGAAAACTGAGCTTTACGGCAGGTGAATCCATTGTTTACAGCGACCAGTTAGATGTTGGTTATCTGATTCCTGTTAATTTTTTTAAGGTGTATGATAATATCGTAAACAATGGAAATATTTTAGCAGGGTCGAATGGTCAATTATTTTTTCAACTCAGCAGCCGAAACCAGTTACCCAAAACGCATTTATATACCAGTTTATTCATAGATGAAATTCGAACCAGTACCATGTTCGATAAAAGCAAAAGCCGCAATCAACTCGGCTATACCTTAGGTGCCAGTGTTACAGATCTGCTCCTACCTTATCTTACATTTTCCTTGGAATATACCAGGGTTAACCCATTTGTATATAAGAATCTGATAGCTGCTCAAACCTATTCGAGCTATGGTTATGGGTTAGGAGATTGGATGGGTAATAATTTCGACAGGGTTTTTGCTTCCATTCGTTACACCCCCATGCCCAGATTAAAATGCTTGGTAAGCTATCAGTCTATACGAAAGGGAGGTGCGGGAACTGTTGAACAACAATATTTCCAGCAGCCGCAACCGGCATTTTTATTCAATCCCTTGTTCAATCGAAAAGAATTGCAGATTCGGTGTTCTTATGAATTGATCAACAATTTGCATGTAGTTGGAAATTATACTCAAATCCGCCAGCAAACATTGCCTTCACTTGCCTGGACTACATCAGATATGGCCAGTGTAGGTTTTACCTTTGGTTTATAGTCCTAAAATCATAGATTTCCCCAATTTATAGGAAAAAATGTGGATATTTGTATTACCAATTTCCTTCGATGAAATTACATATTAAATATTTAATTACTATTTTCTTGGTAAGCAATGCTTGGTTTGCCTCACCAGTAACTTTGCAGGCACAAACCATCAACGCTACCAATTTATCCAATGCGCGGGTAGACCAACTGAGTGACCAGCAAATCACTCAATTTTGGCAGCAGGCACAACGGGGCGGTCTTTCTGAGACTGAAGCCTTGAATTTACTTGTAAAAAGGGGATTTCCAACAGGCGAGGTGAATGCACTCAAGAAAAGATTATTTTCTATGCAAACCCGATCCAAATCTGGGGGTAAGGAATCGTTGTTAAAAGATACAGCAGGATTTATGAAAGATAGTTCCTGGATGAAGGAAGTACCGGCAATCAAAAGAAAGAGTCCGTATTATGGATTTGATTTTTTTAACAATCCAGCCATTTCTTTCGAACCCAACCAGCGATTAACCACGCCGCAAGGTTATGTACTTGGTCCTGGCGATGAACTATCTATTAATTACACAGGATTAAATGAGGCTTCAGTAAATGAGTTAATTGATTATAATGGTAAAATAGTATTACCGTATGCAGGTTCTGTTCAGATTGGTGGATTAACACTTGAAGAGGCTACTCGATTAATTAAATCGAAAATGAAAGTTGCCTATCCAGCCATCAGTTCCGGTAAAACGCAGGTTTTGGTTACGGTAACCAATTTTAAAACCATTGGGATAAAGGTAGTGGGAGAAGCAGAAATTCCGGGCACGTATCAGGTATCTTCACTGGCTAGCTTTTTTAATGTGTTATATAAAGCGAACGGTCCTTCTGAAAATGGCTCACTACGTAAAATTCAGCTGATTCGGAATAATAAACCCATCGCCACTATTGATTTATATCAATTCCTGCAAACCGGCTCAATGCAGGGCGAAGTGAAATTACAGGACGAAGACGTAATACATATACCGGTGTATAACAAAAGGGTAAGCATCACCGGTAAGGTTAAGCGACCGATGATTTATGAATTGCAGGATAAAGAAACCTTGCAAGACTTATTGCAACTGGCAGGTGGATTTGAATCCGGCGCGGTAGAAAGTACTGCTAAAATTATTCAGCAAGCGGAGAAAGAAAGAAAAGTGCGCGATATTGCTGCTGCAGATTTCGCATATTTTATTCCACGAAATGGCGATCAGGTAGAAATCGGAAAGATATTATCAACGTATTCAAATCGGGTAATCATTTCAGGTGCCGTTCAGCGACCGGGGAGTTATGAACTTACCAATCAGTTAACGGTGAGTCGCTTAATCAAACAGGCCGAGGGGGTGCGGGAAGATGCATTGATGCAAAGAGGCTATCTTGTTAGACGACAAGCAGGTACCGGAGGGAAAATAATATCTTTTCATGTTCAGGATATTCTAACAGGTAAACAATCGGATATTTTATTAGAAAAAGAGGATTCAATCACAATTGTATCAAAAGATAGTTTACGGGATATTCCTTCAGTTGTAGTTGCCGGAAACGTGAATCAACCTATTACTATTCCGTATCGGGAAGGATTAACCGTTGAAGATGCGATTATATTGGCAGGTGGATTTTCTTTTGATGCTGCTACCCATAAAATAGAAATATCCCGCTTACAGAATAACAGAGCAGATACCCTTGCCAATTCGCTTATTCAAGTGTTAACGGTAGCATTTGATTCTAGTAGGAACAATGGAAAGAAAACTTTGTTAGCACCACTGGATTATGTATTTGTTCCTCAGCTTTTAAACTATAGGAATTTGGGTAAAGTAAAAGTTCGTGGAGAAGTTTTATATGCCGGTGATTATGCGTTGGAAAAAAGGAATGAAACGATACAGGAGGTATTACTAAGGTCTGGAGGCATATCTCCATTTGCAGCTATGGCGGATGTGCAAGTATATAGAAGAGGATTGCGGGTAGGAACGGATGTACTATCTGAAAATACAGCAGTAGGTGACGAAAAATTTTTATTACAACCGGATGACAGCATCTATGTTCCCAAAAAGCAAAGTTTTGTTGAAGTACAAGGTGCCGTTTTCAATCCACAGATATTACGATACGATTCTCAGCGATTCTTATCCTATATCTCCGATGCAGGCGGAATAACAGATAAAGGCAACCTGAAAAAGTCTTATGTTCAATATAGCAATGGCATAAACCGGAAAATACATCATTTCCTTTTCTTCCGCCGCTATCCGAAAGTAACACCCGGTAGCAAAATTATTGTACCAGAAAAGTCGGAAAGTATCGGAAGAGGATTAAGTGTTATTGAAATATCATCCCTCGTAGGTTCATTAGCAACCTTAGTAAGTTTGATAGCTGTATTAAAAAAATAATATTTATACCATTACCCTATGGCAGGAAATAGTTCCATACAGGATACTGATTTTAATCAGGAAGAACGCAACTTTTCTATTCTTGATTTGCTAAAAGATCTTTGGTACAAATTTCTTTCTTCCCTTCGTCAAACAAAATGGCTATTTACATTTTTTGTAATAGGAGCATTATTAGGAGTAGGCTATGCCCTAATAAAAAAAACAACTTACACTGCCAAATTGGTTTTTATAGTGGAGGAATCTAAAACATCCGGCGGCTCTATTGCCTCGGCATTGGCCGGACAGTTTGGACTAGATTTGGGTTCACTAACGGGAGGTAATGGTGTATTGGCGGGTGATAACGTGCTTGAACTATTGAAAAGCAGAAGTTTGCTTAAAAAAGCTTTACTTACTCCAGCACAAAATCTGCAAACCTCTCTAGCCGATCAGTATGCGGATGTTTACGGATTGAGAGTAAAATGGAAAAATAATCCGGAAATTGGAAAAGAAATTTACTTTTCTCCGGGAAAAGAAATTGAAACCCGTTTGCAGGACAGTTTGCTGCAAAGTATCATGGAGCGGCTATTGGAAAAAGAGTTGAGTATTGTAAAATCTGATAAAAAGCTTGGCTTTTTTCAATTGCAGGCAACCACCCGGAATGAATGGCTTAGTCAGCAAATTTGTATACGGCTACTTAAAGTAGCAACGGATTTTTATATAGAAACCAAAACCCGCCGTTTAACTGCCAATATCGCTCGCTTACAAAAGCGGGCAGATAGCTTAGGCATTGTGCTGGATAATAAAACCTATTCAACAGCTGAGGCCACTCAGCGCTTGTTGGATGCAAATCCTGCATATGCTGCACCTCAGGTAGACGCTGAAATCAGCACCCGCAACAAGTATTTACAGGGAACGGTTTTTGCGGAAATAGTAAAAAATCTGGAGATTAGTAAAACAACCCTCATTCAGGAAACTCCAACCATTCAAATAGTAGATCAGCCCGAAATGCCTTTGAAAAAAAATGAAGTTAAATGGTGGATGGGGCTTTTGTTGGGAGGATTGATTGGAATGGGTGGATTTGTTGGAGGAGCAATGCTACTTAGCCAATCCAAACCCTAATTTTCTCTGAAAAAAACAAACCCTGATCAATGCATTTTCTAAAAACTATGCTAACTACCAATATTGGAACAGATAATGATTTGGTTCGAACAAAATGGGTTATTTCAGAACTTCAGGTACTAAAACCGGGATTAAAATTATTAGACGCTGGTGCTGGTGAATTAAGATTTAAACCATATTGCACTCATCTAGAATACATTGCGCAAGATTTTGGAAGTTACGATGGAGAAGGAGATGGTAAAGGACTACAAACCAATACATGGGATAATTCAAAACTTGATATTGTTTCTGATATCACTTCAATTCCGCTTCCAGAAAATTCGATTGATGCTATTTTATGTACAGAAGTTTTTGAACATATTCCTGATGCAATTGCAGCTCTTAAAGAGTTTACCAGATTATTAAAGCCAGGAGGTGTTCTTCTAATTACAGCCCCATTTTGCAGTTTAACACATTTTGCCCCTTACCACTTTTCTGGTTATAATCGATATTGGTACAAACATCATTTGGATGCTTTGGGATATCAAAATGTTATCATTGAACACAATGGTTCATGGTTCTCATTCATTGCACAGGAACTTAGAAGAAGTTATTTCGTTTCTAAAATGTATTCAGAAAAATTAATTGGAAGACTACTGCAAATCGCTTCTGTTCCAGTATTAATT
>Ga0194053_10002311_pt1 | contig 11459 bp, 7 predicted proteins | sample SepL228m_MetaG_FD_161684 | JGI IMG/M metagenome (GOLD analysis project Ga0194053, IMG submission 161684) | Anoxic zone freshwater microbial communities from boreal shield lake in IISD Experimental Lakes Area, Ontario, Canada - Sep2016-L227-8m | ecosystem: Environmental > Aquatic > Freshwater >... | reverse complement strand
GATATAAATTTATTAGGAACTGAAAAAGAAAAGAAAAAATTACTACAATTTTCTGCAGTAGATATGCATACTGCTATATAAAAAATTAATATTATGGGATATATTTTCATGTTTTTACCTCATATAAAATACAAGACGGAGAGATCTGAAATCTCTCCGTCTTTCGATATACTATAAATTATCGTACTCGACGTTCGTGAGCTGTAGGAACAGCAACATCATCAAGATTAACAGGAACATTTTTAGTGTAATTAACAACTTTTTTCTCGACATATGAATCAGGCATTTTAACATAATACATTTCTAATTCAATTACTTGCTTATTATCATTATTCGACATAGTTGCAATATTCCAACCACCATTTAAATCTACTACTTTCGGCTTAGAAATAGTGCTTCCTGCCTTCTCAAGGCGTACCCATCTCTTAACAACTTGCATGTTATCCGAATCACCATCTAAGAAAATAACCAATCTCATTCCATAATCTTTTTCATTAAAGGCTACAACATTAAACCCCTGGTCATTTAATGCTGCCTCTTTTGATCCTGGAATCGGCTTATAATTATCTGCCGAAGCCGACACACACATTACCGTCAAAGCGGCAATCATGATTAACATACCGAGAAGTTTTTTCATTCTCTTGCTCCTTTGTTTTTTTTTATAAACCACACGCCTGCTTACGAAATAGAGGTTAAGATAAAGAATTGCTTTACCGCACATGGTGTTAAAATGTGCAATACTGCTAACCCACCCACTAACACCAGTGGATTCCATAATCTATCCCTTAAAAATGACGTGAAACTTATTGCGATTATTATAAATAACTAATAATGCTGTTGTCAATAGTAAATTAAAAATAAAATTCAATATAGTTATTTTACTGTCTTATATGCAATTATTGCAACAAATATTAATAATATCATTATTTGGTATATAAGCAATCAATACAAACTATAAAATCGCTTTTGAATACAATACTGGTATAATCAGTAATATTATCATTTATTCAACTGAGTATTTCTTCAAAAGCAAAAATATTAAACTATAGAATCGATTGCCATCAGTGTGTTATATGTAAGTGGCGTAAAACAGTAAAAAGGTTCCCTATTTTTTCAATTATTTTGAAAAAAATTAAAAATATTTTCAAAACTGCTTTTGTAGTATTGTAATCGATGCCCAAAAAGCTTCCTGATTATGGCGATTATCTTCCATTGCTCACCTTCTCACCCATTTCATCTGATAATTCTTTGCGTAATGCCGGCAATAGCTTATACAGATTTTCCCCTGGACATGCTGTTGATGCGTAATCTTTGTGGCTTTTTATTGCGTCAGATGAAATGGCATATTTTTTCATCAGCCATAATGCAAGATTTTTTAACGATTTAAGTTGTTCTGTTGTCGGTTTTTCTGTTTCAAAGTTTCCTTCCAATACAATAAGCGCATGCCCAGAAGGATCATATTCGGTATTTGTATCACCGGCATATTCAATACTGCGTCCTTCAGCTATTTTTCCATCAACATTAATGTAATAATGATATGGTACATCAGCCCAGGCAGGTTTCTTTTTCCCTCCTGCTAAAGTAGCGGCACGTTGTGAAAAGTCCTGTAATCCACGCATCTTTCTTTCTATGGTAATTTTTGGCTGCTGTTTCGTAGCAGTATGATGTATGGTTATTCGCAATACTTTCTGAGGCTTCATCGTCCCTGTCGGCTTCTTAGCCTTCCACGCTGCACGCGACAAAATAATAGGGTCAGAAAATGTATTATCTAACTTCTTTTTATCACCAGAATGCGTGGTATCATCCACCTTTGCTTTAGTCATAACAACAGCAGCAGGTATAGCGTTATGATGATTAGTCATCTTTGGCGTATTTGACAACATACCGATAACAACAAAAAATATACCTGAAAATAATAACGCAAATACAGATATTAAAAGGTATTTATTTACCCGATTTGATATAGCAACTGCTGACATACGCTTTCATCTCCGTTTTTTTCGCTTGTGCGATATCTTTGGCATACGGTCCCATAACAACTACCCATAACCCGGGAGTCAATTTAGGATAATTATCGCTGTCAATAATATACGAATCTGCATAACCATTTGATTGTATGTGTTCCAGGCATTTATCGGCTTTAACCCTATCTGAATGTTTTGAACAACCAAGAATTACAAAGTAATCGCCAGATATTTCAACTGGTGGATCAGCAGGAGGTGTTTCAGGTACAGTTGCTGGTATATTCACTTCGAAAGATGTTGAAGAGGCTGTTAAATTGTCGCTGTCTGTTGCTTTAGCATATATAACATAATCTTTCGCCACATCTTTTGATGGATAAGTGTAGCTATATGATTGATCTGATACACAACCATGTTGAGATTCACCCGTTCCCCAATAAATGGTGATATCACTGACAGTTTTATCATCAGTTGCCGATGGTGTTACACTTATTGTAGACTGCTCAAATGAGTTTTTCGTTAATATACATTTTGGTGGAAGTGGGTTTACATCATTTGGAGGAGTTGGTTGTTTAACGACTACCTGTTCTTTTTTTGATGATTTATTAGCATTATATATGAGAACACCACCACCGGTTACCAAACCTGTAAGTAATATCGTCATTACAATTACCAACACCGGTGAATGATGTTTTAGCTTATCTTTAACGACAAATTTTACAGGTATTGAGGACGAAAGGCTGTGAATAAAATCAATGCTACTAACAAAACGCTCTTCAGCTTTCTTCGCTAATGCGCGCAATAATGACGCGCTGATTATATCTGAAATATTATTTGAAAATTGTCTGGGATGCGGTGGCAGTTCTTGAATATGTTTGGTAACTACCGCCCATGGCTGTGAGGAAGATGCACGAAACGGTGTTGTGCCGGTAAACATCTCATACGCAACAATAGCAAGTGAATATTGGTCTGACCGTCCGTCAACGTCATTGCCTTGCGCTTGTTCCGGCGACATATATTCCGGGGTGCCAATCATGCCGCTTGTCATCCGCGTACCTTCCAACGAACGCGCTATGCCAAAATCAGTAACCCTGGCGATACCATACTTATCTATCAAAATATTTTCCGGCTTAATATCGCGATGGATAATTCCGTTGGCATGCGCGAAATCAAGCGCGTTGGCGACCTGTTCGAGATATTTGATGATATCCGCATCAGAAAGTCGGTCAGGTTGGGACAATAACGATTTCAAGTCTTGCCCTTCAATTAATTGCATGACATAATAATACGTATCGCCATCAATGCCGACGTCATATACAGAGACAATATACGGGTGCTGCAATTTGGCTGTATTAAGAACTTCAGTCTTAAACCGCGCCAGAAACTGGGTGTCACGGGTGAACTCGTGCGGCAACACCTTGATTGCCACAACTCTATCAAGCTGCAAATCACGCGCGCGATAGACTGTCCCCATGCCGCCACGGCCGATTTCGGTTTCCAGTACATAGCGGTTATTCAGTGTTTTATTTTCTTCCATTGTTGTTTCCTCTTTTCACACTCAATCAATTTTCTTGAAAAGTGGTATTTATCTTTACACTAAACCTGCCAAGAACTTTCTCTGGTTTAGATACTGGTTTCAACTTCAATGTAAACTCGCCATCTTGTTCAATTGGCAATGTCCACTGATTCGGAGTCTGAAAATCTAATATTTCATCAGGCATTCCTTCCAACACCAAATCAGTACCTTCTTCCAATTCTTTCTCATCTTTATTAGATAATTGATAAATTTTTGAATATGAGTTCCAACCTATAACTTCTTTCATCACCATGCCTGTAACTTCCGCACCTGTCGCGGTAATGGTCAATATTTTATTTGTTTTATCCCAATCAACCTGTAATGTTGCGGATGGCTGGCGGGGAACGACTACTGTTACCGGCGGTTTGGATGGTTGCGGCGGTGGTATTGGCGGCTCTGGTTTTGATTGATAAAATACCAAATAAATGCCGGCACCCAGAACCACTGCTATACCAATAGCCAGTAATATCATAATCCAGATACTCATGTGGTGATGGTGCGGAGATAATCCATTAGACATAGACTCATTGCCGGGTAATGTTTTAGTTCGCGGATTTGTGGCTATATGGTGCGATTTGCGGGGTGCGGGCCAGGCTTCATGTGCATACAGAACCGTACTGATATTATCCTCGCCGCCGGCATTATTCGCCGCTTCGCACAACTGGTCGCCCGCCTGGCCTGGTGACGCAGTCATGTTCAGAATATTCGCGATATGTTCATCACTTATCATTCCGCTCAGCCCGTCGCTGCATAACAGCAATACATCATTCCGGCGTAATTCAAATGAATAAAATGATGGTTCCACGGTGGCGCGGATTCCGATGGCGCGGGTGATCTGGTTTTTATGCACCCAATTAGCCGCTTGTTCCGGCGTCATTTTCCCCTGGCGCATCAACTCACCCGCCCAACTGTGGTCCTCGGTAATCTGTTTTAACCTGCCATCACGCAATATATACAGCCGGCTGTCGCCGACATGCCCTATGGTGCAGATATTTCCGCGAATGACAGCGACGGTAAATGTTGTACCGGGATGGGATGTACCACTATCGGATGCACCGGAAAATACCACCATATTAGCAGTATCAATAGCTTCTTTCAAAACATTATCGATACCTATATTCGCATGCACATTAGATATAGAATCCATAAAAACCCGCAAAGCGGTATTTGATGCCCACTCCCCGCGTTCATGCCCGCCCATACCGTCCGCGACAGCAACGACCGCATTACAACCCAATGGCCCCGGCGCGTCAGTCGCCCATTGCGTCGCCAACACGGCATCCTCATTATGGTCCCGCACTTTCCCCACCACAGAACAGGAATAAACCTGGCTGCCGTTAGCTGCATTATTTTTATTTGTCATATTATTTTCTCCATTAGTTTTAATTTATGACCATTCTATTTCTATTAATAGGTAAAATGTCCAATTTTTCACTCTTCAGTTATTCCGTCTGCGCCTTCCAAGGCCAGTGCGGCGTTGGGAGAAGCGTTAAGGTATAAAGGGTAATTACGGTACTGGAGAAGCGCAACGGAACCCGACATCGCCGAAGTAGTAGATGCTGCCGCCGTTGTAGAACGGGCTGTAGCCATCGCGATAGGCGCCGCGACAATAGTAGTCGTAGCCGCCTTCGAAACCGCCGCTACCCCACGAACCTCCCCGCAGTGAGTGTATATCACCTGTTGCCGGACCGCTATGATTTTTTACCGGTGCATTCTTATAATAATCAGCACCATACCAATCCGCGCACAATTCCTCTACATTACCCGCCATATCCATCACACCATAAGGACTATCACCGGTAGGGAAACTGCCAACCGAATTAGCCCCCTTGCCTTCACCTGAATTCATCCAATTCGCACATTTTGTCTCATCCCACGTATTTCCCCATGGGTATATACGACCATCTCCACCTCGTGCCGCTTTCTCCCATTGCGCCTCGGTTGGCAACGCTACACCAGCCCAGTCAGCGTATGCCGTCGCGTCGTCCCAACTGACATTCACTATCGGATGAGTATCCTGCCACTTCCAATCCGGTTCTGTCGGCATCTTTCGATTTGTAGTTGTACAGAATTTACGGTACTGTGCCACCGTTACCTCGGTTTTATACATATAATAAGCGTCAAGATAAACTTTGTGTTGCGGCATCTCATCGGTGAACCACTCACGTTTATTAGCCTTCAACAACGCTGCGAGTTCTTTCTCACTGGTACCCATAAGAAACTCACCGGCGGGTATAAGTATCATCTCTGCGCCGTCCTTCGGGTTGGTTTTTAATGGGGCGGGAGGAGGAGGTGTAACCACCGTTGGTGATGGAGAAGTATTACTATTCTCAGAAATGGCAGGTTTGCTCTTATTTCCTCCAACAAAAAGAAATATCGCACCGGACAAACAAAGAATACCTACCAACACCAACGGAATAATCAAAAGTTTCTTTGCTGGTAAAGCTGCCTTTACCCTCGCATTGGCTTTGGTCAGTTGCATTGCCTCAACAAATTTAACACAAGTCGAATGGCGTTTGTCGACATTCTTGGCAAGGCCGGTCATGACAGCATCAGCAGCATTACTATCTAAATCAGCTACAATCGTGCGCGGGTCCGCCGGCAACTCGTTAATATGTTTGATACCCATTGCCCATGGCTGTGACGTTGACGATCGGAATGGGGTGGTGCCTGTGAGCATTTCATAAGCGACGATAGCCAAGGAATACTGGTCAGAGCGTCCACATACATCCTCTCCTTTCGCCTGTTCTGGCGACGCGTATTCTGGCGTGCCAATCATTCCCGTGGTCATGCGCGTTCCCTCTAATGAACGCGCGATGCCAAAGTCGGTTAACCACGGTACCCCCTGGCGGTCGATAATGATATTTTCCGGTTTTATATCACGATGCACAATATCCTGTCCATGAGCATAATCCATTGCGGCGGCTATTGGAGATAAAATTTGTGATATTTCCTCTACGGTTAACCTGCCATGCTGCGCCAGGTAAGCCTTTAAATCTTGCCCGTCGATATAATCCATAACATAATAATTCGTATTATCGTCAACGCCAACATCGTATATTGATACGATATTATCATGCTTCAGTTGAGAAGTATTCTTTATCTCACTATTAAAACGCGCCAGAAACTGGGTGTTATGCACAAACTCCGGCGGCAGTATCTTGATGGCTACTGTGCGGTGTAGCTGAGTATCAATGGCGCGATACACCATGCCCATGCCACCCCGGCCAATTTCAGCTTCTAATTTGTATCGATTATTTAGTATTCTGTTTTCCACTAATGATTTTCTCCAACTTGTTATCAATTTATCATTAACGACCTTGAAACGTCTTACTACCTCAACACTTTACAAGTAATTGTTATTAATATTTACAGAAAGTGTTATAGCCTAATAATATTATAATCATCTCGCCACACAACTTCACCTATTGAATTGACAAATTCATTATAATCTTTATCAGAAACTGCAACCTTCGCCTGTGATGTTGGTAAATCAGTAAAAAATGCTGTTGTCATTGCGTTACGAGTTTTATCATTTGCTCTACAATTTAAAATTATTCTATTTCCAGGATAATTATGCTGATTTAATGAGAATAAAATCCATTGAGTAGTAAAAAGTACTTTTCTTTTAGTATTAATATCTGCTTGAAGATCAGTAATATGGTATTCAATCGTGATTCTCTTATTATAATCTGTAACCCTATCAATAATTCCAATATTAGACTGCGTCTTCAGGTCAGCATTCAAAAAAGATTCCCAGTATCTATTATTCTCACTCCTTTCCAATGCCGCCAACATTTCAGGATCATCGCGGACGTATCTGATACTTGTTTTAGCGGTGTTATTATTCTCCGACTGTTTTACTGGGGGTGGAATATCAGTAGATGGAATTGTAACCGGTGGTGGTTGATCGTTTTTAGCTACTGGACTTTCAACCTTAATCCCCGGCATTCCTGGTATATCTCCATTTTCTTTAACATCATATTTAGTCGAAATGTTATTGTTTGGAGATGTCGTCATAGTAGGGGCATAATTATTTTCATTGTTACTGATAGAATCAGTCACTGGAGCAGTAACCACTGTTGTTTTGGAACTATTATCACTGTTTCTTGAAGTAGAAGGCTTGCTTTTATTTCCTTTTGCTACAAAAAGGAATAAAATTGCTATAAAGATTAAAATAATAACCACCAGCAATGTTTTTATCAAGTCATGTCGTGGCGCTGATACTGATGAAGGAATATATTGAGAAGGTTCAATCTTTTCTGGTGAAAACTCGCGTTTTTTTATTAATGTCGCGACATTTCTATAATTATCAACCACTTGCATAGCATTAATTAATTGTGCGCATGAAGGATGACGATGTCCTGGTTTCTTAGCAAGTCCTTTAGTAACAGCTTCCGCACTATTACTCGCGATAGAGGGGGTAATAGTGCGAGGATCTGCTGGCGGCTCGTTAATATGCTTGGTGATTACTGCCCATGGTTGTACCGTAGAAGAATGGAATGGTGTAGTGCCGGTGAGCATCTCATAGGCAACAATTGCCAGCGAATACTGATCAGAATGTCTGCTGACATCTTCTCCCCTGCTCTGTTCGGGTGACATGTATTCCGGGGTGCCAACCATTCCAGTAGTCATGCGGGTTCCTTCAAGTGACCGCGCGATGCCGAAGTCGGTCAGACTTGGTACACCCTGACGGTCGATAAGGATATTTTCCGGCTTGATATCACGATGAACTATACCTTGTTCATGAGCAAAATCCAGTGCTGCCGCAATTTTCTCGAGTATGCGACACGTTTCCGCGACGGAAAGCTTGCCATGCTGCGTCATGTAAGACTTCAAATCTTGCCCGTCAATGTATTGCATAACATAGTAATGCATATTATCTTCAACGCCTACATTATATATTGACACGATATTTTGATGCTGCAATTGTGATGTATTCCTAATTTCACTATTAAAACGCGCCAGAAACTGGGTGTTATGAACAAACTCCGGCGGCAATATCTTGATGGCTACCACACTGTTAGACTGAGTATCAATGGCGCGATACACCACGCCCATACCGCCACGGCCAATCTCGGTTTCCAATTTGTAACGATTATTTAATATTCTGTTTTCCATTTATAATGATATCCTTTTATTTTCACAGTTAACTTATAATTTCCACAACAGCCAGTATGACTATGGTCCAGGTGAGACGCAACGGAACCCGATGATGTTACCGCCGCCGTACGGATAGTAGTTATAACGATAGGCGCCGCGAAAGTCGCTGCCACCGTAGTTTCCCCACGAACCTCCCCGTAGCACACGGGAACCGCCCCACAGCACGAGGCAGCCTCCTGTTACCGGGTCTGGGTTCTTCGTCGGTGCATTCTTATAATAATCAGCACCATACCAATCCGCACACCACTCCCACACATTGCCTGTCATATCCATAACACCATACGGGCTGGCACCAGTTGAAAAACTGCCAACCGGTGCTGTCTTACCAGCATCACCCCATTTCACTTTCGAGCATTGTAACTTGCTATTATCCCACTCATTTCCCCACGGGTAAATACGTCCATCGGTTCCACGTGCCGCTTTCTCCCACTGCGCCTCGGTGGGCAAAGCTACACCTGCCCAGTCCGCGTATGCCTTTGCGTCATTCCAGTTCACATTTACTATCGGGTGATTATTTTGCCAACCCCAATCAGGCGCATTCGGCATTTTCCTGCCTGTTGCCGTACAAAATTTACGATACTGCGCCACTGTCACCTCGGTTTTATATATATAATAAGCATCCAGATTGACTTCACGTTGTGGCATTTCAGCTTTCAAAGCATTTTTATCGGTTTTAGCACTGCCCATCAGGAACTCACCCATGGGAATAAGTATCATCTCTGCACCATCGTTAGGGTTAGTCTTTAATTTTACGGAAGAGATAACAGTCATCTTTACCGTAGCATTATTATGTTTCATTGTCTCAATAAACTTAACACAAGTCGAGTGACGTTCTCCGATAACCTTGGCAAGGCCAATCATGACAACACCAGCAGCATTACCATCTAAATCAGGTACGATAATACGCGGGTCTGCCGGCGGTTCGTTAATATGTTTGTTAATAATTGCCCATGGCTGTCCTGTTGACGAACGAAATGGGGTGGTGCCGGTGAGCATTTCATAAGCGACAATGGCAAGAGAATACTGGTCAGAACGTCCACAAACATCCTCGCCTTTCGCCTGTTCTGGCGACATATATTCCGGCGTGCCAACCATTCCTGTGGTCATGCGGGTGCCTTCAAGAGACCGCGCGATGCCGAAATCAGTCAGGTTCGGTACACCCTGACGGTCAATAAGGATATTTTCCGGTTTAATATCTCGATGCACGATTCCCCTGGCATGTGCATAGTCAAGCGCATTGGCGATTTGTCCCAGTATCCTGCACGTCTCCGCGACTGAAAGTCTGCCATGCTGTGCCAGGTAAGCCTTCAAATCTTGTCCGTCGACATATTGCATAACATAATAATTCGTATTATCGTCAACGCCAACATCATATACTGACACGATGTTTTGATGTTCTAATTGTGATGTGTTCCGAATCTCACTGTTAAAACGTGCGAGGAACTGAGTATTATGCACAAACTCCGGCGGCAGTATCTTGATAGCTACCGTGCGGTGAAGTTGAATATCAATAGCACGATACACCACACCCATGCCACCACGGCCAATCTCGGCTTCCAATTTATATCGGTTATTTAGTATTCTGTTTTCCATTTATGATAATATCCTTTATTTTCACCGTTTGCGTTTGATTTGCACAACCGCCAGCGCAAAGCATATAAATATATCCGTGTATGCCGTGTTATTGTCCAAGGCTTTGCAGACTGCCCCTTGATACCGATGTTACATGTCCATCAAGATAAGAAGCAATACCTAAACCACTATGCCTATAATCGATATCATCCACGCCAGTTAATATGTTTGATGAATTATTAGAATCGGCTGTCAACATAGCTGCAGTAGGATCGGGGATTAAACCAATTGATTTATTACTCATCCACTGATTGTATCCATACCCGTTCGGAGTTGATTTCCCCAAAGTTGGGCATGTTAAGACACCCGGGTCTACCTTAACATCCGACCATACAGATGATAGCGAAGGCAAAGTCACATCATGATCCTGGGCATACATTTGCATAGATGCGGAAATTTGCCGTTGGTTGCTTGTACATGTAGTCTGGCGTGCTTTTTCTCGTGCACGTGAAGTCACAGGCAAAACTATTGCTACTAATAAAAGAATAAATGAAAAAGTAGAAGTTATTGTACCGGCAATAGCTAAACCCTGTCCTGTAAATTTACCTTTTCCATATTTAATTTCATTAAGTGCCATGACGCCATAAATTAATCCAATAGGTCCTAAGCCGATAAGACCCAACACCAGTGAAGTAATAGCCTTTCCACTTGTTTGGGGTATTTGCCGCATTTCATCACTGTGTGAGCCTGAGATTGCAGAAGGTTTTACCACTGGCGGTAGTCCAATCTCCCAAGGAACTTGTTCATTCAAAACTTGATTTGAATTGACTTGGACATCGGTACTATGCATTGCCGTTACTAATCGTGAACAAGTCGAATAACGTTCACCTGCAGTCTTGGTAAGTCCGGTCATAACAGCTGCAGCACAATTACTCGCGATAGAAGGAGTAATAGTGCGAGGGTCTGCCGGCGGTTCGTTAATATGTTTGTTAATAATTGCCCATGGCTGTCCTGTTGATGAACGGAATGGGGTGGTGCCGGTGAGCATTTCATAGGCGACAATTGCCAAGGAATACTGGTCAGAACGTCCACAAACATCCTCGCCTTTCGCCTGTTCTGGCGACATATATTCCGGCGTGCCAACCATTCCTGTGGTCATGCGGGTGCCTTCAAGAGACCGCGCGATG
>Ga0194053_10002309_pt1 | contig 11465 bp, 7 predicted proteins | sample SepL228m_MetaG_FD_161684 | JGI IMG/M metagenome (GOLD analysis project Ga0194053, IMG submission 161684) | Anoxic zone freshwater microbial communities from boreal shield lake in IISD Experimental Lakes Area, Ontario, Canada - Sep2016-L227-8m | ecosystem: Environmental > Aquatic > Freshwater >... | reverse complement strand
TCATCAAAGTCTAACCCCTTCTCCTCTCCAAGTAATTGTTCATAGCGACTCCAGACCCTGGCGGCTACTCCGGCGATATTGTAACCATTCTTATCACTCTGCCCAGAAAATTCGTGGGCAGTAACCAAGTTCCCTTTTTCGCGTGAAATAATACTTAGGATTTTACCAGGTTCAAATTGTTTCGGGTCAATATCCATTTCTTTGAGAGCTTCTTTGACTAGACGAAGTGAGTCACCACGATCAAAAATCCCAAAGTTTTTTGGTAATCCCAAAGTACGGGCATTATCTTTGATGATTTTTACACCTAGCGAGTGAAAAGTACTTAGAAAAGGCATACTGGCATTTTGGTAACCCGGGAAGCCAAGAGAAAAATCTTGGTCCAGTAATTTGCCAACACGCTCACGCATTTCTTTGGCTGCCTTATTGGTAAAGGTTATAGCCAGGATGTTTTCTGGTGCAACCCCATTTTTAATCAAATGTAATATACGGTGAGTAATAGTTTTGGTTTTTCCCGCTCCCGCTCCCGCCACAATTAAAACTGGTCCTTCCGTAGTTAGAACAGCTTCTTTTTGTTTGTCATTTAGACCATGAAGGTACTCTTTTTCTTGTGTTTGTTCAATATTCACCAAAGAAGTATAACACAGTGGGTTCGCGAAACGCCTGGGGATTTGTTGTGGAAGTTGCTTTACACAACAAACATTGACAAGTTGTCAAAATCTTGAATACATTATACCTTTATTTATAGCCATTTAGTGTAAAAAGTTATCCACAATTTATCCACCAGGTGATTGATGACTCCATCTAAAAATGCTATCATATATGTATCTACAGTCCATCAGCTTTTTACCGACAGTTATTTTAACTGTCTCCGACTGATATTCCGATTGACATTAATTTACGCATAGGCTTATTAAAAACAAAAACTTAAATTCTTTAAACTCCCGTCTGTCTAGTGGAGAGTCTAAAGTTACCATAAAAACTGTCGCTCAAACTCTCACCAAGTTTCTTTTGGTTTTGTCTCTGGTCCTCTCCCCTATATTTATAGCCCCGCAAACAACTAATGCTGGGCTTATTTCTTTCTTTTCAAGTCTTTTTGGTGGCTCTGCGGAAGCAAGTGTTAATAACTCTACCGGTGAGGAAATATCAGTGCCAGCTTATGTGGAGCCAGCCGTAAACTTGGATCCAACTGTTCTTAAAAATGAAGTGTTGCCTGAAGTGGCTGGTGATTCAGCTGTCGTCGCACCGGCTGGTCCGGAAGGCGCAATCGGTAATGTTGATGAATTAGATTCCAATGGCCAGATTAGTGTTTACGTTACTCATGAAGGAGATACTTTGTCAGGTATTGCTAAAATGTTTGACGTTACAGTTAATACCATTTTATGGGCAAATACCGTCGTTAGTTCTAATAAAACCCTTAAAGCTGGTCAAACTTTGATTATCTTACCTATCTCTGGTGTAAAATATACAATAAAGAAAGGCGATACAATCAAAACGGTTGCTAAAAAGTTTAAGGGGGATGTGGATGAAATTACTCAATATAACGGTCTTAAAGAAAATCAGGTTTTAGTGGCTGGAGAGGAATTAATTATTCCTGATGGTGAAGTTGCTCCGACTGTAGCAAAAACAGTAGCGGCGACTATCGCTGGGGCAGCTAAGAATCCAACCAGTCGTTTGAAAGGTTACAACGTTCCTGATTATCCAGGTTATTACATTCGTCCGGTTGGTAGTGCTTGTCGTAAGACACAAGGTTTGCATGGTTGGAATGCTGTTGACCTGGGTTGTCCAGTTGGAACATCAGTTGGAGCTGCGGCTCAAGGAACTGTTCTTATTGCCAAGATGGGTGGCTGGAATGGAGGTTATGGAAATTATGTCGTGTTAAATCATCCAAACGGGACTCAAACTGTTTATGGTCACCTTTCCAAAGTTAATGTTGTCCCTGGTCAGATTGTTTATCAAGGTCAAAATATTGGTAATACAGGTAATACTGGAAACTCTACTGGCCCACACATTCACTTTGAGATTCGAGGAGGTAAAAATAATTTTTAACAAAAATCCCGCGAGGGATTTTTTGTTTGTCCGAAAGTCTAAGAGTGTTGATGTTGCGACATGTCAGCGATCACACTGTTCGATTATATTAATTTAGATTATGCAAAATCCGATTTCGAGAGTACTTTTGATATTACAACTCATAATACTTTTTATTTTTGGAAACTGCATAATGAAACACATTAAAAATGGAATAAGCTAACCCGTTGTTGTGTTGGTTTATTGAAGGGTTGTCGCTTTTGGGTGAAGTGCAAACTCGTAAGGAAACCGTAGTGTTGGCTAGGTTTTGTTCTTGTGGTGACACCTCATGGAACGAAGTTGTCGAGTTGATAAAAAACAAGATAATTATAGTGCGCGATTTACTTTAAGTTAAGAAAATATTTTGTTACCTCTTGTAATATCTCTGGATAAAATCATTTGGTCGAATGATGAGGAAAGTAAATTTTTTTAATCATTAATATTAAAAATTGTAATTATTAATATATTTGGTAAATTCAAATTTTGAGTATTACAAAATAATTTTACGTTTTATATATCATTTAAAAAAGATCTTTTCAGTTGAAAAAATCTTCTTTATATCTAACCACTAAAATTTTTGCCAACGCACTATATGCAAAAAGTCACAAACTATATTTTTGAATTTATTTACAAATATTTTTACACAACATATAACCCTGACTTTTTTTGACAAAAACTTTTTCGGGCTAGTGCCCATATTTTTTTATGTCGGACTATTTATTCTTCGGTCTATACTGTAGTGCTTCTAAAATGTGTTTTGTCTCGACCTGGTCTTTGTTATCTAAGTCAGCAATCGTGCGAGCTAATTTTATTATGCGGTGGTAAGCGCGCGGAGAGAGTCCAAGTTTTTCGGCTGACTGATTTAAAATTTGTTTAGTCGGATCTAATAGTGGAACAAACTTTGTTAAATCTTTGGCGGACATTTCTGAGTTGTTTTTTATTTTCGTTCCTTCAAATCTTTTTTGTTGACTCACTCTAGCTTGTAAGATTCGCTCACGAATTTTTTCTGAACTCTCACCTTTTCTTTCGTCTGATAAGTCTTGATGTTTGATTTCGGAGACTTCGGTCCAGAGATCGATACGATCAATTATTGGTCCGGAAATTTTTCTATCATAACGAAGGATGTCGGTCGGTCGGCAAATACACTGACGTGTTTTAGAATTTTTATTTCCGCACGGGCAAGGATTAAAAGCAGCTATTAAAATAAATCTTGCCGGAAAATTCGCAGATCCTTTGGCTCGTGAAATACTGACATAACCATCTTCCAAAGGTTGTCTCAAAGTCTCCAAAACTTTTTTATCAAACTCTGCAAACTCATCTAAAAACAAAACTCCACGATGAGCCAAAGTCACTTCTCCAGGTTTTAAATTTGCTCCACCTCCTACAAGTGATACATATGATGAAGTGTGATGAGGTGAACGGACTGGGGGCTTACTAAGTAGATGTCCACGTAAAACTCCAGCGACAGAATGAATAGCAGTGATCTCTAATATTTCATCAAAAGTTAGTGGTGGTAAAAGTTTGCTAAACGCTCGAGCGAGCATTGTCTTACCTGTTCCTGGTGGTCCAAAAAGTGCAATGTTATGTCCCCCGGCTGCTGCTATCTCCATTCCACGTTTAGCACTCTCTTGTCCTTTAATGTCCGAGAAGTCCGGAACATTTTCTTCGGGTGAATCCTTTATGATTGTTTTAGGTTGAACAGAAATTTTAGTAATGTTATTCACGGTGTTATTCTTTCCTGTTTTTTGTTTTGTTGAGATGTGGTTGATTACTTCGGTTAGTGTGGTTGCGCCGTAAATTGCAATTCCGTCTACGAGGGCGGCTTCACGAGCGTTCTCTTTTGGTAAAAAAACTTCGGTGAAACCTTTTTTCTTAGCTTCAGTGATTAACGGTAGAACACCTTGAATCACACGGAGCTGTCCATCAAGTGAGAGTTCACCAAGAAATATTTTTTCTTTAGAATCAAATTCAATATCTCCTGCTGCTAATAAATATCCCAAAGCGATAGCTAGGTCAAAACTCGGTCCTTCCTTTTTTATGTCAGCTGGCGCTAGTGAAACAACTACCTTTTGGTTTAGTTGTTTGGGTGATGAATAACCAGAATTCTTTATAGCAGCACTAACACGGTCGCGAGATTCTTCGACAGCTTTGTCACCCAACCCAACGATTGCAAAATTATTCAAACCAGTGGAGATATCCACCTCGACGTCAATTATTTTTCCAGTTAGCAAATTTGTTTGAGCACTAAAAGTTTTAGCGAAACTCATAAAATATAAAGAACAATTATTTGTAATGTTAATATTATATAACTCATCTTTTGAAATTCCAAACCATAAAGGACAAATTTTAAACACCTCAGAAAACTGCAAAATAATTTCGGTATTTAAAAACACACCAGTAAGATGTGTTTTTATATATAAATTATTTCGCGTGAGCAATACAATTTTTAGCGGATGGATTTGCTTCAAGTCTAGCGGTTGGAATTTCTTCTCCGCAGATACTACATTTACCATAAGTTCCCTCTGCGATTCTTTTCATGGCATCCTTCACGTCATTGTACTGAGTCTCTTCCTGTTTTAGTTCGGCCGAATTTTCTTCATACTCTTCAAGTCGGTCAGCTACTTCATCAGGGTCAATTGGTCTCTCTTCTACTTCGTCAATTTTTTCCTCCGCTTCCCAATCATTTGGGTTGCTTGGATTTCGACGACCGATTGATTTTAATTCCCCTTCTAAAAGGGCTGCTTCTTTTTCTAACTTCTCTTGGAAGTGTTTTAAGTCTATAGTCATAAAATAATGATAGCAAAAGTGCCGATAGTTCGCAATGAGAACTATCGGCACTTTCTTTAAAATATTATTGTTTGATAGTTTGAATTAATCTTAGCCTGTCAATTAGCTCCGACATGGTTTTTTCAGAGGTTGTAAAAACTAAGTTGTTTTTATTTTTTCCGGCGAAGGCATACAAGAACACGATACGACCAGTTGGATTTTTTACTAGACGGACGTCGGTGTTATTTATAAAACCAGTTTCAAATTTTGGTTTAAAAGTTGTGATTCCAGTTGCGGCGTTACTAACAGGAAAAAGGTTATTAAGTGAAAATAAATATCGAAAACTCTGAAGAGAACTGTATTCCCAATTCAACATGCTGTTCCAAGTCTCATCGTAAGATTTAATTTGAAAAATAAAGAAGGGATTATTTTGTTCTAGTTTATGAATTCCAAAAATAAATGCAGGGTTAATTTGTCGTGAAATTTCTGAAGAGAAACTTAAATATAATAAATCTTTTATACTGTTGGCATTGACCTGATTTTTTTCCGCGTTTCTAGTGGTTGTAAAATAATATTCTTGAATAGAGTTTTGTAAAATTGCATCAGCATCAATTCTACTCTTAACAACAATTTGCAATTTGTCAGTACTGATTTTTGTTAGATCAATTTCTTGTTGCGTATCTGTCTTGATTAACTGATAACCGTAAATATTTTGGATTTTTGAAGGATCTGATTTTGCTACCGGATTTAAAAGTTCCGTCCAATATGGTTTTGTAATTATTACTAAAACTGCAATACCGGCCAAGAATAGAGTGATAGAAAATATTATTGCAAAGATTTTTAGTTTGGATATTTGAGCCGTACCTTGAGATGTCGACTCCTTAACTTGTTGAGCTAAATGTTTTCTTTGTTCAGCGACCGCCACATCAACTGAAGAAAGGTGATCATATTTTACAGCCGACAGAACGTCATTTTTGTAAGTGCGAATTACGGTTCTGACTGGTGCCGAAGTTCTGTTTGAAATCACACTGCCCATCGGTTGATTATTATATGTAGGAAAATTTTGTGGTAATTCGGTGTTTGAATTGGCGTTTTGTTTAAGACCTGGAGTTTCTTCTTTATAATATTTACTCCAATCCAAAGGTTTTCCGTGTTGGTCAAGATTACCACCAGCCGCGGTCGGTGATGGAATTGGTGTATTGGCATAACTAGGTATTGGTGGATTAACGTTGGCTTGGCTGCCAGAAATAGTCCCAAAGCTTGGAATAGTTATTTTATTAGTCTCAGTTTTTATATCGTTGGGATCTAGTGGGTCCATAAAGTGTGGGCACTCAAAAGACAAAATGGAAAGTGCTTGTCTAATTATACAATATTTTCAATTTATTTCATCTATAATTTTTCCACAAAAAAAGAATGACTGTTAGTCATTCTTTTTTTACTTAATATTTAATGAAGTTTATATTTGTCCCTCGACTTTTTCAGTCGGATTGGTCACTGGTGGAACCGCGGGTGCAACTGGAGTTTGGGTCACAACCCTCACTGGAGGCTTGATAAAGTTTGGGTCGGCCATCTTGATTGATAAAGCAATTCGTCCTTTTTCAGGATCAACTTCTTTAACAACTACAGGAACCTTGTCCCCCACTTTCAAGACATCAGTTACTCTTTCAATTCTAAATGGAGCAATTTCGGAAATGTGAACTAAACCATCAGACTGATCATTTAGTTTTACAAAAGCTCCAAAGTCGGCGAGTTTAACCACCTCACCAACATATCTTTCTCCCGGTTTAAATTCATGAGTCATCTCTTCAATGATTTTGAGAGCTTTTTCAGCAGAACCTCCCTTACCAGTGATAAAGACAGTACCATCATCTTCAATATCAATTTCTTCAACGTCGGTACGTTCTTTGATGTCTTTAATAGTCTTACCACCTGAACCTATAACGAGACCGATCTGGTCAGGTTTGATCTTGATAGAAATTATTTTTGGTGCGTGTTTAGAAATTTCAGCACGTGGAGCAGAAATGGCGGTAGTGATTACATCCAAAATTTTCAAGCGAGCGGCTTTAGCTTTTTCAAAAGCAAGAGCTAAAACCTCAATTGGGATACCCGCCACTTTGACGTCCATTTGGATAGCTGTAACACCATCTTTGGTGCCAGCGACTTTAAAGTCCATATCACCATGGTGATCTTCCGGTCCTTGAATGTCGGTTAAGATTTTGTATTTAGAAGGATTTTTTTCATCCATCATCAAACCGGAAGCAATACCTGCCACTGGTTTCTTAAGGGGTACACCACCGTCCATCATAGCTACAGTTGCGGCACAAACCGAACCCATAGAAGTAGAACCATTTGATGACAAAGCTTCAGATACAACACGAATGGTATATGGGAAGACATCTTTGTCTGGAATCATTGGTAATAATGCTTTTTCAGCTAAGGCGCCATGACCAATCATACGGCGATTGGTGCCACCCATTCTACCGGTTTCACCAGTTGAATATGGTGGAAAATTGTAGTGATGCATAAAGCGTTTAGTTTCACCACTTTCTTCACTCTCAATAATCTGAGCCGCCATTGGACCAGCTAATGTTAGAACAGAAAGAACGTGTGTGCCACCGCGATAGAAGATACCACAACCGTGTAAGACTGGAGATATACCACCAGCTTGAGCAAAGAGAGGACGAACCTCGTCCATACCACGACCATCAGCACGACGATCGTTTTCAATAGCTTCACGGTGGATTACTTCATTCATTTTTTCTTCAAAAATTTCATCAATGAAGGTTTTGTCTACTTCTGCCAATTTTTCAGCTGCCAATTTTTTCCATTCATTATTCAATTCGTCGATTTTTGAGTGTCCTGGAGTACGACCGAAAACAACTTCTACTATTTTTGGCTCAATTGTTTCAGCGAAGACAGTTTTAACCGTCTCTGGCATCATAGGAAGATCAATTACGCGTTTGGCCTTACCAATTTTAGCAATAATATCTCTTTGCCAAGCATTAATTTTCTCAACTTCTACTGACGCGAGTCGCAATGCTTCCACAATCTTCCCTTCCTGAGCTTCTTCGCCGGCCAATTCAATCATATTTATCTGACCGTCCTTTCCACAAGCTACCAAATCAATTTCATACTTTTCATTAGCTTTTTCCAAGTAAGATGGGTTAATTTCATAGCCGTTATTGATATGTTTACCAATACACACTGCACTAACTGGCCCATTAAATGGAATACCGGAGGCTCCAAGAGCTAAAGATGCACCAATTACACCCAAAACATCTGGATTATCCTCATCAATAGCAAGGGTGGTAATGATAACTTGAACCTCGTGTCGGATTTTCTGATTAAACAAAGGTCGAATAGTACGGTCTGTTATACGGCCTGATAGAACTGCCTCCTCACTTGGTCGGCCTTCGCGACGAACATATCGACTACCAAGAATTTGGCCAGTCGCATAAAACTTTTGCTCAAAGTCCACTGTTAAAGGGAAAAAGTCGCCTCCCTCCTTGGCTTTTTCCGACATTACCGCTGTAACTAAGATGGCGGTGTTGCCGTATTTAAGGATTAATGACCCATCGGCGTTTTCTGCGAGGTCATTAAACTCGGCAATCATGATTTTACCGCCAACATCCAAAGAAAATTCCTGCTTATGCATATATATTTGTAATCTTCCTCCAAGGAGTTTCAACTCTTGATTCTGGCTTCGTTTTCTCTTTTTGTCATTGTGGGACCTACGAAGTCTTACAAAGACGGAATAAAATAAAACAAAAATCAAAAATTGAATAATCTCCCTAGTGGCTTAATACTTAACTTTTAATTAATAAAATGGTTTTTTGCAACCATAAACAGTGTAGCAGTTTTTGCTTAAATTTCCAATGTGCTATAATAGAAACATTATGAAAGGATTTGGATTTGAAAGGCCTAATTTTGGAGTTCCAGCAACAGAGAAACCTGAAAAAGTTGAACGTGGCAGTTTTGATTATGGTGAAGAAGTGCCTGAAATTGGTAAAATGCCTGAAACTAGAGTCAGTAGAAAAACAGAAATACAGAAAGAATTTGATAAAATGGTGGAAGCTCTTCAGTTTGGTGAAAGTGATACTTGTGAAGTATTGGTATCGGAAAAAGAAGGAGTGATTTCTGAAGTGGCAGTTTCCGCCGATGGTCTCAAAATGGATTTTGCCATCAATAAGATTGGAGAACCAGAAAATATTTTTATTTGCCAGGTCTTAACTGAGGGACAGATAGATGAACCGGTGGACCTTGTTCAATTAGAAAATGAATTGAGAACTAAAGCCGACGATGATATACTGTCTGAAAATAAACTCCTCACCTTTTTAATGTTTAAAAGTTTTAAAGAGAAAGTTGAGACCTCTCAACAAAAACTAGCCGCGTAAAATAAAATCCCTGTATAGGGATTATATTTTACGAGACTAGTTTTTAATTAATTGTTTATCAACATTATTCTCCAGTATTTTCCAGGATATTTATATCCGCTTGGATATTATCAGCCAACATTACTGCACCATCGGCATACCATTTATATGGAGAATCAATTGAGCCTGAGAAATATATCATAGCTGAATTCCACTCACCTTTACGTTCCATTGTTTTAGCTCCTGAGTCAGACAAATATAAGCCAGCCGCTAAAAACGCGTCGTGAATATTCCAGGGATCAGCTGGTTTCCCTGTTATTTTCTCTATTTTGTTTTTGTAGTCCATCCAAGTGGAAGGAATAAAATCCGCCGGCCCCATCGCCCCACCATAACCAAAACTCATTGGACACGTTACCGGAGTTTTTAAAGGGTCCAGTTGCAAATCTTTGGTAATTTTTAGAAAGTTATTTATATCTCTATCTACCATCATTACTTTAGTTAATTTCTTATTATCAGTTATTCTTACCCCCTCACCAGTTTTCAGATTGGTCAAATAGCACATATCAAATTTTTCTAACTTTAACTCTTCTTGAAATACGGCCAGTAGAAAAGCTGGTCTTATTACCGTTTCGTTCGCCACTTCCCTCGCTTTGTCCAAGGCCTCACCAAAAGTTAGACTATTTGGCTGTCCTATCAGTTCAAAGTTTTTTGATTTTATTCTTTCAACTCTTTCTTGGTTGTTGGTTTTGGAATAAGCTATACCAAAATCCTTCTTTAGATTCATTATGCGATTATATGATTCCGTAACTCTTCCCTCTTTTATTTTGCCTGCTTTTACGGCTGTAAATATTGTATCTCTAACTTTTACGGCTAAATCCTTGTCATAACCTTGAGGGCTATTATTTAGAGCGGTTATAATATCCACGCCTGCATTAATCGCTAATACTACCGCTTCATCTAACTTGTAATTATTACTAATAGCTGACATTTGCATATCATCTGAAATAACTACACCATTGAAACCAATTTGTTTCCTTAAAATATCTTGTAAAAATTTTGAGGATAAAGTGGCGGGATAATTTTCATCAACATTTTTATTGATAGTGTGAGCAACCATCACGGCTTTAAGTAAACCGTCACTTAAGAGATTTTTATATGGTAATAATTCTTCATCTTTATAAGTATTGGTGATATCAACACTTCCCTTGTGGCTGTCTTGCGTTGCACTGCCTTGACCAGGAAAATGTTTGGCGACTGCTACAACATCATACTTATTGTGATTTTCTATAAAAACTTTTGCGTGTTTAGAAACTTCATTAGCATCAGCGGAAAAGGAACGATTCACCGCTCCGATGATCGGATTTTTTGGATTAATATTTACATCAACCACTGGCGCAAAATTCATGTTAATCCCCACTCCTTTCATTTCTAGAGCTAATTCATTTGATTCCTTATAGGTCGTTTGCAAAGTTTTATCTTGTCCCATTTTTTCGGCCGAGACAATTGGAAAAAAACCATACTTTTCATTCAAGCGATTGATTTTTCCACCTTCAGCATCCACTGCTATAAACATCGGAATCTCTGAGTATTTTTGAATATCAGAGATTAGTTTTTTGGTTTGTTCATAACTAATAATATTTCTAACAAATTTTTTGGTTGGCATATCATAATCAAAAAGAACAACGCCACCGATTTTGACATTTTTAATCATATCGTAAATGTCGGAATTTTCTGTCACGTCTGTACCTCGGAAACCTGTCATTATCATTTGGCCAATCTGCTCTTTCAGTACTTCATCAGACAACCCTTTTTTGATCTTGGGTTCAGAAGGGATTTTTTTAATTACTGTCAATTTCTCAGTCACGCTTGTTCTACTTTGATATATATTTTTTCCAAAAAATAGTCCCCCACAAAGGATTGTTGCAATTAGTATGTATATAAAATATTTCATAGTAAATTAGTTTTTAGACAATCCCCATAGAGTCTCAAAAAACTCCACATAACTATCAATAATTTTCTTGTTGCGAATTATAATTGTGGAGATAGGATCTTGAAAAACATAAATAGTAACCGCCACTCCAGTTAGGATCGAAATATTCATCACCCCATTGTATTTACCTGGCAGGTACTTATAGACAAAGTTTTTTCTAGTGTCAGCGGACTTGGTAAGATAACTTTTTTGACTTTCAGTACCGATATATCTAACAATAATGTCTTTTTTGTTTCTCAAATACTCATATTGAGTGTAGAAGGGTCCAATAT
>Ga0194053_10002308_pt1 | contig 11467 bp, 10 predicted proteins | sample SepL228m_MetaG_FD_161684 | JGI IMG/M metagenome (GOLD analysis project Ga0194053, IMG submission 161684) | Anoxic zone freshwater microbial communities from boreal shield lake in IISD Experimental Lakes Area, Ontario, Canada - Sep2016-L227-8m | ecosystem: Environmental > Aquatic > Freshwater >... | reverse complement strand
TTGCGGTACATCTCCTCGACGAGCCACTCGTTCTGCCCGAAGGGGGAATTCGTACTGCTCACGCCAGGCACTCCCGTTCCTTTAGAGGTGCCTCAAGGCTACTGTGCGTCGGCCACCGGCGGCAGCAGTTGCAGGGTCCCGGGCCAGCGGGCCGGGGCCGGGCCGAACGCCTTGCGGGCGTTCTCGACGATCTTGCGGCCCATCATCCGGTTGCCGCCGCCGCCGATCGCGGCGCCGATGCCGACCGGCAGGAGCTTGCCGAACGCCATCGCCGCCCGCTTCATCGTGTACTTCTTCACGAAGTACTGGGTGAGCCTGGAGTTGAGCTGGGAGACCACCGGCAGCGGCAGCAGTTCGGCCTCGGCCAGCCACGCCCCGCTGGTGCGGCTCGCGCCGAGCAGATCGCGGACCGCGCCCTTGCCCTCCTCGCCGGTGAGCACGCCGAGCACGAGGTTGCGCCGCCGTTCGCGGTCCTCGACGGGGATACCGTGCACATCGGCGACCGCCAGGGCGAACGCCGCCGTCGCCTCCAGGAACACCACCGTCTCTCCGGCGACCGCCGAGAGCGCGGCGATGGTGCCGATCCCGGGGAAGGCGGCCGCCGAGCCGACGGCTGCGCCGCTGGCCATCACCGCGGCCAGGTAGTGCTTCTCCAACTTGGTGATGATCTCTGCCGGGCTCGCGCCCGGGTTGACCTTGCGCAGGCGCGCGACGTAGGCGCGCACGGCCGGGCCCTGCAGCCGGGTGCTGGACTCGAGGATGTGGGACAGCGCCTTGGCCCCCGTCCCGGAGTCCTCGGGCCGGGCCGGCAGGTTGTCCGGTTGCTTACGGCGAAACACCATGACCGAAGTCCTTCTCCTGAGGGCAGGTTCTGTACTCGTGACGTCAGGTTAACGAATGAGATGCCCAAAGGGTGCCCCGGTAGCATCACCGAAGTGACGGCCCCGCCTTCCTTCAATCCCTGGAACGCGTTGTGGGCAATGCTCATCGGCTTCTTCATGATCCTGGTCGACTCGACCATCGTCGCGGTGGCCAACCCGACCATCATGGCGGCGCTGAACATCACCAGCTACGACACCGTGATCTGGGTCACCAGCGCCTATCTGCTGGCGTATGCGGTGCCGTTGCTGGTGTCCGGGCGCCTGGGAGACCGTTTCGGCACGAAGAACCTCTACATCCTCGGGCTGGGGGTGTTCACCCTGGCATCGCTGTGGTGCGGGCTCTCCGGGTCGATCGGCATGCTGATCGCCGCACGGGTGGTGCAGGGCATCGGCGCCGCCCTGCTGACCCCTCAGACGTTGTCGACCATCACCCGCATCTTCCCGCCGGAGCGGCGCGGGGTTGCGCTGAGCATGTGGGGTGCGACGGCGGGCTTGGCCACTCTGCTGGGTCCGCTCGCCGGCGGCGTGCTGGTGGATCACCTCGGCTGGTCGTGGATCTTCTTCGTCAACGTCCCGATCGGGCTGATCGGCATCGTGCTGGCCTACCGGCTCATCCCTGAACTGGAGACCCATCCGCACCGCTTCGACATCCCCGGTGTGGTGCTCTCCGGGGTCGCGTTGTTCCTCATCGTGTTCGGGCTGCAGGAGGGCCAGATGCACGAGTGGGCACCGTGGATCTGGGCGGTGATCGCCGTGGGCATCGTGTTCATGGCGATGTTCATCTGGTGGCAGTCGGCCAACCACGAGGAACCACTCATCCCGCTGGCGATCTTCGCCGACCGGGACTTCTCGCTGGCCAACATCGGCATCGCGGTGATCGGCTTCGCGGTGACGGCGATGATCCTGCCGGTGATGTTCTACGCGCAGTCGGTGACGGGTCTGGGCCCGACCCGGGCCGCCCTGCTGACCGCGCCGATGGCAGTGGCCAGTGGCGTGCTGGCGCCGTTCGTCGGCAGGCTGACCGACCGGGCGCACCCGCGCCCGATCATCGGGTTCGGCTTCTCCACGCTGGCGGTCGGGCTGCTGTGGTTGTCGATCGCGATGACGCCGGCGACCGCGATCTGGAAGCTGGTACTGCCGATGATGACGATGGGCATCGGGATGGCGTTCATCTGGGCGCCGCTGGGAGCCACCGCGACGCGCAACCTCCCGCCGCGACTGGCCGGCGCCGGATCGGGCGTCTACAACACCACCCGTCAGGTGGGCTCGGTGTTGGGCAGTGCCAGCATGGCGGCGTTCATGTCCTCACGGATTCACGCGCAGCTGCCGGGCGCCACGGCCGGCGGAATGCCGCGCGGGGAATCCGATGTCACGCATCTGCCGCAGGTTCTACACGCGCCGTTCGCGGCCGCACTGTCACAGTCCATTCTGCTGCCCGCGTTCGTGGCGCTCTTCGGGGTGATCGCCGCCATCTTCATGGTGGGCGGGTCAGTCGAACAGGACCGCCCGGTTCAGGAGCCGGTCGGGGTCTAGCGCCTCCTTGGTGGCCCGCATCGCCGCGATGTCGGATTCGCTGCGAGCCATGCTCAGGTAGGCGCGCTTACGTGTGCCGACGCCGTGTTCGGAGGTGACGTTGCCGCCGTGCGCGGCGATGAGATCCATCATCGGTGCGTATATCGCCGCCTCGTCCTCGGTGCCGCAGCGCAGCACGTTGAGATGCAGATTGCCCTTGCCGACATGACCGAACAGCACCGGGATGGCCTCCGGCGCGTGCTGTGTGATCAGCGCTCGGGATGCGGTCGCGAACGCTGCGACGGCCGTAAGCGAAAGGGAGACATCGAATTTCAGCGGCGGTCCGAAAGTTGTGACGATCTGTGCGAGCGATTCGCGCAACTGCCACAGCCGCTGGCGGCCTGCTGCGTCCACGGCCACGTCGGGTTCGGTCGGCACACCGCGCATGCCGTCGGCCAGTCGCTGGGTCTGATCGGTGTCACCGGCCAACTCCACGAGCAGCAACCAGTCGGCGTCCGCCTTCAGTGCGCGGCCGTCGAGGAGTTCCAGTGCGTCGATGGTGTCGATGTCACGGATCCCTCGCGCGGCCTCGACCAGTGCGCCGAGGTCGTTGAAGCCGCACACCGCGGTGGCGCGGTACGCCGATATCGGGTGCAGTCTGAGATCCACCGCGGTGATCACGCCGAGCGTGCCCTCGGCGCCGACGAACATTGACGGCGTCTGGTGCCGGCGCGCCAGTGATCCGTCCGGCAGGGCGACGTCGACACCGAGGATCTGGGCTCCCATCGTTCCGTAGCGCACGGTGTGCAGGCCGCCGGCGTTGGTCGATGCCATGCCGCCGACGGTGGCGGAGTCACGCGACGAGAGATCGACACCGAACAGCAGGCCTGCTTTCGCCGCCGCCCGCTGCACCGCCGTGAGCGTCACGCCGGCACCCGCGTGTACGCGTTGCGCTCCATTGTCGACGTCGTCGATTTCGGTGAGCCGTTCCGTCGAGAGCAGCACGTCGTCGTGCTCGGGCACCGTGCCGGCCACCAGAGAGGTTCGGCCGCCCTGCACGGTCACACAGGCATGGGCGGCGCGGCAGGCGCGCAGCACCGCGGCGACCTCACCAGCATCGCCCGGCCGCACCAGGACACCGGCCCGTCCGTGGTAGCGGCCGGTCCAGTCGACACTGCGGGCGGCCAGCACGTCGGCGTCGGTGCTGACGTGCGTGTCCCCGACGATGCCGGTGAGCGCGCCGAGCAGCTCAGCCGGTGTTGCCGATGAGTTCGACACCGTTTCCATTCCACCGGAACCGCACCACGCTGGAAAGCCCCATGCCGCCGTCGAACACCAGCGCCACCGTGTCGCCCGTGCTGGCGCGGCTGTCGACTTCGTTGAAGCCGAAGGTGTCGGGCACACCGGCCGGGATGTACTTGCCGAGGTGGAACATCACCGCGCGGGTGTTGGGCTTCTCGGCGTTGGTGTTGGCCTTGACGATCACCGCCGACAGCTGCGCGCACTCGTTGTAGTTGCCGGCCACCGGTTCGGGGTTCCAGCCCTGTCCGCTGCGCGGATCCTTGGGCAGCTCCGACACCGCGCGGGCGATCGCCGGTGCGGCGAGATTCACCGCGCAGGGGTCCGGCGCAGGCGGTGCGGGCGGGGGTGCGGCCGGTGTCGAGGTGGACGACTCCGCTTTGGTGGTCGACGGCTTGGGGGTCGGCATGGGTGTCTTCGAGACGGTCGAGTCACCCGATCCGCAGGCGCTCAGCACAGCGCACACCGCAACGGCCGTCACCTGTATCGCCACCAGTCGCTGCCACACAACGCAGCACGGTACCGGCCAACTAGACTGAATCCTCAATGACAGCGCCGCCAGAGCCGCAGACGTTCGCCGACTTGCAGGTCCACCCCGCGGTGCTGCAGGCGATCACTGACGTCGGCTACGAGACACCGTCGGCCATTCAGGCCGCGACCATCCCGGCGCTGATGGCCGGCTCAGACGTCGTCGGGCTGGCTCAGACCGGCACCGGCAAGACCGCCGCCTTCGCGATCCCGATCCTCTCCCGGCTGGACACCGACAGTAAGCAGACGCAGGCGCTGGTGCTGGCGCCGACGCGGGAGTTGGCGCTGCAGGTGGCCGAGGCGTTCGGCCGCTACGCCGCGCATCTGCCCAAGATCACCGTGCTGCCGATCTACGGCGGGCAGTCCTACACCGTGCAACTGGCGGGTCTGCGGCGCGGCGCGCATGTGGTGGTCGGCACGCCCGGCCGGGTGATCGACCATCTCGAACGCGGCACGCTGGATCTGTCCCACCTGGACTATCTGGTGCTCGACGAGGCCGACGAGATGCTGCAGATGGGATTCGCCGAGGACGTCGAACGCATCCTCGCCGACACCCCGGAGTACAAACAGGTCGCGCTGTTCTCGGCGACGATGCCGCCGGCGATCCGCAAGATCACCGGCAAGTACCTGCACGACCCGGTCGAAGTCGCGGTCAAGGCAAAGACCGCGACGGCGGAGAACATCACCCAGCGCTACGTACAGGTGGCCGGCCCGCGCAAGATGGACGCGCTCACCCGGATCCTCGAAGTCGAGGATTTCGAGGCGATGATCGTCTTCGTCCGCACCAAGCAGGCCACCGAGGAGGTCGCCGAAAAACTGCGTGCCCGCGGATTCTCCGCCGCCGCGATCAACGGCGATGTGCCGCAGGCCGTGCGTGAACGCACGATCGCCCAACTCAAGGACGGGACCATCGACATCCTGGTGGCCACCGACGTCGCCGCCAGAGGCCTTGACGTGGAGCGCATCTCGCACGTGCTCAACTACGACATCCCGCACGACCCGGAGTCCTATGTGCATCGCATCGGCCGCACCGGCCGGGCCGGACGGTCGGGCACCGCGTTGCTGTTCGTCTCACCCCGCGAACGCCACCTGCTCAAGAGCATCGAGAAGGTCACCCGCTCGCCGGTGACCGAGGTGCAACTGCCCAGCGTCGAGGACGTCAACGCCCAGCGCGTGGCGAAGTTCCGCGACTCGATCACCGATGCGCTGAGTGGGCCGGGGTTCGACACCTTCCGCCGTCTGGTCGAGGCCTACGAACGCGACAACGACGTGCCGATGGCCGATATCGCCGCGGCGCTGGCGGTGTTGAGCCGCGACGGCGCCGAGTTCCTGATGACCGAGCCGCCGCCGGAGAAGCGGCGTGAACGTCCCGAACGGGGGGAGCGGCCGGAACGCGGGCCGCGGCCGCGTCGCGACGACCTGGCCACCTACCGCATCGCGGTCGGCAAGAAGCACAAGGTCGGACCCGGGTCGATCGTCGGCGCACTGGCCAACGAGGGCGGACTGCACCGCAGCGATTTCGGCCACATCACCATCAAGAGCGACTTCTCACTGGTCGAACTGCCCGCGACGCTGTCCAAGCAGACGCTGAAGAAGCTGGAGAAGACCCGCATCTCGGGTGTGCTGATCGACCTTCGGCCCGACCGTTCCGGTAAGCCGCGCCGCCACACCCCATGACCGCGCCAGCAGACCGGGCCGGGGTGGACCAGGGCGGTCTGGAAGCGGTCTCGACCGTCGACAGAGTTCCCTCGCTGACCGGGGTGCGCGCGCTCGCGGCGCTACTGGTGGTCGGAACCCACGCGGCCTACACCACCGGCAAGTACACCCACGGCTTCGTCGGCCTGCTCTATTCGCGAATGGAGATCGGTGTGCCGATCTTCTTTGTGCTCTCGGGCTACCTGCTCTTCGGTCCGTGGGTGAAGGCGGCCAGCTCTGGTGAGCCGCCGCCGTCGTTGCGGCGCTACGCCCGCAACCGGGTGCGTCGCATCATGCCGGCGTACGCGGTGACGGTGCTGGCGGCCTACGCGATCTATCACGTCCGCGAGGTGGGCCCCAATCCCGGGCACAGCTGGAACGGGCTGCTGCGCAACCTCACCCTCACCCAGATCTACACCGACAACTACGCCTTCGCGCTGTTGCATCAGGGGCTCACCCAGATGTGGAGCCTGGCGGTCGAAGTCGCGTTCTACGTGGCGCTGCCGCTACTGTCCTATCTGCTTCTGGTGACGCTGTGCCGGCGGCGATGGCGGCCGCGTCTGCTGCTCGCCGGCCTGGTGGCGCTGGCGCTGATCAGTCCGGCATGGATGGTGCTGGTGCACACCACCGACGTGCTGCCCGACGGCTCGCGGTTGTGGCTGCCCGGATACCTGGCCTGGTTCATCGGAGGGATGATCCTCACCGTGCTCGCGGCCATGGGTGTGCGCACCTACTGGTTCATCGCGATCCCGCTGGCGCTGCTGTGCTATCTCATCGTCTCGACTCCGATCGCCGGTGAGCCGACCACCTCGCCGAGCGGCCTGGCGCAGGCGATCACCAAGACGGTGTTCTACGCGGTGATCGCCACCCTCGTCGTCGCGCCACTGGCACTCGGCGATGTCGGCTGGTACTCGAGGGTGCTGGCGAGCCGTCCGATGGTGTGGCTGGGAGAGATCTCCTACGAGATATTCCTGGTGCACCTGGTGCTCATGGAGATCGCCATGACCGTGGTGCTGCACTGGCCGGTGTACACCGGTAACACCGCGACGCTCTTCGTGGTGACGCTGGCCCTGAGCATTCCGGCGGCGTGGGTGCTGCACCGGTTCACTCGGATGCGCCCCTAGAGTTCGCCAGGTTCGATCACGGCTTGCGGGCACCGTCGCGCGAGAGCGGCGATCACCGCCGCAGCTTCCGGCCGCGACACCGGCAGCACCCAGGTGCCGCCCGCGTCGTCGGAGACGAACACGTGCAGGCCCCGGGTGGCCGAACCGTCGTCGACCGACCACGAGGCGACCGGGACCGCTCGGGCGACCAGCAGCCGGACCGACCGGATGCGATGCGGGTCTTCGGCCAGGATGCGGCGCAGTCGGGCGACATGCCGGCGTTGTCGCCAGAGGGCGGCGTAGGCCAGCCATCCGGCCGCCGCGGCGAAAAAAGCGACACCGACGACGCCCCCGGCCCGCCACCCCCATCCGCTGTGCCATATCTCGTCGTCGGAGGCGATCCCCGCCACGATGAGCGCGCACAACGCGGCGGTGATGATCATCGCGATCCGCAGCCGGCCCGAGGAGCGGTCCACCCGGTCGGCCAGCGCATCGAATCCGGGATCAGTCAACCGTTGTCCGGGGTTTCATCACGGCTCGAGCAGATCCGGCCGGTAGCGGTCGGCGAAATCGGAACCGGTGACATCGTTGCGGATCTTCTCGACGAGCGGCTCGAGCGCCGCCGGTCCACCGTCCACCCAGATCTTCACCTCATCCCGACTCAGCACGATCGCCCTCTCGTACAGACCGACCGTCCCGCAGACGACGCTGAGCACCAGGCCTGGCGCAGCCTGTTCCAAGGTCCACGACCAGGGCTCGACGTGCAGCGGTTTCGCCACAGCCGCGTCTGCCGCTCAGCGAACCCGAACCGGTACCGAGACCGGCCGGCGCACGTAATTGCCTCCCGCCCAGATGATCCCGTCGAGATCGACGTCGATATCGGTGCAGCGGGTGAGCAGTTCGGTGAGCGTCACCCGGGCCTGCATGCGTGCGGCCGCCGCGCCGAGGCAGTGGTGCGCGCCGTGGCCGAACGTCAGGATGTTGCGTGGGCGACGGCGCACATCCAACTCACCCGCGTCGGACCCGTACTGGCGTTCGTCGCGGTTGGCTGATCCGAAGAGCAACAGCACCTTGCGGCCCTCGGGGATCGGCACCCCCTCGATGGTGACGTCGCGGGTGACGGTGCGCGCCAGGCCCTGCACCGGGGAGGTCATCCGCAGGAACTCCTCGACCGCGTCGGGGATCAGGTCGGGCTCGGCGGCCAGCAGCCGGCGCTGCTCGGGATTGCGTTGGAGCAGACCCATGGTTCCGCCGAGCAGGCCGGTGGTGGTGTCGTTGCCGCCGGCGACCATGGTGAACGTGAAGGCCAGAATCGAGAGCAGTCCGGCCACGTCGCCGTCGTCGCCCAGGCCTGCGGCCACCAGATGCGACACCGTGTCGTCACCGGGATCGCTGCGGCGCCGCTCGATGAGCCCGGAGAAGTAGGTCATCATCTCCAGCACGGCCTCGCTGGCCGTGGCCACTCCACCGGCTTCGGTGGCGGCGGCGACGATGGCCTCGGTCCAGCGGTCGAATTGCTTGCGGTCCTCGTCGGGCACGCCGAGGTAGTGCGCCACCACCATCGACGGCAGCGGCTTGAACAACTCGGCGACGATGTCCCCGCCACCGGCGTCGCGCAGCCGCTCGATGCGCTCGACGACGAACTCGCGCACCTTCGGTTCGACGGACTCGACCTGGCGCGGGGTGAATCCGCGGGCGACGAGCTTGCGGAACTCGGTGTGCACGGGTGGGTCCTGCATCACCATCGGCGGGTTGTCGGCAAGGCCGATGAGGTCGAGCTCGCCGTAGTTGACCGTCAGGCCCTGCGCGGAGGAGAACGTTTCGTGATCGCGCGCGGCTGCCCAGATGTCGGCGTGCCGCGAGAGCACCCAGTAGTCGTGCGTCGGGTTGTGCGGGACGACGTGGTGAACCGGGTCGTTATCCCGCAGGGCGGCGTAGTCCGACCACGGATCGGCCCAGCTCTGGTCGGATCGCAGTTCGAAGTGCACGCCCATCGTCAGATCACCGCTCCCGGGTTGAGGATTCCGTCCGGATCGAGAGCGTCCTTGATCCGGCGGTTGAGTTCCATGGCTTCGGGCCCCAACTGGCTCGCGAGCCACGGCTTCTTCAGTCGCCCCACTCCGTGCTCACCGGTGATGGTGCCGCCGAGGCTGATCGCCAGATCCATGATGTCGCCGAACGCTTTCTCCGCGCGCGCGGTCATGGCGGCGTCGGAGGGGTCGTAGACGATCAGCGGATGGGTGTTGCCGTCGCCGGCGTGGGCGATCACCGAGATCGTCAGGCCCGCCTCCGCGGCGATCTTGGCCACCCCGCCGACGAGGTCGGCCAGTCGCGGAAGCGGCACGCCGACATCCTCGAGCAGCAGCGAACCCTTGGCCTCCACCGCGGGTATGGCGAAGCGCCGCGCCGCCACGAACGCCTCACCCTCCACCGGGTCGGCGGTCGAGAAGCATTCGGTGGCACCGGCTTCGGTGAAGACCCGCGCCATGAATTCGGCATCCTCTGCTCCGGCGGCGCCGCGGTCGTCGGAGGCGGCGACCATCATCGCGGCGGCGCCGCGGTCCAGGCCCATCTTCAGTTTGTCCTCGACGGCGTTGATGGCCACGGAGTCCATGAACTCCAGCATCGACGGCCGGATCGTGCCGGTGATGGCGACGACGGAACCGGCGGCGGCCTCCACCGAATCGAAGGTGGCCACCACGGTGGCGGCGGTGTGCTGCGGCGGCAACAGACGCAGCGTCACCTCGGTGATGACGCCGAGGGTGCCCTCGCTGCCGACGAACAGCTTCGTCAGGCTCAGCCCTGCGACGTCCTTGAGGCGCGGGCCGCCGAGGCGCACCGCGGTGCCGTCGGCCAGCACCACCTCAAGGCCCAGGACGTAGTCGGTGGTGACGCCGTACTTGACGCAGCACAGCCCGCCGGCGTTGGTGGCGATGTTGCCGCCGATGCTGCAGATCTCATACGACGACGGATCCGGCGGGTACCACAGCCCGTACTCGCCGACGGCCTTCTTCACCTCGGCGTTGAGCAGGCCCGGTTGCGCGACGGCGGTCCGGGTGACCGGATCGACGGTGATCTGGCGCATCCTCTCGGTGGAGAGCACGATCGAGCCGTCGATTGCGGTGGCTCCGCCGGACAGTCCGGTGCCCATCCCGCGCGGCACAACCGGCACCCGATGCGCCGAAGCCCATCGCAGAACCGCCTGGACCTCCTCGGTCTTCGTCGGCCGGGCCACCGCGGCGGGGGTTCCTGCCGCGGGGTCCAGGGCGCGGTCCTGGCGGTAGGAGGCCAGGATGTCGGGATCTGTGACGAGCACGCCGTCGCCCAGTTCGGCGGCCAGGCCCGCCAGATCCGTCATGACGTCGATCCTAGGCGCGGTCGAGTTCGCCCCGGTCCAGCTCCCTGAGCGCGGCGATCCACGGGCAGGCCAGTGCGATCAGCAGGATCGGCACCGCCAGGGCCGCGAAGGTGACGTTGAGCCCGAACGCGTCGACCAGTGGTCCGGCCAGCATGAAACCGATCGGCCCCGCGGCATACGTCATCGACGTCATCACGCCGAGCACCCGGCCGCGCAGTTCCGTCGGCGTTCGGGTCTGCAGCACCGAGTTGTAGATCGGACCGATCGGGCCGTAGACCAGACCGGTGATCGCCGCCAGCACCAGGATCACCGGCAGCGGCGGCAGGGCGGCGATGATCAGCGCGGCCGTCCCGAACGTCGGCACCGCGATGAGCACCATGGTGCGCTTGCTGGAGACCCGCGAGAGCCACGTCCAACTCAGCGCACCCACCAGACCGCCGATCGACAGGGCCATCAACACCCAGCCGAGTTGGGCCGGCTCGTTGCGATCGGTGAAGTACTTCGGGAACAGCACGCTCTCCATCGGCAGATACAGACCGGTGACGGCGAGGTCGATCAGACCCAGCGTGCGCAGGATCCTGTTGCGCCACACGAACCTCAGACCCTCCACGACGCCGGAGACCACACCCTCAGGGCGGGAGTCGCGATGCGGCCGGCCGGCACCCGGCAGCCGCAGCAGCGTCATGAGCAGGATCGAGGCGCCGAACGCCGCGGCGGTCACCCACATGGTGTTCACACCGCCGACGGTGGCGATCAGCAGACCGCCGATGCCCGGGCCGGTGATGTAGCCGAGGTTGAACACGGCCTCGTACACGCTGTTGGTTCGATCGAGCGTCCAGCCGGCGCGCGCGGCCGCCTCGGGCAGCATCGACTGGCGCGCGGTCATGCCGCCGGGGTCGAAGAATGATCCCGCCGCGGCGAGTCCGGCCAGCACCGCGACGGTCAACGCGTCCATGCCGACGGTGTGCACCAGCACCGGGATGGCGGCCACCGACGACGCCGAGAAGGCGTCGGCGAGGATCGCGATCCGGCGCCGCCCCAGGAAGTCGACCGCCGTGCCGGCCACCAGGGTGGCGAACAGCAGCGGCAGG
>Ga0194053_10002307_pt1 | contig 11470 bp, 10 predicted proteins | sample SepL228m_MetaG_FD_161684 | JGI IMG/M metagenome (GOLD analysis project Ga0194053, IMG submission 161684) | Anoxic zone freshwater microbial communities from boreal shield lake in IISD Experimental Lakes Area, Ontario, Canada - Sep2016-L227-8m | ecosystem: Environmental > Aquatic > Freshwater >... | reverse complement strand
GAAGAGCGGGTTCGTGCGGGAGTTGGTGGACAGCAGCCGGATCTTCAAGCCGCTGCCGTGGACACCGGCCGAGGCTTACCGGTTTCTCAAGGATGCGCCTGCGTGCGAGGAGGCGGGGGTGGTGGTGCGGCTGCCGGATTGGTGGAAGGGGGGGCGTCCGCCGCGCCCGCGGGTCAGCGTGCGCGTGGGTGAGAACCGGGGCGCCGGCCTGGGGGCGGACACGTTGCTGGACTTCTCGGTGGAACGGACCCTGGATGGGGAGCCGCTGACGGAAGAGGAGTGGGAGTCGCTGCTCAACGCGGCGGACGGCCTGGCGCTGGTGCGCGGCAAGTGGGTGGAGGTGGATCCGGCCAAGCTGCGCGAGGCGCTGGCGCATTGGAAGAAGGTGCAGACGCTGGCGCGCCGCGACGGGGTGACTTTCTTCGATGGGATGCGCATGATTTCCGGCTTTCAGCCGGGGTCAGCCGGCCCCGAGGAAGGCGCGGCACCGGCCGTGGAGCGCGAGTGGGCGGGCATCCAGGCCGGCGAATGGCTGGAGGGGGTGCTGGCGGAGTTGCGCGAGCCGTCGCGCCTGGGCGCCGGGGTGGAGATTCCCGGGCTGCAGGCGCAACTGCGTCCTTACCAGGCGGTGGGCGTGAACTGGCTGTGGTTCCTGGCGCGGCTGGGGCTGGGGGGCTGTTTGGCCGATGACATGGGCCTGGGCAAGACGCTGCAAACGCTGGCCTTGCTGCTGAAGCAGAAGCTTGACGCGGGTTCGGCGGGCGACGGGAAAGAGGCCACGCAGGCTGAGGCCGGGGCCCGGAGGCTGTCCAATCTCCTGGTGGCGCCCGCGTCCTTGCTGGCGAACTGGCGCGCGGAGATCGAACGCTTCACCCCCGCCTTGAGCTTTGTGGTGGTGCATCCGTCGGAAGGGCAGGAGCCGCAGGCGTTGCTGAAATCGCCCGCAGGGCAGCGCGCGGACCTGGTAATTACGACTTACGGGATGGTGACGCGGATGGAGGCCTTGCGGGAACGGGAGTGGAACGTGGTGATTCTGGATGAGGCTCAGGCGATCAAGAACGCGGGAACTCGGCAGTCGCGGGCGGTGAAGGAAGTGAAGGCGCGGGCGCGATTTGCGCTCACCGGCACGCCGGTCGAGAACCGGGCCGGTGATCTGTGGTCCATCTTCGACTTCCTCAATCCGGGGCTGCTCGGGTCGGCGAGCGCGTTCTCCAAGTTCATCCGCGGGCGCGAGGGCTCGGGCCAGCCGGATTACGGTCCACTGCGCGCGCTCACCCGGCCCTACATCCTGCGGCGGCTCAAGACGGACAAGCGCGTCATTTCGGACCTGCCCGACAAGACCGAGGTGCGGGCATGGTGCTCGCTCACCAAGCCGCAGGCGGCGCTCTACCAGAAGGCGGTGTCGGAGCTGGCCGAGGCGCTGGAAAACGCGGACGGCATCCAGCGGAAGGGTTTAGTGCTGGCCTACATCATGCGGTTCAAGCAGATCTGCAATCATCCTTCGCAGTGGCTCGGGGACGGCGGCTACGCGCCGGAGGGCAGCGGCAAATTCGCCCGCCTGCGCGAGCTGGCAGAGGAGATCGCCGAGCGGCAGGAAAAGGCGCTGGTGTTCACGCAGTTCCGGGAGATCACCGATCCGCTGCTGGCCTTCCTGGGGGAGGTGTTCCGACGGCCGGGACTGGTGCTGCACGGGGGCACGGCCGTGGGACAGCGGCGCAAGCTGGTCGAGTCCTTCCAGCGGGATGATGGCCCGCCGTTTTTCCTGCTGACGGTGAAGGCGGGCGGCTCGGGGTTGAACCTGACGCAAGCCGCGCATGTGATTCACTTCGACCGCTGGTGGAACCCCGCGGTGGAGAACCAGGCCACGGACCGCGCCTTCCGCATCGGCCAGAAGCAGAATGTGCTGGTCCACAAGTTTGTCTGCCGGGGCACGATCGAGGAGCGCATTGATGCGGTGATCGAGGGCAAGAAGTCGCTGTCAGCCGAATTGCTGGAAGGCGGGGGCGAGAAACTGCTCACGGAAATGAGCAACCATGAGCTGCTGCGATTCGTGGCGCTTGATTTGAACCGGGCAACTGAGGCATAAAGAGGCGGCGTAATACATTATGAGCTGGAACTACTACGGATTTCGACCCTACGTATCGGTGGCCGCGCGCCGCCGCAAAGCGGCGCAGGAAATGGCGAAGCTGGCCAAGAAGGGTAAAGTTGTTCAGCCCGTCCACATCGAGGGCCGCACGATCGCCAACACTTTTTGGGGCAAGGCCTGGTGCGACAACCTGGAGTCTTACATGGACTACGAAAACCGCCTGCCGCGCGGCCGCACGTATGTCCGCAACGGATCGGTGGTCCACCTGGACGTGCGGGCCGGGGAGATCGAGGCGACGGTCAGCGGGTCGGAGCTTTACCAGGTCCGCATCAGCATCGCGCCGGCGGCCAAGGCGAAATGGAAGAAGCTTTGCGGCGAGTGCTCGGGTGCGATCGGCTCGCTGGTCGAGCTGCTGCGCGGGCGGTTCTCTGACCACGTGATGGGCATCATCACGCGCAAGGATACCGGCCTCTTTCCGGCGCCGGCGGAGATCAAGCTGAAGTGCTCGTGCCCGGATTGGGCGACGATGTGCAAGCATGTGGCGGCGGTGCTCTACGGGGTCGGGGCGCGGCTGGACCAGACCCCGGAACTGCTGTTCCTGCTGCGGTCCGTCAACCACGAGGAGTTGATCACGCAAGCGGCCAGCGCCACCTCGTTTGCCGGCAAGCCGGCGGCCGGCGGCCCCGAACTGGCCGAGAGCGAGATCGGCGACGTGTTCGGCATCGAGTTGGACACCCAGACCACGGCGGCAGCGCCCGCACCTAAAGCCGCAAAACCGGCCAAGGCCCGGCGCAAGGCTAAGAAGCCCGCTCCGCGCAAACGCTCCGCCAAGGCGAAGCGCGCCGGGTCGTAAGCTCGATGACCTATGCTGAACCCGCAGGGCGTAACGCAGATTTGTAATCTGCTGTATCGCAGAATTGCATTCTGCCGAGCGCAGGCAGGGGCCGCCCACCAGCAAGCGCCCGCCGCCCTGCCGATTGCAAATCGGCGATACAGCAGATTACAAATCTGCGCAACCTCGCCGCGCTTCCGTCGCTAACCACTCAGCGGCAAACCATGTGAAACGTTTCTCCATCCAACTCGCCCTGCTCCTCTGGTGCGCGACTGCCTTCGCGGCGGACAAGCCCAACATCCTGTTCCTGTTCAACGACGACCAGCGCGCCGACACCATCGCCGCGCTCGGCAACCCGGTCATCCGCACGCCGAACCTGGACCAGGTAAACAAGACCCAGCTATTCGATCTCCGGAACGATCCCTTCGAGCGTTACGACCTGGCAGCCGGCGGCGAGTCCAACAGCAAGGTCAGAGGACTGACCGCGCGGCTGGCAAAAGCGCTGAAGCAATACGGCGACAAAGGCGCGCTCACCGTCCCCAACCCCAGGCCGGCCGCATGGTCGCCGCCGGCGGAGAAGTCCCCAAAACCATAAGCCAGCCGGTGAGATTCTTACTGAGCCTTTGGGCGGTTGCCTGCCTCGCGACCGCGGCGGCCGGTGAAACGGCGAGGCTTGATGTTCGATCCGTGCCGCCAGAGAACGGCGTGTTTGAGGCTCCCGGGCTTGTTGTCCTCGTCCAAGGTTCCATGGTTCTGGCGCTCGACCGCACGAACGGGGCTTTGGCCCATATTATTCACCGGCCCTCGGGGCAGGATTTCCTGTCCACAACAGAACAACGCCCCCTGTTCACCATTCGTCTCTCCCGGGCGAAGCCGGTGCGGGAACAGGAGGTCAGCGCGGCGGACTTCCGCAAGGTCTCCATTGCCCGCCGCGGCAAGGATGCCTGGCAGCTCATCTACACCGATCACCCCACGCTCCCGCTGGCGGCACAGGTTATCATCAAATCGGGAGCGGATAACCTGGCGCATTTCAGCCTCGTGTTATCCAACCGCTCAGACTGGGCGGCCACCGGCATCCAGTTTCCCGACATGGTCTGGACCCCGACTCTGGGCAAGGCGGCGGAGGATGACCGGCTGATTCTTCCGTGGATGGACGGCGCCATACTGCCGCGCCCCGGAGCCACCTGGATGAACCGGTCCATGCTTTACCCCGGCCCCGCGTTTACCCAGTTCACCGCGTATTACGATGCATCCTGCGGCCTGTTCTTCGGCGCCGAGGATGCTGAAGGGCATTGCAAGCAATGGGAGCTGCGCCTGCGTCCGCGCAAGCAGGTGCAGATGGCGCTGTCGCACCTGCGTCCGGAAGCCCCGGGCAGGGATGTTGCGCTGCCCTATGACGTGGTCCTGGGGACGTTTCGCGGGGATTGGATGGACGCCGCCGATATTTACAAGCGCTGGGCCAGGAGCCAGCCGTGGTGCGCTCGGACCTTGCGGGAAAGGACGGACATCCCGCAGTATCTCAAAGAGGGTGCCGGGGTGATCATCGGCGGCATTCAGGGCCCCGAGGGCTACAATGGGCTGCTGGGGAAAGACCTGGAGAAACTGCCGCAACTGGCCGCTGATTATCGCCGGCGCACGGAGCTGGCCCACATCATCTTCATTCCCTACGGCTGGGAGAATCGCGGCACCTGGGCCGGCATCAACTACTTTCCCGCCCTCCCGTCTGACGAAGCCTGGCGGAACGCTTGCTCCGCCTTGCGCGCGCAGGGGGACCGGGTGGCCTTCCTGACCTCCGGTTACTGGTGGGTGGTGAAACGCCAGGCCGGAGCCTGCGGCCCGGGCTTTGACGACAGCGCGCAGATCGAGAGCCGGAAGGACTTGCTGGTCGCGCAGCCCGATGGTCAGCCCTTCGCTTTCGACAACTACGCCAACACCAACCAGAACGGCAGCTGGCGCGGCCTTTCCTTCCGGCTCTGTCACGGCAGCCCGGCGGCCAACGAGATCATGAAGAACCTTTTCCTGCAAGCCGCGCGCCTGGGGGTGTCGCTGGTGAGTTTCGACCAGGAGATAGGCGGAGGGCAGCCCGAGCCCTGCTACCTGCCATCCCATCCGCACTCTCCCGGCTACGGCAACTGGATGTGGATCGGCTTCCGAGACACCTGCGCGCGGATTCTGCAGGAGGGCAAACCGATTCAGCCCGAGCTGGGCCTGCTGCTGGAGAACGTCAGCGAGCTGGCTATTCCTTACATGTCCACCTACTGGAGCCGTCAATTCGGCGAACTCGACCACGGGGCCTCCGCCGCCCGGGGCGTCGCCCTCTTCTCGTATCTCTATCACGAGCACGTTACCTGCATCGGCGCCGCCTGCGCGCAGGGACAGGGGCAGCGAGGCACCCGACCCTCGGCCGGGTTGCGCTGTTTCATCCTCGCCAACAACCTCACCCGCGGCCTGATCCCCGGGCCCTTCATGTGGGATGTGCCGCTCGACCCCGGGGATAGCTGGCACACCGAGGTGGCGGCGGCCTACTTCTCCTACTGCAAACCCTACGCCCGCTTTCCAGAATACCTGGTGCTCGGCATCACGCGCCGCCCGCCCGCGATCCGCTGCGCCAACCACGAGGTCCGATACTGGCGAGGCGAAGCCAGAGTTGACACGGCGGCAACGCTGCCCGCTGTCACTGCGGGAAGCTTCGAGGCCCTCGACGGCTCCGTGGGCACCATCATCGTCAACACGACCTCCGAAGCTCAGGATGCCACGGTCGAACTCCGGCCCGGCGGCAAGGGCGCGCGGCTCTACCGGGCCGACCGGACCGAAGTGCAGCGCTGGGACCAGGCACCATCCCAGATCCCGCTGAAGCTCGAGCCTTACGGCACGCGCATGTTGGTGGTTAAAGGCGGCCAGTGACGCCGATGGTGCCCCGAGCCTTTGGGACCAGAGGTTGGGACGCACCGCCGGGGGGCTTCTTGACGCAGGGGCGCAAAGGGGGGACACTGCTTTTATGAGCATTACAGTTGATCTCGATGATCAAGCCCTCGCCAGTTTGCCCTTGGGGCCGGGTGAACGGGAGCGCCACATTCAGATCGAACTGGCCTGCCGCTTCTACGCTAGCGGTTGGCTTTCGCTGGGGCAAGCCTCACGGATGGCCAAACTGGACCGCTACGCCTTCGGCATCGCTCTGGCCGAGCGTGGCATCCCCCGCCACTACACTGCGGAAGATTTGGATGCGGACCTCCGATATGCTGGTGGTCAGTAACACCTCGCCCCTTTCCAACCTCGCAATCATCGGGCGTTTGGCGCTGGTTCGCGAACAGTTCGGCGGGGTGGTGATTCCTCCCGCTGTTCAGGCGGAACTCAGCCTGAATCCAAAGTCAAACGCCCGCGTTGCTCTGGAAGCAGCCCTGCGGGACGGCTGGATTCGCGTCATGCCCTTGGCGAGCACGGTGCCGCGGGATCTCCTGTCGGCGTTAGACCCCGGCGAGGCGCAAGCGTTGAGCCTGGCTTTGCAGACGAAAGCAGATTTGGTCTTGCTGGATGAGTCAGCGGCAAGGAGGAGAGCAGCACAATTGGGGCTGCAGTTCACGGGCGCGCTCGGCATTCTGCGGTGGGCCAAGAAAACCAACCGGCTGCCGTCCCTGAAAGAAGAAGTCCAGCGGTTGCGGAACGAAGCCCGCTTTTTCATCAGCCCTAATCTGGAGAGGGGATTGCTCATCTCTGTGGGCGAATGAAGTCCGGCAACCCGGATCCTGCCCTGCAATGCAGCCGAGCGAGGCCTTCTTGCCAGGAGCCGGACATCCTCGGAGGCACACCCGTGTTTGTGGGCACGCGGGTGCCTGTGCAAAGCTTGTTCGACCACCTGGAGGCTGGCGACTCGATTGGTGATTTCCTGGAGGGTTTCCCCAACGTGCGGCGGGGCCAGGTGATCGCGGTGTTGGAAGAGTCGTGCAAAGAACGACTGCAACCTGCCTGAGTGAACATTCTCTTGGACTATTCCTCTCGCCCGAAGGCCTTAATGTCTCCCGCCAGCTCCTTGGCAAACGGGCGCAGGGCTTCCCAGGTGAAGAAGACCAGCCCGTCCGCGCCGCACTGGCGGGCCATCGTCATCTGCTTGCGAATCTCGGCGGCGTCCTTGAGCGAGCCGTGGCTGGTCTTGACGCCGATGGTGATGTAGTAGGGAAACCCTTTGGGGACATGCTCCCGGTTGAGGCGCGCGGCTTCGAGGAACGAGGCATCCGTGTAGCGGTAGCCCGAGGGATTGATCCAGTCCACCAGCCCTTCATTGATCCACGCAACCCAGTCCTGGGAGACCTCCGACCGGTTCGTGTAGGTGTGGTAGCCCCAAACGTAGCTCGATATGGGCAGGCCGGGTTTGGCCTTGTTCACCGCGGCGCGGATTTCGCGCGTCAGGGTGTTGATCTGCGCGGTCTTCCACTTCTGCCACTCGGGCCAGATCGGGTTGGCGCGCGCCGAGGCAGCGATTGAATTCGTCGCCTTCTTCCCGCCCTCCGTGTCAAGAGCCTCGGAGCCGGCGCCGGCGACCTTGGCCAGGTCCACGTTGTGCTTCTTCAGGAACTCGGCTCGTCCGGAGTCTGTGTAACCCACGCGGTTGGGGCAGCGGCAGTAGTCCAGGCTGAGGCCGTCCACATCGTATTTGCTGACCAGCTCGCTGATCAGGGAGACCTCGTAGCGGCGCGCCTCGGGATTGCCCGGGTCTATGTAACCGCGCCGGGCGCCATCGTAGAAGAACGACCAGGAGGGTTCGCGTTTCAGGAGCGCGTTCGGCGCAGCCTCGCCTCCTTCAGTCGCAACACAAACGACCGGATACACCTTCAATCCTTCCGCATGGGCATATTGGACGATCCGCGCCATATAGCCCCGGTCCTTGACCAGTTCCGGGGGCGCAACCTGGCTGTCCCAATAGACCGTGGAACCCTTGGCGGATGCGAAGATGAAGTCAATCCCCGCGCCCTTGATGAGCTTCATCGCCTCCTGCAGCTTTTCGCGGGAAGCGGACTCATCATAAAGGCGCGCATAGACCCCGATCCGGCCGGGGGTTCCGGCGGCGGCAACGGTGGAGGTGATTCCCGGCAGCGCAAGCGCCGCCGCGGCAAAGAGGATGTTGGCTTTGTTCATAACAGGTAACAGGCGGTGGCATTCTACACATGAGCCTGGCGGGTTAAAGCGCCAAGTCGCGACCGAGCATTCTTGCCCCCGGCCCTTAACTCCCTCTACCCTCTCCACATGACCGAGAGTGAAGTTCTTCAGATATTTCGCGGCAGCGGGGCGCTCCTGGACGGGCATTTTGTGCTCCGCAGCGGGCTGCACAGCCGCCAATACTTTCAATGCGCCCTCGCCCTGCAACAAATGCCCGTGGTGGAGCGACTGGGCGCCGAACTGGCAGGCAAAGCCCGCCACCTTGGCGCGGTTACCGTGGTGTCGCCGGCAATGGGCGGGCTGGTGCTCGGCCAGGAAGTGGCGCGGCAGCTCGGCCTGCGCTTTATCTTTGCCGAGAAGGACGACGGCAAGCTCGTCCTGCGGCGTGGATTCAAGATCGCCCCGGGTGAAAAGATCCTGGTGGTGGAGGATGTCGTGACCAAGGGCGGGCGGGTCCAGGAGACCATTGACATTGTGCGGGCCCACGGCGGGCAGATCGCCGGAATCGCAATGGCGGTGGATCGTTCCGGTGGCACGGTCAGCTTCGGCGTCCCGACATTCAGCCTGATTTCCCTGCAAGTCGAGACCTTCGAGGCGGACAAGCTGCCCCCGGACCTGGCACGCATTGCCGCCGTCAAGCCGGGGAGCAAATAGCCGCGAACGGTGCTCAGCGGGCGCGGGCTATTTTGCGGGCACTGAGGCGGCCCGCCGGATCGCCGCATCGTAGGCGGGCGGCAGCTTGACGGGACCGCCGGAGTCCGACCACCAGCGGGGCTCTTCTGTGTAGATCCACACGTATTCGTCGGCGTACTGGAGGGCAGTGCGGACGACACCCTCAAACTTGTCCGGCGGCTGGAAGTTCAGCTCGGGATGTTCCACGTTCCAGCCCCGCTCCTTCCACTGATAGTCCATCCACAAGCCGAACGAGGCGGAGAAGACCTTCGTGTACTTCTCGCGGTTGCCCACCATGGCCAGGACATCCTGGTGGATCATCTTGCGGGCTTTCCGGAACTTCTTCTCCTCGAAGTAGCTGTAGGCGGACTCCCACCCGTCAATGAGCTGTGAGCCGCCCTTCGCGGCCTCGATCATGCCGTCGAGGAATGGCGAGAGCAGCCCGTAAGTGCATTCGCGGAGCGGGTGCTTGCCTGCATCGCTCTCCTGCCAGGGCGCACCGTAGCCGAAGGTCATCAGCACCTTCAGCCCGGGGAAGCTCTCCTGGAAAGCCTCCATGAACTCGCGACCCCGCTCGTGGGCCTTGGCGGCATACTGTTCCCACGTCTTGGTCGAGGCGTTGGTCGCCTTGCGGTAATCGAAGAGTTGGGCGCTGTACTGTTCGGTGTCGAACAGGATGCCGACCCCGCCCTCCCGGGCCACCCGGGCGGCCAGGCGCGCGTTGCCGATCACCGCCGAGTAGTCGTCAAACCAATCCAGGTTGCCGGGGGTGACATTGAACCGCAGGAAGTTGTGCCGTAGGCGCTTGAAGTGGGTCGCCTTCAAGTCGTTGATGGCGTGCTGGACCTCCCCGATGGTAAACGCCCTTTTGCCCCAGCAGGACCAGATGAAGTCGGCATCCTTGCCGTCGGGTTGCAGGTAGCGCAGGTGATAGACGCATCCGTCGAACGGCGTTGCATCCATCTGCGCGGCGTGCTTGCGCATGAAGCCCGTGTCAGGCTCGTCCCACCCGAACTCGATCAACTTCTTGCCCGCGACGGACCCCCCTGCCGGCGGGGAGACCGGCTCGGCCGCGTTGACGGCGGCCAGGGCCGCCACAATAAAACCGCACAGCATTAGTTTGCGCATAATTACAAAGCCATTCACCGGACACTAATACACTGTCCGCACCGTTTCCGCCATCGCCTTCAGGTTGGCGGGCGGCGTCAGCGGCGAAATCGCGCAGCCGGTGGGCAAACGCCTGGTTCTCCATCAGGCACTCCCTGAAATAGTTCTCCCTTTGCACGCCCCCGGCGCTGTGGCACATTCGGGACGTGAGCACTCTGACAATTGAATTGCCGGCCGACCTCGCGGCCCGGCTGGAGGCGACGAGCGCGCAAACGCACGTTCCGCCCGCCCAACTCGTGTGCGCGGCGCTGGAAAAGGTGCTGCCATCGCCCGCGGCGGAGCGGACCGCAGATGGGACGAGCCTGTATGATTTGATGAAGGATGGCTTTGGGTGCGTCCATAGCGGGGTGCGTGACCTTGGCACGAATCCCAAATACATGGAGGGTTTCGGCCAATGGCGGAGGTAAAGCTGCTGGACACGGGACCGCTGGTGGCTCTGCTGGACAAGGATGAGCAGTATCATGGATGGGCCACCAACCGCATGCGCGGTTTGACGCCTCCTCTGGTGGTATGCGAGCCTGTGCTGACGGAAGCCTGCTTCCTGCTGGAGAGCCATGCGCCCGCCCGTCGGCAAGTGCGTCTCTGGATTGAGAGCGGTTTTGTGCGGCATGTCGCGCTGGATGAAACGGCGATCCTCCGCGCCCTCGAGCTTATGGAACGATACGCCAGCGTGCCGATGTCCTTCGCCGACGCCTGCTTGGTTGCCTTGGCGGAAACCACACCCGGCGCGCGCGTCTTCACGCTCGACCGGGACTTTCTGATCTACCGGCAGCACGAGGACAAGCCGCTGACGTTGCTGGTGCCCTTCACCCAGTAACGCCGGTCGCGGAGACCGGCGAGGAAGGTTCCGCAGAGTTGGAGTTCATGGGCAACCTGTAACAGCGGGATGGTTTCCCGCTGGCGGCGTTATCAACCGCAAGCAGGCGCCAAGCCCGTCCATCAATCCTGCCCGCTCTTGGTGGAATCTTTCATGAAGTCGGGTGAGGCTGTCGGGTCTTTGGCAATTCCGGCCCGCCATTGCTCGTGCAGCTTGCCGAGCTTCGCGGCCACTTCCGGGAATTGCTCCCGCACGTTCTTCTTCTCGCCTGGATCGGCCACCACGTCGGCGAGATACACGGCATCGGCCCCTGTCGCGCGGTTCTTCCGCGACTGCTCCATGTTGATGAACCCGTTCTCCACATACTTCCATTTGCCGGAGCGGACAGCATGCTGGCCGGCCCACTCGAAGAAGAGGGCGTCGTGGATGGGCCCATCCGGGTTCTTGAAGAGCGGAAACCAGCTTCGTCCGTCAATGGTGCGGTCCTTGGGCAGCTCGGCGCCCATTGCCTGGGCGGCCGTGGCAAAGATATCCAGCCCAATGACCGGCTGATCGCAGACCACGCCGGCGGGGACCTTGGCCGGCCAGCTCACCATGCCGGGCAGGCGGATGCCTCCCTCGAAGAGGCTGGTCTTGTATTCGCGATATGGGGCGTTGTTGCAGCCGCCTTCACCCCGCTTGGAAGGGGTGGGAGCGCCGTTATCGCTGGCGAAGAACACGACGGTGTTGTCGAGCAGCCCGAGCT
>Ga0194053_10002306_pt1 | contig 11471 bp, 5 predicted proteins | sample SepL228m_MetaG_FD_161684 | JGI IMG/M metagenome (GOLD analysis project Ga0194053, IMG submission 161684) | Anoxic zone freshwater microbial communities from boreal shield lake in IISD Experimental Lakes Area, Ontario, Canada - Sep2016-L227-8m | ecosystem: Environmental > Aquatic > Freshwater >... | reverse complement strand
AATGTGTGCAGCTCGTTGATCGTCATCCAATTCTTGATATGCCCGCGCAGACTCTTGACCGCCGCGGTTACGTAGGGCTCAAATGCATCCACGGTGCTCCGCACCGGCCATCCGCCGGCATCCTCCAGCTCCTGCGGCAGATCCCAGTGGTAGAGCGTCGCCCACGGCGTGATCCCCGCCTTGTGGAGCTCGTCGCAGAGCCGCTTGTAAAAGTCGAGCCCGCGCTGGTTCACCGTCGTTCCGCCGCGCGGCATGATCCGGCACCAGTTGATCGAGAACCGGAAATGCTTGAACCCGAGCTCGCGCATCAGCCGGATGTCCTGCTTGTATCGGCGGTAGAAATCGCACGAAACGGCCGGCGAGGATCCATCCTCGACCTGGCCAGGCTTGAGATTGACCGCATCCCAGATCGACGCGCTTTTCCCGTCGGCCCGATCCGCGCCTTCGACCTGAAGCGCGGAGCTTGCAACTCCCCAGACAAAATCTTTTGGAAAACCGGTAGGTTTGGTCATTTTCATCGCGCCAGCCTATCCACGAAAGGCCGGGCGAAAATGCCTACAGCATTCAACCCTTTGAATCCGGCACCGCCTGCAATCCGAAAGCCAACGGTCCTGGTCGATAGCTTGAGCGGAATCCATGTGCCGGTCAGGCTCGAATTTGCTTCCATAGAGCAGGCGACAACGGGGGTGCTGGTGCATCAGCATCGTTACCGCGGACTACTACCGGCTTGGTGATTTTTTGACAAAGGAAGGATTCCGGGAGACATCCGGCTGGCATCACTCCCCCTGCCCCCCCGGACCATGGAGAATGTCATAGCGGCTTCGACAAGCAGCCACGCCTGACCGGATCGGAGGCGATCAAGGGGCTCGTGGGAATGATCTACCGGAACGAAGCAGGCCCGCTACAGCATCCAACGCGCACGCTGATCGAAGGAGCGTGGGTGCGGGGCCAAAAAAGGCTGCGCAGGGGAAAAGGGAACGAAGCATCGCGGCTGTTAATTTAGTCTGCGGCCCCGCTCGCGCCCGGGAGTCGTACCGAGAAGCCGGCGATATGCCGCGATGAAGCGTCTGGCACCACCGAACCCCGCAGCGTAGCCCGCTTCTTTCACAGTCAGGCTGTTTTCCGCTAGGAGTTCTCGCCCGCGATGCACGCGGGCCAGCGTGATCTCCCGCGCAACACTGCGCGGCCATGTTCCGGCAAACCGCCGCTCAAGCATCCGCCGCGAGATTCCAACATGCCTGGCGATTGCGCCAACGTCCAGCGAGCGGTGGCAATTAGCCCAAATGTGGAGCACGGCTGCATCGACGACCAGGTCGCCGGAAAGCGCGGCAGGTTCTCCGCTTTGAGGGTGATTTTGCGTTTCGCCCAATGCCTCAGCGACCACGGCGAGGGTCAAGGCGGAGACAAGCAGGGAATTGGATTCCGCATGAAGCCGGAGCTGATCGAACGCGGACGCCAGGGACCTGATGTTCCTCACAAGACGGATTTCCGGAGATGACGGAAAAACGTCCTTGATTCGCAGTCGATGGAGATAGACTCCATTGGCGCAGACCCAACGTTCCACCCAGCCAGCAGCGGCATCCGGACGATAATCGTGCCTTGCCCCGGGTGGAAGGAGAAGCACATGACCTTGCCCCAGCGGAAGGCTTCCTGCCGAAGCCGTTGTCACAAACCCGCTGCCACGCTCAATCCATACGATGGCAAAATCTCCGAGCTCGCGCCCGTAGTTTGGCAGGAATTGATACTCTGGGGGATGTCCCAACGCCGGATATTGGCAATTCGGAACATAAGCCATCCTGCCCATGCTTGTGAGATACAGTTCACGGGCAATATCGGTGCTTGTGACCGGCGGATAAAGAAATCCTTCCCATTCCGGCATGGGTTGAAACATGGCGAGAGCCTTGTCGTAAAACAAGGATGTTTTGTCGCAAAAACGATATGTAGACCGGTTGCTCATTACGTATGATTGATGCAAATTCAGTCGGCAAGCCTCCCTAGTTTCTTTCACTCCCGCATCTCCCATGAGCATGAACCGTCTCGACAGCGTCGCTGCTTCAGCCCAGCCACCGCCGCATTTGGATTACTCCCTCACCGGAGAAAATGCGGCAAAGGCGATTGAGCGGGGCCTCGCAGAAGCGGACTGGTATCAGACTCCCGTTCCGCGGGGCGCCCTGCGTCAACTGCTCGCGCGCCGCAACGGACCGGCGATGCGTGACACGTTGCTTTGGTTCGGGATGCTGGCTCTGGCGGGTGGAGGCACTATCGCGCTCTGGGGTTCGTGGTGGGCTGCGATTCCCTATCTCGCCTATGCGGTGCTTTATGCCACCGCCTCCGATTCGCGATGGCACGAGGCGAGCCACGGGACCGCCTTCAGGTCGGACTGGATGAATAACGTGCTCTACGAGATCGCCTCGTTCATGGTCATGCGCGAGTCGGTGATCTGGCGCTGGAGCCACACCCGGCATCACAGCGACACGATCATCGTGGGGCGCGACCCGGAAATCCAAGTCTCGCGCCCGCCTGATCTTCGCTCACACATCCTGAGCATTTTCGCCATCGGGGTCTACCGGGGCTATTTCCCGGGGTTGATCCGCCATGCGCTGGGCAGGATGACTCCTGGGGAGCGCACGTTTGTTCCGGAGACCGAATTCCCAAAAGTCTTCCGTAACGCGCGCATCGTGCTGTTGGTCTATCTCGTGACGATCGCGGCAGCTGCGGGCCTGCAGTCCTGGATGCCCGTCTTTCTGGTGATCGCGCCGCACTTCTTCGGAACGTGGCTGATGATCGTGCACAACACGACCCAGCATGCGGGCCTCGCGGAAAACGTGCTCGACCATCGCCTGAACTGTAGGACCGTCTACATGAACCCGGTGAGCCGGTTCATCTACTGGAATATGAACTACCACGTGGAGCACCATATGTTTCCACTCGTGCCCTACCACGCATTACCCCGCCTCCATGAGCTGATCAAGGAGGACTGCCCGCCGCCTTACCGCGGACTGATCGCCGCCTGGAGCGAGATTCTCCCGACGGTTCTCCGCCAGGTGAAAGACCCGGCGTATCACGTCAGGCGCCAGCTCCCCGACTCGCGTCTGCATGCCGCTGATGCGCTATGCGCAGCCGATGCGTGTCCTGATACCGAAGGCTGGTTGGAGATATGCTCCGCCGCGGATCTCGGCCCTGCAGATGTGCTGCGCTTCGACCACGGCAGAAAAACATACGCGCTGATCCGCGACGAGGATGGCTTGCTCTACGCGACCGACGGCATCTGCACCCATGGAAACACCCATCTCGGCGACGGCCTTGTCAAGGGAGGCCAGATCGAGTGCCCAAAACACAACGGTCGGTTCAATCTGGCGGACGGCGCTCCGGCGCGCGCCCCCGTGTGTCGAGGCCTTGCCACGCATCCGCTTGAGGAACGCGGCGGACGCCTTTGGCTCAATGTGGCCCACCCTGGCGGAGCGGGAGCCCGCATCCGGACCACAATCCGCCTCCGCGTCGTTTCCAACCGCAGCGTGGCCACTTTCATCAAGGAACTGGTCCTGGAACCCGAAGACGCATCCGTGAAGGTCAACTTCACTCCCGGCGATTATCTGCAGATCGACATTCCGGCCTACCGGGAGATCCGGTTTCGTGACTTCGACATTCCGCAACCGTATTCCGAGGTGTGGGAGCGCCAGCATGTTTTCGATCTGGTCGCAAGCAATCTTAAGCCACACCGAAATAACTATTCGCTTGCAAGCAATCAGGAGTCGGAGCGGCTCCTCCGCTTCAACGTCCGCATTGCCACTCCGCCGCCCGGCCAGGATTGCCCGCCCGGCACCGGATCCAGCTACATTTTCTCACTCAAGCCCGGCGATCCGGTCACGGCCATCGGCCCGTTCGGTGACTTTCACATCAAGCCGACCCATCGCGAGATGATCTACATCGGTGGCGGTGCTGGGATGGCGCCCCTGCGTGCCCATCTCTCGCACCTGTTGGAAACCGATCGCTCAGCACGCAAAGTCAGCTACTGGTATGGAGCGCGCTCCCGGCAAGAAATCTTTTATGAGGAATTCTTCCAGCGCCTCGCCAGGGAGCACTCGAATTTCGCCTTTAACCTCGCGCTTTCCTCACCTCTTCCCGGGGATAAGTGGACAGGGCCCACCGGGTTCATTCACGAGGTCGTACTGGAGAAATATTTGGCTGCCCACCCGACCCCCGGTAGCGTTGAATACTACCTCTGTGGTCCTCCGATGATGATCAAAGCCTGCACCAAAATGCTTGCCTCGCTCGGGGTGCCCGAAGGTCGCATCGCCTACGACGAATTCTGACCAAAGCCCTTGAACTCACAAGAACGCATCCTCGCCACAATTGAACGCCGACCGGTGGACCGCATCCCGGTCGATCTCTGGCTCACTCCCGAGGTCCTCGATTCGCTGCGCCAGCATGTCGGAGAGCAGGACGAATACGAGCTTTACCGGAAACTGGGCGTGGACAAGATCGCCTGGATATTTCCCGGCTACGGCACCGAGAGGTTTGATCCGAACGACAGCGAGGGCGTGGACCCCTGGGGGGTGACCACGGTCAAAGTGCGCTCAGGTCTCGCCACGTATCAGGAATATGGCGAAGGCCCGCTGGCGGCGATGGAGGCACCGGCACAGCTCGACGATTTCGCGGGCTGGCCGGATCCCAACAAATTCAATTTCAAAGCCGCTAGAGATCTCGCGCTGCGCGCCCGTTCGTTCGGCTTCGCCACCATCGGACCGTGGATTTCCGATTTCGAGATCTACTGCCACATGCGCGGGATGGAGAACGCGCTGATGGATGTTGTGGCCGAGCCGGAGTTTCTGGGTGCAGCACTTGATAGGATCGATGCGATCCAGACGAAGATGCTGGAGCGTTTTTTGACCGAACTCGGCGATCTTGTGGACATCGTGTTTATTTCCGACGACATGGGCACGCAGGAAAGCCAGCTCATCTCGATCAGCGCTTGGCGGGAGCATTTCCGGTCCCGGCTCGCCGGTTGGTGCAACATAATCCACAGCCACGGCAAGAAAGTTCTCTTTCACACTGACGGTGCCGCGCGGGATTTTGTTCCCCACCTGATCGGGTGCGGCGTGGACATCCTCAATCCCATCCAGCACATCTGCCCGGGCATGGAGCGCGCAAAGCTCAACCGGGATTTTGGCGACTCGGTGATCTTTCACGGAGGCGTGGACAACCAGCATATCCTACCCTTCGGCACTCCCGATGACGTGCACCGCGAGGTGGTGACCTGCCTGGAAACTCTCGGTGCCTGCGGAGGTTATATCCCCTGTTCCTGCCACAATATCCAGGCCGGCACGCCGGTGGAAAATGTCCTTGGGTTGATCGATGCCGTTCACCGCTGGAACGGGTGACTGAATTAGAGCACGATTTTCTGGCTTCCGGAGCGAAGAGGCGATTCGCCTCCGTTCCAAACAAGAACGCCCGTGGTGTCGGGCGGGAGCTCCACAGTCGCCTCGATGGACGCGCCTGAGATCCTGGCGCGAAGGAGGATCATCCCGTTCGGGTGAGGAATATCGCTTTCGATCCATGCAAGAGGACCGGGCTGTGGGGCAATCCGCACCTTAGAGAACCCGGGAGCTGCGGGCCGAATCCCCGCCAGTGAGGCGTGGACATGGAAGAGCGGATGGCTGCCCCAGGCATGGCAGTCAGATCTTGAGGGCTCGGGACCTTCGACGGGGGCCTTCAACCCGGATCGCACAAGGTGTTTCCAGAACTCCAGCTTCTTATGAATCAAGTCGCCACGACCTATCAGATGATAAACGTCGAAAAGGTAGTGCTGGAAATAGATCGTCGCCTGCGCCAGATCTGTGGAACCCGAAGGATCGGCCCACGATGCAGCCGGGTTTGGCGACCGCAATCCTGTGAGCGCGGCAAAAATCTGCGCGTGCTGGCTCCAGTGCTCGTGAGCGGGATCATCCGCGAAGAGGCTGCGGGACTCGTTCCAAAAAGTGCGCCCGATGGATCCGGAGAGTCGGCAAGCGCGTTCCCTATGAAGCTCAGCGAGCTGACGGCGGCCCGCGATCTCCTCAAGTTCCGCCGCTTTTTGAAGCGTGAGGAGGTATTGAAAATTGACGAGCGCGGACACGCTATCCTGCGCCGCAGGCGGCCAGCCCATGTGCCACGCGGGAACCCAATCCATGAACAGCCATCCGGGCGGGCGTTCGAGAAGGCCATCGGGATTTTCAAAAACCGCGAGCGATTCCAGAATACCGCGCACGGTAGCGAGATGGGAAGCGACCCAGGCGAGGTCGTCGCGCCAGAATGCAAAATCGTGCAGCATCCAGATCCAGATCATCGTGAATGTCGCGCTCTCCTGCCTTTCGGCCGACGGGTATCGCTCGGCGGTGAGTCCGAAGGCGTCGCGGGATCCGGCGATCAGATCGATCCCGCGCCTCGGCAGGCGGTCGTCACCAGAGACCACGTAAGTCATCAGCATCTCCAGCCGCGTGTCCCCCATATACATCATCTGCTCGTAGAACGGGCTGTCTACGTAAACGTCGCTCATGCTGGCGCGGAGCCCGCGCTGGCACAGCTCCAGCACAGGTTCGAGCGATGCATCCGGACTGGCGAAACGCGCTTTGATTTCCAGCGGAAATCCCGTGCGTTCGACAGAGAGCGAATGCAGGGTGAGAGCCGATTCTCCGACGCGCACACGCAAGAGCGCATAGCGTCCCGCCCTCCACCAGTGCGAGCGGATGAACCGTGGACCCCCACTCCCGGGAAGAAACCGGTCACCGAATCCCTCAAAAAACTTGCCGTTGATTTCGTTGCGGTTCCCCTTCTCCCATTGTCTGTTCTCGTAGAGCGTCTCGGCCCATAGCCAGGAGATTTCCGATCCCTCGCCGCCCTCGAATTCGATCAGCGGATACCCGCAGAGATAATCTTCAAAGTCCACCAGCACGGTGTGCGCCGTCTCCGGCTCGAGCGTCAACGGATTGCCTTGCCAGAGAGATTCCCAGCTTGAATCGGACTCCCGGTGGTCTTCATCAAACAATGCTCCATCCGGCAGCCAGTTGTGATAGACAGCCCGGATTGTTGCTTCGCGCCAGAGATCGTTTCGCAGCGCCGGGAGCCTGGGTGGGGAGAGGCTCCAGCCCGGTGCTTTTAAACCATAGGGGTTGTTGTCCACGGGGCGGCGCACAGTCTCCGGCGTAACCCAGAGCGCCCGATTAGAGATAAACTCGCTCAGGTCCAGTTCGCTCCCCGGTCCGATGACGTGATACGAAGAAGTCAGCGAACCGGTGGATTTCCAGCCGTTCATTTTCGAAACCCGCCAAGGGGCGAACCCGGTGTGAAACCGTTCTTTCGGAAGTCCGACTGCAGCGCACACAAACCCGGGCTGCCAGCTCATCCGGCCTTCGAGCTTTTCGGATGCGGGCAGCCACCAGACCAACGCCTCGAGCGTGCGGGTGCCGGCTGACGGTTTCAGTTCGATGGACGAAAAACTCCAATGAGGAACATCTCCGCTATCAGGACCGCGCTCGATGAGGGTGCCGTCAAGCGCCAGTTCGAAGCGCATATCCGCGCTGACCTGTAGGGTCAAAGGGCTGCCGTCGCTTTCGAACTCCAACCGGAAGAGCACGAATGAGGGGGCGCCGGGGTTTTTATCCGGATGCCAGACCCATGCAGCCTCGTCCAGCGTGTAGCGAACCTCAACATTAGGTGTTCCCTTTTTGGCATCCGGCACAATGCGGACGGGTGAATTAGCGAATGGGCGAAACCACATAAGGATAATTGGTAATCCGTAAGCTTAGATGCATTCCTCGGCGATTACCACGCCCCATGGCCCCAAAATCATTGAGTCACCGCAGTTGAGTTGTCGGCCATCGAGAAGGGAAATTGCTGGACTGCTCAGCGGAAATACTGCCCTTCGAACTTCGGCCGAAAAGTTGAATCCGTAGTGGAGTTTTTTCCCTTCGGTGCTCGTCGAGGTGCGCCAAAGCAACGGGGCCCGCCAATCCTTTTGAGCGGGGGTGATACCCGCTCGCGCGGCCGCATCGGCCAGGACGGCTTCCAGCAGCGCCGGGCTGATCACCGTGCCCAGATAAGTCACGCTTCCGTCTCCCGCACGGTTCCGCGTGATGGCAGGAAACCGTCCAAAGAACCGGTGGTCATACGAGGCGAGTGTTTCCGCGCCTTCCGGAATTAGAAACTCCACAAATTCACCGCCGTAGCTTTCCTCCGAGGGAACTCCGGCGAACCCGTGCTGCAGCGAGAGCCGTCCAGTGTTTGAAAATTCCTGATAGGAAAAGCCACACAGGTCGCGCAGCACCCCCGGCATGCGTATCGGGCGGACGTAGTGGTTCTCGTTGGCGAATCCGCTCTTGAACGTGAGGACCACGTGTCCGCCGCTCCGCACGTATTCGACGATCTCCGCGAGGATCTCATCTGAAGCGATGTAGAGGGCTGGAACAATAACCAGTTTGTATTGCTGGAGACGTCCGGATAGAGGCGGGACAAAGTCCGCAGCGGTGCTGCGCCGGAACAGCGCGCGGTAAATGGCGATCGTCCAATCCGCATGGTCGGTATCCGGGCTGAACGGACGGTCAAGCAGCCCGCTGTAGGAATCCTGGCTGTGCAGAATCGCGACATCGGAAGCGATGCGCTGCCCAGCTAGTTTATGTCCGATGGCCGCAAACTCGCGTCCGATGCGCTTCATCTCCGAATAGATCCGGTTTGGTTCGAGATCGTGTCCGAGGATCCCGCGCCAATAGATTTCATTTCCAGCATGGCACGAGTGCCAGTGCCAATAGCCCACGAGGTCGGCGCCGTGCGCCACGTGCGCGAATGCCGCCTGACGGAGCTGGCCGTCGTAGGGCGGGCACTGGCCGAGTGCCGTGCCGGTGGATTGCGCGTTGGTCTCTAGGACATAGTAGTTTTTCCCGCCGAGAAGCGATCTCGTCCAGTCGCCGCCGAAGGCAATCAGCGAGCCGTCAAAGCGATCCTGATACGTGTGGTAAATATCCACGCCCGCCACATCGAGCGCCGGGGCGGCGGCGAAGTGGTTAACATCCGCCTGCGGGCCTGCATTTTCATCGCCCCTGAACCGAAAATCAAAATTCTGCGTGATCACCTGACCCTGACGCTGAAGTGACCGCACGATCCCGGCCTGCCAGCCGATGAAGCCGCCCGCGAGATCCTGCTGAAACCGTCGCCATTCCAACAGAGCGGAGGGATTCGTCCAGTCTCCGCTGACGATGTAATGATCCCACGACGAAAGTTTCTGGCTCCAGTAGGTGAGGTTCCATGCGCGGTTGAGATTCTCCACCGTTCCGAACTTGGCTTTCAGCCGTTCGACGAACAGCTTTCGGGCGTGCGGACTCGCGGTATGGTAAGCCTTCGTTTCGTTGTCTACCTGATACCCGAATACCGCCGGGTGGTCCCGCACATGCTCGACGACAAAGCGGATGATTCGCTCCGCGTGGCGCAGGTAGTCGGGATTCGTGATATCCATGTTCTGGCGTCCGCCGTAACCGACGCGGCCTTTGAACGTCTCCACCATGATCTCCGGATATTTGGTGATCAGCCAGGGAGGGGTGGCGTAGGTCGGGGTGCCAACCATCACATGGATGTCCGCCGCGTGCATGGCATCGAGCACGCGGTCAATCCACGCCGTTTCAAAAACTCCATCCTGCGGTTCCCATGAGCTCCACGTGGATTCGCCGATTCGAACAAAGTTCACACCCGCTTCGCGCATCAGGCGGACATCCTCGGCAAGGCGTTCCGAGGGCATATATTCGTGGTAGTAGGCCGCGCCGTAGAGGAGATGAGACAAGGGGCGTTTCATGTGTTTGAGTTTAATGTGTGGTGACTTGCAAAGGGATCCGGGTCTCCGCCGCTTGAACCGGTAGCGGGTTGTCGTCGTTGATTGGATAGCTCTGGTCGCCGCCGGGAATTCCGGAAATGACGAGGTTGCCGCCGGTGATAGCGAATGAGAGGCCGGCGAGGTTGGCCTTCTTTCCCACGGCGAAACCGAACGCGGACTCCGTGACGTCGCCGCTGATGGTGTAGCGAAGGTTCTCGCGGGCGGAGTCGCGGGCGGTGGCGACCGGGGTGGCGTCGAGAGCGGCTGTCCCGGCGGAAGGGGAGAAGAAGACGAGGCGGCCATCGTAGTCAACCGTCGACTGGTTACCGTTGTAGGCAGGGGTGCTCGTGAGTTGAGTGAAATCCATCGTGCCGTTGCCCCGGGAGGTGGTGGTCAGCACGGGATTCAGGAATCGGGTTGCGACGTGGTAGACAGGCTGGCGGGCGTAGAAGGTGCGGATCTGGTCAGCGACAATCGCGACATTGCGTTGAGGAAGGTATACAATGCGCCGGAAGTATGTGGGGAAGGTCGTTTGGCGGTTGGCCTTTGTCGCGCCATTTGCGGTGCCGGTGTTGCGGGATTCCGTGAGGATGTAAGTGGCCCCAAACTCCATCAGGTAGGAATGCACGTTTGCGTTGTTTATCGCATGGATGATTCGCGGGGCGCGGTAGTTGTCCGTGTATGGCGGGGTGAAGGTCAGAGGGACGCCAGTTTGAAGCGCGTTGACCTGCCCGATGAGGGTGTTCGTGGTGGAGGAATTGTTGACAACGAGTTGACCGTCGCGCGGGGTGAAAAGGGCGGTATTGAAGTAGCCGCTCCATTTGACGCCGAGCCACTCGGTGGTGGGAAGAATCTCGTTCGTGCCGTCGAAGAACACGAGGTTGGCGGTGGCGATGCACTCGTGGTCGTCGAAGGCGGTGTTACCGTTCCAGACTCTTAGCTGGTCGAGACCGGCGTTGATGCCGCAGCGGAAGCTGATGGCAGAGGCAGAACCGTCGGGGGCCCAACTGGAGCGGGCGGAGCAGAGACCGTGGATTGTTTTTCCGCCGTTCTTGAAAAGAGGCAGGTCGGTGAAGGCGCTGGGCTTGAGGGCAGGGTCATACCAGAACATCGAACGCCAGTGGTTGGGCCAGTAGTCGTTGCCGGTGCCCCAATTGTTATAGAGCGGCCAGTAAGTTATTGGCTGAGCCATCATGGTGTTGCCGAGGAGCTGAGCGGCGGGATTACGGTAGCGGTTGGCCAGGTAGTGGTAAACGGAGCCTCCGCCCGCACCCTGGATAAAGCCGTCGCCAAAGCGCATCAGCTGGTCCTGCTTCAGCATGGGCGAAAAAAAGAACACGCGTTTGCAGCGGTTGCGATTGTGCTCGCTGTCGATGAGCTGGCCGCCGAGGCCAAGGACCTTTTCCGCGTTGGTGACGAAGTCGTAAACGGCATGCCCGCCATAGGCCTCGTAGCTCCAGCCCTCAATGGTGCCGCCGTCGGACGGCATCATGCCCTGTTGCATGCTGAAGCAGTCGAAGCCCTCGGCGAGCCAGCCCTGGATTTCGGCAGCGGGAAGGTCGGCATCGTGATCGCCCCAGAGGGCGAGACCGGCCATGCCGGGACCAAGGTTGCTGAACCAGGCGTGGTTGTAGAT
>Ga0194053_10002304_pt1 | contig 11472 bp, 11 predicted proteins | sample SepL228m_MetaG_FD_161684 | JGI IMG/M metagenome (GOLD analysis project Ga0194053, IMG submission 161684) | Anoxic zone freshwater microbial communities from boreal shield lake in IISD Experimental Lakes Area, Ontario, Canada - Sep2016-L227-8m | ecosystem: Environmental > Aquatic > Freshwater >... | reverse complement strand
CTATAGAATACTTAAAAACTAATGATTATAAAAATGTGACAGTTGTGGCAGAAAGTCTGGGCACCGGTCCGGCTGCTTACCATGCCCATTTGGGTAAGATCAGCAATTTAATTTTAATTACGGCTTACGATAATTTTCAGAATGTTGTTTCATATCATTATCCAATTTTTCCAATAAGTTTTCTTTTAAAAAACAACTTTACACCAGATAAGTGGTTGGTATCATATGGGGGAAAAGCATCTATAATATTGGCTGATAACGATGAAGATGTGCCTAAAAAAATTGGTCAAAAACTTTTTGAAACAATCCCATCGAAGATAAAAAAAAGTATGTAATTCCAGATGCCGGACATGATGATATATATAATAAAGATGACTTTAAGAAGTATTTAATTGAGTCTTTGACACTTGACGATATTTAGTGTATTATTTTTCTCGAAGTCTATTTATGAAGAAACAAAGGTTTTGTTTCGAATAGATGTTCTTTTACAAGGAATATTATCGATAAATTCAAGAACTAGACTCGAGATAGATATATCAACACAGGCTTGAGCTCGTCTCGCCTCGGGTATATCTTAAGTTGGGACAATAGCAATAGTGACCCATTTGTTACTCTGCTAAGGCCACAACCACCTCATTACTCAACTGTTGGGCAATACTTGCCAAGTCATATAAGATAACGACAAAAAAGGGAGGGTAATGGTTGCACTAATGCAATCATTCCAGAGCAAACATTTTCAAGATTGCGAGGATAAAGATGAACTTTCGTGTTCATGGTTTCGTTGATGGCGAGTTGTCTCGGTTGCAGCATATGAAGCAATTGGGACAATGCGCTGATTATCGTGGTCTGGCTGAGATTTTGCCAGAGATTACAAAACACGCGTTTTCTTCGGAGAAAGTGTGTCTCGCCCTGGAAGTCGCTCGGAATTCTATTCCGGTCGAATGTCCGCGGTATCAGAGTATTGAGGACTGGGATATTAAAACTTTCGGCGGAGGCTTTGAAGCACTGCTTGAGAGTGGTTTTATCCAATACGCTTGGACTTGTCGTACAGACGAGAATTGTCTGATTGAACTCTCACATCTCTATCATCATCTTGTGTGCTACGGTGCACAGAGTGAAGACATGACCTGTTCGAATCTCTATCGGCAGTTGCTCATTATGCTCATCATCAACGATACTCCAGGTTTGATCGATGGTGAAAGTTTCGGCATTTGTCACCAGCCAGCTTTGGTCAGTCTCGGTCGTAAGCACCCAGAGCTTTACCCGCTCTTGCAGTACTTCACGATTCGTCTTACTTGTGGTCTCATCTGGCCCAATCACGAGGCTTTCTCTGAATGGAGAGCACGGACGCTCTTCAATCTGGGTATTGCCATCTAATAATATTCACTTGCAACTCCGGCATCTTGAAAAAGTGCCGGTTTTTTGTGCATTTTTTCAACACTTTACACGAATAGTCTTTTATGGTATCTTAAAGTTCAGAAAATCTACCTTGCAAAAGTGACACAGTTTGTCATTTTTGGGGTGGGTGCACACTAACAATAAAATCGAAGGAGGTGTCCAATGGATACTAGTTAATTTCTCATTAAAAAAAGATAGTGTAAGGCGCGTGACAGCGACGCCAACACCTAGGGGGTGTAACATTATGTGAAAGCGGCCCTGCGTGGCCCAGTATGTAAACAAACTCTGCCTTAGACCAAGTAATTGGGATAGTGGTGGAAAGTCTGTATTCGAATATGAACGAAAAGGCAATCACAGTCCGGATAGAATATTGTGCACTAATGCACTGTGTTCTTAAGAGAGTCAAACTAAGGGACCAAGCAGGTCCTTGAATTTATGGAGAATGTGTTTATGAATGATACTGTCCTCAAAATGGCGAAAGCTCACCTCGCCAAAGCAAGTGGTGAGCAACAATTGATTGACCTTGTGCAGGGAATCAATTGCGACTATTCAACCATCTTCCAGATTGTTAAAGCTTTCAATGGTGCGCCAGGCGCAACAGAAAAAGGCTTTTTCTGTTTGGTAGAGGCGGCGAAGAGGAATTGTCCAGACTACGTGAGTGCTGATGGAGAATTCTGTTGTCTCAAACCGGGTTTTGCTTGCTGGTTGGAAGGTCTTGAAGGAATGTTGAAGATTCTTTGGGATTCTTCTGAAAATCAGAAGTATGGCGATGAGCTTCGTGGTTTGTATCGTTTCATCTTTGAGAAGTACATGCGACTCAAGGATGAAAAGTGCAAGTTTATTGATTTGCTCTTCGGCATCTATCGCAACCGTCAAGCACTTGGTGATTTGGAGAGTTTTGGATTGACCGACGAGGTCATGAAAGAACTTGAAGAAAAATCTGGTGACAGCACTGTTCTTTTCATGATTGACTTGTTTCGGCAGGTCAAGAGTGAGCAAGTTAAGTTCGCCAATAATTCCGAGGTTAATGAGTGGAAGGCAAAATGGAAGGAAAGTTATCTTTCCAAATATCCCTTCCGTAAGCAACCTTGGTAAAAACATCTGAATCGATGGCCGGCGCTCCAAAAGCGCCGGCCATTTTTATATTTTTATATTACACAATAAGCCTAACATATTTTTTGTAGTTTATCCCCAGTTGTTTTTATGCTAAAATAAATTATAATATTCTAGCAATGTTTGGATTTTTTAAAAACACAGAGAAGAAAATAGCGAAGAGACAGATTCGCAACAATATTAGAACCGCTAAACAAATCATAAAAGAGTTGCCTTCTAAAGAGTTGGAGGCCAACGGAGGACTCAATGATTTGATCAAGCGTACACAGGTCAATATTGCTGGTTCTCTCTTGGGGTATGGTTTAGTGTGTCAGTCGGTTGCAGTATATAGTATTAACGCCGAGAAGCTAAAAAGCCTAGATTGTTTAGATAGGGAAGTTTGGCAGGCAGTTAATAAGTGCTAGTTTAAAGTATTTAAAAGGTATCGTCGCAAAACGAAGATCCGCTTGACGGATTTTTTGTTTTGGTATATCATTCAAATGTAGGTTTGAATATATGAGCAAAAAAATCAAATTAGAAAAAATCGCCAAATTACTATTGGTGGCTGGGGATGCCTCTAGACTCAAGATTCTCTGCATAATCTTTAAACACAAGTCAGCTTGTGTATCGGAGATTGCTAAAGAGTTGAGAGTAAGTGTGGCCTGTGTTTCTCACCACTTACAAGTTTTGCATGACGAGGGTATCTTATCGTCTAGTCGAGATGGAAAGTATATCTATTATTCATTATCAGATAGTGATTTCGTTAGTGATTTACGAGGACTGGTTTGTAAATATAAGTAGTTATTAATTAATTAACGCGAGAAAATTTTGACTGATAGAAAATCATAGATTTTCCGGACATTGAGCAAAAAGCTCAATGCGTCATCAAAACTTTAACGGGTAAAGTATAAAATTATGTCAGACAAAAAAGTTAAAGTTTATTCTACTCCATATTGTCCATACTGCACTTACGCTAAGGATTATTTTACTCAAAAAGGCGTAGAGTTTACCGAAGTCGATGTGTCCATAGATCAAAAGGAAGCAATGGAAATGATCAAGAAAAGTGGCCAGAGAGGTGTGCCAGTGGTGGATATTGAGGGAAAGATATTTGTTGGTTTCCAGCCAGATGCTTTTGATGAAGAATTGGGTAAATAGTATAAAACCGCCGAAAGGCGGTTTTGTTATATAGATATAGAATGTAAAAATATTTACTAATAAAACATGCTTTGGTATACTTATGTATAGTATGGAATACAATCTACCAAACAGAAAAGAAGTATCAAAGAAATTTCTTGTTGATTTGTATATTAATAAGAAAAAATCATCAGCCCAAATAGCAAGGTATTTTAAATGCTCTCAAAACAAGATTAATTATTGGTTAAATAAATATGATATAAGCAAGAGAGATATCTCGGAGGCAGTATATCAAATGAAAAATCCCAACGGAGACCCGTTCAATCAAACCCATCCTCGTACACTCGCCGATGGTATTTTGTTCGGTCTTGGTCTAGGTATATATTGGGGCGAAGGACTAAAACGCGGTAAGGGAGGTTTGCGGCTAACCAATACAGATTCGAAGATGATTAAAAAGTTTATAGACTTTTTAGTTAAGTTTTATAAAATTGATAGAAATAAACTAAGGTTTAGTATTCAGATTTTTAAAGATATAAATTCGACAGACGCCCTAAATTACTGGTGCAAAGAATTGTGTGTGAAAAAAGAACAGTTTTACAAAACCATAATCTCAAAAGTAAGAGGAGAAGGAACATATAAATATAGATCAGAACATGGGGTCATTATTGTTTATTTTAATAATGTTAAGCTTAAAAAGCTAATCACAGAAACACTTGAAAAACTTTAATAAATAAGCTATTATCATTGGCGTACCAAATGCATGTTTTAGTAACTACTAAATAGTGTAAAATGCCGTCGTAGCTCAGTTGGTAGAGCACGTCATTGGTGGGTCGTAACCCCTGCCCATATAATTGGTAACTTTTATATGAATCCCGAATTACGGTTAATATCCTAAGAGTAATCAAGGGACAAGACCGTGGCGCACAAGGCGCCCGAACGACTGACAAGGGTTTCCATTTATGGAAAAAGATACAGTCTAGTCCTCCGGTAACGAGAGGTGTAAACGAATGACGAGGTCACCAGTTCAATCCTGGTCGACGGCTCAGAATTAAAAAACTACCCAAACGGGTGGTTTTTTAATTCTGAGCCGTCGAAGCAAGTCGACTGCTCGACTTGCGTCCAGGATTGAAAACCGCAGTCATGTTTTTTTAGTAGAAAAAACAGACGAGGTGGGGTAGCGGATTTAATGAGCGACGGCGAGTTAAAATACGTGACCAATCCGGTTTGTCTCCAAGCCTCCTGGTCGACGGCTCCAAAAATATAGAACCCCGAGAGGGGTTTTATCTTTGGAACCGTCGAAGTCCAGTATCTGCATACTGGACGTCCAGGATTGAAAGGCATAGCCATGTTTTTCGAATCACTATGAGAAAAACAGGCGAGCCGGGGGTCGCGAGTACTTATATATTTTAGAGCATGTAAATGTGAATAAAATATTTAGTAACTCCTGACCAATCCTGATTAAAGTTGTAGCCAATCCGGCTTGTCCTCAAGCCTCCTGGTCGACGGCTCCAAAAACCACCCATTTGGGGTGGTTTTTGTTTGCAGTGATTTTGTGCTATTTTATAGACACCAAGCCGAAGTAGCTCAGTTGGTAGAGCACCACTTTCGTAAAGTGGGGGTCGCGAGTCCGATCCTCGCCTTCGGCTCCAGTCTTGCATAAAAAAGAAAAAAGAGTAATATCTATTTTGTCACCCTTGGGCAGTCGTTTAGTGTTGGTGTTTGTCGGCCGTCTCGACGACGGTCCAATTGCAGAAGGGGTCACTCCTATCAGGATACCCCGGGCTCATAGCCCAAATAAAAAAGCCACACCTTAGTCTGCCCGAGGGTGGCTTTTTTCTTGTACATTTTTGTTTAAAATCACAAAAAATAGTATAATAATACTATTAATATTATTTAAATATAATTATATATGCCTCCAGAAAACATCACACCGGGACCAGTTTCTCCTGGCCCAGTAGTCGGGATTTTGGGTTCAAATGCCGGTGTTATTATTACCGTGGTTGCAGCAGTGTTGGTGGTGGGTGTTGGTGCTTATATTTATTCTGCAAAAAATTCTACTAATAGCCAAGTCTCGGTTAATCAAACTAAAACCATCGAAGGTGGCGTAGGATATTATAAAAATTGTGATTCAGGTTTTGAACCAAGCTTTATTAAAGTTATTGATAGTGAGAAAAAATATGCGAATGTTGGAATGCCTAAAAGTATTTTGTACAAGGAAAAGTGTTTTAAGGAAGTTTTACCATTGGATGCAGAGAAAATAAAAGCGGTTGAGGTTACAGACTGGGAAGATAAGATCTGTACTAACACTTGTGGTAATGGGACAGACATTTTAGATAATAATAGTAGTGCACTAAAGCGATTGGAATATGCTACTAGTTGCATAGCAAACATAATTGATGTAAAAATACTTAAAAATTATGAAAAAGCGGTTAAAAATATTACAAAAGTAGGAACTAATTATTTCCCTATGGATGCCGAGGCGTTGTTTCTGAACGGAAAGGTTATTCCTGACTGTGTCATGACAAATATCAATGATACGACAAATCGCAGAAACACTAGTACTTTTTGTACCGAACCCAGAACATTTGGGGGTCATGTGGCCTGGATTAAAAATGAGATTGTTTCTGGTGGTGGTAAGGAGGATGGTTTGAAGTCTTATGTATACTATGATGGTAACCTCTATGATCAGAATGATGGCGTGATATCGGAGATGTTTTTGTACGATAATGGCATTTTGTATCAAAAGCAGGTAAATGGTCAATTACATGTTATATACAACGGGAAAGATTACGGTGATATAAATAGTTTGAGAAGTAATTCGGAGTATCTTGATCTTGGTGATTTTAAGTACAATCTCGGTGATGGACAAATTGGGCATCTAGATTATTTTTATAATATAAAATTGAAACCAGAAGAAAAGTATTTTGACAAAAACCTTGTTCTTGCCAGACAGGTTGTTAATAATGGTCAGATAAGTAAGCTATTGCAAAAATGTAATACAGATTATGACAGAAGAAAGGCTGGATCGCCACTGCAAGCTCAAGTGGAGTATGATGAATGTTTGAAATATGTAAAAACCAATAAGTGTGGAACACCTGAGATTGCCAAATCTTTCCCATCCACTAATGATTGGTGTAATGGTTTGATTTATGGACGAACAATAAGTCTGGTTGGCAAGAAGCCTTTAATTGAAACATGGATTAATGGAGAGGTGCTAGATTCAAAAAAAGTACCCAACGACCCAGCTATATATTTTGGTGGAAACTATTATCCTGTTAAGAATACACGTAATAAAGGCGGAACAACTGATGGTTATTTTTGGGATTCAAGCTTCAGGGATTCAATAGTAAGTGATTGGCTAGTTACAGTTTCCAATGCTCTCGGTGGTGATACACTGTATGCCAATGGTATTTTGGCATTAGATGGAAAAGATAGTCAAATAGTAACAGCTAAAGTATTTAAAGATAAATGGGCTGTTGTAGATAAGTCTGGTCAGGTATTTATCGGAGGTGCCAAAATTGTCATCGATGATAAAACTACTTATGCTGAAGAGATTGATTTGGGTCAGACCACAGATTCTGAAAGCGTTATCTTGTATGAAGATAATGTTGCTTTCAAAACTAAAGTTGAAAAGATTGACGTGATGGATCAAAATAGATTGTACAATAATTCTGACCGAATTTATTTTGGAGAAAATCTTCACAGTGGTAGTTCGTCAGTAAATCTTTATGGATACAATTCGTCAATTCTAAGTACAATGTACGCTTGCAGACAGAAGTACATTGAGGATAACAAACAGTAAAAAAACAAATACCAGAAGCTTTTAATCGTTATAAAAACTGATATACTCTTGAATATGGAAGAAAAAAAGAAAAGAATAGAAGAAATTGAAATTATGATGACTCTGCCTGATTTTTGGTCTGACAAGGTGCAGGCTCAGTCCCTGATTCGTGAAATGCAGACTCTGAAAGATGAATTGGCTGGTGTAGGCAAATACGATAAAGGTAGTGCGGTTTTGACTGTGATTGCTGGAGCAGGCGGAGATGACGCTGAAGACTTCGCTAGAATGTTGGTAGAAATGTATAAAAAATATTGTGACAACAAAGGTTGGGGCTATCACTTGGTACACGAGAATGAAAATGACCATGGTGGATATCGCAATATTACTTTGGAAATTGATGGCTCTGGCGTATACGGCGCTTTGAAAAATGAAACCGGTGTTCATCGCTTGGTTCGCTTGTCACCATTTAACGCTAATAGTTTACGTCACACCTCATTTGCCCTGGTGGAAATAATTCCTAAACTAGAAAAAGTAAATTTGAATGATATTGATATTCCCGAAGAAGATATTCGCTACGAATTCTCTCGCTCCAGTGGTCCTGGAGGTCAAAATGTAAACAAGCGAGAAACAGCGGTGCGAGTAGTGCATATTCCAACCAATATTTCTGCTCACTCCGAAAATGAGCGTGCTCAAGCGCAAAACAAAGAAAAAGCCATTCAAATCTTGAAAGGAAAACTCTACGCTTGGCGCGAAATGGAAAGAAAGAAGAAAGAGCAAGGTTTGTATGTCAGTAAAACTATGGAGATTGAGTGGGGAAATCAAATTCGTTCCTATGTCTTGCACCCATACAAGATGGTAAAGGATCACAGAACTGATGTGGAAATCCATGATCCAGAAGCGGTATTTGATGGGGAATTGGAAGAACTTTTGGAGGCGGAGAAGGATTTGGATATTAAGAAGTAGGGTTTTTGAAAGCCGGTTTTACAAAGGAGAGTCCTTTGTAAAACCGGCTTTTCTTTTTGGTTGTTTCTACTGTATAATATATCCATACTATGATTTATTTTGATAAAGTTTCTAAAACATACAACTCACACACCCATGCTTTGGTGGATATATCTTTTTCTGTTGAACCAAAGGAATTTGTTTCCATTGTTGGACATTCTGGAGCGGGTAAAACCACTCTAATTAAAATGCTTTTAGCCGAAGAGACACCAACCAGCGGCAAAGTTTTTTTTGAATCTGCTAACGTTCACAAGCTCAATCATCGAGAAATAAATATGTTTCGTCGTCGCGTTGGAGCCATCTTCCAGGACTTTCGTCTTTTGTCTGACAAGACCGCCTATGAAAACATTGCTTTTGCAATGGAGGCAGCCGGTAAAACTGATGATGAAATTGCTTCCGATGTACCACACGTTCTTGAGCTTGTAGATTTGTCCAACAAAGCTCACAACTTTCCCAATCAGCTGTCCGGTGGAGAAAAACAGCGAGTAGCTATAGCTCGAGCCATCGTCAATCAACCAGATGTAATTATTGCCGATGAGCCAACTGGAAACCTCGACCCTATCAACACACATGAGATCATTCAGATCCTTAAGAAGATCAATGACTTGGGCACAACTGTTATTTTAACTACTCACAATAAAGGCGTCATTGATTCATTAGGAAAACGCGTTATAACCATGGAAGCCGGAAAGATTATCCGCGACGACAAAGAGGGTAGATACTCATTATAAGATTAATCGGCCTAATCCGCTCTGTGCGGACGGCCAAGCAAAAAATATGTTCTGGGTAAATGTAAAGAGAATTGTTAGAGCCGGGTCTGTATCATTTTGGCGCAATAAATTTGTGTCTCTATCGGCTGTTTTGGCAATGACTCTAGCGCTTTTTGTAATTGGTGGAACAATCTTTTTGTCAGAAGTATTTAATGCCACTACTTCGGCTATCAAAGACAGAGTGGATGTTAATGTGTATTTTATAACCGATGCCGAGGAGGCTGATGTTTTGGCTGTCCAGAAGGACCTGCAGGGCTTGCCTGAGGTTAAAGAGGTTACTTATACTAGTCGTGTTCAAGCGCTAGACAATTTTAAGGCTCGCTACAAGGATAACACCTTGGTTATGCAATCATTAACCGAGCTTGGGCAAAATCCACTCGGCGCGTCTTTGAGCGTCAAGGCAAAAGACCCATCTCAATATGAAGCGATTTCCAATTACTTGAAGAGTAATGGTGTACTATCCAAAGATAAAACCTCGATTGTTGATAAAATAAATTATTTTGAAAACAAAGACGCTATTGATCGTTTGACCAAATTATCTGATTGGGCCAACAATTTTATTTTATGGCTAGTAATTGCGCTTGTAGCCGTCGCTATAATTGTGACTCTCAACACTGTTCGTTTGGTAATCCATATTTCTCGTGAGGAGATTTCAGTCATGCGTTTGGTGGGGGCAAGTAATAAATATGTAAACGGTCCATTTATTATCAGCGGAATTATTTATGGTTTTGTCTCATCTGTAATTGTTTTAGCAATACTGTTTCCGCTGTCATATTGGCTTGGACAATTTTCGTCATTCTTTTCTGGCTTGAATCTTTTTACTTTCTACATGTCTGACTTTTTACGAATCGCCCTTATTGTGGTTGGGGCTGGATTAATCATCGGAACATTCTCTAGTATTCTCGCCGTGCAGAGATATTTAAAACATTAAAAACAAAAGAGCGGCGCCTCGCGGCGCCGCTCTTTTGTTTTTTCATTCTTTAATCTCAAAGTTTTGTCCATTAATATTCTTTGCCTCATCAGAAGCCAGGAAGAGGATTTTGTTAGCGATGCTTTGAGGATCCACAAATTTACCATTAGGTAAAGTTTTAAGCATGGCATCCATTTCATCTTTTGGGGCGGTGAGCCAATAGCCGGATTGGACAGAGTGCGGTGAGACACAATTAGCTCGACCAAAATTCTTGAGTAGTTTGCTGTAAGCTTGAGTAATATTAATAACCCCCGCCTTGGCTGCTCCATAAGCCAATTCTTCATAATTACCAGACAAGGCAAATTTTGAAGAGATGTTTATCATTACACCAGAGTTTTGTTTTAGAAATGTTTCAATCACATACTTCGAAGTATTCATCATGGTAATGAGGTTTTCTTGTAGAGATTTTGTCCATATTTCTGCCGGGCCATTCCATTCATCTCCGTTTGTGTAGTGTCCAACATTATTGACTAATACATCGATTCTTCCAAATTTACTCATAACAGCCTCCACTGACGCCTTGGCTTCACTTTCATTTATTAAATCTGCTCGCACAGCCAAAGCAACACAACCCAGTTTCTCAATCTCAGCCACCACTTTACTGGCACCTTCAATATTACTTTTGTATGTAATAGCCACACCATAACCAGCCCGGGCAAAGGTGAGGGCGGTAACTTCACCAATTCCTCTTGAACCTCCAGTAATTAAAACTATTTTATTCATACAGAATATTATAGTGTATTTATGGCAATAAAGAAAACACCCAGCTTTTGACTGGGTGTTGTCTGATTATTTGTTTAAAGCTGCTCTAGTGCCAGGTCCAACTGTACCCAATTGCTCAAGTCCTTTGGCTTTCTGAAACTTTTTAACAGCAGCCACTGTTTGATTACCATAATAGCCAGTTGGTGTAGCTGTTAAATAACCAAGTTCCTTTAATTTTATTTGCAGTTCTTTGACCTCGTTACTAGTCATTCCAAACTTCAGTGGTTTAGTAAAAACATATTTGTTTATGTTGGTAGTAGTGCTAGTCACTTTTTTGGCAGAGACTATAACAAACAATGAGGCGCAGTTGCCAGTCGATGAGCAAACACTAATACTAGTAAAGCCAGTAGACTTACCTGTGATGGTCAAAACATTTCCTGACAATGACGCAGTGGCAATATCTGCATAAGTGTTGGTAGAGACATAATTGGCATTTGGCAGTCCGCCAGCAATATTTACTGTTGTATTTTCTCCGGCACTAACCGCTGCATAAGTCTTATCAAAGGTAATAGCCGTGGCTGTTACTGTACTAACATTAGAATTACTTACAGTTATATACACAG